>Ga0299906_10003563_pt1 | contig 12827 bp, 11 predicted proteins | sample RVTome_14_FD_200259 | JGI IMG/M metagenome (GOLD analysis project Ga0299906, IMG submission 200259) | Soil microbial communities from uranium-contaminated site in the Upper Colorado River Basin, Wyoming, United States - RVT145D125 (version 2) ...
ATCGCTGTGCGCGGCATGCATTTCAGGGGCAATGGCGAGGCAGGTGCGCACGGCGGAGACAGCCTCCTCGACGCGGCCTTGCTCGAAGAGGGCGCACGACAGGACGTGATGCAGTCCGGCGTGGCGGAAATTTGTCTTCAGTCCCGAGCGGCAGCAATCCTCCGCCTCATCGTAGCGCCCGAGGACCTTGAGCATGGCGGCAAGGCCGGCCCAGGCGTCGCCGAGGTCCGGTTTGAGTGCTACCGCTTTTCGATAACTGGCGACGGCAGCTTCTGCATCGCCGGAGGCCGCAAGGACCGTGGCCAGGGTGGAATGAGCCTCCGCGGCATCGGGCGTCAACTCGGTCACGCGGCGCAGATGGATGATGCCTTCGCGTGCGCGTCCGGCGGCGCATAGAGCCACCGCAAACAGTTGCAGCGCTTCGACACTTCGCGGCTCACGCTGCAGTGTGGACTGGCATTGCGCAATGAGCTCGTCGTATCGGCCTTCACGCTGCAGCTGCAGGGCCTTTTCAAGCCATGCAGCCGCCTCGCTGCGCAGCGGCGTCGCGCCGGCGGGCGAGCCTGCAGGCGATCGGCTGGCGCCGCGCCGCAGCAGCCGCCTAAGAACGCTTGCCAGCACGGCCCCTCACTTGATGAGCACCGTCTCGCGGTGGCCGAGCAGCACGTAGGAAAGGTCGTTGCGCTCGCAGAACTCTTCCCATGCCCGCGTGACCCCGGGGCAGAAGATCGAGCCATCGCAGAGCACGACGCCGCCCTTGGCGAGGCGCGGATAGAAATACTCCAGAGAGGCGAGCGTGGGCTCGTAAAGGGAGAGATCGAGATGCACGAACGCCCACTCGCGCTCGGGAAGCGTCGCAAAGATCCCGGGAATCCATCCCGCGCAGATGTTCACCTTGGGGTAGTCCGCGAAGAACCCGCGGACGAGCTCCGGGGAGGTGTCGGTCTTGCCGGCGGGAAAGAACTCGTCCATGCGCGTCGCGCCGCCGGGATCGCGCACCGGAATGCGATCCTGCGCCCGTGAAGCGCTGGTCCCGGAATAGCTGTCGATGAGATAGAAATCTTCCCCCTGGAAGCCGGGCCGGCGGCTGCGCCATGCGTGCGCGATAAGCAGCGCCGTAGCACCGCGGTAGACGCCGCACTCGGCCCGCGCCCCGGGCAGGTCCAGCGTTGCCAGGAAATACTGGAGAAGCTCGAGTCGGGTCTGGAATCGCTGAAGCGTGTTGAACGGCGTGACCACGGTTCCCGTGTGATGAAGGCAGCGGGAATAGAGATCTGCAAAATTCTCCTCGCCGACCTTGATGCCGCGATAGAGAATCTCGAGATGCCGCCCGAGCCCGGCCTTTCCGTGCAGCAGGTTGAGCTTCGCCTCGATCTCGAGCGGGTGCTCTGGCGCCGTGCCGCGGGCCTGAATCATGGACTTCGCCGCGGCGATGAGCGATTTGAACATCATGGCGTATGATGGCAGCGCTATCCTATCACGCGATTTGCCGCGCGCGGGCAGTGTTGGGGCGCTGCCGGGCAAAGCGGACATGGGCATTTCATGAGCACGATCAGAGAGGTCAAGACGCACGCGATATCGGTGCCGCTCGCGCGCAGGATCTGGACCGCGCACGAGCCGCACGATTCCGTGAGCATGATTCTCGTCGAGGTAAGGACCGACGACGGCCTTGTCGGGTGCGGTCAGATCCATGGCTCGCCGATGAAGGCCATCTGCGAGTGGGTTGATCGCTTCGGCCACATCATCAGGGGCATGGAAGCCACGGCCAACGTCGAGATATGGGAGAAGTTGTTTTCTCTGACCTCGCCGCGCCCCGGAGCTCTGGAAGGCGCGGGCGGAGTGCCGCCACCACTGTCACGCGGGCAGCGCCCGCAGATCATGGCGGCGATCGCGGGTATCGATATCGCGCTGTGGGATATCAAGGGCAAGCACGCGGGCGTGCCGGTCTATCGGCTTCTTGGCGGAAGCCCGCAGCCGATTTTCAGCTATGCGACCGGTGGCTACTACCACGAAGGGGCGTCCGACGCGGACTATGCGCGCGAGCTTGCCGGCTTTGTCGGCCGCGGATACAGGGCCGTCAAGCTCAAGACGGGCGGATACGGCGTTGCGGACGAGGCACGGCGCATCCGCGCCGTGCGCGAAGCGATCGGGAAAGACGTTTCGCTCATGCTCGACATGAACGCGCCGTACGATCTCGAGACCTGCATCGCGTTTGCCCGCGCGGTCGAGCCCTCGGATATCTTCTGGCTGGAGGAGCCGCTGCACTGGTACCTGCAGCCCGCCGATTTTCTGCGGCTCGCGCAGGCGACGCCGATTCCCCTCGCGCACGGCGAGCGCGAACTGACGCGCTTCACCGCGCGCGACTTCATCGTGAGCGGGGCAATACGCTACGTGCAGTTCGATTCGACCCGTGCCGCCGGCTTCACCGAGGCGCTGCGTGTCGCCACGCTCGCCGAGCAGCACGGCGTCCGCATCGCACCCCACCTCGCCCCCGAGATCCACGCCCACCTGGTCGCGGCCTTTCCGGGTGCTTCGTTCGGCGTGGAGACGCACGGCGGGCCGGAGCGTGATCCGCTCTGGTTCGAGCTCTTCGTGGACCGCATCGAGGTGAGGGACGGCTACGTCCATCTCAACGACAAGCCGGGGTTCGGCGTCGAAATCGACTGGAAATTCGTCAAGCGCCATCGCGCTTGACGAATTATTCTTGCCCAGGAGGAAGTGCGCGAACTTTCCGAGGGGTTGGCTCAGAGGCGGAACACAAGAGCGCGCCCGCCAAAGGTGAATTGAACCGCCTTCCGCTCGGAAAGCGTCCGGAGCCTATAATGGAGCCGCCCGGTGGCATTGGAGAGGGCGGGCATGGAGCGTTTTCACCGCTACTATCGTCTTCACCGCATACTTTCCTCGCGCCGGTTAGCTGTCTCGCGCGCGGTGCTGGAACGCGAACTGGAGTGCACGCGCGCGACGGTCATGCGCGTCATCGAGGAACTCCGCAATTACGGCGCCCCGGTCGAGTACCTGCGCGAGGCCAACGGTTACCGCTATACGCCGGGAAAAGCGTTCGAGTTGCCCGGTATCTGGTTTTCCCCGTCCGAGCTTGAGGCTCTGCTGGTCGCGCAGAACTGGCTGGAGCGTGCCGAACCGGGACTACTCGGGGAAACGCTCGCCCCGCTGAAGCAGAAACTGTCGGCGATCTTCAAGCTCGAGCATCTGGGGCGCGGCGACCTCGTGCGCCGCGTGCGGATCCTCCGCATGGCCGGCCGCGGCACCGGCAAATACTTCAATTTGATCGCGGACGCGCTGACGCGACGCACCCGGGCATTCATCGCATACCGGGCCAGGACCACCGACGAAATGACGGAGCGGGAAATCTCCCCGCAGCGTCTGGTCCATTACCGGGACAACTGGTACGTGGATGCGTGGTGCCACTTGCGCAAGGGTTTGCGGAGCTTCGCCGTTGAGCGCATCCACGAAGCGCAGGCGCGTCCCCGGCCCGCGATCAACGTCTCGGAGCGCAAGCTGGATGCACACTTCGCCGCGGCGTACGGGATTTTCGCCGGAACTTCCGACAAGACCGCGGTTCTGCGGTTTACGCCGGAATGCGCCCGCTGGGTGGCGGACGAAGAGTGGCACCCGAAGCAGGAAGGCCGGTTTCTGGATGGCGGCGATTACGAGTTGCGGATCCCATACCGCGATCCGAGGGAGCTCGTCATGGACATCGCCCGTTATGGGCCGCGGGTCGAGGTGATTGAGCCCACGGAACTGCGCCTAGCCGTCGTGGAGTATCTTGAAGCAGCACTGCAAAAATACCGCTAGCCGCTGAATCCACGCCGGTTTTCGCGCACTCATGTTCTGAGACTATGGGTCTGGTAAAAGGGCATTATGGGAATAGCCTGCCCGATGAATACCGCGTCGTATTTCCGTTACTGGGGTAAAGCTGACCCATCATATCGAGCGGAGCCCAAGTGGCATCCGCTCGCGTATCACTGCGTCGATGTTGCGGCGGTGGGTATTGAATATCTGCGCCGCACGCCGTCCATCCGCACCCTGCTAATGCGCGAACTGCGAATCGAGGATGAAAGAACTCTTGAACACTGGATGGCGTTCTGGCTCGCGTTGCACGACCTCGGGAAATTCTCGGAGGCGTTTCAAAGCCAAAGACCCGATCTTTTCCAAGAGCTGCGCGGCCGAGCACCCGATGCAAGCAAGAGTTATCGGCTGCGCCACGACAGCCTCGGAATGTTGTTCTGGCGGGATGTTCTCGGCCAACGAGCCGTGGATGAAGGGTGGTTCGGCCCAGACACAGAGCTCGCGCTCGATGGAATCGACTGCTGGATGCGTGCGGTCACCGGCCATCATGGGCAGCCCCCAAAGGAATCCGGCGAGTTCTGGGAACAGCACTTCGACCGCAAGCAGGACCGCGCCGCGATTTTAGAGTTCGTGGCCGAAATGCGTTCGCTGTTGTTGGGTAACGGCGTTGCTGCGATTCCGTCCGCCTCAGGTGTCGAGACCTTCCATCGGTCAAGCATGGAACTCTCATGGTGGATCGCCGGGCTGGCGGTGCTCGCCGACTGGCTCGGATCCAATACGGATTTCTTCGGCTATCGCGCGGACCTCGATCGCCCGCTGCCGCTGGGGGACTACTGGGAACACGCGGCAAGGCAAGCTGTAACGGCCCTGGATGCCGCCGGCGTATCACCGGTTCGTAGCGAGCGTTCGCTGAGCTTTGCCGAGCTTTTTCCGGACATCGCGGCCCCCTCGCCGCTACAAAACTGGGTCGCGACGGTCGACTTGCCGCCCGGGCCGCAGATCTATTTGCTGGAGGACGTAACCGGTGCCGGAAAGACCGAAGCGGCAGTAACGCTCGCGCACCGATTGATGGCAGCGGGTTGTGCGGATGGTTTCTTCATCGGTTTGCCAACAATGGCAACCGCCAACGCGATGTACGGCCGCATCGGGAAGGTTTATGCAAAACTGTTCTCGGAGCGTGCAAGCCTTGCGCTCGCGCACGGCCAACGCAATCTTGTCGAAGCGTTCGCGGCATCCGTCATCCCGCCCGGGCCTAGCGATGATGATGCACAACAGGCTGATGAAACGGCCACCGCACGTTGCACGGCGTGGCTTGCCGACCACAACAAGCGCGCGCTGCTTGCACCGGCCGGCGTCGGTACGCTGGACCAGGCGCTTCTGGCCGTACTGCACAGCAGACACCAGTCGTTGCGTTTGCTTGGTTTGTTCCGCAAGGTACTGGTCGTTGACGAGGTTCACGCCTGTGATGCCTACATGCAGGGTGTGCTGGAGACCCTGCTTGAATTCCACGCGCGCGCCGGCGGTAGCGCAATTCTGTTGTCCGCGACACTCCCGCAGCGCATGAGGCAGGCCTTGTTGGACGCATTCGCGAGCGGTTTTCGGTCGGCGGCGCCTGCCGTGCAGGCACTGCAATACCCCTTGGCTACATCGTGGCACAGTGCCGAGCCGAAGACGCTGGTGGAAAGGGCTCTGCCGACCCGAGAGGACGTGCGGCGCACGCTCGCCGTGCGTTACGTCTGCGACGAAGCGCAAGTCGTTGCCGCCATCGTGTCCGCGGTGGCGTCCGGCAAATGCGTGTGCTGGATGCGCAACACGGTTGCCGATGCCCTCGCCGCCTATGCGAAGTTCGAGGGCCGGATGCCGGCCGACAACCTGACACTGTTCCATGCACGATTCGCATTGCGAGATCGGCTTGACACCGAGGACAAGGTGCTTGCCTGGTTCGGCAACGAGAGTACGCCTGAGCAGCGCGCTGGCCGCTTGGTGATTGCCACTCAAGTCGCCGAGCAGAGCCTCGACGCCGATTGGGATTTTGTTGTCAGCGACCTCGCACCGATTGACCTCCTGATCCAGCGCGCCGGCCGGCTACAACGCCATCCGCGCGACGAGCGCGGGGGGCGTCTACGCGATCCGGCGGCACGTGACCGGCGTGGCGCACCCTGCCTGTGGGTGTTTGGTCCGGCGTGGGTGGACGATCCGCCGGCCCGCTGGTTCAATGCGGCCTTTCCAAAAGCTTCCGGCGTCTACCCGCATCACGGCCAGCTCTGGCTGACAGCCAAGCTCTTAGAGGGCGGCCGAATTGTTATGCCGGACGATGCACGCCAGCTGATCGAAAGCGTATTTGGGGAGGACGCAGCGATCCCCGAGGGACTTCAGCCGAATGCCAACGCAGCGGAAGGACGGGGTTACGCCGATGCCAGCGTTGCCCAGCAAAACACTGTGAAGCTGGCAACAGGCTACGTGCGCGGTGGCATGGACTGGTGGAGCGAAGCCAAGACGCCATCCCGTCTCGGCGAGGCCAGCATGAATGTGCTGTTGGCGCACTGGGAGGGTGACCGCCTGCGGTCTTGGGCAGAGGGACCGCACGGCTGGGCGTACAGTAGCGTCCGCGTTGCCGAGCGCCTGATTGCGCGTAGAGCGGAATGTTCAAGCGCGACACGCGAAGCAGCGATTGAACAAATACTGCAAACCTTGCCGAGTAAGGGACGGTGGTCCGTGCTGCTGCCGCTGGATAAGACGTCGCAGGGGTGGATCGGCGAGGCGTGGAGTGCTCCTGGTCGCTATAAGAGCGAACGACTTCTGCAATGGATGTATGACCCCGTCACGGGCCTGCGCCAGATCGACGGGGCTGCCACGCAAGATGAGGAGGCCGAATGAATTTGTTGGACGAGCAGTGGATGCCGGTGCGCCGGCGCGACGGCAGCCGCGAGTGGGTTACACCGCATCAGATTTCCGATCCGGACATCGTCGCCTTCGATGCCGACCGGTCAGATTTCAATGGTGCACTGGCGCAATTCGCCATCGGGCTGCTGCAAACAAGGACGCCGGTTGACAGCCCGACCATGTGGCGGCAGTTGTTCGCGAGTCCGCCGGACGCCGCGACGCTGAAGAGCTGGTTTTCACCGGTCACGACCGCGTTCGAGTTTGACGGCGAAGGTGCGCGGTTCATGCAAGACCGCAGCCTCAAAGCGGACGAGGGTGCAGTGAATGAGATAAGCGCGTTGTTGATCGAGTCACCCGGCGAGCAGACGTTGAAGAACAACGGCGACCACTTCGTCAAGCGCGGGCAGGTTGCGGCGATGTGCCCACACTGCGCTGCGGGTGCTCTGCTGACATTGCAGATCAATGCTCCATTGGGCGGGGCAGGACATCGAACCGGGCTTCGCGGTGGTGGCCCGCTCACTACGCTGATTGTGAGCCAGCAGCAACAGAGCCTTTGGCATGATCTGTGGCTTAACGTGCGAGAGCGTTCGGTGTTTCTGGCACAGGGCGGCGATTCTAAGAAAACGGCCGAGCATCTTACGTTTCCGTGGCTCGCGGATATCAACAAGATACAGAAGAAAGATGGAGAAACTGCGCCCATTCAGGTTCATCCGGCTCATTTGTATTGGGCCATGCCGCGGCGCATCCGGCTGGATTTCGACAATGTCTCGAAGGGCGATTGCGGCATCTGTGGGCGGGCGTCGGAGCATCTTGTTCGGCAATACGTCACAAAGAACTACGGGCTGAACTACAAGGGTGCATGGGATCATCCCCTCTCGCCGTATTACGAGGCAAAGGACGGCTGGCTGCCGCTGCATCCCCAGACTGGTGGATTTGGCTATCGCCACTGGCTTCCCTGGGTGCTGGGCTTGAGTGCAGATAAGAGAAAGCTACGACCGGCACGCGTCGTCGAGCATTTCCTCGAACACCGTCGCCGGCAGGCGGGCGGGCAGTTGCGCTTGTGGGCTTTCGGCTACGACATGGACAACATGAAAGCCCGCTGCTGGTACGAGTCGACGCTACCGCTTTACGGTTTGGCCGACTGCGAGCGTGAAGCTCAGCGCCGTGTTGAATCTGAGGTAGGTGTCTGGCTCGGTGGGGGGGAGATGGCCGCATCCTGTTTGCGCGGGGCGGTCAAGGACGCGTGGTTTAGCGGTGATGCGCGCGGCGACTTCAGCGCCATTGACGCGAGTTTCTGGAGCCGCACCGAGCCTGATTTCTATCGCCAGCTCAAGCGCCTGATCGAAACCGTTCGGGATGGTCACCAGTTTGAATCTGTTCCTGTTCGCGAGGCTTGGGATCGGGTGCTGATCAAAACCGCCACTGATCTGTTCGACGACGAATTCGTTGGCACTGGCGTGATCGAACGCCAGAACCCCCATCGTGTGGCAAAGGCTTTCCAGCAACTTCACCGGAATCTACGTGGGCCGAAGATGCGTCAGGCGCTGGGTTTGCCGCCGCTTGACCCGCCCAAAACCAAGAGCGCCAGCAAAGCCGCGCAACGCGCGGCATAAGGAGGGAGCATGTCTATCCGGTTCAACAAGGAAACCGCTATTGGCAAAGTGCTGTTCGATTGGTGGGAGACGCTTGATGATGATCGCGCCAGCCGCGCCGTTCTGCGGCGCGCGTCCACTATCACGGCCGTTTCACTGACACCTCCCTATCAACGACTGTACCGGCACCTGCGCGGCGCCGGTTGGGCGGATGAGGCCAGGCCTTACCACAACGACCGTCTCGCCGCTGCCGTCGGTTTGCTTTCGCACGTGAAACAGAACGACGAGCGCGCACTTGCGAAGGGCATGAGCCAGCGCGACGGGATCGGGGATCGGCCGTGCGTCAGCGAGTTGCGGTTCAGACGGTTGTTGGAGTCACCCGATCTGGATTCCTTGTTCATCGGCCTGCGCCGTGTGTTGCCGCTGATGAATCACGGCGTCAACGTGCTCGGTCTGGCCAATGACCTTGTGCACTGGGGCGACGACGTAAAGAAACGCTGGGCCTACAGCTATGAATGGCCCGAGAAGTCCAAGAACTGAACTACCACCCAACCATTCTGAGGGAGCCAAAATCATGTCTCGCTTTGTCCAACTGCACTTGCTGACCAACTACCCGCCGTCCAACCTGAACCGCGATGACACCGGCAGACCGAAAACCGCGCTCGTCGGCGACGCAATGCGATTGCGCATTTCGTCCCAAAGTCAGAAGCGAGCGTGGAGAACGTCCGACGTCTTTGAGGTATCGCTAGGCGGTCATCTTGGGACGCGTACCAAGATGATGGGTATGGAGGTGTTCAAGGCGCTCAAGAATGGCAAAGTGGCCGAGAAGGTAGCGCGTGACTGGGCTAAATCCATTGCACAGCAATTTGGCAAGTTGAAGTCCGACAAAAAGACTGACAATGATGAAGACCTGCAGATCGAGCAACTTGCCCACTTCAGCCCAGAGGAGAGAGCGGCGATTGATGCGCTGGTGAAAGCCTGCGCGGGGCGGAATGGTGCCCCGACCGAAGACGATCTGAAACTCCTGAGCAAACCGAAAACTGCCGTTGACATCGCAATGTTCGGCCGCATGCTTGCGGATTCCCCCGCGTTCAACATGGAGGCAGCGGTGCAGGTGGCGCACGCGATCACGGTTCACAAGACCGCCGTGGAGGATGATTACTTCAGCGCCGTGGACGACCTGAACAAGGGGCTCGAAGACAAGGGCGCTGGCCACATCGGCGAACGCGGCTACGGGGCAGGATTGTTCTATCTCTATGTGTGCATCAATCTGGAACTGCTGAAGGACAATCTCGGGGGCGACGAAGCGCTGACGGCAAAGGCGCTGGAGGCACTGATCCACGCAATGACCAAAGTGTCGCCCACTGGCATGCAAAACAGTCACGCCTCGCGCGCCTACGCGAGCTACGTACTGGCCGAAAAGGGCGACCAGCAGCCGCGCTCACTGGCGCAGGCGTTTCTCAAGCCGGTAAAGCCGTTCGACGACGAAGACATGCTCGACAAGGCAGCCAAGGCCATTGCGAAGCGTCGAGACAACTTCGACAAGGTTTACGGTGCCTGCGCCGACGCCCGATACGAAATCAACGTAGAAAAAGGAGAAGGCTCGCTGGCTGAATTGGTCACCTTCGTAAAGGAGTGAGCGACATGGAGTTCCTAGTCTTCCAATTGGAAGCGCCGCTGTCGTCGTGGGGAGATACGGCGGTTGGCGAGTATCGCGGCAGCTATGAATACCCCGGCGAGTCGGCCCTCATCGGGTTGCTTGGGGCCGCACTCGGAATACGACGCGAGGATGAAGCTGCTCACGCGGCGCTGCGACAGGGTTACGGTTTCGCCGTGGGCGTGCAGTCCGGTGGCAAACTGCTGCGGGACTATCACACGGCGCAGGTGCCGGGGCGGGCAGCACTGAAAGGTCGCCCGCATGCTACGCGCCGGGACGAATTGGGCGTGCCAAAGGACGATCTGAACACCATTCTCTCTACCCGCGACTACCGCCAGCAGGCCGCCAGCCTTATCGCGATTCAGCAAAGCAGTGACGCACCGTACGCGCTCGAAGTTTTGGCTGATACGCTGCGCAAGCCGCGGTTCGTACTTTATCTTGGCCGCAAGTCCTGCCCACCCGCTGCACCGCTCCACCCGGTAGTTATCAATGCCGATTCGGCACTTGCCGCATTCGAGGAGTACCGCAAGCGGCTCAATCATCAACGGGATGCGCACAAGGATCGTCACGGTCGTCTACCGCTGGAACCGATCGGCGAATTAATCCGTCTGGTATGGGGCGAGGGCGTCGAAGCCGGGACTTCAGCGGACCTCAGTGCGCCACGCAAGGACCGACTGATCCGGCGACAGGGCTGGCAGTTCGGTGACCGGACGGAACACGTTGCGCTGTTGCGTGAGGGAGACTAAACATGTACTTCAGCTTGATCACGCCCACAGAAGGACGCGAACGCGATGCGGCTCACGAGCGGGCCAGCGGCCCGTATGATGAACACCAGTGGCTGTGGCAACTCTTCCCCGCGCCAGAGGGAACACGGAGAGATTTTCTGTTTCGCCGACAAGTTGTTGGGGGCGTTCTGCGGCTCTATGTCGTGTCGAAACGTCCACCGCTAACGAAAAGTGCCGCTTGGAACATCCGGACTCGCGATTACGCCCCCGCGCTGGAGGCAGGCGCCCGCCTGCGCTTCGATCTGCGCGCCAACCCGGTGGTTACAACTCATGCCCACGATGGCAAGCGCGCGCGCCATGATGTTGTGATGCAGGAAAAGAAGCGGCTGCTTAAAGAACGCGGCCTCGCCCGCTGGCAGGACTGGCGGGATGACGACAAGCCGGCGCTCTACGCGCTTGTCCGAGAGGCTTGTGGTGCCTGGCTGCGCTCGCGCGCATCGCGACTTGGCTTCGAGGTCGATGAAGAGAGCCTTGCTGTGGATAGTTACGAGCAGCGCTCGGAAAAAAATGGCCAACTTTGCTTTAGCACCGTGGACTTCAGCGGCGAGCTGACGGTAATCGACCCCGCCGCGTTCGGCGTGGCGCTGCGCGACGGCATCGGCCACTCCAAAGCCTTCGGCTGCGGTTTGCTTCTGGTAAGGCGCATCTGAGATTTATGCCAGAGCTCTTGCCTCCGTTAAGACCGATCCCCGTCAAGGATCGGTTATCCGTTCTCTACGTCGAGAAGGGCAACCTCGATGTGCTCGACGGGGCGTTCGTGGTGGTGGACATCAACGGCGTGCGCACCCACATTCCTGTTGGTGGCGTGGCATGTTTGATGCTCGAACCTGGAACACGGGTGTCTCACGCGGCGTGCGCGCTGGCGGCACGGGTAGGTACGTTGCTGGTGTGGGTAGGGGAGGCGGGGGTCCGGTTGTATTCCTCCGGACAACCCGGAGGCGCCCGTGCGGACAGGCTGCTTTATCAGGCAAAACTTGCGCTCGACCCGGACTTGCGTCTGAAAGTGGTGCGCAAGATGTATGAGATGCGATTCGGGGAGAAGCCACCGGAACGGCGCTCCGTGGAGCAGTTGCGCGGAATCGAAGGCGCACGCGTTCGGGAAATGTACAAGCGAATCGCGCGGAAGTATGGAGTCGAATGGAAGGCCCGGGATTACGATCCGGAAAAATGGGATGCATCGGACATTCCAAATCGCTGTCTTTCCGCGGCGACTTCATGTCTGTACGGGGTGACGGAATCGGCCGTTTTGGCGGCGGGATATGCGCCGGCGGTCGGATTCATACATACCGGGAAGCCCCTTTCGTTTGTTTATGACGTTGCTGATGTCTATAAATTCGATACGGTGGTTCCCGTTGCGTTTCGCGTGGCAGCACGGCAGCAGCACAACGTAGAGCAGGCGGTCCGGGTGGGGTGCCGTGACGTCTTTCGGCAGACCCAGCTGCTAGAACGCATAATCCCTGGCATCGAGGAAATGCTTTCGGCAGGAGAGATCGCGCCGCCGGACCCTTCGAATGACCAGGTGCTGCCCGCGTTCGAAGATCCGAAGCCATTGGGCGATGCTGGTCATCGTGGTTGAAAACGCGCCGCCGCGGCTCCGCGGTCGGCTCGCGATCTGGCTGCTGGAGATCCGCGCAGGAGTTTATGTTGGCGACTTTTCCGCGAAGGTCAGGGACTTCATATGGAACCAGGTCCAGATGGGCATCGAGGATGGCAATGCGGTGATGGCATGGCGAACTGGGAATGAAGCTGGGTTTGATTTCGTGACTCTTGGAACGAACCGGAGGATCCCGGTGGAGCTTGATGGCGCCAAATTGGTGAGTTTCCTGCCACCAAAAACGGGTGACGCTCTTTAACAATTTGTAAGCTATGATTTTGCCGTCGCCGCTAGCGCCCTTCAGTCGGATTTTTGGGGCGCTGGGCAGCGGTAAATCTGGCGGTAGATTCTGCCGGCTCTGATTTCCTGCGGGAAATCATGGGAATGGATTAAGTACGTTCCCCGCGCGCGCGGGGATGAACCGTTATCCCGCCCAATCAAGGGCAACAGACGGATACGTTCCCCGCGCGCGCGGGGATGAACCGGACACGGAGCGTTTGGATTTGTTG
>Ga0299906_10003564_pt1 | contig 12827 bp, 13 predicted proteins | sample RVTome_14_FD_200259 | JGI IMG/M metagenome (GOLD analysis project Ga0299906, IMG submission 200259) | Soil microbial communities from uranium-contaminated site in the Upper Colorado River Basin, Wyoming, United States - RVT145D125 (version 2) ...
CCGATCAGTAACGCAGGAAGCAGGCGGCTCGCAGTGTCCGAGCCAGCCCTTTCCACAACCGTGTGCGCCGGCGCGATCATCAACGCCTCCCCACAACGCGCTTCATGCGCCAGCCATTGAGGACATTGATGGTCAAAAGCATAAGAAATGACACGCACAGCATCACGAGGCCGAGCGCCGCCGCGCCGAGATAGTCGTACTGTTCGAGTTTGATCACGATGAGTAACGGCGTAATCTCCGTGAGCATCGGCAAGTTGCCGGCAATGAAGATCACGGAGCCGTACTCGCCAATCGCGCGTGCCAACGCCAGAGTAAAACCGGTCGCCAATGCCGGTGCGATCATCGGCAGAATCACACGACGGAATACCATCCAGCGGCTGGCGCCCAGGGACTCAGCCGCTTCCTCGAGGGTCGCTTCCACTTCCTCGAGCGCAGGTTGAACGGACCGCACTACAAACGGGAGACCAATCAGCGTAAGCGCGACGACAACGCCGACCCAGGTGTACGCGACCTGTATTCCTATCGCCGCGAGCCACTGACCGATCCAGCCCTGCGGACCAAAGACGGTCGCGAGAGCGATGCCGGAGACCGCTGTCGGCAGGGCAAACGGCAAATCGATAATGGCATCGATGAAGCGCCGCGCGGGAAACCGATACCGCACCAGGGACCAGGCAATGATCAGGCCGAATATCGCATTGAGCGACGCCGCGAGCAGTGAAGCGCCGAAAGTCAGTCGATAGCTCGCGAGCGCGCGCGGCTCCGTTGCGATGCGCCAGAAATCTGACGGAGGGAGGCTCGCGGATTTCAGCACGAGTGCCGCTATTGGAATCAATACGATCAGCGTCAGGAATATACCCGTAAAGCCGAGCGTCAGGCCAAAGCCCGGAAGCACGCTGGCATTGACCCATGGCCGCGCCGTAGCCATCTCCTTTACTGGGCTCCATCCGAGTAGATTCGGTCGAAGACACCGCCGTCGTCGAAATGGCGATCCTGCGCCTCGTTCCATCCGCCGAAGACTTCATTGATAGTAAAAAGGCGAATTTCCGGATACTGGTCGCGGTAGCGGGCGCCGACCTCAGAATCGCGCGGCCGGAAGTAGTGACGCGCGACGATGTCCTGTCCGGGCGGTGTGTAGAGATACTCGAGATAGGCACGGGCCACGGTACGCGTCCCTTTGCGATCGACGACCGAGTCGACCACGGCGACAGTCGGTTCGGCGAGAATACTGACCGAGGGCGCGACGATTTCGAGTACGTCGGCGCCGAGTTCATCGAGGGCCAGTAAAGCCTCGTTCTCCCATGCGAGCAGCACATCACCGATGCCGCGCTGCACAAACGTGTTGGTTGAAGCCCGTGCGCCTCGATCCAGCACTGGCACATGACGAAATAACTCGGCGACAAAACGCTCCGCACGCGCCTCGGCGCGTTTGACCTCTTCGGGCGACGCGGTTTCCAGCTTCGCGATATCTCCGCCAAGCGCCTGTTCGAGTTCATAGCCCCAGGCTGCAAGATAATTCCAGCGTGCGCCACCCGAAGTCTTCGGGTTCGGCGTGACGACTTGCACGCCGGGCTGCACCAGGTCCCGCCAGTCGCGAATGTCTTTGGGATTGCCTTCCCTCACCAGAAAAACAATCGTCGAGGTGTAAGGTGCGCTGTTGTTCGGCAGACGGCTCTGCCAGCCAGGCTGTAACCGTTGACCGTGGAGGCGAATTGCTTCGACGTCGTAAGCGAGCGCCAGAGTGACTACATCGGCGTCGAGCCCCTCGATGACTGCGCGTGCCTGGCTGCCGGAGCCCGCATGAGACTGTTGCACGGATACGTTCTGGCCGGTCTCTGCCAACCAGTGCGCTGCGAATGCCTCGTTGAACTCGCGGTACATCTCACGTGTCGGGTCGTAGGAAACGTTCAACAGCTGGACCTGTTGGGCCGCCGCCGAGCCGTCCGTCGGAGGAGACGTATCCTGTTTGCCGCATCCCGCAACGAGGAAGGAAACGATGAACGATGCCAGGACTTTGCTTGTTACGCTCATGACTGCTCCTAGTGATCAGCGCGCCGCGGCGGCGGCCTGAGTTGATACCGACGAGGGTTTGCGCAAGTCGCGTTCGGCGCGACCGCTCACCAGAATCAACGCGGCTGGCGGTGATTCCTTGAGAACTTCTTTGACTTCTCCGATCAGTCGATTGTTGTTGGTCGAAGTCGCGAGGCCGATTACGAGCAGAACCTGCCCGGGCGAAGATTGTCGTGCCGCGACCGCGGCGCGGAGGGACCCGCAATATGTCTCGGTGCGGATATCAAGGCCGTGCGACCTGAGGGAAGTGTTGCGCAGGTCGAGCAGCTCCCGATAGCGAGCTCCCCGGCCGGACTTCTCGTCGACATGGACGAGCATCGTGACATCGATCGTCAGGTGGCGCGCGAGACTCGCCACTGCTGCCAGAGTGGCATCGCGTGCGACGGCAGATGGCTCCACAAGGATCAACATGCGCTCCGCGCGCCGATTCCCAGGCAACAGGACCAGCACCTGACGCGCACCCTCGTCGAGCAGCTCCAGTGGCTCCGATAAATCGCCTGGCCGCTGCAGAGCAAGTACCGGCATACCTCGCAGCGAAGCTGTTTGAGACACGCCGGGGTCGATGCGGACCGGTTCGATGCGCATGCGCTCGCCGAGCTCGCGAACCAGCACCGAGCCTGAAAGCTCCGCAAACGCTGCGTCGGTATGCGCCAGCAGACGCAAACTGCTGATAGGCGTGGGCAAAGCGTGCATGCCCTTGAAACCCACCCAGACCTGTTGCCCTGCCGTAAGGGGAAAATCCTCGACTGCGCGCGCGGTACGCGCTGCCTCCAGCGGAAACGAATCGGCTCCTGGACGCAGCGCGCTCGTCAGCGTTTCGCTGGCCGGAAACGTCAGTCTCAGTCGCTCGATGGACCCGACGAACTGAAGCTCGGCGACTTCGGCAATCCCGGCTGCAGGAACCGTGAGCTGGTCCTCACGATCGGCCAGTTCCACGTCTTCGGGGCGCACGACAATAGTGGCTTCGTCGCCGCTGCAGAGTGAGCGCGACCATCGGTGCACGGGAAACCAGGAATCGCCCAGCCGCACGTCGCGATAGCCGTAATTGCCAAGGAGAAGGTTCGCAGCCCCGAGAAAGGTCGCGACGAAACGCGTTGCCGGCTGCCGGTAGAGCGCGCGCGGCTCGCCGACTTCCTGCAGGCGCCCGCGATCCATGACGCCGATTCTGTCAGCCATGCTGAAAGCTTCTTCCTGGTCATGCGTAACGAGAATCGTCGTGATGCCGACGGCGCGTTGAATTTCGCGGATAGCGCGACGCAGCTCCTCACGAATCTTCGCATCGAGAGCGCCGAAGGGCTCATCGAGCAACAGCACGCGTGGCTCGTGCGCCAGTGCGCGCGCTACGGCGACGCGCTGCTGCTGGCCGCCCGACAGTTCGGCAGGATAACGGTCGTCAAATCCATCCAGCGATACGAGCTTCAGCAGTTCGCGCCGGCGGATTTTGCGCCTGGCGGCGGGCACGCGCCGCGCGCACAGAGCGAACTCGATATTATCTGCCATGGTCATATGACGGAACAGGGCGTAGTTCTGGAACACGAAGCCGACTTCCCGTTCGCGTGCGTTTACGTTCGAGACGTCACGCCCGTGCAGCACGATCCGGCCGTGATCAATGGTCGTCAGCCCGGCAATTGCGCGCAGCAGTGTGCTCTTGCCGCTGCCTGACGGACCGAGAAGTACAAAGAACTCGCCGTCGCCGATATCGACAGTGACATCGCTGACTGCCGCGCCTTCGTCGTAGGATTTCGAGACCTGTTCCAGCGAAATGGACATCCGTGCCCCCGCAGGTTTTCGATAAAGGGATCGTCAGCCTGCATGCTAGCCGCTACCGGTGACCGGGTCGGTGCCGGCCCGGTTACAAGCAAGTGACATTTTGAGCCGGCACACTGCAGAGGTCTTGCTAGAACGCGTGCTGCAGGCGCAGGAAGATCACGTCCTCGTCGGGGCGGTCACCGCCCGGAGCACCGCCCCTGAACGTGCTGTGGTGCAGCGCCAGCGCAGGCGAAGGTGCCAGTCGCCATCCGCGGAGCGTAGCGAAAAGCCGTCCGCGCCCGCGTCGACGCGGTTGTCTTCCTGGGCGTGTGCCAAGGCTTGCATGGAGAGCAACCAACAAAATGAAACCGGACCGGTATCTCCTGGCCATACACATTGCCTGTATTCTGGAAGCAGGAAGAGCATGCTATTGACGCCGGGTGACCGCGTCGGTCATTTCAGGGTGACGATGAAATAACATTTGGCGGCAATCCATGGGTCCGAGGGCACCGTGACGCGGGATGTGTCAGAATGGCAGCTACTCTCCGTGGCACGGTAGCCGCGGAGCCAGAATGATTCCACCACGCTGCGGAGGTTCAGGACTGCAGCCTCAGCTTGAAGAAAGGGTCATGGCCAAACTCTATTTTTATTACTCATCGATGAACGCAGGCAAGTCGACGTCGTTGCTGCAATCCAGTTACAACTACAAGGAACGCGGCATGAACACGCTCGTTCTCGTCCCTAACTTTGATGACCGCTACGGTGTCGGCAAGGTTACTTCTCGTATCGGGCTGGAGGGGCGCGCGACGGCATTCGGCAAGGCGGATAACCTGTTCGACATCGTTTCCGCATATTGCGCGGACGATCCGTTGCACTGCGTTCTCATCGACGAAGCACAGTTTCTTACCAAGAAGCAGGTGTTCCAGCTCGGCCAGGTGACGGATGATCTCGAGATTCCCGTTCTTGCCTATGGCATTCGAACGGACTTTCAGGGTGAGCCGTTCGAGGGCAGCGGATATCTCCTCGCGTGGGCGGACAATCTGATCGAACTGAAAGCCATCTGTCATTGCGGACGAAAGGCGACGATGGTCGTTCGGCTCGACGAGAACGGAAATGCCGTTACGGAAGGCTCGCAGGTCGAAATCGGCGGAAACGACAGGTATGTGTCGATGTGCCGCAAGCATTTCCGCAAGAATTTCTATCGGGAAATGGCAGACGAAACGCAGAAGGCGCGGATAGCGAGGCTGGTGGGCGCACCGGCGTAGACGAAGGAATCGCCCGCGGGGCGGGCTCCTACAGCCCTTTTTTTAATCGTCCGCGCAATGCCGATGAACAGCGCGCTGTAGGAGCCCGCCCCGCGGGCGATCCTCACGTTCCACGACTTTGCTTCAGGAAGCGTCGGCCTTGCGTCGATTTGAAGCTGAATCGCCGGTCGAGTCCGTGTCTTTCCTGATCTGTTCGTGCGCCAGCAGCTGGCGGACGTCTTCCAGATTTTTCATCACTATCGTTTCGCTGAACCCGGCATCGTCCAGGGGCGTTCGTTCCGTCGCGGTCGGGTCCACAAACTTGATACGATGATTGCCGACCAGCACGATATCGTCGTTCTTGAGCATCAGGTTTGAGATGCGGCGGGAATTCACGAACGTGCCGTTGGTGCTGTTCAGGTCCATGAGAAACGTGGACTTTCCGTGCCGCACGAACAGCGCGTGGTGACGGCTGATGAAACGGCTGCTGATGCGCAGTTCGTTGTGCTCGGAACGCCCGACCAGCAGACGCTCACTGTCCAAAGTCAGCTCGGCGACTGTCTCTCCATCGTAGGTCACGTAGAGCTTCGGCGGGGCCTGTCCGTCGGTCGTCGCCCCGTCGGAAGCGACGCGGATATCCTGGAGCTTCGGCCGCTTTTCGATCAGATCGGTCGTAACCGGAAACCTCTCCGCCCTTCGAAAGGCCTGCAGCGCGAGCTGATCGACGATGCCCGGCCATCCTCCCGCCGCAGCATGCAGTTCGAGACAGACGTCGCCCGGAAAGATCGTCTGCGGTGCGGGGCAACCACCGGCGCGCAGCTTTTCGTGCAGGTAGTTCCTGGTTTCGAAATCCGACAGAGGCTCGACGAAGAAGCTGCCGGTCATTCGTCCGGCGATGCAGGCCATGGCGGGCGCCTTTACCATCGCGGCCATTGAGCGGTCGCTCGCCAGAATCACTCGAAGCGCGCTCTTTTCGTGTACCTTTAGCGCCACCAGTTCACAGAGGGCGCTGAGCGCAATCGGGTTCATCGCGTGCGTATTCTCGACAATCAGCAATGGCGCGTGATTGGACAGGGTCTGCTGCACGACGAAAACCTTCAACATGTTGGTCAGTTCCCTGACCGAATCGAAATGAAGGTCGTAACCGAACTGGCGCAGTATGTCCTTGAGGAGCGCATCGGTTTCGGCGCCTGCGCCGTCGACGACTGCATACGCGGTGTCTTCGTGCAACGATTCGGTGAACTGCCGGATGATGGTGGTCTTGCCGGAAAGGGGCGGACCCTGGAACAGACCGAGGCCGTGATCGTCGGCGTACGTCGCAGCGAGGAAGTCGAGGGCAGCGACCTCTGCCGCATAGCTGACTACAGTCAGGGGTTTTCCCTGCGCACGAAAAGGGTGTTGCCGGAGGCCGGCGTCGCTCAGTTCCATTTTCTTGAACCCGGTTTTAGCTTTTGTCTGGGAAAATTGTCATTCTGATACAGTTACTTTCCCGATCTTCTTAAAGTTCAAAGGCAGCAGCCTGGTCAAGTCTAAGACTGTCCCCTTGGGTTTGTAAACTTTTTCGGCGCAAGTTTAAACATTCAGCTCATAACGAAGCAGGACAGATAGTTAACCTTAATTAAGTCATATAAGTGACTGTTATTACAATTAATCAGGTCTGCTCAGGCCGAGTGCTGGTACGCTGCCCGGCTGCCCATGAGGCTTCGCGTGGCTGAACTGTCAGGACAGGCCCTGACGCTCCTCCGCGGCGACCGCTGCCTCTTTCAGGGTCTGGAATTCGCCTTGAAGAGCGGCGAACTCCTCACGGTCGAAGGACCGAACGGCAGTGGCAAAACCACAATGTTGCGCGCCATCGCCGGGCTCATCGATCCTGACGAGGGCATGGTCCGCTGGAACAATACGAATGTGAAGCACATTCGCCAGGCATTTCATGCCAACCTCGTGTGGATGGCCCACAGGCCCGGCTTCAAAGGCGATCTGACGCTCATCGAGAACCTGCGGTTCGAATCAGGATTGCGCACGATGACGATGTCGGTGGCCGAGCATCAGCTGGTGCGACTCGGTGTCGCAACGCTCACCGATATTCCTTTTCGTGCGTTGTCCGCCGGTCAGCAGCGACGCGTCGCGCTGGCGCGGCTGATCCTTGCAGATGCGCCGTTGTGGCTGATGGACGAGCCGTTCACCAACCTGGACGCTGCCGGCCAGGATCTGGTGATCGAGGTGCTTCAGGAACATCTGCGGGACGGCGGGATGTGCGTGATGGCAACGCATCGGCGATTCGAACTCGACGCTCCGGCGCACCGGATCCGCTTGCCGTGAGCGACCGCGATCCGAAACTGCCCGGACTGCTCGACGGACTCGTTTCCGTCATACGGCGGGATGTATATCTGGCCTGGCGGCGTCCGGGTGACGTGCTGAATCCGCTGTTTTTCTTTGCCATCGTGAGCACGCTTTTTCCGCTCGCGGTCGGTCCGGATGCAGACCAACTCGCGCTGAACGGCCCCGGGGTTCTCTGGGTCGCCGCGTTGCTGGCCGCGCTGCTGTCGCTGAACAGCCTGTTTCTCAACGACTACGAGGATGGCACGCTGGAGCAGTTGCTGCTGAGTCCCCAGCCTTTGCCGCTTCTGGCGCTCGCCAAAGCAATCGCACACTGGCTGGTGAGCGGCTTGCCGCTGGTACTGGTGTCGCCGCTGGTTGCGATGTCATTCCAAATGCCGGCGCGTTCGACAGCGGTCATGATGCTCACGCTCACGCTCGGAACAGTGAGTCTGAGCCTGCTCGGATCCATCGCCGCCGGCCTGACGGTCGGTCTCAACCGCGGCAATGCCCTGCTGAGCCTCCTGGTGCTGCCGCTGGCAATGCCTGTCCTGATTTTCGGTGCGCGTACCGTGTCGCTCGCGGCGGCCGGTGACGTAACGTCGGCTGGCGTGTACTTCCTGGGCGCGTATTGCATGCTGACGCTGACGCTTGCACCATTCGCCACCGCAGCCGCCCTTAGAATCAGCAACGAGTAGTGGCAATCGCATGTGGACGTTCCTGCATAAACTGTCGTCGCCTCCGCACTTTTACGATCTGGCGGCAAAAATGATTCCGTGGTTTGCCGCGGCCAGCCTGTTGCTGATCGGCTATGGCACCGTTGCGGGACTGTTTTTCGCGCCTCCCGACTACCAGCAGAAAGATGCGTTCCGCATCATTTACGTGCACGTCCCCGCCGCCTATCTCTCGATGATGGCGTACGTTGTGATGGCCGTATCCGCGGGCATAGGGCTGATCTGGCGCATGAAGCTCGCGCACGCGGTCGCCGCCGGAGCAGCCCCCGTGGGTGCCTGGTTCACTTTTCTCGCGCTCGCCACGGGATCGATCTGGGGACGGCCCATGTGGGGCACATGGTGGGAGTGGGGCGATCCCCGGCTCACGTCGGAGCTGATTCTCCTGTTCCTGTATTTTGGTTACATGGCACTGCGAGCGGCGATTGATGACACGGCGAGGGCAGACCGCGCGAGCGCCGTACTGGCGCTGGTCGGGGCCGTGAACGTGCCGATCATTCACTTCTCCGTCGAATGGTGGAGTTCGCTGCACCAGGGACCAACGCTCGTTCGGGCAGGCGGGCCCGCGATCGAGCCGGTGATGCTGTGGCCTCTGCTTGCGATGATTCTGGGCTTTATGCTCCTTTTCGCCGCGCTGCTGCTCGGCCGTGTCCGTACCGAGGTCCTGTTCCGGGAACGGCGTTCGAGGTGGGTGCGTAAACTGGTATATCCTGAGGAACCCGCCTGATGGAGCTTTTGTCTATGGGTGGGTACGGTGCATACGTCTGGACTGCCTACGCACTCACGTTCGGAGTCGTAATCATCTGCGTGGCGCAGGGCCGGCGCCGGCATCGCCGGGTGTGGAACGACCTGCGCAGCCGCCTCCGGGCGGCCTCGGAGAGGAGTAAATGAAACCAAGACAGCAACGCATGCTCGCGGTCGGATTGGCCGCGGTCGGCCTTCTTATCGCGACCGGGCTGACGCTGCGTGCGTTCCAGGAAAGCATGATGTTTTATGTCGAGATTTCCGAGGTCAAGGCAGGAAACGTGCCGGACGACCGCGACTATCGCGTCGGCGGCCTGGTCGTCGAGAACAGCGTACGGCGCGCACAGGGCGAACTGCAGGTCGAATTTACGCTGACCGATACGGTAAACGAACTTCCGGTCGTTTACAGCGGCGTCTTGCCGGACCTGTTCCGCGAAGGGCAGGGCATCATCGCGCACGGACGCGTGGGCGAGGACGGCCGCTTCGTTGCGGACACGGTCCTCGCGAAACACGATGAGAACTACATGCCGCCCGAAGTTGCCGATTCCCTGGCGAAGCATGCTGAAGCGAAGGCTGCCGAGGCCGCCGGCGGCGAAAGATGATTCCCGAAATCGGCCATTTTGCGCTGATCCTCGCGCTGTCGCTTGCGCTCTGCCAGAGCGTGATGCCGCTGCTCGGGGCGCACCGTGGGGACGCTGCGCTCATGGCGGTGGCGCGGCCCGCCGCACTCGGCCAGTTCGTGTTCGTCGCCATCGCGTTCCTGTGCCTGGCCTATGCTTTTCTGAGCAGTGATTTCTCGCTGCTTTACGTCGCCAACAATTCCCAGTTGGCGCTGCCGGACGTGTACAAGTTCTCGGCGATCTGGGGCGCGCACGAAGGATCGCTGCTCCTGTGGATTCTGATCCTCGCAGCATGGACGGTTGCGGTCAGCCGCTTCAGCCAGGAACTGACCGAGCCCTTCGCCGCCCGCGTTATCGGCGTGCTGGGCTTGCTGAGTTCGGGGTTCCTGCTGTTCACGCTTTTTACGTCGAACCCGTTCCAGCGGATCTTTCCCGCCCCGCCCGACGGGGCTGACCTCAATCCGCTGTTGCAGGACCCCGGCCTCGCGATTCACCCGCCGATACTGTACGCGGGCTACGTCGGGTTCTCGGTGGCGTTCGCGTTTGCCGTGGCAGCGATGCTGAGCGGCCACCTGGACAAGGAGTGGGCGCGCTGGACGCGCCCGTGGACCACCTGGGCGTGGCTGTTCCTCACCGTGGGCATCGCCCTCGGCAGCTGGTGGGCTTACTACGAACTGGGCTGGGGCGGCTGGTGGTTCTGGGATCCGGTCGAGAACGCCTCGTTCATGCCGTGGCTGGTGGGCACGGCTCTGATCCACTCGCTCGCGGTCACCGAAAAGCGGGGCCTCTTCAAGAGCTGGACGCTGCTGCTTGCGATCTCGGCGTTCTCGTTGAGCCTGCTCGGCACTTTTCTGGTTCGCAGCGGCATTCTGGTGTCGGTGCACGCGTTCGCCACCGATCCGGCTCGCGGTCTTTTCATCCTTATCTTCTTAGGCCTCGTCATCGGCGGTGCGCTGGCGCTATACGCCTGGCGGGCGCCTGCTCTGGATTCGTCTGCCGGTTTCCGGCCGCTGTCCAGGGAAACGTTTCTGCTGCTCAATAACGTCCTGCTGGTCATCGCAGCGACTCTCATACTCATCGGCACTTTGTCGCCGCTGGTCCTGGAAGTCGTGACCGGCGGCAAGATCTCCGTAGGGCCGCCCTGGTTCGAGATCGCGTTTGCCATTCCCATGCTGCCGCTCATTTTTCTGGTCGGTGCCGGCATGCACAGCGCCTGGCGGACCCAGGCCGCGGCGGGCCTGCTCAGGAAATTGAGATGGCCGGCGGTCATCGCTATCGCAGCCGGCATTGCGATTCCCGCATTTCTCTACGGACGTTCCGGAGTGCTGGTGACCGTCGGCACGATCGCCGCGCTGTGGATCGTCGCGACCGCGCTCGTTCACCCGCTTCGCTCGTGGCGCCGTGCGCCAGGTACGTCCGGAATGACGCGAGGCACGTTCGGCATGTCCGTCGCGCACCTGGGACTCGGGGTGTTCGTTCTCGGCGTCACGATCGTTTCGGCGTTCAGTGTCGAGGCCGACATGCGCATGGCGCCCGGGGAAAAAGTCGAGGTCGCCGGGTACGAATTCGAACTGCGCGGCCTGCGCAACGTCCAGGGACCGAACTACCACGCCCTGGAAGGCGAAATCGAGGTAAGAAAAAACGGCGAATTCATTGCAATGTTACGGCCGCAGAAGCGCACTTATCTCGTGCAACAAAACCCGATGACCGAGGCCGGCATCGATGCCGCGTGGAACCGCGACCTTTTCGTCGCGCTGGGCGATCCGCTGGGCAACGACGCCTGGAGTGTGCGGCTGCAATACAGGCCATTGATCGGCTTCATATGGTTCGGCGCGCTGGTCATGGCTTTGGGCGGCATTATCGCGGCAAGCGACAGGCGTTACAGAGTTAACGTGGCCGTCCGGGAGCGCCGGCCCGCGGCCGCGGAGAAGCCCGCATGATGCTTCGTTACCTGTTGCCGATCGCCGCGTTTGCCGTTCTAATTCCCGTATTCCTGATCGGCCTGAACCGCGATCCATCCAAGATTCCTTCGCCGTATCTGAACAAAGCGGCGCCCGCGTTCGAACTGCCGAGTCTCGAAGATCCGGAGGTTACGGTCAGCAGCAGCGACTACGCCGGCGAGTTCGCGCTGGTCAATGCCTGGGCGACGTGGTGCGTCGGTTGCCGTCACGAGCACGAAGTTCTGCTCACACTCGCAGAACGCAACGACGTTCCGATCTACGGACTGAACTGGCGCGATAGCCGTGCAGATGCCCTTCAATGGCTCGATCAACTGGGCAATCCTTACGTCGCATCAGCATACGACGCTGATGGCAAAGTCGGAATTGACTGGGGGGTATACATGGCGCCGGAGACCTTCCTGGTTGGTCCGGATGGCACCGTGCTGCATAAGCATCTCGGTCCACTGACGCTGGAAATCTGGGAACGGGATTTCGTGCCGAAGATCAATGCGGTCCGCGGAGACTGAATGCGCACCATCGCTTTTGCGCTTCTTGTTGTTGTCGCACCGCTTGCCTTCGCGATCGATGCGGGGACGGCCTTTGACGACCCGGAGCTGCAGGCACGTTACGAGGAAATCATCTCGGAGGTGCGCTGCCTGCAATGCCAGAACGAGAGCCTGAAGGATTCGAATGCCTTCCTTGCCACCGATCTGCGCCGGGAGATCCGCCGCCTGCTGAGCGAAGGCAAATCAAATGCCGAGATCTACGATTTTCTGGTACAGCGTTACGGCGAGTTTGCGCTGTACCGTCCGCGCATGAGCGGCAAAACACTGCTGCTCTGGCTGGCACCGCTGCTCCTGCTCGGCGCTGGCGCCGTGGTCGTAATACGGGTGGTCCGGGACCGAATGGCCATGCCTCTCGAGGCCGACGGGGAAGTTGAAACGGACGACGAGAGGCAAGTCCGGGTGACGGACCGCCCGTGATCTGGTTACTGTTTGGCCTCATGCTGCTCGCAGCCGCGCTCGTCGTAACGTGGCCGATGTATCGCAAGGAGAGACGCCTGTCGCCAGGGCTGATCGCGTCGGTCGTCATCGTACTCGGCGTATCCGCACTGGTTTATTCCGGAATCGGCACGCCGGTACCGCCGCCGCCCGTCGCGAGTGTCGGCGAGATGGTCGCGGCGCTCGACCAACGCCTGCAGGAAAATCCCGACGATGTCGAAGGCTGGAAGATGCTCGGCCGCTCGTACATGCAGCTCGAGAGTTACCCGAAAGCGATCGCGGCATTCGAACGCGCCGTAGCGATGGAAAACCCGGCAAGCGCGCAGACGCTGGCGGCGCTTGGCGAAGCGCTGCTGATCGAGCAGGGAAGCGCAGGATCCAGCCGGACGGTCCAGCTTTTCGAGTCGGCTCTGGC
>Ga0299906_10003566_pt1 | contig 12825 bp, 11 predicted proteins | sample RVTome_14_FD_200259 | JGI IMG/M metagenome (GOLD analysis project Ga0299906, IMG submission 200259) | Soil microbial communities from uranium-contaminated site in the Upper Colorado River Basin, Wyoming, United States - RVT145D125 (version 2) ...
CTTCCGGTCGCGGCCATCCTGATCATGCTGGTCGTGCGGGGCGGGCCGGCCATCTCCGTCGACTTCCTCTTCACGGAGCCCACGGCCGGGATGACCGCCGGGGGCATCTTCCCCGCCCTGATCGGGACCGTCTGGCTGGTGGGCGTCGCGCTGGTCGCATCCCTTCCCATCGGCGTCGCGGCGGCGTTGTACCTCAGCGAGTACGCCCCGGACAACTGGCTGACCCGCATCATCAACCTCGCGATCCTGAACCTCGCAGGGGTCCCGTCGATCGTCCACGCTCTGTTCGGGCTCGGGGCGTTCGTGATCTTCTTCGAGTTCGGTACCAGCATCCTCGCGGCCGGACTGACCCTGGCAGTCATGAGCCTCCCCGTAGTGATCGTGGCCACCCGCGAGGCGCTCCAGGCGGTGCCCCAGGCCTTCAGGGAGGCATGCTGGAACATGGGCGCCACGCGCTGGCAGACAATACGCCGCATCGTCCTGCCGAACTCCGTATCCGGGATCCTGACCGGGATCATCCTCGAGGTGTCCCGCACCTGCGGCGAGACCGCACCGATCATGTTCACCGGCGCCGCGCTCTTCATCCCCTTCCTCCCCCAGAGCGTCCTCGACCAGACCATGGCGATGTCGCTCCACCTCTTCGTCATCTCGACGATGGTCCCGGGCGTACCGAAGGAGCTTCCCTACGGCGTCGCGCTGACGCTGATCTCGATGGTGCTGGCCATGAACGCCCTCTCGATCGCGCTCCGGATGTACCTGCGGGGGCGCAAGAAGTGGTAGCCGCACCGCAGGAGGCTCTGGAGGCGCGTCCAAAGGTCGTCGTCCGCAAGCTCCAGATCTCCTACGGCGGGAAGACCGCCCTCCGGGACGTCGATCTCGACATACCGGAGCACGAGATCTTCGGGATCGTCGGGCCGGCCGGCAGCGGCAAGACGTCGTTCCTGAGGGCCCTCAACCGCATGGACGCCCTCACCCCGGGGATGCGGGTCGAGGGCCGGATCGAGTTCGACGGCCGCGACGTCCGCAGGTGGCGGAACGTCTACGCCCTGCGCAAGCGCATCGGCGTCGTCTTTCCGCTGCCGGTGGGGCTCCCGCTCTCCGTCTACGACAACGTGGCCCTGTCGCCGCGGCTCGCCGGGGTCGAGCGACGCGCCGATCTGGACGTCACGGTCGAGCGCTGCCTGCGCCGGGCGGCGCTCTGGGACGAGGTCAAGGATCGGCTCGGCAGCCTCGGCTCGCTGCTGTCGGGAGGGCAGCAGCAGCGGCTGACGATCGCCAGGGCTCTCTCCCAGGATCCGGAGCTGCTGCTGCTCGACGAGTTCTCGATCGCGGTGGACCCGGTGACGACGATGCGGATCGAGGATGTGCTGAAGCAGCTGCGGGGGGAGCTGACGATCGTCCTCGTGACGAACCTGGTCCAGCAGGCCCGCCGCCTCGCGAGCCGGACCGCGTTCTTCCTGTCCGGGGAGCTGATCGAGGTGGACGAGACCGAGAAGCTCTTCACGGGGGACACCCGGGATCCGAGGACCCGGGACTACCTGGAGGGGCGCTTTGGCTGAGCCCTCCTGGGCGATCCGCACCCGGGCCCTGAACCTCTGGTACGGAACCTTCCAGGCGCTCTTCGACGTCGACCTCGAGATCCGCCTCGGGCGGATCACCTCCATGATCGGTCCCTCGGGGTGCGGGAAGTCCACCCTGCTGCGGAGCGTCAACCGCATCAACGAGCGACTCGGCTACGTGCGCACCACGGGCCGGATCGAGGTCCTGGGTCACGACATCTACCACCCGGGCGTCGAGCTGATCCAGGTCCGCAAGCAGGTGGGGATGGTCTTCCAGAGGCCGAACCCGCTCCCCCTCTCGATACGAGACAACGTCCTGTTCGGCTACCGGATCCACGAGTCGCGCCGCAGCCTCTCCAGGGCGGAGGCGGACGAGATCGTGGAGCGGGCGCTGCGACAGGTCCTGCTCTGGGACGAGGTCAAGGACCGGCTCGACGGGCAGGCGACCGGGCTCTCCCTCGAGGCGCAGCAGAAGCTCTGCATCGCCCGGCTGCTCCCGGTCAAGCCGTCGGTGCTCCTCATGGACGAGCCCTGCTCCGCCCTCGACCCGAAGGGGACAGAGGCCGTGGAGGAGCTGCTCTGGGAGCTCCGGGGCCAGTACACGATCCTGCTGGTGACCCACAACATGGCCCAGGCGCGCCGGGCCAGCGACGACTGCGTCTTCCTGCTCCTGGGCCGCGTGATCGAGCACCGCGGGACCGCCGACCTGTTCCTGACCCCCGAGCACCGCGAGACCGCTGACTACATCGAGGGACGCTACGGATGAGCCGCCCGGATCTCAGCGCAGGGCGGAGAGGATCTCCAGGCACTCGAGGACGGCCCGGCCGTTGTGGTACGGAGACTTCCAGGGGCCCGACTTGTGCGCAGGAGGGCGCTCTCCGACGACGTCGTGCCAGTCCCCGTGCTCCCAGTCGGCCTGTCGCCGGGTGATCCAGCCCAGGGTCCTGGCGAAGACGTCGTAGTAGCGCCGCTCGCCGGTCAGACGGAACATGAACAGGGCGGAGGTCATCCCCTCGGCCTGCACCCACCACACCTTGGCCTTCCGATCGGCCGGCTCCCCGAAGGGGCCGGAGTCGTAGAACCCCCCCTCGTCCTCGTCCCATCCGTGCTCCATCGAGTACTCGAAGAGCGCGACGAGCAGGTCCTCGAGCGGGCGCGCCGGCACCTCCAGCGCCCCGGCGGCCTCGATCAGCAGCCACACGTTCTCGACGTCGTGTCCGTAGGAGACGCGATCGTCCTCCGGCCCGGTGAGGGGCGTCCAGTCGAGCTGGTGGCGGTCGGTGCAGGCCCCGAGCCGTTTGCGCACCACGGCGCTGCTCTGGATCAGGAGCAGCTCGTGGAGCCTCTGGCGCACCAGCTCGTGCCCGGTGAGCTCGTAGTAGACCGTGAACGGCTCCATCAGGTGCAGGTGGGTGTTCATGGTCTTGATACCCGCGCGACCCCGTGCGAACCCGGGAAGGTCCCCGTCCGGCGGGCTCCAGTCCCGGGCGAGCACCTCCAGGTAGCCGCCGTGGACGGGGTCGTGGGCCCTGGACTCGAGGAGGCGGAACAGCTCCGCGGCCAGGGCCCCGGCCTCGCGATCGCCGGAGGCCCGGGCGTACTCGGCGAGAGCGTAGAGGCCGAATCCCTGCCCGTACTGGGCCTTGTAGGACTCGACGGCCTCGCCGCCGTCGGAGCTGACCGACCAGAAGAACCCGCCGTGCTCTGCGTCCCACATCCGGTCCTTCAGGAAGCGGAAGCCGTGCCGCGCCGCCTCCAGGTGCTCGGGCTGGCCGTAGGGCGAGCGGTGCAGCCTCGAGAAGAACCAGAGCGTGCGGGCCTGGGTCACGAGGGCCTTGTCGGCCTCGCCCCGCCAGCGCCCCTGGGCGTCGTGGTTGAGCCTGTAGCCGCCGTTCTCGCGATCGACCGCGCCCGGATACCAGAACGGGACGATGTTCTCGAGGAGGTGACGCTCGAGGAGCGCGTGGGCTTCCCGCGGAGGGAGCGGCACCTGCGCCGAGGCGCACACCGCGGGCAGCACTCCCAGGAGTAGCGCTCCCGCTCCCCGAGCCCGCCCCGGTCTCACTCCTCCTCGTCGTCGGGCTGCCGGGCTCGCTGGAGCCCGAAGCTCATCAGGGCGCTCTCCGTTCGGACGTAGATGTGGCCGTCGGAGATGGCCGGAGACGCGTGGATCGGCTCCCCCAGATCGTTCACCGCCAGGGCTCGCCACTCCGGGACCGCTTCCAGGACCGCCACGGCACCCTCCAACGTGGCGACGAACAGCTTTCCGTCCGCGGCCACGGGCGACGCGTACACCTTGCCCGAGCCCGCCCCGAGCCGACCCCGCTTGAGGATCTCTCCGGTGGCGGCGTCGAGACTCGTCAGGATGTCGTCATCGATCGTGAACAGCACGCCGTCGACGACGACCGGGGTGGCAATGTAGGCGACGTTCTTCCTGTGGTTCCACAGGATCTGGGGCTCGCCCTCGCCCTCGGGCAGGCGGATCCCGAACAGGCCCCACCCCTCGGCCTGCATGCCCGCGTGGAGCACGTCCCAATCCATCGCCGAGATCACCCCGTCGGCGTCCACGTCCACCCAGCCGAAGTGGTCCTTCACCCAGATCCCGGTCACCTCGGATCGCGAGAGCGTCCCGTTCCCGTCGGCGTCGTGCTTCGCCGTCAGCTCGGCGAAGGGCGGCGGCGGCTCCGGGCTCTGGTCCGGCGCCGTGAGGTAGAGCCGATCGCCGACCACCACCGGGCTGGCCACCGGCGCGGCGCCGACGCCGGAGAGGGTCCAGGTCAGCTCCCCCGAAGCGACGTCGTAGGCGTCGACCGCCACGGAGCCGACCACGAGCACGAGCCGAGGCGCCTCGGGTCCGGGGTAGAGCACCGGCGTCGTGAAGCTCTCGAGGCGTCCCGGGCGGTCCCGGCGCCAGCGCACATCCCCGGTATCCTTGTCCAGGGCGAGCAGGAACGACCCCTGGGCCTGGTCGCACACCAGCAGCAGCGTATCCCCGGCGAGCACCGGCGAAGCCGCCATCCCGTAGAAGTTGCGGAAGGGTCCCAGGGCCCGCCGCCAGCGCTCCTCACCGGAGGCGGTGTAGGAGACGAGGCCGCTCTCCTGGAAGAAGGAGTAGACGCTGTCTCCGTCGGTGACGGGGCTCGGCGTCGAAGAGTCCGTGGCCGCGTGCATCTCGTCGACGCGCTCCCGGGGCACCGCGCGTCGCCACCGGAGCGCTCCGGACGACTGCTCCAGGGCCACGGTGGCCAGATCCTCGCCGTCGACTGCGGTCAGGTACACGAGCCCGTGGCCCAGGACGGGGGACGAGCGCCCGAAGGGAACCGGCGTCGCCCAGGCGAGATTCTCGTCGGGCCCGAACTCCAGCGGCAGAGCCCCGCTCTCGGCGACCCCGGCGCCGTTCGGTCCCCGGAAGCGCGTCCACTCCCCGGCCCCGGCCGCCGCCCCCGCGGTCAGCAGCCCGATCGCGGTGAGGACCGACGGAACGGTACGGAGCATGCTCGAACCTCCTCCCCCGGGGCGGCCCCGACGACCCGGCAGGCTGGAAGTGTACCCGGATGCCTTCCTCCGCGTCCGCGGCTCAGCGGCCCGGCTGCCGGATCGGCTCTTCGATGGGCACGAGCGCCCAGAGCGCGACGTACACGACCGCGCCGGGAAGGACGGGCAGGGCGGCGAGAACCAGCCAGACGACCCGGACCAGGGTCACGTTCCAGCCGTAGCGCTCCGCCACCCCGCCGCATACTCCCCCCAGGAGGCGCCGGCGCCGGGAGCGTCGCAGGGGAGTGGTGACCATGGGAGTCGTCCCTCGGGAGAGTCTACGCAGCTCGAGCGCGGGAGGTTCGGCAGCCGCCCCGACCCGGGTCAGCTTGCGCGCGGGGGCCCGGGCGAAGCTTCGCGTGGCGTCTCCCCGCGCCGACCGGAGTCGGGGTGCGAGCCGCCCGGGGGAGCCCCCACGACCCTCGTCGCACCATCGTCCTCGTAGCTCACCGCGTACAGGTCCAGCCTGCGGTCGTTCCAGTTCTGCACCGTGCCGGTCTGGCGGTGCCGCTTCAGCAGCTCCAGGTCCACGTCGTGGATGATGAGGGTCTCGATGTTGGGCTGACACTCGGCGGCCACGGCGTCGCGGCTGAAGGGGATGTCCGCGGGGGTGAACAGCCCCGACTGCGCGTAGTGGATGTCGGCGTTCCCCACGAAGGGGAGGTTGCCGACGCAGCCGGAGATCGCCGCGTACATGTGGTTCTCGATGCAGCGGGCCTGGGCGCACAGCCTGACCCGCAGGTAGCCGGTCCGGACGTCGGTGTTGAACGGCACGAACAGGATCTGGGCGCCCCGGTCGGCCGCGATCCGGGCCAGCTCGGGGAACTCCACGTCGTAGCAGACGTTGATCGCCACCCGGCCCCGATCTGTCTCGAACACCTGCATCCGGTTGCCGCTCGTCGGAGGCTTCCCGGCGACTACGGGGATGGGTCAGCCGGGGCTCGCCGTGGCTGCGGTCATCCGCTCCAGGCCCAGGCGAGCGAGGGTCGGCGCGTCGTAGCGTTCCCAGTAGCCTTCGTTGAACAGCTCGATGGAGAGCGCGGGGGTGCAGCCGTTGTCCTTCAGGATCCCCAGGATCGTCCCCAGCGGCGCCACGCCCTCCCCGGGAAGAACCCGGTCCCCATCCTGGATCTCTTCCCTCGGGACGTCCGGGTAGTCGTTCACGTGGAACACCTGGACGGCGTGGGGGCTGAGCTGCCGCAGTCCCTCGTAGCCGGAGCCGCCCTTGTACAGGTGGTACACGTCCGGCAGGAGACAGCCCCGCGGGTGACTGGCCTCGATGACGACGTAGGTGGACTCGGCGAGCCGGGAGAGGTTCCGGGCGAACCCCCACACCTCGAGCTGCGGAACCACACCGACCTGGTCCCCCACCTCCAGGAGCGCCCGGTAGCGGTCCGCCATGGCCTTCAGGTCGAGGGCCGGTCCCTGGACCGCCCCGGCCGGAGGTGCCGCGATCCGGGTCCCCCCGATCGCCGCGACGAGCTCCATGTCCCGACGGGCCTGCTCGAGGCCGGCGGCTCTCTGGGTCGGGTCCTCGGCGATCCAGGCCGCGAACCCGATCGCGCTCTCGACGGCCAGGCCGAGGTCGGCGATCAGCTTGCGCAGGTCCGGGAGCGTCCCCCCGGACTCCCGGTAGCGGATCAGGTCGGGGATCCACGGCTCGATCCCGTCGTAGCCGGCCTCGCCGGCGAGCCTCACCTGGTCTGCGACCCCCAGCTCGTAACCGCGGAGCAGCGCCGTGTTCATGCAGTAGCGGAACGGGCCGCTCCCGGAGGCCTGCGCCTGCGGCCCGGGGGCGGAGAAGACACGGTCGCCCAGGGCGAGCGCCGTCCCCAGGCCGGCCGCTCCTGTCAGCACGGCCCGTCGCGAGATACCTCCACTCATTCGGTTCGCTCCGTTCTCGTCACTTGGCCCGCTGCCGCAGCAGGATGAACCGGACGCCGCGGGGATCATATCCCGCCCCCGCGGGGGCCGGGCGCAGCCACTACTGCGCAGACAGCCGGGTCGGCGCCGAGCGCATCCAGCGCGCCATGACGGCCTCGGCAGGCTTCCCGGCGACGATGTGGGAGCGGTCCTCCGGGCCACCGTAGGCGGGCCCGCTGGGCCACTTCCACACGAACGCGCCGGCCACCCACGGTGCGCCGTCGATGGCGGCGAGCATCGCCCCCAGGGCCCTCGACTGGTCCGTGAGAGCGTTGGGACGGTCGCGGCGGTCCTGCCACGGCTGCTGCCACGGCGAGGCGGTGCTCGAGAACCCGAGCTCCGTGAACAGGACCGGCTTGCCGTGCCTGCGCTGCACGTCCCGGATCCGGGCCAGCACGCGCCTCGCCCCGGCGGCCAGCTCGCGGTCGCTCGGCGCGGCCGCCTCGGAGAGCGGATAGTAGGAGTCGACGCCGATGTAGTCGAAGGCGTCCCAGAAGCGGAGCCGCTCCAGCTCCTCCCCCCAGTTCGCGGCGTAGACGATCCCTCCCGAGAAGATCCCCCGCAGCCTCCGGACGATCCCTCGCCACGCCTCCTCGCGCCCCTCGGTGGCCCGCACCAGCTCCACTCCGACGCACAGCAGCTCGGCGCCGTTCAGCTCGGCCAGCATCGCGTAGTGGGCGATCCAGCGCTCGTAGTGCCCGAAGAAGCCCCGCCATGCCTCCTCGGAGCGCATCGCGATGTCCCCGGGCCAGACCGGCTGGATCTGGGGCTTCACCATCACGGACATCCCCAGACGCCGTGCCGTCTGTATGACCCGGACCGCGCTCTCGTCGTTCTCCTTGAGGGGATGCCGCAGCACGGGAAGGGCCGTGGGGAGGTCGCCCCGTGTGAAGTACGTGTAGGGCACGACGGCCACTGCCGAGGCGCCGTGGGAGCGCAGGCGCTCCAGCATGTCGTCGGACTCGGGGGAGAGGTAGCCCCCCTCGAGGGTCCGGAGAGGCTCGTGGGTGTGGTTCACCCCCTTGAGCGGGCCGCTCGTCGGGCGCCGGGGGTTCCCCGCGGATCGGGCCGCGCTCCCGAGCTGCTCGCGCCACTCGCGCTCGAGGGCCGCCCGCTCAAGGGGGTCGGGGCTCCATTCCGCGTAGCGCTCGAGGAACTCCTCCGTCCCCCAGCGTTCCATGAGCCAGCCCACGAGGGCGCCGGCCTGAGGCTCGAAGAAGAGCGGCGAAGAGAGGTCGGGAACCTCGCCGCGGTTCCGGAGGGCGGTGCGGATGTCGACGTCCCAGGCCAGCCGGTTGTCGTCCAGCAGCTCCGCCAGGGGCAGGCCGTAGCCCGCCCGGAGCTGTCGCGCGGCGAGGGCGTCCAGCTCCGCCGGATCCGCCGCGGACAGGCGGACCCCGAGCCCGATCTCGAGAGCCACGTGGCGCGGCCGACCCAGAGCGGCGCGCAGCGGCAGCGCCAGCTCCTTGTCCCAGCCGTGTCCGGCCACCCCCGGCTCCAGGGCCCGATGGAGCGCCCGCCTGGCGGGGTCGAGGTGCGCGTGCCGGACGTCGCCGGTGAAGGCCCCCTTCTCGGAGGCCCGGGCGTAGACGTAGTAGTCGACGCGGGGCGGCTCGGACAGCCGAGCGCCCAGCAGGCGCCGCGCGCCGGCGTAGACCGCCTCGCGCCGGCGGGCGAAGGCGGCGAGGGAGTCTCCGTCCAGGGCTCCCCGTTGCACGAAATACCGGTAGTGATCGGTCTCCAGGCGCAGCGGGAGCTCGTCGCTCAGGCTGCGGCCCGCGTCGATCACCTGGGGCGGCGGCCGGCGCCTGCGGCCGCGCTCGCCCTCGCGGCAGCCGGCGTTCGCAGCGAGCCAGAGGCCGGCGGCCAGCGCCACCCCGAGCGGCCCCAGCCGGAGCACCCTCAGGACCTCTTGATGTCCATCCAGAGGGAAGCGGAGACGAACCAGGCGACCGTGGCCGCCAGCATCCAGCTCTGCGCTGCGGCCAGCTCGAGGGAGCCGCTGAGGTAGAGCCAGGGCGGGACGATCGTGGCGAGGAGGGCCAGCCCGGACACGACTCGCGCGAAGGTCTTCATCGGCTCACCTCGGGACCCTGTTCGGCCGGTCGGCGTTGCAGCAGGCGGCTCAGCACCACGTACAGGAAGGCGGCGGCGAACCAGCCCGGCAGGCTCACGAAGAAGATCTGGACGTGGCCGAGGCGGATCAGGCTCACGCAGGCCGCGAGAGTCAGGAACCAGGTCAGCCCCGCTGCCCAGTTGAAGGTGACCCCGCTCTTCAGGGCGTACTCGCTCTCGAAGCCGAGCCGCCGGCTCAGCCAGAAGTCCACGAAGATCACCGCCCCCATCGGCATCAGGACCATGCCGTAGAGCGCGACGAAGTCGAGCAGCCGCATCGCAATGGCGGGGAACATCCCCGCGACGGTGGCGATCCCGCCCGTGAACAGCGTGACCCGGTAGCGGGACGAGCCGGGGACGACCGCCTGGAACGCGAGCCCCGCCCGGTAGATGGTGGGATTGGCCGTAGTCCAGCCGGCGATCACGACGCAGAGCAGCCCCGCCACTCCGCAGGCCCGGTACGCCAGGGGTCCGGGCAGCACGTCGGTATGGGTGGGATCCGCCGCGAGCTGCACCGCGTAGAGGATCGACGCGGACAGCCAGGCGATGAAATGGCCCAGGTACATACCCGCCCCGGACGCGACGCCGTACCAGGAGTGCCGGGCGTAGCGGAACACGCTCAGGTCCGCCATGCCGATGTGCATGGCCATGTTGCAGAACCAGGCGAAGAAGGCCACGTGCCAGAACGTGAACTTCACCTGGCCCGGAAGCGGGTCGCCGCCCCGCCAGATCACGTCCTGGGCCCGCTCCCAGAAGCCGGCCGCCGAGTCGACACCGAGCTCCCGCAACCCGACCAGGCCGAAGGCCACGAACATCAGAACCATCCACGGCGCGGCCAGGTTCGCCACCCGGGAGACGAAGCGGTAGCCGTAGGCGGCCACCACGCTGATCACGCTCCCCACGAACAGCACCGCCAGGACCCAGCCTGCGCTGTTCGGGTAGAGGTCGTTGAGACCGGGCATGGGGAAGTCGAACCAGACTCCGAGGGCGGTGGCCGAGACCGTCACCATCGAGCCGGCCAGGAAGCAGAACATCACGCCGTTCGCGACGTTGTAGAGCGTGACCAGGCTGCGCCCGCAGATCCGCTCGAGCTGGTAGTAGAGCGTGAGCCGGGCCCGGGTGGCGATCGGCGCCGTGAAGAAGACCCAGCTCAGCACCGCCAGCAGGTTGCCCAGGAGGAGCCCGAACACCACGTCGAAGGCGCTCACCCCCGACGCGATGAAGAGCGGGCCGATCATCAGCTCGGTGCCGGCGGTGTGCTCGCCGGCGTACTGGCCCAGGAAGCTCCGGAAGCCGAGCAGCTCTCCCTCGGGGACCGGCTCCCGCTCGTACTCGTGGACCGGCTCGCCGGTGCCGGCGCTCTCGTCGTCCATGTCTCTCCCCCGCTCCCGCGTCACAGCCTGCGGGACTCTACCTCGCGGTAGCGCTCCCGCGCCTCCGCCCACTCCTCCGCTCCCGAAGGCTCGTAGCGTCGCGTCTGCGCCGAGCCCGCGGCGAGCCGCCGGCCTTCGGCCAGGGAGTCGATCTCCCCGGCGCCCAGGAGCTGCACGATCAGGTTTCCCGCGGCCGTCGCCTCGACCGGGCCCGCCACGACGGGGCGTCCCGATGCGTCGGCGGTGGCCCGGTTCAGGTACTCGTTCAGCGAGCCGCCCCCCACGACGTGAATCCCGGGAATCGGGGCGCCCGTGAGCCGCTCCAGGGTCTCCAGGATCGACGCGTAGCGCAGCGCGAGGGAGTCGAGGATGATCCGCGTGAGGGCTGCCGGGGCCTCAGGTGCGGGCTGCCCGCTCTCTTCGAGGTGAGCACGCAGGGCTCCGGTCATGCTCTCGGGATTGAAGAAGCGCTCGTCGTCCGGGAAGACGACGCCCTGGAAGCGCTGCCGACCCGCGTCGCGGAGCAGCTCGCCCAGCGACGCGGCGTCGAGGGTCCCCCACTCCTTCCGGCACGAGTCGAGTATCCAGAGCCCCATCACGTTCTTGAGGAAGCGCACGCTTCCGCCGACGCCCGCCTCGTTCGTGAAGCTCTCCCGGGCGGCCTCCCTGCTCAGAACCGGGGTGGTCCGCTCCACTCCGACGAGCGACCAGGTGCCCGACGAGATGTAGGCCCAGCCGTCGTTCAGCGGCGTCCCCGCCACGGCGCTGCCCGTGTCGTGGGTGGCGGGGGCGATCACGGCAGTCCCCGGGGGCGATGCTCCACGTCGGGAAGAGCACAGTAGTCCCAACGTCGTCCCGGCCGGCACGACTTCGGGCAGCAGCGCCGCAGGCAGGCCGATGCGTTCGAGCAGCTCGGTGTCCCACCCTCCCCGCTCGAGGTGCCACATCTGGGTGGTCGATGCGTTCGTGATCTCGCCTCGTCTCACGCCGCACAGGTGGAGATGGCAGAGGTCCGGGATCATGAGCAGCTCGTGAGCACCCTCCGGAAGGCCCTCCTGGACGTGGGCCGCGAGCTGGTAGAGCGTGTTGAAGGGGAGGAACTGGATCCCGGTTCGGGCGAACAGCTCCTCCCGCGGGATCCGGGCCTGTACCTGCTCCATCACGCCGCGGGTGCGCTCGTCCCGGTAGGCGATCGGATCCTCCAGCAACCGGCCGCCGGAATCCACGAGGCCGTAGTCGACGCCCCAGGATTCGACGCCCACCGAGGCCACCCGTCCGCCCTCGCTTCGCGCGATCGCTGCCGCGGCCTGCAGACTGGCGTCCACACCCTCCAGCAGGCGCCCGAAGTCCCAGCGCAGGTGCCCGTCGCGACGTCGGGGGGCGTAGTGGAAGCGGTGCGCCTCGCGAAGCACCAGGTGCCCATCGGCGACCCCGCCCAGCATGGCGCGGCCACTACCGGCACCGAGGTCGATGGCGACGCGGTAGTCAGCCCGGCCCATCGAAGGGTGTCAGGGCGTTCGCCTACACTATGCCGGCGGTGCGCACGGCCACCGCCGGGCGCTCCGCAGCCTTCGCCTCCCGGTAGCCGCTGGCCCGGAACGTGCCCACGGGATCGATCGCTCCGCCCGCACGATGCCGCGCCATGCCGAGGATCGGGTCGACGTCCGTATTGAAGGACCTCTTCAGCGTCGCGAGCGCCATCAGCGCGTCTCCCGACTTCTGGTACTCGGCGAGGGCCGCCCGGTCCACGAGGTGCGCCTGCACGTAGGCGCGCACCAGCTCGACGGCGCTCGTCGTCAGCGATTCGATCGGATCCGTCACGTTGTGCGACTGGTCCAGCATGTAGCACGGGTCGAATCCCGGAACGCCTTCGAGCTTCGCGTCCACGAGCTCGTTGAAGATCAGGAACAGCTGGAACGGTTTGATCGAGCCCGAGTCCAGGTCGTCGTCGCCGTACTTGCTGTCGTTGAAGTGAAAGCCGGCCAGCTTTCCGAACTGGATCAGGCGCGCCACGATCAGCTCGATGTTGACGTTCGGCGCGTGGTGTCCCAGGTCGACCAGCGAGAATGCCTGATCGCCGAGCTCCCGGCTGCAGTAGTAGCTGACGCCCCAGTCGTTGAGGACCGTGCAGTAGAACGCCGGCTCGTACAGCTTGTGCTCCATGAAGAGGCGCCAGCCGGCGGGGAGCGCGGCGTAGATCGCTCTCAGACTCTCCAGGTAGCGCTCCAGGGCGCGGCGGAAGTGAATCTGCCCCGGGAAGTTGCCCCCGTCGCCGATCCAGACCGTGTGGGAGCGCGCACCGAGCCTCTGCCAGAGCTCGA
>Ga0299906_10003567_pt1 | contig 12824 bp, 14 predicted proteins | sample RVTome_14_FD_200259 | JGI IMG/M metagenome (GOLD analysis project Ga0299906, IMG submission 200259) | Soil microbial communities from uranium-contaminated site in the Upper Colorado River Basin, Wyoming, United States - RVT145D125 (version 2) ...
TGCAGATCGAGCCGGGGCCGATGCCGACCTTGACCCCGTCCGCGCCGGCGTCGATCAGCGCCTGGGCGCCCTCGCGCGTCGCCACGTTGCCGCCGATCACCTGCACCTCGTTGGACAGGCGCTTGACCGCGCCGACCTGGTCCAGCACGCCCTGCGAGTGGCCGTGCGCGGTGTCGACGACGATGACGTCGACGCCGGCATCGACCAGCGCCTCGGCGCGCGCCAGGCCGTCCTTGCCGACGCCGGTCGCGGCGGCGACCCGCAGGCGCCCCATGGCGTCCTTGCAGGCGAGCGGATAGGCCTGCGCCTTCTCCATGTCCTTGACGGTCACGAGGCCGATGCAGCGGTAGTCCTCGTCCACCACCAGCAGCTTCTCGATGCGATGCTGGTGCAGCAGGCGCTGCGCCTCCTCGCCGCCGACGCCCTGCTGCACGGTGACCAGCCGGTCCTTGGTCATCAGCTCGGCCACCGGCTGCTTCATGTTCTGCGCGAAGCGCACGTCGCGGTTGGTCAGGATGCCGACCAGCCGGCCGCTGCCGCGCTCCACCACGGGAATGCCCGAGATGCGGTTCTTCTCCATGAGGCTCAGCGCCTGGGCGAGCGTCGCCTCGGGATGGATGGTGACCGGGTTCACCACCATGCCGCTCTCGAAGCGCTTGACCCGGCGCACCTCCTCGGCCTGCTGCGCGATGTCGAGGTTCTTGTGCAGCACGCCCAAGCCGCCGGCCTGCGCCATGGCGATCGCCAGCTTGGCCTCGGTCACCGTGTCCATGGCGGCGGAGATCAGCGGGATGTTGAGCCTGATGCCACGGGTCAGCCGGGTGGTCGTGTCGGTCTGCGCCGGCAGCACGGCCGAATGCGCCGGCTCGAGCAGCACGTCGTCGAAGGTCAGCGCGTCGCGGATTTGCATGCCAATCACCCGGCCCAGTGCGGTGTTGGCGGCCCCTGATACAGCAAGGGTTCCACGCTGCCAAGCGGCAAGAGGAAAGGGGCAGCCATGCCGGGCGCGGCAGCGCGCCCTTGCATGACGGCGTTCCAGTTCCCAGCATCAAGCTATTGGGCCGGCCGCAGAGGAGGGTTTCGATGAAGCCGAAGACCACGCTGATCGCCGTCGCCGACGGTTCGCAGGCACGTTTCTACCTGCACCAACGGCCCGGCGAGGCGATACGTGCCGCGCCATTTCCCGCCATGGCGATCGAGAACCCGAAGACCTCCGAACAGGGCACCGACAAGCCTGGCCGCACCTTCAACAGCGTCGGTCCGAAGCGCGCGGCCATGGAGAACGTCGACTGGCACCAGCAGGCCGAGGACCGCTTCGCCCGCGACGTCGCCTCCCGAGTCGAGCAGATCCTGAACCGGGAACCGGGCTGGCGCCTGGTGCTGGTGGCGGCCCCCGAGACCCTGGGCGAGCTGCGCCAGGCGCTCTCGCCGCAGATCCGCCAGCGGCTGCTGGGCGAGCTCGCCAAGGACTTCGCCAAGGAGCCCGACAAGCGCCTGAACCAGGCGCTGGAGGACCTGCTGCCGGTGGGCTGATCCCTGGGCTGTCATCTCGGAAGCGGCGAAGCCGCTGTCCGGGACCCATCCTTCCGTGCGCGCGGGACAATGGGTCCCGGCTCTCGCTACGCTCGGCCGGGAAGACAGGCTAGGGTTGGCAGGGCAGCGAGGGAGTTGGCCATGCACCTGGTGAGACGCGTCGGCGCAGCGGCAGTGCTCGTCCTCTCGACGGGGATCCCCGCCGCCGCCGGGGTGCCGCTGGCCGACTGCGCCGCGGCGGTCGGCACCTTCCTGACGCGCAACGCGCTGCCGGACGGCGACGGCGGCATCCTGCGGACGCGCAGCCTGATCACCTTCAGCGCCGAGGGCCTGGCCACCCGCAACGACTCCGACCAGGACGGCGGCGTGGTCGGCACGCCCTTCGGCGAGGGGCGCGGCACCTGGCGCTGCGACGGCGTCGACGGCAGCACGGTCAACCTGAGCGCGGTGATCCTCAACTTCGGCTACAGCCCCGAAGGCGAGACGCCGACGCTGGCGCGCATGGACTACAGCGGCGACTACGACAGCGCCAGCAACGTGCTTCGGCTCGACGCGAAGCTGGTCTTCCTGCCGCTGGACAGCGATCCCTTCGCCGGCACGACATCGAGCGAGGCGGTTCCGGTCGCGATCGACGGGGTGAAGGTGACGGTGCCCTGACCCTCCATCGCGCAGGCGGCGACACTCCTCACCCCGACCCTCTCCTCGTTGCCGAGGAGAGGGGGGACTGCGCGACCTCGCCTCAAGCCCAGGCAAGCCCTCGCCCCGGAAACGGGGAGAGGGTTGGGTGAGGGGCTCTCTCCGCCAGCGAGGACGAAAGCCTAACCGCGGAACCCCTGCGCCAGGAGATAGAGCTCGCTGGAGCCGGCGCGGCTGGCGGGGGGCTTGACGTGGCGCACGCTGGCGAAGCGGCGCTTCAGCTGCGCCAGAAAGCTGCTCTCGACGCCGCCCTGCAGCACCTTGCAAAGGAAGGCGCCGCCCGGCGCCAGCACCTCCTGGGCGAAGGCGGCCGCCGCCTCCGCCAGGGCCAGCGTGCGCAGCTTGTCGGTCGCTGCGTGGCCCACGGTGTTGGCCGCCATGTCGGAGAGCACGAGATCGGCCGGGCCGCCCAGCGCTGCCTTCAGCCGCTCCGGCGCCTCGGGCGCGAGGAAATCCCCCAGCAGCACCTCGGCTCCGGGCACCGGATCCATCGGCAGCAGGTCGATGGCGACCAGCCTGCCGCCGGGGCCGAGCTTCCCGGCCGCCACCTGCAGCCAGCCGCCGGGTGCGGCGCCCAGGTCGACGACGCGCTGCCCCGGCTGCAGCAGCCGGTAGCGCTGGTCGAGCTCCAGCAGCTTGAAGGCGGCACGCGAGCGGTAGCCCTCGCGGCGCGCCGCGGCGACGTAGGGGTCGTTGAGCTGGCGCTCGAGCCAGAGCGTGGAGGAAAGCTTGCGCCCCTTGGCCGTCCTCACCCGTTCGGCCAGGTCGCGCCCGCCGCGTCCCGAGCGCGGGCGACCACGCCCGGCGGAGCGGCCGCCGCTGCCTCTTGGGCCTCTCATGACGGCAGCGCCAGGCCGCGCAGCCTGGGCTCGCTCGCCGGGCGCATCAGGGAAAGCAGGATGCCTTCGCGCAAGCCCCGGTCGGCGACGCGCAGCTGCCCCACCGGCCAGCACCGGCAGATCGCCTCCAGCACGGCGCAGCCGGCGATCACCAGGTCGGCCCGCTCCACGCCGATGCAGGGGCTGGCGGCGCGCGCCGCCATCGGCAGGGCGAGCAGCTGCTGCGTCACGGCCCGGATCGTCGCGAAGTCGAGGAAGCTGCCGTCCACCCGCGCGCGGTCGTAGCGGGCAAGGCCGAGGTGCACGCCGACCAGCGTGGTGACCGTGCCGGAGGCGCCGAGCATCTGCACGCGCCCGGCCGCCAGCGCCGGCTCCAGCGCGACCTGGCGCCGAAAGGGCGCCAGCGCGTCCATCACCTCCGCGACGATGGCCGCGAAGCCCTCGCTGTCGCCCGCGGCCCGGCCGTAGCGCTCGGCCAGCGTGACCACACCCACGGGCACGGCGGCCAGCGCGCGCAGCTCGCGCCCGCCCAGGCGGCCGCGGACCTCCGTGCCCTCCTGCGAGAGCCACGCGACCTCGGTGGAGCCGCCGCCGATGTCGAAGATCAAGGCCTCGGGATGCTGCGGCGAGAGCAGCGGCGCGCAGCCGATCAGCGCCAGTTCCACCTCTTCCTCGACGCCGATGATCTCCAGGTCCAGCCCGGTCTCGCGCAGCACCCGCTCCTGGAAGGCGCGGCGGTTGCCGGCGCGCCGGCAGGCCTCGGTGGCGACCGCGCGCAGGCGGGTCACGCGCCGGCGGCGCACCTTGCCGGCGCAGATTCGGAGGGCTTCCAGCGCGCGCGCCATCGCCGGCTCCGAGAGCGCGCCGGAGCCGATCAGCCCCTCGCCCAGCCGGACGATGCGCGAGAAGGCGTCGATGACGCGGAAGCCCTCGTGCGAGGGCCGCGCGATCAGCAGGCGGCAGTTGTTGGTGCCGAGATCGATGGCCGCGTAGACATCGCGGAAGCCGCTGCTTCTGCCCGCCGTCGCAGCGCCCGGTCGCACGCCAAACACCACAGGAGCCCCACTCCGCCGCGGTCTCGCCGGACGATCGGGGTTACCGCTGCGCCCCTCGCCCTAACTCGGGCCATGATAGCCGCGAGCCCGGCGATGCGGCCAGGGAGCGCGCTGCCGTGCCGCCGGCAGGCCGCTAGCAGTTGTAGACGCCGACCGCGCAGCGCCGCACCGTGCGGCGGGCGACGCCGGCTACGCTGACCGGGGTCAGCGGCCGTCCGACGATGGCCTCGGCCGCGGAGAAGAAGCCGTTGCCGGCGCGCAGGGACTGGCGCTCGCCCGGCTCGGCGCCGAGGAAGGCGGCCAGCACGAAAGCCAGGACCAGGCCGAACTTCATCACCGGATTCATTGCTGACCTCCCAAGGTAAAGTTGCTGGGCATGTCGCCCAGCCCTTGCATCGCCTGCAGATCCTGCGGATCGACCCGCGTGGCGCCGGCCGGCGCCGCGAAGCCGAAGTCCGCCGCCGCCACCGCCGCGCCGGCCTTCCAATCGCGCAGCTCGAGCGTGTACTGCGGCGCCTGGTCGACCGTCCTGCTGGTGATCACGTAGCGGCAGGGATAGGGCTCGGCGCCCTGGCGGATCCAGATCTGCCAGTCCACCTCCGCGGCGCGGAAGGCGAGGTGATCGCACTCGACGCCGTTGACGACGCCGCTGCCCAGGTCCTTCACATCGACGACGCCCTCCATCAGAATCTGATAAACGTCCGCCATCAGCAGGTCGGCGCCGGGCAGCGCCTTGTGCAGCCGCTCGCGGACCGTATCGATCAGCTGATCGACCGTGCCCGGCGCCTCGGTCTGCACGTAGAGGTTCGCCTCCTTGCCGAGGAGGGTGAAGGTCTTGCCGTCGAACACCATCTCGACGTTGGCGAAACCGCCGTGGCGGGTGGCGCGCAGCTTGTCCGGCCGCTCCATGACGAGCGTGCCGGAGGCGGCGACCTGCAGCTTCTGCTGCTCCGCCGTCACCACCTCGAAGCTGTTGTCGTAGCTGAAGGAAAACCGCTCCTGCGCGGCGAGGTAGTCGGCCATGGCCTGCAAGAGGGCCCTGGCGTCGGCTTCGTCGGCGGCGGCCGGCGACGGGCCGGACAGCGACAGCACCAGGGCAAGCGTGGCGAGCCCGGCCGAAAAGCCGGCGCTGCGCCGCTGGGCAAAGGTCGGTGGGGCGAGCATGGGGATCCTCCGCTGTGGGCCTCGTCAGGAGAGCGCCCGGACCGCTTCGCCATATTGACGTGGATCAAGCCACGGGCAAATCAATCAACTGGCGTGCGGCTAAACCAATCATCGCGAACTGCAGGAAGATCTCTTATCTTTGGCCGCCAGAATCAGCGTAGCGGAGTGATGGACCCATGCTGGCCTGGAGCGATTGCCTCGAGCCATCCGCCCTGACCGAGAGCGAGCGGAGTGCCGCCGGCAGCATGCGCGAGCTGGGCGACCTCGCGGTCATGGAGCTGGAGCACTATGTCGAGACCTGCCCGGTCAGCGGCCAGCATTTCCTGCGGCCGACGATCCTCGACGATCTGAAGACCGCGCAGCAGGCGGGCGACCTGCGGCGGGTGCTGACGCTGAAACTGGCGCTGCAGCGCTTCATCAAGGTGAGCGGTCCGGGGTGAGCGGCCCGGGGTGAGCGGTCCGGGGGATGCGCCGGCGCCAAGCGGAAACCGGCCGGCCGGCTGAAGCGTTGCAATGCGCCGGGCAAGAGGCTAGAGAGGGCGCCCGCACGCGGCCGCGCCTTTTCCGGCCAGCACTTTCCCTTGGGGGATAGTTTAGCGGTAGAACTTCCGGCTCTGACCCGGACAGCCCTGGTTCGAATCCAGGTCCCCCAGCCAAATGCCCTTCTTCTCCGCCCCTTGCCAAGCGGTTGGCTAGGTGAGGCTCATTGGGCGCGCTTCTTGCTCACACGTTGAAGCCCGGATGTGTGGTGAAATTGTTGTTGATGATGTTATTGGCGCGCTGCGTCGCCTGTGTCCGCATGGCGACCGATGTGCTGGTGCCCTCAAAGGCGAACCACGCCAGCCAACAGACCTGCCACCGCCAGGCGCCGTTGTAGCCCCAGCTCGAATCGTTGTTCCCGCTGTCGTGGCCCTTGCCGTCGGCGTGGCGTGCCTCGTGCAGGATCGTGCCTGCGCGCAGGCTGACGCCCTGATTGTAGAAGAACGGGAGATAGAGCCGCGTCAAATCGTCGGTGAACGGCCCCCATTGCGTGTAGGCGATCGAGCCCGGACAGGAACCCGGCGTGCAAGACGAGGTGCCGCAGCGCGCATCCAACTCATCAATCGCATTTCGCGCAAACCGGCATCCCCACTCCAGAATGTTTCCGCCGTACGACTCGTTCGGAAAGCGCGGCGAGGAATAGGTCAGGCAGAAGATACCGGATAGAGCGCGGGAAAGCGGCTTCGTGTTGTTGCAGACATCGTCGTAACCAAAGCCTTCATCCCAGTCATCCTCGTCGAAGTCGAACGCATCCCAGGCCCAGTCGACGAACGCCTGCCAGCAGATTCGCGGCCCGTAGAGATTGTCGCCGGACGAGTCGAGGTTCGGTACGGAATAGGTGCAGGAGGCCATGGCTCAATCCTCCCTTGCTTTGCAGCAAAGAACGCCGGGCGCGGTGTAGAGCGGCCCTGACTTGGGCGGCGTGAAGCCGCGCTCCTTCCCATCCTCACGCTCCGGCTCGGCAAAGAACTCCTGCGGCCGTGCCCTTCGAATGCCGAGAATCCAGTGATCCTCCTTGGGCAACAGGTCTTGCGCCTTTTCCCCGAGGCCGAGCTCGACGGCTACCTTGACAGCCTCGATCAGGATCGGTCGCGCGGGCCTTTCGGAGACGATCTTCAGAACGTGCTCGGCGGCCTGCGGTTGACGCGTCGCCACGCGGTGGAGCGCATGAACTGCTCCGGTAGACACGAGCATCTCCATGTCTCGGTCGGTTTCACAGCCCTCGTCATCCTGCTTTTCCGGCAACGGCTTCAGCGCTGCGCCCACCAGGTAGTTCGCGGCGTTTTCGTCACCGGCGTCACCGAGGATGTGGAGGAGATTCCACCGCAGGGATGAGTCACCGCCTTTCACCTGATGGAAGATACCGTTCACGGTCTCCAGCAGGTCACCACCACTGCAGCGGCGGAGAACTTCCACCACCCGGCTGTACTCGAACTCCGCTTCCTTGCTGGCGGTGTTCAGATAGCGCACAGCCTGACCCAGGAGCCAGGCTGTGGCCGACTTATCAAAGGGGCGAACAGCCGCTTTGACCTCCAAGCTGTCACTCTCTCCGCCTGGGGTTTGTTTCTCACAAGTCATGGAAAGCCTCCCGGCCTCTGGCGAGCATGGTGCGCCCGGTCTTGTGCCCTTTTGTCATCGCGCATGATTCACTGCGCGCCACGTCGCATCCGCAGGCAGAGGGGCTGGGCTCTTGCTTGCCTGGCGTGGTGCGCTCTGGCACCTCATGCAGGATCGACCCACTATGGTAAAAGTTTTATCAAGATCGGGTCAAGGCCGTTGAGTGCCGCTCCGGCCACCTAATCCTTTGCGGGTAAATGCAAGTGCCTATCTATGCGACCGTCTTCTGCCCTGTCTCCTGGGCAATCGCGGCTGGCCCCTCGCAAGACCATCGACATCGCGACGGCAAGGAAGACGCAGGTCACACCCTGGCGACCTCACCGCCGAAGCCAAGAAGGATGTGAAGTCAGCCGAGGCGGGCCAGCCAGACGGCGCTGCGCAGGTTCCGGCAGCGATGTAGCGCTGAAGCTTGCGCCTTGACGGGACCGGTCCGCACCGGCAGTTTTTCGCGGAGGCGAAGACCCGGAGGGGGAAGCATTGAAGAAGACCTACGAGACACCGAAGCTGCAGAAGCGCGAGCCGCTGGCGGAAGTCACTGCCGAGACGAAGAAGCTCAGCAAGCCCACGCGCGACAAGTAGCGGGGCCTTGCGGCGGCGCTCGGCTGGAGGATCTCGCCGGCTGCTGGGTGGCGCCTTGCTCGGTCTGGTCGCGCCGGCTGCCGCGCCAAGCCTGCCTTCACCTCTACCGGATAGGGCTGCTCTGCTGCAGGTTGCGGCGGAGCATGGCGTACTGCCGCTCGTGCTCGGCCGACTGCGCGCCGCAGGCTTACCCTCCGATCCTGCCGCCGATCGTCTCCTGTTGGCCGAGGTCGCGCTGACGCTGGCGCTGAGCGCGGAGGGCGAGCGGCTGATCGCCGCCTTGCGACAGGCAGGCCTCGAGGTACGCCTGGTGAAGGGCGCCGCCTTCGCGCGTGCGCTCTACGCCGGCGAGACGCGCAGCTTCACCGACATCGACCTGCTGCTGCGCCGGGAGGACTTGCCGGCGGCCGGCCGGGTCCTGGCGGCGCGCGACTACCGGGCGCTGCGCTTCCGGCTGAAGCATGCCGAGGGCTACGCCGAGGAGAAGTGGCAACGTCCGCCCGATAGCGCGCTCGGACCGCTGCTGGTCGAGCTGCACTGGGACCTGATCGGCTCCCCGACGCTCCGCCGCGGCCGGCGCTGCGACCTTGCGCTGCTGCGCGGCGCCACGCCGGACCAGGAGCAAGCGCAGCACCTGCTGGTGGCCGCGGTGCACGGCGCGCTGGGCGACGGCTTCACCCGCCTGCAGCCGCTGGCCGACCTCGCACGCGCGCTGAGCCAACCGATCGACTACGGTTGGCTTGGCGAACGGCTGCGCGCCGGGCGCCTGGAGAAGCCGCTGGCCCTGGCGCTCGATCTGGTGCACCGCTGCTTCGCCCAGCCGGCGGCGCTGGAGGCGCGCCGGCGGCTGTCGCTTCCCGCCCCGCCCTTCTGGGTGCGACGGCTGCTGTCCGTGCCGCTGGTGACGGCGGGCGAAGTGACGAGGTCCGGATGGCGTCGGCAGCTGGTGCGCGAATGGCTGAAGCTGCGCCACTGAGCGGTGCGGCGGAACGCGCGCTGGTCCTGGGCGAGCCTGCTTTCACGACGGCGCGGGCGCTGCACGGCCTCGCCGCCGCCGGCATCGCGGTAGCCGCCTTCTGGACCGGGCAGGACCGCTCCTGGACCTTCGACCGCTATCTCGAGCGCCGCAACCCGGCGTTCTCCGTCGGTGCCTTCCTGAAAGCCCAGGGGCTGGTCAGCGAAGGCCTCAGGACCCGCGCCGACTGGGATCTCGTGCTCGCCTGCATCGAGGCGCGCGGCATCACGCTGCTGCTGAACGTCCACCACACCTGGCGGGTGCCGGAGCGGGTGCTGCAGCGCCTGCCCGGCCGCACGCTGAACCTGCACCCGGCGCTGCTGCCGGCCTGCCGCGGCCCCTACCCGCTGCCGACGCTGCTGGCGCAGGAGCTCGCCGACCGCTGCGGCGGCGTGACCCTGCACCTGATGACGCCGGCCTTCGACGCCGGGCCGATCGTGGCGCAGCAGGCCGTGCCGCTGGGCCCGAGCCGCGACGTCGTCGCCTGGGAGCTGGCGCTGGCGCGCGCCTATGCGGCGCTGACCGCCGGGCCGCTCGCCGACTATCTCGCCGGCCGGCTGCAGCCGGTGCCGCAGGACGAGGGCCGGGCGACGAGCGCCCGCGCGCCGGACCTCGCCGACGGCCTCTCGATCAGCGATGGCCTGCCGGCGGCCGAAGCGCTGCGACGGGCGAGGCTCTACGGGCAGACGCGCCCACTGACCGTCGAGGCGGCGGGGCGGCGCTGGCAGGCGATGCTGCCGGCCCGCGTGCTGGGACTGCGCAGCGGACAACCGCCACGCCTGGGGCTCTGGCGGCTCTCCTTCGACGTGGCCGATGCCCGGCTCTCGCTGCGCCGCCGCTGGCCCGGCGCCGGGCGGCGGCTGTGGCGCCGCCGCTGGCGCCGCATCGCGCGGGCTCAGCCCTGAAGCTCCGCCGCCAGCACCGCCTGCATCCACGCCGGCAGCCCCACGAGATCGCGGCCCAGCGAGAGCTCGAGCGCGACCAGCGTGCGGGCGGCGGTGGCGAAGAGCCGGAGCTGGCGCCGCACCGGGGCCTCCGCCAGCGCGCGCGGCGCATGCAGGTCGCGGCGCGCGAGGCGCTCCAACATCTCGATCGGCGACAGCCGGCGGTAGCCATGCGCGCCGGGCGAGCGCGGCCCCAGCCATGCCATGGCGCGCAGCGGCAGCAGGCGGTCCGCCGGCTGCAGCACCGCCGCGCCGGGCAGGTCGGCCGCGGCGTGCGCGCTTTCCTCGCGGTCGGCCGGCAGGTGCGCGGCCAGCGCCGGCAGCAGGCCGGCGACCTCGCGGTGCACCTTGAGCCGCCGCGGCAGGGCCCAGGCGTCGAGGCCGCGCGTGGCCGCGCAGAGAATGGCCGCGTCGTCGCCGCCCAGCGCGAAGCCGCCCAGCGCCAGCGCCAGCGAGGTCGTGGTCTTGCCGGCGCCGCTGTCGCCCAGCAGCACCAGCCCGCCCGCCGGCAAGGCCGGCGGCAGCGCCAGCAGAGCGGCGTGGATCATGTGCTGGCCTTGCGACTCCACCACGGCGTCGATCAGCAGCAGGCCGCTTTCGCCGCCGAGCAGCGAAGCGCCGTCATCGGCCAGGCGGCAAAGCGCGCTGCGGCGGCCGAGGTCCAGGGCGAGCTCGAGGCGGCCGTCGACCAGGAAACGGCGCGACCGCCGCGCGATGCGGGCGACATAGGGCTCGCCGCTCAGCAGGTGACCGCGGCGCAGATCGGCACCGGCGCGCGGCGGTCGCGGCGCCTGGCGGCTGAGGTTGACCTGCCAAGCCTTGCCCGCGGCGGCGAGCGGCGCGGTGCCGAAGCCGGCGAAGAGGCGGCCGAGCGGCTGCAGATCCTGGGCTTCGTCGGCACTGGCCAGGACCGCCGCACCGCCGACCCGCCAAGGGCCGGCCGGGTTCACGAGAGCCGCCAGCCCGCGGCGGCGAGCGGAGCCGCCGCCCGCTCGCTGTCCTGTCGCGGCGTGGCGCGCCCGTCGTAGACCAGCAGCTCGGCGTAGTCGCCCGCCGGCGCGTTCAAGACGACCCGGTCCGCGAGGCTGACCCAGCAGTGCGCCTTCAGGCGCTCGAGGCGCTGGCTGCCGCGCAGCACGCCAAAGTGCAGCGCCGCCGGATGTCCGGCCCGCCGCAGCGCGTGGTAGGCAAGCAGCCCTTCGCGCAGGCAGCGCCGGCCGCGCATGCGCCAGGGGCGTCGCAGGATGCGCTGCGTCGTGGCGACGATCTCCTCCGCCTGACCCTGTTCCGAAGGTCGCCCGGGCGTCAGCTCGGCCAAGACCGCGAGCAGCGGCTTGCGCCGCAGCAGCCGCGGCAGCCGCAAGGCGAGCCAGCGCAGGCGCAGCCTTTCGGCCAACCTCACGGCACCGTCTCGACCAGACCCTCGGCCAGCAGCTGCCGCGCCAGTTGCTGGAGATCGGCCAGCGCGTGCTCCGGCGCGACCTCGAAGCCTTCGCACAGCGCCTGGGCGGCCTCGCCGAGACTCTGTCCGCGCTTGACCGCGTCGAGGAAGAAGGTCGCCGTCGCGTTGCCGGTGTAGAGCTGGCCGCTCTCCAGCGACAACACCACGCTCTCCTCCTCCGGCCCCAGGGCCTGGAAGGCCACGTCGGGCTTCAACCGGAAGCGCGTGTCGGCGGAAAGCTTCATGCGATCGGACACCAGACCTCCCGCCGCTGGGTGCAGCGGCCGAATTTTGCTGCTAGAGGGAAAGCAGGAGCGAACCCCATTCATCCCCTTCTTCACCCCGCCGCGCAACTGCAGGATGGCCCCGACGGCGCAGCGCTCGATGCCGCAGCGCTGCGGCAGGCCGTGCTGGCGCGCGCCGGCGCGCTGGCCGAGGCGGGCGTGGCCCCCGCTCAGCCTATCGCGCTGGCCGGCGGCAACGCCCAGGTCCTGGTCGACCTCTTCGCGCTCTGGCAGCTCGGCGCCACGGCCCTGCTCCTGCCGGACAGCCTGACCGCGCCGGAACGCGCGCAGGTCCAGGCGACCCTGGCACCCGCCGGCTGGATCGGCGCGGCGCCCGCGACCGGCCGCGCGCTCGCTGGCGGCGTGACCGGCAGAGGCTCGACCGCCGCGCTGCCGGATCTCGATCTCGACCGCCCGGCGCTGATCCTCGCCACCTCCGGCACCACCGCCGCGCCGAAGGCCGTGGTGCTGACGCACCGCGCCCTGCTGGCGCGGATCGCGCTCAACCTCGAGGCCATCCCGGCGGCGGCGCTGCAGCGCACGCTGGCGCCGCTGCCGCTGCACTTCGGCCACGGCCTGATCGGCAACAGCCTGACCGCGCTGGCAGCGGGCGCCACCCTCGTGGCCTGGCCGGCGCCGGGGCTGGGCGGCCTGGCACGGCTGGGGCCGACCATCGAACGGCTCGGCATCACTTTCCTCAGCTCCGTGCCCGCGCTCTGGCAGGTGGCGCTGAAGGCCTCGCCGCCGCCGCCGCCGGGCCTGCTCCGGCGCGTGCACGTCGGCTCCGCGCCGCTGCCGCTCAGCCTCTGGGAGCGCATCGCCGCCTGGGCCGGCACGCGCCAGGTCTGGAACGTCTACGGCATCACCGAGGCGGCGAACTGGATCGCCGGAGCCGCGCTGGCGGAGGATGCGGGCGAGGGCTGCGTCGGCCGGCCGTGGGGCGGGCGCCTGGCGCTGCGCGACGAGAGCGGCCGGCTGCAGAGCCAGGGGAGCGGCGAGGTGATGGTGAGTTCGCCCGCACTGATGCAGGGCTATCTCGGACAGGAACAGGAAAGCCGGCAGGCGCTCGCCGGCGGCTGGCTCGCCACCGGCGACCTCGGCCGCATCGGTCCGGACG
>Ga0299906_10003568_pt1 | contig 12824 bp, 14 predicted proteins | sample RVTome_14_FD_200259 | JGI IMG/M metagenome (GOLD analysis project Ga0299906, IMG submission 200259) | Soil microbial communities from uranium-contaminated site in the Upper Colorado River Basin, Wyoming, United States - RVT145D125 (version 2) ...
ACGCCGATGCCCAGGTCGCCCGCCACCTCCATGATGTGGCGGCGGGTGATCCCCTCCAGGATGTTGTCGGTCACCGCCGGGGTGACGAGGGCGCCGTCCCGAATGATGAACAGGTTCTCGGCGCTGCCCTCGCTCACGTGCCCGTCCTGGGTCAGCATGATGGCCTCGTCGAAGCCGTTGACCTGAGCCTCGGACTTGGCCAGGGCCCCGTTGACGTAGCCACCGGTGATCTTGCTCCGCGCCGGAATGGCGTTGTCGTCGTTCCGCCGCCAGCTGCTCACCTGGGCCCGGATGCCAGTCTCGGTGTCGATGTACTTCCCGAACGGGAGGGTGAAGATCACGAGGTCCGTTTCCAGGTTGTGGAGGCGGACGCCGACCGCTTCGGTCGACTTGTACAGGATGGGCCGGATGTAGGCGTCCTCGCGCATCTGGCTGCGGCGCAGCATCTCGAGCGTGATCCCGACCAGGTCCTCGGCGCTGTGCCGGAGCTCGAGCTGCAGAATGGGGGCCGACCGATGCAGGCGCTGGTAGTGCGCCATGAGGTCCAGCCCGTAAAGCTGCTCCTGCTCCGGGTTCCAGTAGGCGCGGATGCCCTCGAAGACGGCGGTCCCGTAGTTGAAAGCATGCGTGGTGACGCTGATTCGGGCCTCGTCCAGCGGAACCAGCTCTCCCCGGAAGAACGCCCACAGACCAGCCGTTGAGCGGGGATGGGGATGCACGCCAGTCGAGGACTCCTGCTTCAGCACGGCAATCTCCTGACCGGCCGGGCCGCGTGGGCGGTACGAGGCATCGGCACCGGCGGAGAGTATACGCCGGGGCTTCTATCAGCCCCCACCGGGCGGGAAGAAAAGGATCGCCAGGATATAGAGCGCATAGATCGGTCCACCGATGAGCAGCCACGACCCTCGGAGGCGGTGCGTGCGGAGCATGGGGCCCAAGATGAGGAGCGTGGCGAGGATCGCCGCGCCCGCCGACGCAAAGGACAGGGCGCTCTCGGCGGTGAAGGCCCAGCTCGTGAACAGGATCCCGATCGCGGTCGGGAAGCAGGCCTGGAAGACCATCGCCCCGGTGATGTTGCCCATCGCCAGCGTGTCTTTCCCGTTCCGGACCCACAGCACGCTGTTGAACTTCTCCGGCAGCTCGGTCGCGATGGGCGCCACGATCAGCGCGAAGAGGCGCGCATCAAAGCCGATCGCGACCGAGGCGTGCTCCAGGGCGCCCACGAACACCCGCGCCCCGAGCACGATGCAGGCCAGGGCGACCAGGGTCTGGGCCACGATGATCCACAGCCGCGGCAGGCCGTGGTTCTCGAGCTGCCCGCCGTCCTCGGGAAGGTGGATCGCGGCTCCGCGCTTGAGGCCCGGCAACCGCGTGGCGTGCAGACGGGCCAGCTCGGGTGCTTCCCCGCTGCCGCCCTCGCGGAAGTGGGCGCGGACGTAGAACACGTAGATCCCGGTCAACAACACCACTGCGAGGTAGTCGGCCCATCGCCAGGATTCGGGCAAGAAGGCTGCGCCGATGGCGATCCCGTAGGCCACCAGGAAGAACACCACGTCCTGGGCCATGACGTCCACGTTGACGCTCATTTCGGCGTTCCGCCGGCCGCGGCGGGCGTAGACCAGGATCGCGAGTCCGGTGATGAACATGGCCAGGGTCGCCAACGTGAACGGCGCGCCGAGGATGGCACCCACGCCGACCTCCTCCGAACCAACGCTCGCCACTCCCCCGGTCAGGATGGGACCCACGATGGCAATCACGGGGATGAGCGTTTCGGGGAGCGCCGTGGCCACCGCGGCCAGGACACTGCCGATCGCCCCCTCGCCCAGGTTCAACCGATGGCCGAACCACTCGATCCCGTTCGTGAAGAGCTCGGCGCCAATCAGGATGATGGCCAGCGAGAAGACGAATAGGATGACGTCCATGCCGAAGCCTTTGGGCCCGCGGTCAGCCCGATCGCGCGATCAGGGCCGGAGGTGCTGGGGAGCGATGGGCAGCAGGGCGACCTGGCGAGCGCGCTTGAGGGCCACCGTCAGCATGCGCTGATGGCGGGCGCAGGTCCCCGTCTTCCGCCGTGGCTCGATCTTGGCCCGCTCCGAGAGATATCGGCGCAGGCGGTTGACCTCCTTGTAATCAATGGCGTCGACCTTGTCGACGCAGAAGTTGCAGACCTTGCGGCGGCGCCGGTCACGGTAGTAGTCGGATGTCTCGCGGCGTCGGGGTCGGGCTGGGTTGGGCATGCGCAATCAGTCCTCGGTTGATTCAGAACGGGATGTCGTCAAGGTCCACGCTCTCGGACGTGGCACCCTCGCCGGCCGCGGCAGGAGCACCCCTCGGGACGGCCGCCGGCGGCGCGTCAGTGGCTGCCTCACCGATGCCGAATGCCTCTCCCGGATCGCGGCGCTCGAGCGAAACGACGCGGGCAAACCGAATCTCGACCGAGGTACGCTTCTGGCCGTCATTGCCCTCGAACTCACGGATCCGCAGCTGGCCCTCGGCGAAGACCTTGTTGCCCTTGCGGAACTGCTCGGCGGCGCGCTCCGCGGCCTGGTCCCAGAGCTCCACGCGGAACCACTGCGTCTCCTCCTGCCATTCCCCATCCTGGCCACGATGTCGATTGTTGACGGCCACGCGGAGGTTGGTCACCGCTTTGCCACCCGGTGTGTAGCGGAGCTCGGGATCGGCTCCCAGGTTCCCGATGATCATCATCTTGTTGAGCGTCATGTCGCCACCTCCTCTGGCGCGTTCAGGTCCACTTCCTCGGCGTCCAGCTCGATCTCATCCACCTCCGGGGTCGGCCCCAGGCCCTCCGCGTCGACCTCCGCCGGGACGCCTTCGTCAGCCCCCGCGGCGCGCTTGCGCGGCTCGAGGACGACGACCAGGTGGCGGAGGATCTCCTCGCTGATGAGCAGGCTACGCTCGATCTCCCGTACGGCGGCCGGCTCGATGTCGAAATGAATCAGGAAATACGAGGCGTCCCGGTGGTGCTGAATCGGATAGGCGAGGCGCCGCTTGCCCCACGGTGAGATCTTGCTCAAGCCGCCACCGGCATTCACGATGGCGCGCGTCACGCGCTCGACGGCCGCCTGAAGCTGGTCGTCCTCCAGGTCGGGCCGGAACAGGAGCATGAGTTCGTATCGGCGCACCGGCCGGATCTCCTCTCTCTGGGTTTGCGGCACTCGCCCGGGGCGGTGCGGCAGAAAGGCTCTAGAAACACGCCGACCTCCGAACACGGAGGCGCCGAATCAGTATAGCCCAGCCCGGCGGTCCCTCGCTGGCGTCCGAGTCGGTCCGCGTCTATCCTGATGCCCCTTTGCCAGCGAGGCTCCTGTGTCGCGTCGCCCCGTCATCCTGATCTGTGCCCCCGACGAAGAGCTCCGGGCCGCGCTGCGCGCCGCACTGAGCGGCTCGGACCAGGAGGTTCGGGAGGTCACAACCCCGACGGAGGCGGTCGCTGTCCTGGGTGGCGGAGGCGTGGACCTCGTGATCGCGGAGGGCCTCAGCGCGTCGGGGGCAATTGGCTCGCTCCGCGCCGCGCGTCGGGACGAGAGCGTCCCGATCCTGGTCGTCGCGCCGTATGGGGACGTGGAGGCGCGGATCGCCTTCCTGGAGGCCGGCGCAGACGACGTCATCGAGCGCGGCTTCGCGCGTCGCGAGCTGGACTCACGGGTCCACGCCATGCTGATCCGGGCCGGCTCGGTGGCTCCCGACCCCACCGCCCCGGGCACCGGGCAGCTGATCGCGTTCTTCTCGCCCAAGGGCGGGGTAGGGACGACTGCGCTCGCCGTCAACTGCGCGGCCCTGCTGCCCAGCGGCGGTTCCGGCGGGGTCCCCGGCGCACGAGTGGTCCTCGTCGACCTGGACCTCCAATTTGGCCAGGTGGCGACGCACCTCAACCTGACCCCCAAACTCGACTTCGCCCGCCTTGCGGACGACGAGGACGCCCGGACCGATCCCGAAGGCCTGGCCGGCTACCTCACGCCGCACAGCTCGGGACTCATGGTCCTCGCGTCGCCCACCAGCCCCGACAGCGCGGCCCGGATCAGTGTCGAGGACGTCGAGCAGGTCATCGGGACGTTGCGCTCCGTGTTCGACTTCGTGGTCGTGGACTGCGGCACTCGGCTCGATCCCCGCACCATCTGGGTCCTCGAACAGGCGCAGGCCAATGTCTTCGTCGTGTTCCCCGAGCTTGGCGCCCTTCGGGCGATGAACGACCTCATCCACTTCCTGGGTGAAGCCGCCATCCTCCAGGGTCGGACCCACTTCGTCGTGAACCACGTCGCGGCGCGCGAGCTCCTGAAGACGCGGGATGTCGAGAACTTGCTGCGTTCCCGGCCGACTGCTGAGATCCCATTCGCCGATGTGGACATGAGCCGGTCGGTCAACGAGGGCTCCCCCATAGTCCTGTCCAAGCCCAGCTCGCCGGTGGGGCTCGCCATCCAGCGTCTGACCGCCGCACTGGTCGGCGCCGAGCTGCGCTCCCCCTCCAAGCCCAGCAAGGAGCGGCGCCCGCTCTTCAGCCGCGGCTAGGGTGGTGCCGGAGGAGGGATTCGAACCCCCACGCCCCCGAGGGGGCAGCGGAGTTTAAGTTAGCCCAAGCGTCGTCCACTGGGGTCCGGTGGGTCCCAATCCGTGCGTGGGGAAGCCTACAGCAGGGCCAATCCGTCCACGGGCGCCCGCCCGATCTCAGCGGTCTGGCTGTCAGATTGGCTGTCTCGCCGCGGCAGTCAACTGCCTGATTCACTCCGGCTGTGACTCCAGCCGGTCATGCCGTGCAAGGCTCCCGATGGCGGCGGCCAATGTCCTGCCGGTCGCGTGGTGCTCATGTGACAGATCAAAGTCGCGCTCAGCCCACTCCGGGTCCTTGGAGATCACCGTCCAGACACCAGCATTGAGGTGTGCGGCGACTAGCTGACGGAACTCGCCACGCCTGGCCAGTTCCGCATAGACCCGATTGAGCTCGCTGAAGGCGGCACCGACGTCGGCGGGGTCTTCAGGCTTCAATGATCCACCTCCCAGCCGGATTCTATGACTGCCAGCTCCCGACGCCCACCCGGGCTACCGCGGGTCCCAGGAGGTCAATCGCCGGGAGTCTCGCCGGGGCGATCGCGCGATGGTGATTGAGGCTATCGGTGGAACGGCCCCAGTCCCGGGACGCGGCGCCTGACCGCGCCCCGGGGGCCAGTTGGCCGAACGGCCCTTCAGGTTAGTTGGCGCGCGCCCAGAAGGTGCCCCAGACAGGATTGCCGGGGTTGTCGTCCCACAAGTTGTCGAAACTCGGGTCGTTCGCTTCACAACAGAAATACAACCCGACGGAGTCCGCCGGGGGGTCAATCGGTGTGGTGCCGCACCAGGCCTGGGTGAAAGTCACCCACATCGTCACATTCTCGGTCTCGGGGGGGACAGTGAAGATGCCGTAGCCCGTCAAGATGTGGCGGTAAGGCATCTCGAGGGTGTCCGCGCAGTAGGTCCCGTAGGTATCGACGAACCGCACCATCGGGACTGCGCCTGCTCCGATGTCGAGCGACATCGCGCTGGCATCTCCAGGGATCCCCGACAAAGTGCCGACCGGCAGGCCGCAATCGTAGTGACCGAATACATCCGTGGCGCAATCGGTCGCGATCCATAGGCCGGCCATCCTGGTGTTCGTCCAGCTGGGTTTGGCCGCCAACGCGGACGAGACCAGGGTGAGCGAGAGAAGGATGACCAAGACCAGGGCAAGGCGCTTCATGGTGGAAAACCTCCAGCGCCTAGCCCTATCGAGCGCGACCATCCGACGAGACGCGCGCTCCCCGATCGGGGGACCAATTCCGGCGCATCAACAGATGCCGGACCTGTGCACGTTACGCCTCTTCGGTCGGCCCCGGACGCCAAGACAGGAGATTTCGGTGCGCTGAGGCACCAGCGGACGTAGGCGCCGATGTCCGTGGGGGTCCAAGCGGTGACCCCGTGTGCTCACCGGGAGCGGATGAGAGTCGAAACGGTCCAACACTGTCCGTCGCTGTCCAGCGGTTTGGCTGTCAACTTGGCTGTGGGTGTGAACAGCCCCGCCGACCCTATCCTGGGCCACCGCGGGTCCCGGGGGAGTGTCGGTGGGCCGCCTTCTCAAGTCTCCTCGGCGGGCGTAGCCTCCTCAATTACTGGCGCCTGGCAAGCGCCGAAACGGAGGGAGAACGATGGCTGCCGGCTTGTGCCCACAATGCGGCTCGCCACGCCAAAAGGGTCCCGGTTCTGCGGCAACTGCGCATTCGACTTCTGGAAGGCTGCTGAAGGTCCAACCGAGCCCACGGAAGCTCCGAGTCAGCCGGCCTGGCCTCCGCCGGATGCGCGGCTCGCCAAGGCGCAGAGCACAGGGACCCCTAGCCAGCCGACGTGGCCGCCACGGGAAGCGGAGCCCCTGGGTGGGCGGCGGAACGGGAGCCGGAGTCCGCCGCGCCCGCGCCTTCTTCGGCTCGGCGAGCTGACGCGTACCACGCCCGAGGGTGTGACGCAACGCCAGCTCGCCGCGCTCCAGGTTCGACATCCTGCCACCCGCGTGGTGCCGCGGGGCACCGAGAAATCCGGAGATTGAGTATCCGGCGCCCACCCGTGAGGCGTATTGTGCATGAGTCCGGCATCGTCCAGATAGTCTCGCAGGGGCTCTGAGGAGGCACATGATGACCCGCAAGCGGACGCGCATGCGACGCCTGATCGGCCGGCTGCTGACGCCGCTGGCCATCCTCAGCCTCGTCGCCCAGCCAGCGCTGGCGAGCGACCCGGTCCATGATCGAGTCGACGACTTCTGGAACCACCACACGGTACCGGGCCTGACGGCCGCTGGGTCCGCGCCCCTCATCGCCGATAACTTCGCGGTGCTTGGCCATGCGAACCTGGGCGGAGGTGTCCCGAATGGCGACGTCTTCTTCTTCGACCACGGTGGATCGGTCGGCAAGTTCGCCTACGTTGGCACCTGGAGCGGCCAGTGCACCGGTCAGGGCGCCAAGATCGTCGACGTCAACGACCCCACCCATCCGAGGTGGATCGGCTACGTCGGCGCGCGCAGAGGATCGTCGAACGAGGACGTTGTGGTCATCGAGATCGAAGGGCGTGATGTGCTCGGCATCGGCGTTCAGCCCTGCGGCCGGAACGGCCAGGCCGGCCTCGCGCTCTACGACGTGACGAATCCACAGCGCCCACGTGAGCTCGGCTTCTTCGAGACGCCGTCGGGGGTCCACGAGCTCGACCTGACCACGACCGAAGACGGGAGAACGCTGGCGGCGATGGCGCTGCCGTTCAACGAGTTCGCCATGGTCTTCGGCGGCGACGACGGTGGCGAGGTGTGGATCGCGGACATCAGCGACCCGACCAACCCGGCCCACGTCTCCGACTGGGGGATCATCGGAGACAGTGCCCTACTGATTCAGGGCGGCAATGACGAGGTCAGCAGCTCGTTCCAGGGCCTCGGCTTCTTCGCCGCGACCTTCGCCCACTCCGTCCGCTTCGCGGATGGGGGCGAAAGCCTGTACGCCTCGTATTGGGACGCCGGCTTCATCAAGCTCGACATCAGCGATCCGGAGAACCCGTCGGTGGTCGGGCGCACCCTGTACGGGGTCACCGATGCGGGCGACGGCCACAGCTTGACGACTTACGACGTCGGACCCACGCGGTACCTGCTGACGAACGACGAGGACTTCGCGGGTATCCCCGAGACGATCGTCGTGACGAGCACCGCGACCGGCACCGCCGAGTATCCCGGCATCCAGGAGCCGTGGGCGCCGACGTGGCTCTACGACTTCGGGCCGGTCGACGGCCTGGTCCACGATGCGGGAGATGGCTGCGAGGCACTTGACTACGCCGGTGCCGCTGGCAAGGTCGTCCTGGCGGACACCATCGATCCGTTCTACCCCGAGTTCTTCGGCGAGCCGCCGTGCACCATCGGCGCGCAGGCCAATCTGGCCGCAGCCGCGGACGCGCTGGCGTTCGTCAGCAACCTGATCAGCATTGACGATGCCTATCCGTTCGGCCCAGACGCTGACGTCTCGGCAACAGTCGGCATGCCAATCCTCCAGATCGCCGACATCGACGAACTGGCAGCCGCCATCCGCGCCGCGCTGGTGGGCGGAGTTGTGACCCTGAATGCTGTTTCGGAGGCGACGCCTACCTGGGGCCACCTGCGCGTCTACCAGGAGAGCGGCGCCAGCGAGTGGGTGCAGATTGGCGAGTTCATGGGCCCGGCGGTGGGCCCGTTCACGCCGCCCGGGTCATGGTCAATCCACAACACCGAGGTGTATGGCGATCACGCGTACTCGGCGTGGTACAGCGCCGGCATCATCGCCTTCGACCTGACGGATCCGGCCGACCCACTGATGGTCGGACAGTTCGTGCCTGACACGAGCAAGCGCCACGCGAACTCGCTCGGCACCGGACCGGCAGAGATCTGGGGCGTGGCGATCGACCCGGAGACGGGCATCGTGTACGTCAGCGACATGCGAACGGGGCTGTGGATCGTGCAGCCGACGGGGGTAGCAGCCGCGGCGCCGGAGTGACCTGTGCCGTCCCCTTCGGGTGAGGGTCGAGCTCGGTTCTGTCGCCTAACTCGACGCCGCAAACATCGGCTACGGCATCGGCTTGGGACCCCGAATGGCCACCGCATCGAGTTCGTTGGGACCTTGACCTCGATGCCGGATCCCTGGCCGTCCGACGCACCCTGGTCAGGCGGAACGGTCAGGTGCTATTCACCGAACCGAAAACGGATCGCTCCCGTCGGACCATCGCAATCCCGACGGGGATGGTGGCCGGTTATTGGGTCACTCCACCATCGCGCTGACGATGAATACGTACTCCCATGTCGTCCCCGTGCTGCAGCGCGACGCCGCAAACCGAATGGAGGCCGTGCTCACCGGCTCGCGTGTGGTTGTCAACTTGGCTGTCCAACGGCTCAGGATCGAACATCGGTTCGGGGCGGTTTTATGTCCACCGGGGCCCGTTTGAGCACGAAATCGTGGTGCCGGAGGAGGGATTCGAACCCCCACGCCCCCGAAGGGGCAGCGGAGTTTAAGTCCGCCGCGTCTGCCATTTCGCCACACCGGCATGGTGCTGGAGGCGACGACGGGACTCGAACCCGTGTACGCGGTTTTGCAGACCGCTCCCTGGCCACTCGGGCACGTCGCCACCGATGCTGGCTGCCCCGCGAGGATTCGAACCTCGGTTCACGGATCCAAAGTCCGCTGTCCTGCCAGCTAGACGACGGGGCATCCGGGATCTGAGGCTAGCAGAGCCGTTGGGGCAAAGAAATGGAGCGGAAGACGGGACTCGAACCCGCGACCCTCACCTTGGCAAGGTGATGCTCTACCAACTGAGCCACTTCCGCCCGTTCTGCCCGCCGCCCCACCAGGTGGTGCCGAGGGTCAGAATCGAACTGACGACACCCGCCTCTTCAGGGCGGTGCTCTACCAACTGAGCTACCTCGGCCCGCGTCGTCAGCTGAGGCTGCCGCCTCCCGGTCTGCGCGTCGGGCGCGAGATCAGGATACCGATCGGCTTCGCTGCGGGTCAACTCACGGTTCATCCTATGGTCGTCGCCGACGGCGCGGCGCTGGCGCCGGCAAGCTGCTCGAGCACGCGGATGCGCTCGGCAATCGGCGGATGGGTGTCCCACATCGAGCGCGAGCGTTCCTCGGCCGCCTTGATCGGGTTCACGATGTACAGGTGCTGGGTGGCCTTGTTGGCGACTTCCAGCACCTCCGGGTCCTCGGCGATCTTGCGCAGGGCCTGGGCCAGGCCCATCGGGTTGCGGGTCAGCTCGACCGCGCTGACATCGGCCAAGCCCTCCCGACGCCGGCTGGCAGCCAGCATGACCAGGCGCGCGATGATCGGGCTCACCACGGAGAGGACCAGGGCCAGGATCGCAACCAGGATCAGGATCCCGCCTCCCCCGTCACGATCTCGTCCTCCCCCGCGCCCGCCGCGGAAGCCGCCGCCCCAGAACGAGATGCGGAGGAACCAGTCGGCGATCAGGGCGATCGACCCGACCATGACCCCGATCAGGAGCATGAAGCGGATGTCGAGGTTGCGAACGTGGCTGAACTCGTGGGCGATGACGCCCTGCAGCTCCTCGCGGTCCAGCTTCTCCAGCAACCCGGCCGTGACCGCCAACGACGCGTGCTTGGGGTCGCGCCCGGTGGCGAAGGCGTTGGGCGCGGTGTCCGGGATGACGTGGACCCGCGGCATGGGCAACCCACTCGCCAGGCGCATCTCCTCCACCACGTTCATGAGCTGCCGGAGCGTGTCGGGGGGGTTGGCGCGATCGATCTCGCGCGCGTCACTGGCGGCCAGCACCAGCCGGTCACCGGCGAAGTACGACCCGCTCCCCAGCAGCGTGGCGAGGACGAGGGCAAACGGGATCCCGAGCCACTCGTATCCCAGCGCGTACCCCACGCTCCCGGCCAGCGCCACCAGGAGCAGGGTCACCACCAGCATGAGGACCCAGCTCGCGCGCCGGTTGGCGGCGATCTGGGCGTAGAACGTTGGGGCGGAGCCGGTCACCTTCGCCGATCGCCCCGGCGCCGCGGTCAGCTCCGGAGGTTCACCTCGGGCACCGCGGTATCGGTCTCCTCGATCTGGAAGTAGTCGCGCTCCCTGAATCCGAGGGCCCCGGCGAAAAGGACGTTGGGGAAGGTCTGGATGGAGGTGTTCAGCTCCCGCACCGTGGCGTTGTAATGCTGGCGCGCGAACCCGATCTGGTTCTCGGTCGTGGTCAGCTCCTCCTGGAGCTGCAGGACATTCTGGTTGGCCTTCAGGTCGGGGTAGTTCTCGACCAGGGCGAACAGCTGGCGCAGCGCGCCAGTCAGGAAGTTCTCGGCGCCGCTGGCGGCGGCCGGGCCCTGGTTCTGGGCGCTGACCGCGGCGTTGCGGGCCTCGGTGACCCGGGTCAGGGTCTCCTGCTCGAACTCCATATAGCCCTTTACGGCGTTCACCAGGTTCGGGATCAGGTCGTGCCGGCGCTTGAGCTGCACGCTGATCTGGTTCCAGGCCTCGTCGACCTGGTTGCGGAGCCGTACCAGGCCGTTGTAAATGGCGATGCCGCCGATGACGATGACGGCGACGACGATCAGCAGGATCCAGGGAAGGGCGTCCATCAGGACCAGGTCTCCTCAGGTGAGTGTGTGACCCGCATGGTACTCGCGGGTGATGGTGGGCGGTGAGGGGCTCGAACCCCCGACCCCCTCGGTGTAAACGAGGTGCTCTGACCAGCTGAGCTAACCGCCCGCGCGGCAGCCTACGCTAAACCGATTCGGCGGGTTGGTGCCCAGGCCGGGACTTGAACCCGGATGAGTTGCCTCATACGCCCCTCAAACGTACGCGTATACCAATTCCGCCACCTGGGCACGGATTCTGGTACCGAGGGAGGGACTTGAACCCACACGACCGCAATGGTCACTAGGTCCTGAACCTAGCGCGTCTACCAATTCCGCCACCTCGGCACCGCCGCGCGATTCTAGCACCGGCCCTCGGGCAGGCCGTGACCCGGGTCAGAGGGTCTGGAGATAGAGGCTCAGGACCGAGAACACGACCCACAGGCCGGCCAGGACGATGGTCAGGCGGAACAGGGTGCGCTCGATCCCGCGTCGGCTCCGATAGGCGGTGACCTCGCCGCCGAAGGCGCCACCCACCCCGGCGCCGCGCTGCTGGAGCAGGATGGCGACGGCGAGGGCCACGGCCAGGATGGATTGAACGAGCGCCAGAGCGGTCACGGGCCGCGAAGTATAGAGCAGCTCATCCGGCGCCGGCCTCCGCCAGCAGGCTGCGACCGGTCATTGTTGGCGGAGCGGGGATGCCGAGCATCTCGCAGATCGTGGGCGCCACGTCGGCCAGGGTGCCGTCCCGAAGCCGGGCGTGACGCCACGGCTCCCCCACCAGGATCAGCGGCACGTCCGCCGTGGTGTGCGCCGTGTGGGGCTGGCCCTCCGCGTCGCGCATGCGCTCCACGTTGCCGTGGTCGGCGGTGACGACCAGCGCCCCGTCGGCGGTCAGCACAGCGGCCGCAACGCGGGCCAGGCAGGCATCGATGACAGCCAACGCCGTGACGGCCGCGTCCCAATCGCCGGTGTGGCCGACCATGTCGGGGTTGGCGTAGTTCATGACGATGAACGCGTAATCGCCGGCAGCCACGGCCGCCTCGAGGCGCTCGGTGATCTCCTCCGCGCTCATAGCTGGCGCGAGGTCGTAGGTCGGCACGTCGCGCGGGGAGGGAACAAGGACCCGGTCCTCCCCCGGGAACGGGTCTTCGATGCCGCCGTTGAAGAAGTAGGTCACGTGCGCGTACTTCTCCGTCTCGGCCAGGTGCAGCTGCCTGAGCCCGAGGCGCGATAGCTGGGCGCTCAGGGTGTCGACCACCTGGGGTGGGAACGCCACCTCGACGGGGAGCTCATCGGGTGCCTGGTACTGGGTCAGGGTCGTGACGAAGACGTCCTTTGGCATGGGCCCGCGGTCGAAACCTGAGAAATCGGGCAGCGCCAGGGCCCGGATGAGCTGACGAGCTCGATCGGCACGGAAGTTCAGGTGGACGACGGCATCCCCGTCGCCCATGTGCGCGCCAGGCAGGACGACGGTGGGTTCGATGAACTCATCCCCGATCCCCGCCGCGTAGGCCGAGGCAACCGTCGCCAGCCCGTCGGCAGCGGTTGGTCCCCTGCCGTGCACGATGGCGTCGAAGGCGCGTTCTGTCCGATCCCACCGCCCGTCACGGTCCATGGCCCAGAACCGACCGGAAACGGTGGCCAGCGTCGCTCGACCCGCCAGCCGCTGCAGAATTGCCGGAAGCAGGGCAGCCGAGGATCGCGGCGGGGT
>Ga0299906_10003569_pt1 | contig 12822 bp, 11 predicted proteins | sample RVTome_14_FD_200259 | JGI IMG/M metagenome (GOLD analysis project Ga0299906, IMG submission 200259) | Soil microbial communities from uranium-contaminated site in the Upper Colorado River Basin, Wyoming, United States - RVT145D125 (version 2) ...
CCAGGGGCTGGCGCCCATCACCCGGGCGGCGTTGACGAGCGGCCGGGGCAGCGCGGAGAAGCCGGACAGGAAGATCAGGAACGTGAGCGAGGTCCATTGCCAGACGTCGGCCAGGATGATCGCCCACTGGGCGGCGATCGGGTGCGACAGCCAGCGGATGCGCGGGTCGAATCCGAGCAGCGCCGCGACGGGCGCGACCAGCTGGTTCAGCGGACCGGAGTCCACGTAGATCATCGAGAAATTGTAGCCGACCACCACCGGCACGACCATCATCGGGACCAGGAAGACGGTGGTGTAGACGCGCGTGCCGCGGACGGTCCGGGCGACGAGCATGGCCAGGACGAAGCCGATCAGCAGCTCCAGCGAGACCGCGACGGCGGCGAAGTAGAACGTGCGCCCCAGCGCCCACCAGAACTCGGCGTCGGCGAGGACGTCGGCGTAGTTGCCCAGCCCCTCGAAGTGCGCCTGCTCGAAGGGGCGGCTGGCCCGCCACTTCAGCAGGCTGATGTAGACCGTCAGGCCGAAGGGGATGGCCAGCAGGAGCAAAAAGAGCCCCTCGACGAGGACGAAGGGGACGAGGCGGAACACCCGCTCCTGCGCCAGCCAGGCGGCGAGCCGCCGGGGCCGGCGCGCCGGCGCGGGGACCACCGCCGTCCTCGTCGGCGCGTGGGCGTCAGCCATGGCGGGAGCGGTCCGCCGGGGCTACTCGAACTTGTCCAGGTAGATGCCGCTCTCTACCCCCTGCCGCCAGGTCTGCACCTGGCGGGCGCGGCCGACGTCGTTGGTCACCTTGTTCCAGCCCGTCTCGATCCGCTTGGCGGCCTCCTCGGCCGTCGCGTTGCCGTTCATGACGTCCGCGAGGTGCTTGTCGAGGACGTTGAAGTACTCGTAGTTGCCCTCGAGCATCAGCAGCGAGGTCGCGTACTTCGAGTTCTCCATCGTCGTGGCCAGGAACTGCTCGCCGAAGCGCTGCCGGATGGCCGCGTTCTTCAGATTGGACTCGCGGAACGGGTCCCAGAACCCCTTGGGGTGGGCGATGGCCTCGTCGCCGACGGTCGGGCCCGTCAGCCACTGGATGAACCAGTACGCCAGCTCGGGGTGCTTGCTGTACGTGCTCACCATGTAGCCGGTGCCGGCGGCCTGGGGCGAGCGACGTACCGGCTTGCCACCCGCGTCGGTCTGGGGAACGAGGCAGGCCAGCTGCTTGTCCTTGATGACGCTCTTCTCGTTGCTGTTGGCGAAGCCCACGACCGAGGGGAACGACATGACCGAGTAGGCCTGGCCGCTGGACCAGAACGGGTAGATCTGCGGCGTGCCCCACCCCTGGATGTCGGGCGGCATGTACTTCACGATGGACGCGAACTGCTTGATCGCCTTCACCCCCTGCGGCGTGGCGATCCGCGGGTTCATGTCCTTGTCGAACAGGAGGCCGCCGAAGTAGGCGGGGAAGTGCCGGTACGAGAAGTTGACGGACCGGTACCCCATCGCGCCGTACAGCCCCTTGTCGAACGTCATGCCCCAGCGACTCTGGCCGGGCCTGGTATGGAAGAACTCCGCCTGCCGCTCCCACTCCTCCATCGTCGCCGGGCAGCCCGGGTCCTTCTTGAACCGCGCCCGGTACTCGGCCTTCACCTGCGGGTTGTCGAGCAGGTCCTTGCGCAGGACCAGGATCAGGTGGTCGCCGTCCAGCACGAATGTGTAGAGCTTGCCCTGGTAGTACTGCTGGTGGCTCAGACCCGGCGCCACGCCCGAGAAGTCCGGCTTGCCGCGGGCGGCGTAGGCGTCGAGCGGGATGAGCACGCCGGCGCCGACGGCGTCGGGGGCGGTGTAGGGGAAGTCGTTGAACATGTCGAACTCGCCGGTCTTGGCCACGGCCTCGGCCATGATCTTGGCCGGGATGTCGGTGTAGCCGAGCGGCACGATCTTGATCTTCACCCCGGTCAGCTTCTCCCACCGCTCCGAGAAGTCCGGAAACGAGTTCCGGTAGAGCGAGCTGAGCAGGATGGTCTGCTCGACGTTCTTGAGGTTGTGCTTCTGCAGATAGGCCTTGGCGCCGTTGACCGCGCGCTCCTCCACGGTCGCGCCCGGGACCACCTGCGCCGCCGCCGTCGCGCCCGTCCCCACCACCAGCATCGCCGCCAGCACGACCGTCAGGATCCGCATCGCTGCCTCCTCGCCGGGCTCCAGGCCCGGTCTCACGCGGCCTCGTCACCACTCCGGAGCGGAAGACCCGATCGTAGATCAGAGCGCGGCCGAGTGCCAGCCGTCCGTCGATGCTATAGTCCCTGCCGGAAGGAACCCAGCGATGGCGAAGAGCGACATCGTGCGCGTGGGCGAGGTCGAGATCATGCCCCTGTCGGACGGCACGCTGGAGTTCGACCTCTGCAACTTCTTCCCGACCATCCCCGAGCAGGAGTGGAGCCCGCACGAGGCCCACCTCCACGACCACCGGGTCCGCTTCAACCTCGGCTCGTACCTGATCCGGTCGTCCGGGCGGACCATCCTCGTCGACACCGGCCTCGGGCCCCGCCCGGCCGACACGCCCGACGTCCCCTGGGGCGAGCTGCTGCGCGACTTCCAGGCCAACGGCGTGCGGCCCGACGAGGTCGACATGGTCGTGCTGACCCACCTGCACCGTGACCACGTCGGCTGGAACGTGCTCCGGGAGGGCCCGCGCTACGTCCCCACCTTCCCCAACGCGCGCTACTGGATGAGCCGCACGGACTGGGACACGTCCCACCAGCCCGACGTCCAGCCTCAGCGCTATCCCAACGCGCCGACCTGCGTGTGGCCGCTGGAGGAGCTCGGGCTCATCGAATTCATGCACGGCGAGCACAGCCTCACCCGCGAGCTGACGGCGGTGCCCACGCCGGGCCACACGCCCGGCCACGTCAGCCTGCTGGTCACCTCGCAGGGCCAGCGGGCGCTGGTGCTGGGCGACGCCGCCCACAGCCCGGTCCAGGTCGAGGAGCCGGACTGGGTCTCGCGCGCCGACATGGACCCCGAGCTGACCCGGCAGACCCGGCGCGCGCTGCTCGACCGGTTGGAACGCGAGGAAATCCTCGTGATGGCCGGCCACTTCCCGGCGCCCGGCTTCGGGCGCATCGTGCGGCTGGAGGGACGGCGCTACTGGCGAGGGCTCTGATCGGTCAGCGCAGTCCGGCGGCGTGCAGCCGCGGGAACACGACGTCGCGGAACGCCGCCAGCTCGGGCTCGGGCAGGCCGAAGGTCAGCAGCGGCATGAGGTAGAGGTTGCGGGCGCCGAGCTTCGTCATCTCCACGATCTGCGCCGCGCAGTCGGCCGGCGTCCCGATGAGCCCGATGGCATCGCACAGCCGGGCGGCGACCTCGTCCGGCACGAACGCGGTCGCGGCGATGGCCTCCTCCCAGTCGTGGGCGTGGGAGAGGTCGGGATAGATCTTCCAGACCGCGTCGGGGACCTCGAGCTTCGGGAAGGACAGCCCCGCCGGCTCCAGCCAGTACCCGCCCCACCGCAGGATGCCCCAGTGGACCGCGGTCGGCCGCGCCAGCCGCCGCGCCTGCGCCGTGGTCGCGGCGGTCCCCGTGCGCACGGCCCAGACGATCTCGAGATCCTCGAGCCGCCGGCCCGCCCGCCGGGCGCCGCGCTCGAGGTGCTCGAGCGCCCGCTCGACGATGCCGCGGTTGAAGCCGACCAGCAGGAGCGCCCCGTCGGCGATCTCGCCGGCCACCTCGATGGCCTTCGGGCCCGAGGCGGCCATGAGCACGGGGATCGGCCGTCCGGCGGCGTAGCCCAGGCGCGCGGGCGTGCCGTCGAAGACCACGCTCTCCCGGGCGAGCAGGGCCTTCACCGTGCGAACGCACGCGCGCATCTCGGCGAGCGTGGCCGGCTTGCGGCCGATCGTGCTGGCGGATGTGTACCCGGTGCCGATCACGAACTTGACGCGGCCCGGCGCCATCTCCTCCACGGTCTGGATCGCGCCCGCCAGCACGGAGGGGTGGCGGGTGAACGGGTTGGTCACGGCGGGGAACAGCGTGAGCCGCGCGGTGTGGGCGGCGGCCTGGCCGAGGACGACGAAGGTGTCGCGGCTCAGCATCTGGCTGTCCAGGATGCCGGCGCCGTCGAAGCCGGCCGCCTCCACCGAGCCGATGAAGCGCATCAGCTCGGGCATGGGGGCGGTGCCGGGGATACGCAGGTGGACGCGGACGGGCTCGCTCACTCCCCCGGATTCTACACCGTCCCCGGTGGTGAATCGGGGAGGGCTTGACAAGTAGTTAACGTCTGGCATAACTATTCGCCGTGGCGTCCGACATCGATCGCATCCTGGCCGCCCTCGCCGCCCCCCCGCGGCGGCGGATCGTGGACCAGCTGCGGCGGGGGCCGCGGAGGGCGGGCGAGCTGGCCGCGGCGTGCCGGATGAGCATGCCCGCCATGAGCCGGCATCTACGGGTCTTGCGGCGGTGCGGCCTCGTCGAGGGCGGCGGCGTGAACGACGACGGCCGCGTGCGCATGTATCGCCTGCGGCCGGAGCCATTCGCGGGCCTGCGCGCCTGGCTCGGCGCGGTCGAAGCGTTCTGGAGCGGGCAGCTGGAGGCGTTCAAGGCGCACGTCGAGGAACGCAAGGGGCGCCGCCGGTGACCGCGGCCGGCGGCGTCCGGGTGGCGATCGACGTCGACGTCGAGCCGGCCGTCGCCTTCGAGGTGTTCACGGCCGAGCTCGACGCCTGGTGGGGACGCGGCCCGCGGTTCCGCTTCGTCCCGCCCCACGCGGGCACGATGCGGCTCGAATCCGGGCTCGGCGGGCGGTTGCTGCACGTCGGCGACGATGGCGGCCGGGTCTTCGAGGTCGGGCGCATCGAGGTGTGGGAGCCGCCCCGGCGGCTCGCGTTCACCTGGCGGCTGTCGAACTTCCGGCCCGGCCAGGTCACCCGGGTCGAGGTCCGCTTCGAGCCGGCCGAGGCGGGCACGCGCGTGACCGTCGACCACGACGGCTGGGACAGCCTGCCGCCCGAGCATCCGGCCCGGCACGGGCTGACCGGCCGCGCGTTCGTGTTGATGAAGGGAGGGTGGTGGGGCGACCTTCTCACCGCCTTCAGGACGCTCGCGGAAACCGCTCGCGACCATCGGGGAGGACAGCGATGAGCACTGTGACCCCTTATCTCTGCATCAAGGACGCCGCCCGGGCGATCGACTTCTACGCGCGGGCCTTCGGGGCCGTCGAGCCCGGCGCCCGCATCACCGACTCGACCGGGCGCATCGGCCACACCGAGATCCGCATCGGCGACTCGACGATGTACATCGCGGACGAGCACCCCGAGCTCGGTTTCCGGAGCCCGCAGAGCCTGGGCGGCTCCCACATCCAGTTCGTGGTCAGCGTCCCCGATGTCGACGGGATGGTGACCCGGGCCGTCGCCGCCGGCGGCGCCCTCACCCGTCCGGTCGAGGACCAGTTCTACGGCGACCGCACCGGCGAGATCACCGATCCCTTCGGCTACCGGTGGACGCTGTCCACGCACCTCCGCGACGTGTCCGCCGGGGAGCTGCGCCGCGGCGCCGCCGAGCGCGAGCGCCAGCGCAAGGCCGCGGGCTGATGCGCTTCCCGACCACGCTCGTCGGCAGCTATCCGCAGCCCGAGTGGCTGATCGACCGCGCGCGGCTGGCCGGGCGCTTCCCGCCCCGCGTGCGGGCCCGCGAGCTGTGGCGCGTGCCCGAGCCGTGGCTGGCCCAGGCCCAGGACGACGCCACGCTGCTGGCGATCCGGGCCCAGGAGGCGGCGGGGCTCGACATCGTCACCGACGGCGAGATCCGGCGCGAGAGCTACTCCAATCGCTTCGCCACCGCGCTGGCCGGCGTGGACCTCGACAACCCCGGCACCGCGCTGGACCGCTCGGGTCACCCCAATCCGGTCCCGCGCATCGTGGGGCCCATCCGCCGCACGCGTCCGGTCGAGGTGGACGACGTGCGCTTCCTGCGCGCCCACACGAGCCGGGCGATCAAGATGACCGTGCCGGGGCCGTTCACGATGGCGCAGCAGGCCCAGAACGACTACTACCCGAGCGAGGAGGCGGCCGCGATGGACTACGCGGTCGCGGTGAACGAGGAGATCCGCGATCTCTTCGCCGCCGGCGCCGACGTCGTGCAGATCGACGAGCCCTACATGCAGGCCCGGCCCGAGAAGGCCCGGCAGTTCGGCCTCCGGGCGCTCAACCGCGCGCTGGACGGCGTGACCGGCACCACGGCCGTGCACATCTGCTTCGGCTACGCGGCGATCATCCACCAGCGGCCGTCGGGGTACTCGTTCCTCCCCGAGCTGGCCGGATCCCCGGTCCAGCAGGTCTCCATCGAGACGGCACAGGCGAAGCTCGACTGCTCGGTGCTCGGCGCCCTCGCCGGCAAGACCATCATGGTGGGCTGCCTGGACCTGAACGACCCCGCCATCGAGACGCCGGAGACCGTCCTCCAGCGCATCGAGCGGGCCCTGCCCTACGTCGACGCCGACCGCGTCGTCCTCGCCCCGGACTGCGGCATGAAGTACCTGCCGCGCGACGTCGCGGCCGGCAAGCTGGCCGCCATGGTCGAGGCCGGCCGCCGGCTGCGCGCCACGTCGAGCGGGTGATCGAGGAGCGTCCCGGCCAGGTCGATCACGCCCCCCAGCTGACGCCCTCGCCGCCGTCCACGGCGAGGGCGACGCCGGTGATGAAGGCGGCCTCGTCGGAGTGCAGGAACAGCGCGGCGTAGGCGACGTCCCAGCCGGTGCCCATCCGGCGGCGCAGCGGCACCCGGCGGTCGCGCGAGGCGATCACCTCCTCGCGGGGCGTGCCCTGCGCCACGCGCGCCTCGATGGCCATGGGCGTGTTCATGAGCCCGGGCAGGATCGCGTTGGCGCGGACGGCGTACCGCGCGTTCGCGGCCGCCAGGTTCTCGGTCAGGGCCACGACGGCCGCCTTCGTCGTCTTGTAGCCGACGAGGGGGTAGGCGTTGCGGGCCGCCATCGACGAGATGTTCACGATCGAGCCCGCGGCCTCGCGCAGGGCCGGCAGCGCGTGCTTGCACGCCAGCCACATCCCCTTGAGGTTGACGGCGACGCTGCGGTCGAACGCCGCCTCGGTGAGCGTCTCGGCCGGGGCGTCGCCGAGCGCCAGGCTGGCGCCGACGTTGTTGTGCAGGATGTCCAGCCGGCCGAGTCGCTCCAGCGCCGCCGCCACCAGCCGGCGCACCGCGTCCTCGCTGGTGACGTCGGCCTCGACGGCCCAGGCCTGGCCGCCCTCGCCGGCGATCATCGCCACCGTCTCCCGGGCGGAGTCGAGGTGGCGGTCGGCCACGACGACCCGCGCCCCCTCTCGCGCCAGCAGGAGGGCGGTGGCCCGCCCGTTGCCGACCGTCTCGCCGCGCGTCTGGCCGCCGCCCACCACGATCGCCGCCTTGCCCTCGACCCGCCGTCCGGTCGTCATGACCCGCATTATCGACGAAGCGGTGGCGATCCATCAGCCCTCGGGAGCGCCGACGGCGAGCGTGAAGTGGAACGTGGCGCCGCCGGCCGAGTTGTTCGCGGCCCAGACGTGACCGTCGTGGGCCTCGATGATCGAGCGGGCGATCGACAGGCCCATGCCCATGCCGTCGGGCTTGGTCGTGTAGAACGGCTCGAAGATCTTGTCGGCGGCGTCCAGGGCGATCCCCCTCCCCCGGTCCTCGATCGACACGTGCACCGTCCCGGCGTCGAGGCATTCGGTGCGGATCACCAGGGAGCGGGCCGCCTCGACGGTCCCCGCCATGGCTTCCATGGCGTTCATCAGGAGGTTCAGCACGACCTGCTGCAGCTGCACGCGGTCGGCGCTCAGCAGGGGGAGCGCGGGGTCGAGGTCGACCGTGATGGCGACGCCCCGCATGAGCGCGTCGCTGCCCACGAGCTTGACGACGTCGCTGACGACGGCATTGAGGTCGAGGCGCACGCGGCGGGTCTCGCCCTTCTTGAGCAGCTCGCGCAGCCGGCGGATGATGTCGCCCGCGCGCCGGTCGTCGTCGACGATGTCGACCAGGCTGTCCCGGACCTCGTCGAGATCCGGCGGGGCGGCGGCCAGCAGCCGCAGGGCCGCCTGCGCGTTGGCCAGGATGCCCGTGAGGGGCTGGCTCAGCTCGTGGGCCAGCGAGGCCGTCAGCTCCCCCATCGTCGACACCCGGGTGAAGTGGGCCAGCTCGTGGCGGGTCTGCCGGGCCTCCAGCTCCATCCGCTTGCGCTTGGTGACGTCGGTGAGCGAGACCACCGCCCCGCCCTCGGTCCGGTTCAGCGGCAGCACCGACAGGGCGAACCAGCGCTCGCCGGCGGCGGCCGCCCGCGGGTACTCGAGCGCGAAATCCGAGCGGGCGCCGGCGATGACGGCCTCGATGGCGGCCCGGGCGTCGCGGGCATACGCGCTGCCGGGCGGCAGGGCGTAGGCGCACACCTCCTCGCAGGTGGCTCCCACGGCGATGCCGGCGCTGGCGGCCTCGCTCGGCCCGAGCGAGTGCCACGTCTCGTTGATCGCCGCCACCCGCCCGCTCCGGTCCAGCACGGCCACGCCGCTGGTCAGCGATGCCAGGATCGCGGCCTTGACCGCCTCGCTCGCCCGCAGCGCGTTCTCGGCCTGCTTGCGGGTGAGCGCGTTGGCGAAGACCTCGGCGACCAGCCGGAGCTGGGGGATCACCGCCGGCGGCCACGGCTCGCCGTTGCGCCGGGCGCCGAAGCTGAGCACGCCGTAGTCGGTGATCATGAGCGGCGAGTCGTGGAGCCCGCCGTCCAGCGCGGACAGCCCCGGCTGCCGCGCTCCGTCGGCGACCCACGAGTGGGTGGGCACCAGGGTCTTGTCGGCCGGCGACAGCTCGAAGATCGCCACGTGGTCGGACTGGAGATGCTCGCCCAGCCGCCGCAGCCACGCGTCGATGGTGGGGTCGACCTGGTCGCTGGGCAGGTGCACGAACGCCCGCGCCAGCCGGGACAGCATCTCCTCGAAGCGCAGGCGGCTCTCGAGGGCCTCCTGGTCGCGCTGCTGCTCCTCGATGAGCGCGGCCAGGCACAGGAGCGGGATCGCCACGCCGATCAGAAAGATCTGCAGCGAGAGAACGTTGTCGGCCCGTGACAGGACGTCGAACGGCCACTGTCCGCGGGCGGCGCCCCCGATGGCCAGGACCTCGGCGGTCAGCACCGCCAGGCTGCTGCCGGCGGGCCCCAGGCGCACCGCCGACCACACGAGCAGCGACAGGAGGACCGCGAACGGCACGGCCATCAGGACGCTGAAGCCGATCACGCCCCGCGGCACGTCCAGCAGCGACAGGCCGACCACGACGATGCCGAGCCAGACCCCGACGGCCTCGAGCAGGCGGCGGTCGAAGCCCCGGCGGACCCAGGCCCGCCACTTGCCGGCGATCAGGACGATCACCGGCACCAGCGTCAGCGCCGTCAGGGCGTTGGCGAAGAACCGGGTCTCCCAGACGAGCCAGTAGTCCTTGCCACCGAGGACGGCGGCCGCCGCCGCATCCGCGAAGGAGGAGGCGAAGGGAGCCACGAAGCCGGCACACGCGATGAAGACGCCGGCGGCGCGGAGCGAGTCGAACAGTCCGGACGCCGTGAAGCCGAGGCGGCGGACCGCGGCGGCGGCGATCAGCGCCTCGCTGCAGTTGGTCACGAACAGCGCCAGGATCAGCGCGAGCGGCAGCGGCGAGTCCAGCCGGGCAAGGAGGTGTGCGGGAAAGACCGCCAGCAGGATCAGCCCCCATCGCCGGCGCGGTGCGAGGAGCAGCGCCGCCGTCAGGATCGCATTGGGCGGCCACAGCAGGGATGGCGCCAGCGGCTCGAACTTGAGGAGGACGCCGATCCGCGAGCCGGCGTAGTAGGCCACCACGATGGCGAGCACGATCCCGGCCGGGCGCACCAGCGCGCGCACGGCGCCCTCCCGCGGCTCCGCCCCCGGCGCCGTCACGGGGCGGGCGCCCCCTGGACCGCCCGCGCGATCAGCCCCAGCAGCACGTGCTCCTCGAACGGCTTGCAGAGGTACGCAACGGTCCCCGGCGAGGGACTGGCCCCGCGCGTCTCGTCCTCGGCGGTGATGATGATGGTCGGCACCCGCAGCCGCCGGTCCGCGAGCTGGCGCTGGACGTCCAGCCCGCTCAGGCCCGGCATCTGGAGGTCCAGGATAAGGCAGTCGGGACGGGACTGGCGCAGCGAATCGAGGAACTCCTGGCCCGACGCGAACGTCACCGCGTCCAGCTCGGAGGCGGCGAGCAGGCGGCGCAGCGAGGTGCGCACCGATTTCTCGTCGTCCACCACGGCGATGAGCAGTCGTGATCCAGCGCCTGCCATCCGGCTACCCCAACACGAACGCCGGCCGGCTCAACCTGGACTTTGGTCCCAGGCCGCCGCGGTGCGGGCTCAGGGCGGCGGCGCCTGGACGCGCGCGATCAGCTCGACCAGCTGCGCGGGGACCACGGGCTTGACGAGATGGCTGTCGAACCCGGCCTCGCGCGTCCGCTCGCGGTCCGCCGGCTGCCCGTAGCCGGTGAGCGCGACGAGGCAGATCTTCGCCGGATCGCCGGCGGCGCGCAGACGCCGGGCGACCTCGAAGCCGTCGAGCCCGGGCAAGCCGAGGTCGATGAGAACGAACTCGGGCCGGAACGTCGCGGCCAGCTCGAGAGCGGTGACGCCCTCGCGCGCCACCTCCACCCGGTGCCCCTCCAGTTCCAGCACGGCCCGGAGCGTCTGCTGCGCGTCCGGATCGTCCTCGAGGAGCAGGATGCGGCTCGGCCGGGTCCCTCGCGCTCCCGCGTCGCGGGCGGCCGGCGCCGGCGCCGTCGTGCACAGGGGAAGCCGGACGATGAACTGGCTGCCGTGGCCGAGCCCGGCGCTCTCGCCCGTCACGGTCCCACCGTGACGCTCGACGAGAGCGCGCACGAGCGCCAACCCGAGCCCGAGCCCCCCCTGGGACCGGTGCAGCGAGCGCTCCGCCTGGGTGAAGAGCTGGAACACGTGAGGCAGCATCTCGGGGGCGATGCCGATGCCGCGGTCCCGCACCCACAGGCACGCCTCGTTGCCCACCGCCTCCACGCCGAGGCGGATCGGCGCGCCGCGCGGCGTGTACTTCACCGCGTTGTGCAGCAGGTTGTCGACCACCTGCTCGAGCCGGGCCGCGTCGCCCACGACGACCACCGGCTCCGCACCCACGTCGAGGACGACGTCGTGCCCCTCGGCGTGCGGCGACAGGAGCAGCGCCTCGAAGCTCCGGCGGGCGACCTCCCGGAGGTCGAGGGGCTGCGCCTGCAGCATCAGCTTGCCGAGCCGGATCCGGGACACGTCGAGCAGGTCGTCCACCAGGCGGGCCAGGTGGCGAATCTGGCGCGCCATGATCGCGCGCAGCTGCGGCCCCCGGGGGCCGCCCTCGCCGACCCGCTCCAGCAGGTACAGGGCGTTGACGATCGGCGCCAGGGGATTGCGAAGCTCGTGGCCGAGCCGCGCCAGGAAGTCGTCCTTCCGGCGGTCGGCCTCGCGGACCTGGCGGTAGAGGCGCGCGTTCTCCAGCGCGGTGGCCGCATGCGCGGCGAAGCGGGTGACGATCCCGACGTCGTCGCCCGAGAACGGCCGCCGCGCCGGCCGGGCGAGGGCCAGCACGCCGATGACTTGCCATCCCGCCCGCAACGGCAGGACGGCGGCGGCACGGTCCCCGGTGGCATCGGGGAGGACCACGGCCTCGCTGGTCTTGAGGGCCGCCGCCAGCCCACGCTGGATCTCGGCGGGCCCGGACTCGCCGAAGAGCGCCGGCGCGGCGCCGGCGCTGCTTCGGAGCACCAGCCGCGTCTCGTCCAGGAGGAGGACCCCGACGGCGTCCGCGGCCAGGAGCTGGCCTGCCCGCTCGGCGACGCGCTGCAAAAGGATCTCCTCGCGCCCGTGCGTCCGGGCGAGCTCGTGGCAGATGTCGAGCAACTGCTCGAGCCGTGCCTGGCGCTCTCGCGACTCCCCGAGCAGGTGCGCCTGGCAGCGAAGCTGCTGCGCCTCGTTCTCACTCATCGGCGACTCCCGCAAGGCCGGCAGCATGGCCCCCCCCTCCAACGGTTGCTCATCGCTCGCCGTACCTCACCACGCGGGGGCAGGGAGCGGAACTGGACCTTCTCCCGATGGCCTGGACTAATGTCCCAGCCCGGTGCGATCTTGGCCCAGGGGCACTCGACTGGCGGCATGTCGGGGTTTGCCCGATTGTCCCCATCGGAGACGTCTGGCACTCTGTCGGTGCTCTTTCGGTGCGTCCTCGGTCGAGGTGAAGACGGCGCGTGCCGGGCGAGTCTCGGATGGTTCGCTCGGACTGGATCGACGATGGTGCCCCCTGCACAGACAGTGGAGACCGCCATGGCGGATGCGCGCGCCCAGCCGTCAGGATCGCAGCCACCCAAAGGCAGCGGTGCGTCGAGTTCTCACTCCGAGAATGCGGGCGGCGCACCGCCGATCGTGTTCGTCATCGACGACGACGAGTCGGTCCGGCGCGGCATCGAGCGACTCCTCCGCTCGGTCGGGCTCGACGTCGAGTCGTTCGGCTCGTCGCGGGAGTTCATCGCGCGCCCGCCTCCCGACCGGCCGGCCTGCGTCGTGCTCGATCTGCGGCTCCCCGGCGCCAGCGGCCTCGAGGTGCAGGAGACCCTGAGCCGGGCGGGGCGCGAGATCCCCATCATCTTCATCAGCGGCTACGCGGACGTCGCCTCCAGCGTGCGGGCGCTCAAGGCCGGCGCCGTCGACTTCCTCCAGAAGCCGTTCAACGACCAGGCGCTGCTCGACATCGTCCACGAGGCGCTCGCCCGCTCCCGGACGGCCCGCCGGGTGCGCGCCGA
>Ga0299906_10003572_pt1 | contig 12813 bp, 13 predicted proteins | sample RVTome_14_FD_200259 | JGI IMG/M metagenome (GOLD analysis project Ga0299906, IMG submission 200259) | Soil microbial communities from uranium-contaminated site in the Upper Colorado River Basin, Wyoming, United States - RVT145D125 (version 2) ...
TGGCGCTACGGCGATGCGCTTGACATCGTCGCTGCGGTACAGCACCTGAAGCCCGGAATGTCGACGGTGTATTCGCGCGTCCAGAGTTTCGTTTCGAACATTTCAAAGGAGCGGTTGAAATCGCTGGCCGACGAGCATATGCGCCGTGGAACGCCGGAAAAACTTGCACGAAAAATGGCCGGACTGCTGCTGACGCGTGGCGGACTGGATATCACAGACCTCGCCAACATTCACAAAAAAGACATCACGGAGACGGCGAGAATGTATTCGAAGCTCAGCGAGCGACTCGGCTTCATCTGGCTCAATCGTTCGGTCGAGGAGCTTGCCGTACAGGGCCGCTGGCAGGCGATCGCCCGCAGCAACCTGCGCGACGAGTTTTACAGGTTGCGACGCGATCTTTCGGCCAGATTGCTGAAACGTCGCAGCAAGTCGAAACCGATCGACCTGTTCGAAGCCTGGCAGGAGGAGAATGCGGCCGCCGTCCGCAAACTGGACGCTGTGATCGCGGAAATGAGATTGCGACCGGAAATCGACTTTGCCACGCTGTCGGTCGCCGCTCAGGAACTCCGGCGACTGGCTGGCGGTTGACGAGCAATGGCAGCGAAGCAGGTTGCGATGCCCGGAAAACTCATCCTCTGCCGGCATGGACAAAGTGTCTGGAACCTGCAGAACCTGTTTACCGGGTGGACCGATGTCGACCTGACCGAGCTCGGTCGCGACGAAGCCACCAGCGCCGGGCGCGAAGTCCGCAATCTCGATTTTACCGTCGACATTGCCTATACCTCGGTGCTGAAGCGCGCCATTCGAACCTTGTGGCTGATGCTGGATGAAATGGATCGCATGTGGATTCCGGTCGTTCGCGACTGGCAACTCAATGAGCGACATTACGGAGCCCTGCAGGGTCTCGACAAAGCAGAGACCTCGGCACGGTACGGCGCAGACCAGGTGCTGGTATGGCGGCGAAGTTACGACACGCCGCCTCCCGCACTCGACGCCGGCGACCCGCGTCACCCCCGCCACGATCCCCGTTATGCCGGCATTGCCAATCTGCCCGCGACGGAGTCCCTGGCGACCACGCTCGATCGCGTCATGCCCTGCTGGCAGGAGCGCCTCGCCCCGGACCTGCGAGCCGGCAGAAATGTGCTCGTTGCCGCACACGGCAACAGCCTTCGGGCGCTGGTCAAGATGCTCGATTCGATTTCTGACGAGGACATCGTCGGCTTCAACATTCCTACCGGTGTGCCCATAGTTTACGAGCTCGACCGCAGTCTTCGGCCGCTCTCCCGGCGTTTTCTCGGTGATGCCGAGTCGATTGCCGCGGCGACAGCGGCGGTTGCAAACCAGGCCAAATCGCAATGATCGCGAGTCTGGGCGAAAGGCGGCCACTGTTCGACGGCACCGATCATTTTGTCGCGCACAACGCCACTGTCGTCGGCAGCGTGCGCATCGGGCGCGGCGTCAGTATCTGGTTCAACGTCGTCATTCGCGGCGACAACGACTGGATCGAGATCGGCGAGAACACGAATATCCAGGATGCCTCGGTGCTGCACACCGATGCGGGCATACGCCTGCAGATCGGCAGCAATGTAACCGTCGGCCATCGGGTGATGCTGCACGGATGCAGCATCGGCGACGGATCGCTCATCGGCATCGGCAGCACCGTACTGAACCGTGCGCGCATCGGAAAGAATTGCCTGGTCGGCGCCCATTCGCTGGTCACCGAAGGCAAGTCGTACCCTGACAGGGTCCTGATCGTCGGTACGCCGGCAAAAGTGATTCGACCGCTCGACGCCGGCGAATTGTCCCTGCTGCAGATGTCAGCGCGGTCCTATGTCGAGAACGGGCGCCGTTTTTCCAGCGAACTCGCCGACTTCGAATAACGGCTACCGCTGCAAACGCGGTTCCGACCGGGTCATCCGTGTCTGGCCCTCCGGCAGTACGCGCACCAGCCCTTCCTGCGCCGAGGATGCCACCAGCACGCCGTTTCGGGTAAAGAACTGACCGCGCGCAAAGCCCCTGGCTCCTGAAGCATTCGGGCTGTCAAAGGTGTACAGCAGCCAGTCGTCCATGCGGACATCGCGATGAAACCACAGCGCATGATCGAGGCTCGCCATCAGTACGTTGCCGCGCGCGAACAGCAATCCGTGCGGCAGCGCGCTGGTACCCAGCAATTCGTAGTCGGAAACATAGGCGAGCAGGTTCTGGTGCAGGGTGGCGTCATCCGGGAGCGCATCGACTGCCCTGATCCACACATGCTTGACCGGCGGCAGTACTTCGGGTTCGGTGAAGTTTGGCGGGCGTACCGGACGGAATTCGAACGGCCGCTTGTGCGTCAGGTAACGCCGCATTTTCTCCGGTATGCGTTCGAGCACGTCGTCGGGGACCTCGGTTGCATCCTGCAGACCCTCCGGCCCCGGGACGACGGGCATGGCAGCCCGGTGCTCCAGTCCGGCCTCCGGAGACTGGAACGAAGCAGCGAGGTTGAGAATCGGCCGGCCGTGCTGGATTGCGACTACACGTCGAACCGAAAAGCTCCCTCCGTCGCGTGCGCGATCCACTTCGTAGATTATCGGGGCGTTCATGTCGCCGCGGCGCAGAAAGTAGGCATGCAGCGAATGTGCACGCCGGCTTTCGACGGTCAGGTGGGCAGCGGACAACGCCTGCCCTACAACCTGCCCGCCAAAGACCTGTGCGGATCCGATATCACGGCTCTGGCCGCGAAAGATATTGTCTTCGATGCGCTCGAGCCGAAGCAGGGTAATCAAGTCCAGCAACACGGGATTCACGGGCAATGCTCAGTGTGCGGCAACGCCGCCATCGGCGCGGATAGCGCTCCCGCTGACAAAAACCGAATCGTCTGTCGCGAGGAACAGCACCACTTTGGCAATGTCGACCGGCTCGCCAAGGCGTTTTGCGGCAGACAGGCGTATGCAATGATCACGCAGGTCCCGGTCAGCGGAGAATACGCGTCGACTGACCGGCGTCATGACGGCACCGGGCTGGATGAAATTCGCCGTAATGCCGGACTCGCCGCAGCGCATCGCCAGCGACTGCATCAATGCCAGCAATGTCCGTTCCGATTCGCGGAATGCCTGCTCGCCGTCCCGGCTGAAAACGCTGCGCAGGCAGCCAACGGCGATCATCCGGCCGGCCGGGCTCTTTTGCAGCAAGGGTATTGCGACATCGAATACGGCAGAAAACTGCGCCACCATGCCGGCGGTCAGTGTATCGATTGCGCTCCTGTCGGTATCCGCTATCGGGGTCTCGCCGTGCCAGTCGAAATTGCCAACGACAATATCGAGCCCGCGCAACACGGATCTGGCAGAAGTGATCAATTGCCGCGCCGAATCGCTCGCGCGCATATCCAGTGCGAGACCTGTGACTCTGCTGAGCTTTCGGAAATGCGTTTCGATGTTGCTTGCCGCCGAATCGACCGCAAGCACATCCGCTCCCTGCTTGACAAAGGTGCGAACGATCGCCTCGCCGATGCCCGACGCGGCTTCGGTTACGATCGCTTTGAGCCCGAAAAGGCGCAACGCATCAGACATGGTGTATCCTTTCAGGTCACGGGCGGGCGCGAAAAATCAGACAGGCGCGGAGCGCGGCATGCTAATGCAATGCCGATGCAAATGACAGCGAACGAAGCCCCGATTCAACGGTCCGCCGTAAATATCGGCAGCCGGTGATCGGCGAATTGCCGGCGCAGGTCGACTTTCTTGATCTTGCCGGTCGCCGTGTGCGGAATCGCATCGACAAACACGACATCGTCCGGCATCCACCAACTGGCGATCTTGCCATTAAGCCATGCCAGCATCTCGTCCTTCTCGAGCTGCTTGCCCTCAGCGCGTATGACCACCAGCAACGGGCGCTCGGTCCATTTCGCATGCGGCACTCCGACGACGGCGGCTTCTGCGACTGCCGGATGTCCCATGGCGATGTTTTCGATCGCAATCGAACTGATCCATTCGCCGCCGGACTTGATGACGTCCTTGGTCCTGTCGGTAATCGCCAGGAACCCTTCCGGATCGATGGTAGCGACATCTCCGGTGTCGAACCATCCGTCCCCGGTATGCGACCCGGCAGCACCATTCAGCCGGAAATAGTCGCTGCAGATCCACGGTCCGCGCACCTGCAGCGCGCCGTAAGCGCTGCCATCCCACGGCAGCTCATTCTGTTCGTCATCGACGATGCGCATTTCGACGCCGTAGATGCCCCGCCCGGCCTTGGTGCGGATCTGCAGGACTTCCTCCGCCGGCAGCCTCTCCATGCCGGCTTTCAGAGAATTGCAGGTCCCGAGAGGGCTCATTTCCGTCATGCCCCAGCCCTGATGCACGACGACATCGTGCCGGTCGCGAAATGCGCGGATCATCGATTCCGGCACCGCCGCGCCGCCGATAACGGTGCGCTGCAGCTTGTTCAGCCGTTTACCGGCCTTTTCGGTGTATTGCAGCAACGCCATCCAGACGGTCGGCACGCCAAGCGAGACGGTCACGTCCTCGCCTTCCATCAACGCGTACAAGGCCTCGCCATCGCCCATTTTCGGACCGGGAAATACCAGCTTGGCACCGACCATCAGGGCCGAATACGGTATGCCCCAGGCGTTGACATGAAACAGCGGCACGACCGGCAATACACAATCCCTGTTGGACAGGTTGAGTACGTCCGGCGCGATTCCGGCGTATGCGTGCAGCACGGTTGACCGGTGACTGTAAAGCACGCCTTTCGGGTCGCCGGTCGTTCCGGAGGTGTAGCAAAGTGCCACAGCATCCTTTTCGTCCAGTTCCGGCCATTCGTATGACTCGCTTTGCGAACCGATGAACGACTCGTAGGACTCCGTATTTCTTAAAGTCGTCGTCGGCATGTGCTTGTCGTCGGTCAGTACGATAAATCGCTCGATGACGGCAATCCTGTCGGCAATCTTTTCCAGCAGCGGCAGGAACAGGGGATCGGTCAGCAGCACCCTGTCGGCCGCGTGATTGATAATGAACACGATCTGTTCGGGGAAAAGCCGCGGATTGATCGTATGACAGACAAGTCCGGTGCCACCGATGGCGTAATACGCCTCGAGGTGGCGGTAATCATTCCAGGCCATGGTCGCGACGCGATCGCCGCGGGCCAGTCCGCAGCTGTCGAGCCCATTGGCAAGCTGGCAGGTGCGGCGGCCGAAGTCCGAATAACGGTAGCGGTGCCGCGGATTGTCAGCGGTTACCGAGACAATTTCGCGATCGCCGTAGTTCCGCTCCGCATGGCGCAGGATCGAGGAAATCACGAGTGGCGTGTCCATCATCAGCCCATGCATTTCGTCTCCTTCGGGTTCAGTACCGCAACCGGCACGTTGAATTTAACAGTACCGGTCGGCCCGGCGGCAAGTACTGACATTCGCAACCTTGGGATCCGGCGATGCTTAACGGACTACACGTCATTTTTTATGCAGGTGACCGATTCTGCAGCGATTTCCGATCTCCGGACTGCCTGACTATAGCTAAATAGTGCTATCCTTTTCCTCGCTGCCGCCGGCCAGGAACGAAGGAAAACGCGTCGTCCGGATAGCGACAATGCAGGTGGTCTCGCAGACAGGCACGGCAACAGCCGGTGTCGGCGACACGGGTCAATAAACACACTCTGGGGGAATCCAATGGCCAAGTCGATTCGGCTATTCATATCTGGCACTGCAGCAGTGCCTGCAACGAAGTGGTTTTCGGGATTGGCGCTGTCCGCAGTCGCGCTGGCAGCCGCCACGCCTCCCGCGCTTGCACAGGACGAACCGATGATCATCGAAGAGATTATCGTCACGGCAACCAAGCGTGAACAGACTTTGCAAGAGGTGCCAGTCGCCGTATCCGTGGTAACCGCAGAGACACTGCAGAAATCGCAGGTTTTGGACATAAAGGACTTGCAGTTCATCGTGCCATCGCTGCGCGTTACGCAGTTGCAAACCACCGGCAATACCAATTTCATCATCCGCGGTTTCGGCAACGGCGCCAACAACGCCGGCATCGAACCCTCGGTCGGTGTCTTTGTCGATGGCGTTTACCGCTCAAGATCGGCCTCTGCCCTCTCGGATCTGCCGAATCTGGAACGCATCGAAGTACTCCGCGGCCCGCAAAGCACGCTGTTCGGCAAGAACGCATCGGCCGGAATCATCAATGTCGTCACCGCGAAACCGGATCTCGATAATTTCGGCGGCTCGACGTCGCTGACGCTGGGTGAGTACAACCAGGTGCTGGTCAAAGGGGATATTTCGGGGCCACTGACCGAGACCATGGCCTTCAGCCTGTCCGGCAGCGTCAACAGCCGTGACGGTTATTACACCAACCTGGTCGATGGCGAGGAATACGGCGATCGCAACCGCTGGGGCGTGCGCGGCCAGCTGCTGCTGCTGCCGACCGACAATCTCGAGTTTCGCTTCATTGCCGATTACGACGAGATCGACGAGGTGTGCTGCGGCGTGGCGAACCTCGTGGACGGTCCGACCGGCGCGGCGATTCGTGCCGTTGGCGGTGACCTCGTAGGAAATCGGCCATTCGCCTACAGGAATTACTACGATTTCAATCCGGAGAACACGATCGAGAACGGCGGCGCGTCGCTGCAGATCGACTACGATTTCGCGTCCTCGACGCTGACTTCGATCACGGCCTACCGCACCCAGTCGCGTTTCGAGAACAGCGACGTCGATTTCACGAGTGCCGAGTTGATCAGTGTCAATTCCGGCGATACCGAAATCGACACCCTGACCCAGGAGCTGCGCCTGACTTCGTCCGGCGAAGGCAACCTCGACTGGATGGTCGGCGGTTACTTTTTCGACGAGGAAGTGAAGATCAGCAACGTGCTGAACTACGGCAACGACTTTCGCAATTACGCCGACATTCTCGCCGCAGGCAATGTGACCGTGGTGGAGCAGGCGCTCGGCCTGCCGGCCGGCACGTTCTTTGCCGCCGGTCAGGGCAATTTCGAATCCGCGGGCCAGGACGACCAGGCTTATTCGGTTTTCGGCCAGGTTGACTGGCACATGACAGACCGTACGACCCTGACGCTTGGCGCCAACTACACCAGCGACGATAAGGATGCGTTCGTCAGCATGACGAACACCGACGTGTTCTCGAGCTTGAGTTTCGTGCAGATAGGTTTTGCGCAGATCTTCGGCGCGTTGACCGGCCTGCCTCCCACGCCGGAGAACATCGCAGCCAACCCGGTACAGGCCGCACAGGCCGAGGCGCTGAGCACCATTCCCTGTCCGGGCAATCCGGCCCCGGCCTGCAATCCGCTGCTCGCCTTGCAGCCATTGCAGTTCCTGCCGCCGTTCCTCGGCTTCCCGAACCCGGTCGAGTCCGGCAGTTCGAGTGACAGCGACACGACCTGGACCGTACGCCTCGCGTATGACTGGACCGACAATATCAACGTTTATTTGAGCGCCGGCACCGGGTTCAAGGCGACGTCGTGGAACCTGTCACGCGATTCCAGGCCGTTCGCCGCCGATCTGCCTGCGATCAACACTGCGGGCCTCGGCCTGAACAACCTGGTCGCCGGTACGCGCTACGCGGGACCCGAAGAGTCCACCCTGTACGAGATCGGGTTCAAGGCCAACTTCGAGAACGGCGCGGTCAACATTGCCCTGTTCGACCAGGAAATCGACGGCTTCCAGTCGAATATCTTCACCGGCACCGGCTTCTCGCTGGCGAATGCCGGCAAACAGTCGACCACGGGCGCCGAACTGGAGTTGACCTGGCTACCGGTCGATGCCTTCGAGTTCACGTTTGCCGGAACCTGGCTGGATGCGGAATACGATTCCTTCCCGGGTGCGGAGGGCGTCGGCGGCCCGACCGACCTCAGCGGAACCTCGGTACCCGGCGTGCATCCCTTCAGCATGAATACCTCGGGCACTTACAATTTCGACCTGGGTGCAAGCATGACCGGCTTCGTTCGCGCCGAGTATATATACGACAAGAAGGTTCGGATCATCGAAAACGTTCCGGAAGATGTTGCTTCGCGTGAAGTCAACACGGTCAACGCAAGCCTTGGATTGCAGTGGGACAATGGCTTCGAGGCCATGCTCTGGGCCCGCAACCTCGACGGTGACGATTACATACTGCAGGCGTTTCCGTCGGTGGCGCAGGCGGGCAGTTACAGCGGCTACCCGAATGAACCTAAAACCTACGGCATTACTTTCCGCGTCGCCTTCGACTGATCGCGGAAGGCCCTGCAGGAAAAGGCAGTGACAAGGATTGGCAGGCTATCGCCTGCCAATCTTTTTTTGGACCCTGCCAACGGGCTTTGCGATCCGGGGAAACGCCGGCGCCGCGGGCGCGCGCTGGTCAGGACGGGCGACCGGGCCCGGCCAGGTACCAGATGATGACGCCGATGACAGGCAGCACCAGCACCAGCACGATCCACAGCGCTTTCTTGGCGGTATCCGCGGAGCTTTGGGCAATCTGCAGTATGGCGTAAACATCCGCAATCAGGACCAGGATCCCGAGAATTCCAGTCACTTCCATCTCCCTACTCCTCTGCGACTTTGAGTCCGACAATGCGGTAGCGTGATTCGACACAATCAGGATCGCTACCGGCCGTGCTGCCTTGCATCATTCCACCGTACTATACTTTGTGGGCCTGTCCGCTCGCCACATTCGGGGAATTCCCGATGTCGATAGCTTGTGCAGGCAAATGCAACGGAATACAAAAATGAACCTGGTATACGACAACATACTGCAGACCATCGGCCGTACACCGGTGGTGCGGCTTAACAGGCTGGCGCCGCCGGGAATCGACCTGTTCGTCAAGGTCGAAGCCTTCAATCCGATGGGCTCCGTCAAGGACAGGCTTGCTCTCGGCGTCATCGAGGACGCAGAACGGCGCGGCGCGCTGAAGCCCGGGCAAACCGTCGTCGAAGCAACGAGCGGCAACACCGGTATCGGCCTTGCGATGGTCTGCGCACAAAAGGGTTACCCGCTGGTGGTCACGATGTCGGAATCGTTCAGCATCGAAAGGCGACGAATGATGCGATTCCTCGGCGCAAAGGTGGTTTTGACGCCTGCCAGCCTGAAAGGCAGCGGCATGCTGGCCAAAGCCACGGAACTCGCGGAAAAGCATGGCTGGTTCCTCTGCCGGCAGTTCGAAAACGAAGCCAATGCAGACGCCCACAGCCGCACGACCGCGCCGGAAATCCTGGAGGCGTTCGCCGGGAGGCGACTCGATTACTGGGTTACCGGCTTCGGCACAGGCGGCACGCTCAAGGGGGTCGCCAGGGTGCTGGCGCGCGAGCGGCCGGATATCCGGATCGTCGTCTGCGAGCCGGATAATTCGCCGCTGCTCGGCAGCAGGATTCCGCAGCGACGGAACAGCGACGGCACTCCGGCGGAAAGCCATCCGATGTTTCGCCCGCACCTGATGCAGGGCTGGAGCCCGGATTTCATCCCGCGGCTCACGGAGGATGCGATCGGCATGGACCTCGTCGACCGGATCGTGCCGATCGACGGCGCAGAAGCACTGCGGCTGTCGCGGGAACTGGCGCACAAAGAGGGAATTTTCGCCGGCATCTCCGGCGGGGCAACGCTCTCCGGTGCGCTCACGATCGCTAAGGAATCGGCGCCCGGAACCGCCATCCTTTGCATGCTGCCCGATACTGGTGAGCGCTACCTCAGCACGCCGCTGTTCGAGGGCATTTCCTCCGACATGACCGAAGAGGAACACGAAATTTCCCGCTCGACTCCCGGCTGTCGATTCGATGTGACACAGCCAGCCGTCATTGTGCGCGACGAAACCGTAGCGCCCGCCCCGGCCGATGCCCTGAAGTTTGTGGCGGCGACCATAGGCGACCCGGATCGGCCGGTTACGCTTTTTGCGCTCGAGTGGTGCGAATTCTGCTGGTCCGTGCGCAAGATGTTCGCCCGCTACGGCATACCGTACCAGGCGATCGACCTGGACTCGGTTGCCTACCAGGAAAATGACCGGGGCGGCAGAATTCGGGCGGCACTCCGCGAGAAAACCGGGCAGGCGACCATTCCGCAGGTCTTTGTCGGCGGCGAGTACATCGGCGGCGCCACGGATGTCCTCGATGCGTGGAATTCCGGAAAATTGCAGAAAATGCTTGAAAAGCACGCCGTGCCTTTCAATACGTCGGTCAACGACGATCCGTACTCGTTTCTGCCAGGATGGCTGCAAAAACGCTGAGTCGGCACATTGCCGTCAGAGCGAGCCCTCTTCGACGAAATAAATGCCGATGGTTTCGGCTATGCATGCGGGCTTGCGCATGCCGTCAATCTCGATGGTTACCTCGGACGTCAGGTGCAGGGCACCGCCGCGCTTTCTTGCCCGCAACACGACGGCGCGCGCGCGAACCCTGGCCCCGACCGGCACGGGCGAATAGAAACGTATCTTGTTGCAGCCGAAGTTTATGGCACGAACGAGATTGTCGACCAGCACGAAATCGCCGGTCAGCGCCGGAACCAGGGCCAGCGTCAGGTAGCCGTGCGCGATGGTTTTGCCTTCCGGCAGCTCCCGCGCGGCTCGTTCCTCGTCCACGTGTATCCACTGATAGTCGCCTGTGGCGTCGGCAAACTGGTTGATCTTCTGCTGGTCGACAGCGATCCACTCGGAAATGCCGACTTCCTTTCCCTCGAGCGCCTTGGCGTCCTCTATCGACCTGATTCGATGCAATTTAAGTGTCCCTGCAAACTGTGGGCCTGAAGACATTCGTCGTGCTGTTCGTTGCCGGCATTTCGGCCGGCACTGCACAACAAACCACAAATGCCGTGAACAGGGCAAGCGCCGTTTGGGCAATTGCTGCGGCAGGCATCGCCTCGGGCAGTGGCATGCAGCGATTTCGGGCATTCCGAATCGCCCTTATTGTTGCGCTTTCTGCCGGCAAGAATGGCAACTGGTCCGGGTCATGCTTCGCTTGCGTAACAGACATCGACGCCTATACTGCTGCCGGACCGAATGACCAGCGCATCCCGGTGAGATCCACGAACGATGTTACGGAGGATTTTTGAGGCGTGGCGGTTTCCGCAGCAACGAGCAGTGACGATCCTCCTGAAGCCGGCCTTTTTGGCATCGTCCTCGCCGCCGGGGCCTCACGGCGTTTCGGTTCCGCCAAGCAGCTGAGCGAATTTCGCGGTCAGCCGCTGGTCGCACGCGCAATGCGTCTGGCCGAAGCCGTGTCCGGGCCGAGAACGCTGTTGGTCGCCGGCAATCAATGGTCGCCGGTAGCCAGCGCCTGCGCACCGCTTGCCGGTTACCTGGTCGTCAATCCGCAATTCGACCAAGGACTTGGCAGTTCGATTGCCGCCGGCGTTGCTGCTGTCGAGGGTGTCGCCACCGGTGTCCTGCTGTTGCTGGCCGATCAGCCTCTGATCGAATCGAGCCACCTCCGCGCGATGATTGACGCCTGGTCAACCGACCCGCACTGCATAGTTGCCAGCGAATTCGACGGCATCGAAGGGCCCCCGGTCATTTTTCCGGCGGACGTGTTCCCGCAATTGCTCGCACTCGACGGCGATTCAGGTGCACGCAGCGTACTCAAGGCAAATCCGTCGCGATTACGGCGCCTGCACTGCGCCGGTGCTGCCTTCGATATCGACGTCCCTGCCGACCTCGAGGCTGCCAGTCGTCAGTCGGCAATCCGCCCTTTGCGTTGAATCGGCGCCACAGCCGTTTCCTGCGGTCGCAGGCCGTGCCTGTGGCCGTGACGGTCTCCGTGTTCTGCGCAACGTTCGCAATTGACCCAGCCCGAATTGCCGCTCGCGTAGTGTTCCTTTTTCCAGATGGGCAGGCGAACCTTGACTTCGTCGATGATGTAGCGGCACGCATGGAATGCTTCGTCGCGGTGCGCCGAACTGACTCCGACCCAGACGGCGCAATCACCGATTTCGAGCAACCCGCTGCGATGAACGCATCCGGCGTGCAGGATTGCCCAACGTGAGCGGGCTTCCGCAATGATTTTCTCGCCCTCGATTACGCACAGGGGTGCATACACCTCGTACTCCAGCCTGATTACCTTCAATCCATCGTTGTGATTGCGTATCCAGCCCTCGAAAGTAGCGAATGCACCCGCAGCAGGATCGAGCAACCGGTCACGCAGCACATCCGGCATGACCCGTTCTTCCGTGATCTGCATCATCTCAGCCCCCCGCGACCGGCGGGAAAAAGAGTACGACATCGCCGTTCCTGACCGGCGCGTCCCAGTCGACCAACTGATCATTGATCGCAACCTTGCAATGGCCTGCAGGTTCCGCCGATCCGTGCCTGTGTTTCAGCTGGGCAAACAAGGTTGCCGCGGTGTCCGCATCGCTCTCGAGGGTCTCGCCGCTGATTCCGGCGTGCTCACGAAACAGCGCGAAGTATCGAACCGTCACCAGTTTCTTCACGACACACGCCTGGCAGCATGCTGTGACAGCTCATCCGGAGTATTGATGTTGTCGAGCGCCCTTGGATTCCTCGCATCGAGCAACCGTGTGTCCGAGCGCAGCATGATTTTTCTCGGGCAGTGCACGCCGACTGAGACGAACTCGTCGATTATGGCCCGCGATGTAGCGCTGTACACGGCGCACAGCGGCTCGGGCAGTCCGTCGAATGTGCTTCGGTAGGCGGTGAACGGGTGCATCAACGAACGCTCCGCCAGCAGGTAGCGTATGGACTCGCTGTCGAGATTCGGCAAGTCGCATGCCACGACAAGCCATGCAGCCTCCGGTTGCGTGTCCATGGCGGACAGGATGCCGGCCAGCGGCCCGAGGTCGGCATAACGATCGACAATTTGTGAAAAACGGGCGCGCTCCGGTTCATTCGCCTGCTCGGCGCGAGCGGAAACGAAGACCCTTG
>Ga0299906_10003573_pt1 | contig 12811 bp, 10 predicted proteins | sample RVTome_14_FD_200259 | JGI IMG/M metagenome (GOLD analysis project Ga0299906, IMG submission 200259) | Soil microbial communities from uranium-contaminated site in the Upper Colorado River Basin, Wyoming, United States - RVT145D125 (version 2) ...
TCCGGTTCCTGCCGCGTACGCGACTTGCTCGGCGCGTCGAATCACTTCCGTCTTGACACTGCGCATCGCTCCCTCTCCTGGCAACCAGGACCTACTTCAGTCAACCCTCCGGCGGCGTGTCCAGCTACGCTCGGCCGACCGGCAGGACTTCCTCAAGAAGCCGCTGCTGCACTGACCGCGCGCGCGCCGGCGCCCGCGCTCGGCGGGACCAGCTTGAGCGCCCGCCGCTCGACGGCTGCGGCGACGCGAGCAGCGCGGCGATCTCGTCCGGAGGCACCGGTTTGCCGAACCGGTAGCCTTGCGCGAGATCGCAACCCTGATCCGCGAGAAAGGCGACCTGTTCCTCGGTCTCCACCCCTTCGGCAACGACGACGAACCCGAGGTTGTGGGCGAGGTCGACCACCGTGCGCACGATCGCGGCGGCGTTCGCATCCGTGGTCGCATCGCGGACGAACGAGCGGTCCACCTTCAGCGCGGAAACCGGCAAGCGCGTCAGGTAGGCCAGGCTGGAGTACCCGGTGCCGAAGTCGTCGATCGAGATGCCGATGCCCGCCTCGCGCAGGTTGTGGAGCACCCGGATCGCGTGCTCCGGGTCCTTCATCAGATAGCTTTCGGTGATCTCGATCTCGAGCAGGGCCGGATCGACGCCGGACGAGGCCACCAGATCGACGATCTGGCGATCGAGGTCCTTCAGCTCGAGCTGGCGGGCCGACACGTTCACCGCCACGGGGAGCGGTGCCAGCCCGGCGCTCCGCCACGCGTTGATCTGCGCGCACGCCGCCCCGATCACCCACTCGCCCACCGGGACGATGAGCCCGGTCTCCTCGAGCACCGGGATGAACTCGGCCGGCGACACCAGGCCGCGCTCGGGATGCTGCCAGCGCAGCAGCGCCTCGACGCCGCACACCCGCCGCGACGGCAGCTCGACCTTGGGCTGGTAGACGAGCCGGAACTCCCGCCGCTCGAGCGCGCGGCGAAGCTCCGTCTGGAGCTGCAGACGCGCTTCGGACTGGCGGTTCATCTCCGCAGTGAAGAAGCAGTACCTCCCGCGCCCTGCCTCCTTCGCGCGATACATCGCGGCGTCGGCCGCCTTGAGCAGTGATTCCGCGTCGTCACCGTCCGCCGGGCAGAGCGCGATCCCGATGCTCAGGTTCACGACCGTCTCCCGCCCGCCGAGCGAGAACGGCGCCGTCAGGCCGTCGAGCAGCTTGCTTGCGACCGTCCTGGCGTCCTCCGCCCGCGCGAGGTCGGGCAGAACGACGACGAACTCGTCGCCGCTGAAGCGCGAGACGGTGTCGCTCGCGCGCACGAGCGCGCGCAGCCGCACCCCGACCTCGGCGAGCAGCTGGTCGCCGACCTGGTGGCCGAGCGTGTCGTTCACCAGCTTGAACCGGTCGAGATCGGCGAAGAGCACCGCGACCTGCTTCGCCTCGCGCCGCGCGCGCTGGATCGCCTGGTCGAGCCGGTCGCGCAGCAGGTTGCGATTCGGCAAGCCGGTGATGCTGTCGTACTGCGCGAGGTAGGCGAGGCGGCCTTCGGCCTGGCGGCGCTGCAAGAACTGTCCGATCTGACTGCCGATCGCGCGCATCGCCTGGAGCAACCGCTCGTCCGGTTCGCGGACTTTGCTGTCGATCGCGAGGACGCCGACCGTCTTGCCCTCCGAGCGCACCGGAAAGACGAATGCGCCATGGACGCCGGCGTCGCGCGCGAGGGTCTTCGCCGACACGGTGGGCTCCTTGGCGACGTCGACGACCCACAGCGGCTCTCCCGACTGCCACACCCGCCCGACCAGCCCGATCCCGGGCGCGAACGCGAGCTCGCGCGAGCCGGCGACAAACCGCTCCGCCGCGGCGCCCGGTGCGCTCCAGGCGGTGCTGAACCGCATCACGTCCGCCGATTCGTCCAGGCCGAAGTAGCGGCCGCACTCCGAGCCCTGGGACTCGCAGATCGCGCGGATCACCGCCTCCAGCCCGGCGGCCGCGCTGTCCGCCTCGGCGAGGCACCGCGTGACCGTGTGCTCGAGCCTCACCAGCTGCTCCGCGCGCTTGCGCTCGGTGATGTTCTTGGCGACGCCGCGATAACCCCGGAAGCGGCCCTCGGAATCGAATATCGGTTCGCCCGACGCGCTGACGTAGCGCGGCTCGCCGTCGTCGCCGGTGCGGACGTATTCGAAGTCGCGGAAGGGCTCGCGCGCTTCGAGCACCGCGCGGTGCTCGGCCCAAGTTCCCGTCACCGGCGTCGTCTCGGGCAGCTCCCAGCGCCGGTTGCCGAGCGCCGCGCCGGCGCGGCTGCCCGATTTCGAGTCACCGTCTTCGGAGAGGAAGGTGAACCGGAGCGCCTCGTCCTGCTCCCAGTACCAGTCCGAGGAGAGATCGACGAGGCTGCGGAATCTCGCCTCGCTGTCGGAGAGGTTCTCCAGTGCGTAGCCCGCGCGCAGCACGTAGCGCACGCGGTGGCCGAGGAGCTTCCAGCGCATCGGCTTCGAGGTGAAGTCGGTGGCGCCGGCCTCGTAGGCCCGGGTGATCGATGCGTCGTCGTCGTGGCCGGTGAAGACGACGATCGGCACGCGCTTGCCTTCGGGCAGGCGGCGCATCCGCTCGCAGCACTCGAACCCGTCCATGCCCGGCATGTTGACGTCGAGCAGCACGAGGTCCGGGCGGCTGCGGGCGAACACCTCCAGCCCCTCTTCACCGGTCGTGGCTTCCGCGACCCTGAACCCCTCGGGCTCGAGCGTCTCCACGACGAGCAGGCGCGTCATCGGATCGTCGTCGACGACGAGCACCATCGGCGTGCCCCGGGCTTCGTTGCTCATGCTGCCACCTTCTCCTCGGCCAGCGCCGCAAGGGCGCGGCCGAGCTCTTCCTCGGCACCGGCGAGTCGCGCGCCGGCGGTGGTCGCATCGCCGGCGCGTACGAGCTCCTCGATCTCGCGACAGCGCGCCGAGAGCACAGTGGCGCCGAGGTTCGCGGCGGTCGACTTCAGCGTGTGCGCGGCGCGGCGCAGCGTGTCCACGTCGCGGGCGTCGGCGGCAGCGCGCATCTCGGCCATCAGCCGGGGCGCATCGCTGTGGAACAGACCGATGACCCGGCCGACGAGATCGGGCCGCCCCGGGCGCTGCAGCGCACGCAACGCCTGCAGCGCGCGGGTGTCGATCACGCCTCCGCCGGCTTCGGAAGGTTCGGCCGCGACGGGATCGGCGTGCTGCCCGACGCGCTGCGTGGCGCTCGCAGGCTGCGTCCAGCGCGCGAGCATCCCGAGCAGCTCGTTGCGCGCGAAGGGCTTGGCGAGATAGTCGTCCATGCCGGCTTCCAGGCAGCGCTCGCGGTCTCCGGCCACGGCGTTCGCGGTGAGCGCGATGACCGGCGTGCGGCGACGACCGCGCTCGCCTTCTCGCCGGCGCAGCTCGCCGGTGGCGTCGAAGCCGTCGAGCTCGGGCATCTGACAGTCCATCAGCACGGCGTCGAAACCACCGCCCGCGAGCGCCGCCAGCGCCTGGCGTCCGTCCGCGGCAACCGTGACTTGGTAGCCCGTGTCCTCGAGCATCTCCAGGGCGACTTCCTGATTGATCACGTTGTCCTCGGCGAGCAGCACTCGGGCCGGCGCCGCCGCGCGCGGCGCCGCCGCGGGGTGCGGCGAATCGCCAAGCGCGGCGGTCGGCACCGCGGCCCCCATCGCCGCCGCGATGCAGGCATAGAGCTCGGCCTGGCGCACCGGTTTCGCGAGATAGCCCGCCACGCCCGCGTCGCGCGCGGCGTCGCGGCGGTCGGCGGCGTCGAGGGAGGTGAGCATGATCATCTTCAGCGGCGCGAGACGCGCGTCCGCCCTGACCGCGCGGACGAGCTCGACGCCGTCCATCACCGGCATCTTCATGTCGACGAGGGCTGCGTCGAAGGGCTTGCCGTTGGCGGCGGCCGTACGCAGCGCTTCGAGCGCTTCGGCCCCGTTTGGGGCGCTCGCCGCATACATCCGCCACTCGATCGCATGCTGCAGCAGGATGCTGCGATTGGTCGGATTGTCTTCGACGATCAGCATGCGCAGTCCGGCGAGGGAGGTGCGCGCAGCGGCCGGAGCATCCGCTGCAATCGCCTTCAGCTGCACCGTCACCCAGAAGGTCGAACCTTCCCCGGGCACGCTCTTCACACCGACGGTGCCGCCCATCATCTCGGCGAGCTGCCTCACGATGGCGAGCCCGAGCCCCGTGCCGCCGTACTTGCGCGAGGTCGAGCTGTCCGCCTGCTGGAACGGCTGGAACAGCCCCGCGGCCACCTCCGGGGCGATCCCGATCCCGGTGTCGGTGACTGCGATGTGGATCCGATCGCCGGCCTCGCGCCGCACGTCGACGACGATCTCGCCGCGTTCGGTGAACTTGATCGCGTTGGTGACCAGGTTGGCGAGGATCTGGCGCAGCCGGACCGGGTCGCCCCGGACGCGCTGCGGCAGGTCCTCTGCCATCCGGCAGGCGACTTCGAGACCCTTGCGCTGCGCCCCCTCGGCGACCAGCGCCGCGACGTCCTCGACCATCTGCCGCAGGTCCAGGTCGACCTGCTCCAGCGCGAGCTTGCCCGCCTCGATCTTCGAGAAGTCCAGGATGTCGTCGATGATGGCGAGCAGCGACTCGCCCGAGCGGTGGATCGTGCTTACGAAGCGCTGCTGCTTGGGGCCGAGCTCGGTCTGCGACAGCAGCTCGGTCATGCCGAGCACGCCGTTCATCGGCGTGCGGATCTCGTGGCTCATGGCGGCGAGGAACTGCGATTTGGCGTGGCTCGCGGCGTTAGCCTGGTCGCGGGCGGCGACGAGCTCGGCGTCGCGGCTCTGGATCTGCTCGAGCATCCGGTTGAAGCCGTCGATCAGCACGCCGACCTCGCCCGGCCCCTGCCCCGTCACGCGGATCGAATAGTCCGCCTCGCCCCGTCTCACGCGCTCGACCACCGACGTGAGCCGCGCGAGCGGTCTGGTCACGAACGCCGACAGGGCGGCGAGCAGCAGGCCGATGCCGAACACGAGCACGATCACCCCCGCCATCGCTCCCTGTGTGACCAGCTCCCTCACCTCGAGCGCCACGAGCTCCTCCGGAAAGGTGACGATCACGCTCGCGATATGCGCGCCCCCCCGGTCGAGCACCGGCACCACCGTGGCGTAGTTACGGCTGCCGCGGAACACCGTCTTGACCACGGTCTCCTCGCCGCGCTTCACGGCCTCGGCGAGCGGGAGGTATTCGATCCGGCCGCCGCGCCGCTCGACCTCGCTGTGAAAGAGCATCCGGCCGTCGGGCGAGGCGACGAACACGGTGCGGATACCGTCGTAGGTGCGCACCGCTTCGGCGGCCTGCTCGTCGAAGCCGACCAGGTCCTCGACCTTGATGCCGAACTGCAACACCCTCTCGAGCTGCACGCCCACGCTCTTGGCGATCGCGAAGGCACGCGACTGGAACGCGCGCTCGAAGTCGTTGCGCGCGTCGAAGGCGCTTGCAACGGCGATCGCCGCCACCGCGAGCGCGACGATGCCGCCCGCGATGAGAGTGATGCGCGCGCGCAGGCCAAGCTTCACCGCTTCTCCCACTCGAATTTCTCGAGCACCTCGGCCGAGAGCAGCACGCCGCTCGTAACCTTGAGCCCGAGCTTGTTGGCGCGCGCGAGGCTCACCATCGGCACCCCCTTGACGTCGGGCTTGAGGCCGAGGCTCGCCGGGCTCTTGCCCTCGACGAGGATGGCGCGCGCCATGCGGCCGGCGGCGAGGCCGTGCTGCCGCGGGGACACCGTGACCGCGACCAGCGTGCCCAGCCGCACGCGGTCTTCCCAGAAGGCGATGTCAGGCAGGCGGCTGTTCTCGGCCGTCCACTTGAGCACCACCTCGCGCGGCACGCCTTTGCCCTGCGCATCGACGAAACCGTGCACGCCGAGCGGCCAGAATGCATCGACCCTGTCCTGGTACTGCCTGACGACTTCCTGATACGCCTCGAACGTGCGCACCGTGTCGGCGGCGACGATTTCGACGCCGGGGATGGCCTTGATCTGCTCCCTGATCTGACCGACCAGCGCCTGCATCGACGGCGCCTCGTCGGTGACGATGCCGAAGCGCCGGACGCCCGGCGCCACGGCCTGCAGCAACCGCACCGTCTCGACGATGTGCACCGGCTCCAGCACGCCGGCGACGTTCGTGCTGCCGACGAGGCCGTACGCGGCGGGGTCCCTGTTGACGCCGCTGACGACGAACGGCAGGGGCTTGTTGACGTAGTGCCTCGTCACGTGCTGCTGCGCGTCGTCGTCGCTGGCATAGACGAGGTCGGGCTTCCACGCCTCGATCAGCTCGCGGGCTTCCCTGCCCTTCTGCACCGCCCAAGTCTCGGTGCGGTGGCGGTTCGCCTCCATGCGGAAGACGCGGTATTCGACCGGGATGCCCTCGAGCGCCTCCTTGAAGCCGGCGAACTGGCCGTCGGCCCAGCCCATCGGCGAGTGGTAGCTCATGACGTACAGGACGCGGTACGTCTTCTCCCCGGCTGCCTTCTGCTGCGCGAAAGCTTGCCCCGCGAGCCCGAGCGCCGCGGCGGCCGCGAGAACGATGCGAATGACCGGTCTCATCTCTTCTCCCACTCGAACTTTTCGATCACCTCGGCCGACAGCAGCAGCCCGCTCTTCACCTTGATGCCGAGCGCGTTGGCCCGGGCGAGGTTGATCACCGGCGTCCCCTTCAGGGTCGGCTGCATCGGCAGCTCCGACGGACGCTTCCCGCCGACGAGGATCGCGCGGGCGAGACGGCCCGCGGCGAGACCCTGCTCGCGCTCCGACACCGTGACCGCGGCGAGCGTCCCGTAGTGCACCCGATCGACCCAGTAGCCGAAGTCGGGCAGCCGGCTGTTCTCGGCGGTCCACTTCAGCACGTCCTGATAGGGCACGTTCTTGCCGTTCGCATCCTTGAGGTTGAAGATACCGATCAGGGCGATCGCATCCGCCTTGCCCGGGTATTCCTTGATCCTGCGCTGGTAGTCGGCGTAGGTGCGGATCGTGTCCCAGGCCACGATCTCGACTCCGGGGAGCTCGCCGTTGCGCGCTCTCATCCGCTCGACGACCGGTCCCCACATCGGCGCGTCGTCGAACACGGCGGCGATCCGCTTGACTCCCGGCGCGACCGCCTGCAGGAGCCGCACCGACTCCACGAAGTGTTCGTGCTCGACGACCCCGGTGACGTTGCGGCTCCCCTCGAAGCCGTAGGTCCGGGGATGCTTGTTGACGCCGCTGAAGACGATCGGGAGGCGCGTGTTGACGTAGTGCCTCGCGACGTACTCCTGGGCGTCGTCGTCGGTCGTATAGACGAGGTCGGGCTTCCACGAGTCGATCAGCGCCTGCGCCTCCCGGCCCTTGCCCTCCGCCCACTCCTTCGAGCTGTTGCGCTTGGTGTCCATCTCGAACACCTTGTACTCGGCCGCCACTCCGAGCCCCTCCTTGAACCCCTCCAGCTGCCACTCCGTCCACCGCCAGGGCGTGTGATAGCTCATGATGTGGAGGATCTTGTAGGCTTTCGGCGCCGGAGCCGGGCCCTGTGCGCCCGCGCTCCCCGCGCAGGCAAATGCGCCTGCCGCCAGGAGGTTCAACACCCCCGCCGCGATCTTTCCGGTCTTCATTCGGGATTCCCCATCGATCAGTTGCACCAGCCGCGAACCTTATCGACGGGGCGGCTCCGGGGTAATCCGAGAAAGCCTGAGCCGGGAGGGGGGAAAACCCTAGAACGTGACGCTTGTGGAGAAGGGAACGGGCACTAGGTCACGGGGCTCCGCGACGCGCGCGCCGCCGCCGCCCTTCCCCGAGGCCGCAGGGCGGTGCGCAGCTAGCGCTCGGCGTAGCGCAGCTCGACCTCGCCGATCCGCGTGAGCTTGAGCTTCGCGTTGGCGTCGCCGAGGCCGGTGACCCGCAGCCGGCGCCGGGTCTCCCAGCGCACGACGATCCGCGGATCGCCGTGAACCACTAGGACGTTCCCTTCGGCGTCCGGCAGGACGGTTTCCGCCGGGAGAACAGAAAGCTGCGTGGTGTACCCGGTGCGCGCGGCGCACGAGCGGGTGAACACGACCGCGTCGAACCGGCCATCGGGGGAGCGCAGCGTCTGAACGAGCTCGTTCTTGCACAGCTCCCCGCACCCGCCGAGCGCGAGGGCGGCGAGGAAACCGACGACGATGCTGCGATAGCCGGGCACGCTGAGGACTCGATTGTCGTGCGGCCGATTCTGCCGCACGCGGACCCGCGCGAACGCCCCCATCCGGGGGCCGGCGCGGGAAATGTCGCACTTCGCCGGCGGTCAGCGCCCGGCGCCGGCCCGTTGCGCGTACTTCCAGCCGAGCTCGGCCATCGGCCGCGCGCGTTTGCCCGCATCGAGCGCCTCGCGGCTCGCGGCGGTGCCGTCGAGCGCGCGCTTCATGATGCCCTGCAGGATCGCGGCGAGCCGGAACATGTTGTACGCGAGGTAGAAGTCCCAGTGCTCGATCCGCGCCCGCCCGGTGCGCCGACAATAGGCGGCGATGTACTCCGCCTCGCCGGGGATGCCCAGGGTCGCGAGGTCGAGGCCGGCGATGCCGCGGAACTGCGCGGGGGGAATGTGCCAGCTCATGCAGTGGTACGAAAAGTCCGCGAGCGGGTGGCCGAGCGTGGAGAGCTCCCAGTCGAGGATCGCGAGGATGCGCGGCTCGGTCGGATGAAAGACGAGGTTGTCCAGGCGGTAGTCGCCGTGCACGACCGCGGTCTCGTCGCCCGCCGGGATCGCGCCGGGCAGCCACTCGATCAGCCGGTCCATCTCGGTCATGCGCTCGGTCTCCGAGGCGCGGTACTGCTTCGTCCAGCGGTCGATCTGGCGCGCGAGGTAGCTGCCGGGCCGCCCGAAGTCCGCGAGGCCCGCATCCCGGTAGTCGACGCGATGCAGATGGGCGATGACGCGGTTCATCTCGTCGTAGATCGCGGCGCGCTCGCCGGGCGTCATCCCGGGCAGCGACTGCTCCCAGAGCACCCGGCCCGCGACGTAGTCCATGACGTAGAACGCGCGCCCGATCACGCTCTCGTCCTCGGACAGGCAGAACGTCCGCGGGACCGGGACGCCGGCCGGCGCGAGCGCGGTGATGACCCGGTGCTCGCGATCGACGGCGTGCGCCGACGGCAGAAGCTTCGCCGCCGGCGCCGGCTTCGAGCGCAGGACGTACCGCGCGCGCGGGGTCGTGAGGAGAAAGGTCGGGTTCGATTGCCCGCCGCGGAACTGCGCGACGGTGAGCGGACCGGCGAAGCCCGCGATCCGCTCGGCGAGGAACGCCGCGAGCCGCGCGGCGTCGAACCGATGCCGCTCCTCGACCGCGATGGTGCCGCCGAACGCTTCGGTCATCGGCGCTTCGCGCACCGCCGTCGCGCGTTCAGGCCGCGGCGCGCAGCACGATATCGAAGCGCCCGGCGAGCGCCTTGCCGTCGGGCGCCTTGTCGAGGCGGACGATGACCGCCGCCCGCTGGCGCGCGTCGGAGATCGAGCGCAGCAGGCCGTCGCGCTCGTTCCCCGGCTCGCCCTCGACGTACATCTGCGTCACGAGCTCGGGGACCGCGCGTCCCGAGATCCGGAAGTGGATGTGCGGCGTGCGCCCGGGATAAGGCACCGGCCTGATGGTGCGGAAGCGATAGCCGCCGTCGGTACCCGTGACGGACTCGCCCCAGCCCTGGAAGTTCGGATCGAGCGGCGCGCCCGAGCCGTCCCCGGGGTGGTGGTAGCGGCCGAACGCGTTGCACTGCCAGATCTCGACCCGCGCCCCGGCGAGCGGCCGGCCCGACACGTCGGTCACCGCGCCGGCCAGCAGCAGGAGCTCGCCCTGCGCGAGCCCGCTCCGGCCTTTCACCGCGACGAGATCGTTGTCGCGGTCGGCGGGAAACTCGCGCGGATAGAAGGGCCCCGTGGTCTGCCGCGGCGTCGCGACGCGGGCCTGCGCCAGCGCGCGCCACGGCAGGCTCGCGAGCGCGGCGCCGCCGAGCGACGCGGCCAGCAGCCGCCGGCGCGCCGCTCGCGCCGCGGCGAGTCCCCTGGCATCACCCAGGGACGGCGTGGGGGCGAGCAGTCTCTTCATCCTTCACCTTTCCGTTTGCAGCGCCGCGTCAGTACGCCGGCTTGGTCTTGAAGTACTCGGTCCGGTCGATCGACTTGACCAGCACGTCGCGAACGCCGCCGCCCTGCAGGATCTTGATCGGCACCTCGACGCCGGCGGCGCCGAGCGACCACAGCTTGCGGTACAGATCCGCATGGGTCTTGACCGCTGCGCCGGCGACGCCGACGACGACGTCGCCCTGCTTGAGGCCGGCCTTGTCGGCCGGGCTCTCGGGCGACACACGCGTGACGAACAGACGTCCCCGCACGACCTCGGTGTTGAGCCCCAGCCACGGTCGGGGCGTTTCCTTGGTCCGCCCCTGCGCTTTCAGCTCGGCGAGGATCGGCTTGAGGAGATCGGTCGGCACGAACATGTTGCCGGGCATCGGCGTGCCCGGCGCGACGGTGTCGCGCACGAGGAGCGAGCCGACGCCGACGAGCTTCAGCTCGCGGTTGACGAGCGCCGCGCCGGCCCAGGTGGCGTTCGGCGGCGCGGTGAAGATTGCGCTCTCGAGAAGATACTCCCAGCTCCCGGTGAACAGGCGCCTGGACATCACGTAGGCGGCGCTCGCGGTCTCGCGACCGCCGGCCGGGATGACGATCACCGGCTCGCGGACGGCGAGCGCCTGCGACTCGCCGAGCGCAAGCGGCTTCACCCCCAGGTCGCCGGAGACCCGCAGCAGCCCGAAGCCGCTGGCGTGGTCGTAGCCGGCGAGCGTCGCCGGGAACGTCCGGTTCGCGCCGGTCGTGACCTCGATCGCGTCGGGCTCGATCACGAGGTAGCCGATGGTGAGCACGTAGCCGGGCTCGATGACGACGCCGCTCCCCTCGCGCGCCGGCCCGAGCGTGGCGTTGGAGCGCGCGTCGGCCAGCGCCCGCATCTTCACCCGCACGACTGCGTCGAGCGTCTCCTCGATGCGCCGCTCCGTTTCGGCGTCCCCCGCGGCGGCTTCGCCCTTGGGCGCCGGCTTGTCCTGCGGCTCCTGCGCGGCAACCGGCCACGCCCAGACGAGGCCCGACGACAGGGTGATCAACGCTAGCTCGCGCAGCTTCATCGGGCGCACCTCCGCTGGAAGACAACTCTGGCGTGGGGTTGGTTCCATTGTGGTCCGAACCGGGGCGGAAGGCCAGACCGGGAGCGCGGTTTGCGGCCGCGTGCGGGGCTGCTATGCTGTATCCGCGCGCATGAGCGCGCCGAGTCTAGGGCGCCATGCAGCTCCCCACCTTCGTCGACGTCCTCGAGGCGCGCAAGCGGATCGCGCCGCATCTCCCGCCCACGCCGCTCCATCGCTACCCGGCGCTCGACGAGCTGCTCGGGTTCGCGGCGCACGTCAAGCACGAGAACCATCAGCCGGTCGGCGTCTTCAAGGTCCGCGGCGGGGTGAATCTCCTCGCGAGCCTGAGCCCCGACGAGCGGCGGCGCGGCGTCGTCGCCGCGAGCACCGGCAACCACGGCCAGTCGATCGCGTGGAGCGCCCGCGCGTTCGGGGTGCGCGCGGTGATCTGCGTCCCCGCGGGCGCGAATCCCGGCAAGGTCGCCGCGATCCGCGGCTTCGGCGCCGAGATCGCGGCCGCGGGCGCGAAGTTCGAGGACGCGGTCGCCAACGCCGAAGCGATCGCGGCGCGCGAGGGGATGCGCTACGTCCACTCCGCCAACGAACGGCACCTCATCGCCGGCGTCGGCACCTGTGCGCTCGAGATGCTCGAGGACGAGCCGGCGCTGGAGGCCATCATCGTTCCGGTGGGCCTCGGCAGCGGCGCCGCCGGCACGTGCCTCGTCGCGAAGACCGTCAACCCGCGCATCCGAATCATCGCCGTGCAGGCGGCCGCGTCGCCGGCGGTGCACGACTCCTGGCGCAGCGGGCGCATCGAGACCCGGCCGAACGAGACCTTCGCCGAGGGTCTCGCGACCGGCCGTGCGGCACAGTGGACGCTCGCCATGCTGCGCGAGCAGCTCGACGAGTTCCACCTCGTCGGCGAGGACGAGATCCGCCGCGGCATGGCGTGGTGGATCGAGCGCTGCCACACGCTCGCCGAGTCGGCAGCGGGCGCGGTGCTCGCGGGCGCGTATCGCCTGCGCGCGACGCTGCGCGACCGGAAGGTCGGGCTCGTGCTGAGCGGCGGGAACACTTCCGTCGCCCACCTCAGGCAGGCGCTCGACGCGTTGTCGCCCGCGGCCGACACGCCAGGTCGCTGAATCGGCGGCGGTTTCCTGCGCGCGGGCCGCGTTCGCGTCGGCCACGGACGACGCTTCGTGGCGCGCGAACGTCGTCGCGGAATCGCCGGATCCGACGCAACGCGTTGATCGACGGACGGAAAGCGCTCCTCGGCACGATCCCTGCGAGAAGCGGTCGCGTCGGCATCGCCGGCACGTTCCCATCGCAAGCGAAAGGAGTAATCCATGCTGACCCCGAAATTCGTCACGGCCTCGATCGTCGCTCTCGGTCTCGCCGGCGCGCCTGCGTTCGCCCAGGACGCGATGCGCGCCGATGCGGACGCGCAGTTCCAGAGCCTCGACCGGAGCAACAAGGGCTACCTGACGGCCGCCGACGTGTCCGGCCAGCCCACGGTCGCGCAGCGGTTCGCGAAGTTCGACGCCAACAAGGACGGCAAGCTCGACCGCGGCGAGTTCGCGGCGCTGGTCGCGAGCGTCAAGTGACGCGCGTCTAGCGCGTCATCCCCGCGGAAGCGGGGATCCAGTACTGGACGTCGCCCC
>Ga0299906_10003574_pt1 | contig 12810 bp, 11 predicted proteins | sample RVTome_14_FD_200259 | JGI IMG/M metagenome (GOLD analysis project Ga0299906, IMG submission 200259) | Soil microbial communities from uranium-contaminated site in the Upper Colorado River Basin, Wyoming, United States - RVT145D125 (version 2) ...
ACCTTGGCGAGCAGTCGGATCGCGGAGATCTCGCGGTGCCCCGGATTGCTGATGTCGAGCGAGTCGTGGTAGAAGGCCGACAGCGCGCCGACCACGCCGACCATGACGGCCATCGGGTGCGCGTCGCGGCGGAAGCCGGAGTAGAAGCGCACCAGCTGCTCGTGCACCATGGTGTGCCGGCGGATGCGGTCGTCCCACTCGCGCTTTTGGGTGAGCGTGGGCAGCTCGCCCTTGAGCAGCAGATGGCACACCTCCAGAAAGTCGCACTTCCGCGCGAGCTGCTCGATCGGATAGCCGCGATACAGCAGCACGCCGTTGTCGCCGTCGATGTAGGTGATGGCGGACTTGCAGCTCGCCGTGGACATGAAGCCCGGGTCGTAAGTAAACATGCCGGTCTTGGCGTAAAGCGGGCGGATGTCGATCACGGCCGGGCCGATCGTACCCGACAGCACGGGCAGCTCGGCCTCCGCCGTTCCGTCGTTGAAGTGGATCGTTGCCGTGCGCTTGTCAGTCATCGGATTCTCCACCCTATCCGTGGCAAATATTCCAATGCTACAGCAGTTTAGCTGGTAGAGCCAGAAATTGTGCAAACGCACATCAGGCGTCTCGCAGCAGGCCCACGAGGTGCGCCTCGGGCCCCGGGGGCGGGTCGCTCCTGCCGCTCACCAGATCCCACAGCTCGTTATCGGAGTGCTCCAGTAAGCCCTTGAAAACATCGCGCTCCGCGGGCGTCAGATGGGCGTAGGTGCGCTCCAGAAAACGCGCCAGCACCAGGTCGAGCTCGAGCAGGCCGCGGCGGCAGCGCCAGCGGATGCGGTCGACCTCGGCCATGCGCGCTCAGACCGCCCGGCGCACCAGCAGGTCGCGAATGTGGTTGATCGCCTTGGTCGGATTGAGGCCCTTGGGGCACACGTCCACGCAGTTCATGATCGAGTGGCAGCGGAACAGCCGGTAGGGATCCTCGAGATTGTCCAGGCGCTCGTTGGTGGCTTGATCGCGCGAATCGGCCAGGAAGCGGTAGGCCTGCAGGAGGCCGGCCGGGCCGACGAACTTGTCCGGGTTCCACCAGAACGACGGGCAAGCGGTGCTGCAGCAGGCGCACAGGATACACTCGTACAGGCCGTCCAGCTCTTCGCGCTCCGCCGGGGTCTGCAGACGCTCCTTCTCGGGCGGCGGCTCGTTGTTGATCAGGTACGGCTTGACCGAGTGGTACTGCTTGAAGAACTGCGACATGTCCACCACCAGGTCGCGGATCACCGGCAGCCCGGGCAGCGGGCGCAGCTCGACCGGTTCCTTCAGCTCCGACAGCCGGGTGATGCAGGCCAGCCCGTTCTTGCCGTTGATGTTCATCGCGTCCGACCCGCACACGCCCTCCCGGCACGAACGGCGCAGCGTCAGGGAATCGTCCATGCTCTTGATGCGCAGCAGCGCGTCCAGCAGCATGCGGTCGGCCGGGTCGAGCTCGACCTGGTAGTCCTGCATGGTCGGCTTGGCGTCCTTGTCCGGGTCGTAGCGGTAGATTCGGAAGTGCACCTGTGCTCTCCTAATAAGTCCTCACCTTCGGCTCGAACGTCGCCGCCGTGATCGGCCGCAAATGCACCGGCTTGTACGTCAGCCGGTCGCCGTCGCTGAACCACAGGCTGTGCTTGAGCCAGTTGACGTCGTCGCGTTGGTGATGGTCCGCGCGATCGTGCGCACCCCGGCTCTCCTTGCGTGCTTCGGCCGACGCAATGCTGGCGCGCGCCACCTCGATCAGGTTGTCGAGCTCCAGCGCCTCGACGCGCGCGGTGTTGAACACTTTGCTGTGATCCTTGATCTCGGTGCGTGCGGCGCGCGCGGCGATCTCACGCATCCTGTGCACCCCGGCAGCCAACATGTCGGGAAAGCGGAACACGCCGCAGTGCGCCTGCATGGTGCGGCGCATGTCGGCGGCCACCTGGTACACGTTCTCGCCGCCGCGCTGACTTTCCAGCCGGTCCAGGCGCGCCAGCGTGCGATCGGCCGCGTCCTTGGGCAGCTCGCGGTGCTCGGGGTTCTCGCGCAGGAACTGCACCATCCGATCGCCGCTCGCCTTGCCGAACACCAGGAGATCGGTAAGAGAGTTGGTGCCCAGGCGGTTGGCGCCGTGCACCGATGCGCAGGCACATTCGCCCGCGGCATAGAACCCGGGCACCACGGCCTCGAGATCATCGCCACGAGGCGCCACCACCTCGCCGTGGTAATTGGTCGGGATGCCGCCCATCTGGTAATGCACGGTCGGCACCACCGGGATCGGATCGGTCACCGGGTCCACATTGGCGAACTTTTTGGAGATCTCGCGGATGCCCGGCAGGCGCTTCTCGATCACCTCCGACCCCAGGTGATCGAGCTTGAGCAGCAGGCAGTCGCCGTCCGGCCCGCAGCCGCGCCCTTCCTTGATCTCGGTGGCCATGGCGCGCGACACCACGTCGCGGCTGGCGAGGTCCTTCATGGTGGGGGCGTAGCGCTCCATGAAGCGTTCGCCGTTCTTGTTGAGCAGGTAGCCGCCCTCGCCGCGCACGCCCTCGGTGATCAGGATGCCGGCGCCGGCCACGCCGGTGGGGTGGAACTGCCAGAACTCCATGTCCTCGAGCGGGATGCCGGCGCGCGCCCCCATGCCGAGCCCGTCCCCGGTGTTGATGAAGGCGTTGGTGCTGGCCGCGTAGATGCGCCCTGCCCCGCCGGTGGCGAACAGCGTCGCGCGCGCCTGGATCAGGTACGTCTCGCCGGTTTCCATCTCCAGCGCGGTGACGCCCAGCACGCGCCCCTCGGCGTCGCGCACCAGGTCCAGCGCCATCCACTCGACGAAGAAATGGGTGTTGGCGCGCACGTTGCGCTGGTACAGCGTGTGCAGCATGGCGTGGCCGGTACGGTCCGCGGCGCAGCAGCTGCGCTGCACCGGGCGCTCGCCGAAGTTCTGGGAATGGCCGCCGAAGGGACGCTGATAGACGCTGCCGTCGGGATTGCGGTCGAACGGCATGCCGAAGTGCTCCAGCTCGAGCACCACCTGCGGCGCCATCCGGCACAGGAATTCGATCGAATCCTGGTCGCCCAGATAGTCCGAGCCCTTGATGGTGTCGTACATGTGCCACAGCCAGCTGTCCTCCCCCATGTTGCCGAGCGCAGCGCCGATGCCGCCCTGCGCGGCGACCGTGTGCGAGCGGGTCGGAAACACCTTGGACAGGACCGCCACCCGGAACCCCGCCTCGGACAGCTGCAGCGCGGCGCGCATGCCGGCGCCCCCCGCTCCCACGATCACTGCGTCGAACTTGCGTGTCGCGATCGCCATTTACGCACCCCAGAGAATCTGCATGGACCAGCCGGCATACGCGGTCAACAGCAGGATCACCGTCGCCTGCGCCGCCAAGCGCCAGCCGGTGGGCTTGATGTAGTCCATGAAGATGTCGCGCATGCCCACCCAGGCGTGCAGGAACAGGCTGACCAGGAACACGAAGGTGGCGAGCTTCATCCACTGCTGCGCGAACAGCGCTTTCCAGTCGCCGTAGTGGGCCGGCGGCGCAACCAGCAGCACACCCAGGATCAACAGCGTATAGAGCGCCATCACCACGGCCGTGATGCGCTGCGCCAGGAAGCTGCGCAGCCCGTAGTGGGCGCCGACGACGATGCGCTTCACCATAACCACACCCCCAGGATCACGGTCAGGACCAGGCTCACCGCCAGCACCGCCCAGGCGTTGCGGCGCGCGGACTGCAGCTCGATGCCCCAGTGCAGGTCCAGGGCGAGAAAGCGGATGCCCGCGCACAGATGGTGCAGGTAGGCCCACAGCAGCCCGATCAGGACCAGTTTCACCAGCGGCTGCTCGATGATCGCACGCAGCCGCACGTAGCTCTCGGGCGAGCCCAGGCTGGCATGCAGCAGGTACAGCAGGAAGGGCAGCAACAGGAACAGCGCCGCGCCGCTCACGCGATGCAGGATCGACACCAGGGCGGGAACCGGCAGCCGGATGCGCGCCAGGTCGAGGTACTTGGGTCGGGTGTCGTTCATGGTCGGGCTCCTGGACCGCTGCATCGCTCGGGTATCAGCCTGTGATCGCGTTGCGGTAGTGGTGCAGGCGCGTATCGCAGTAGCAGCGCCTCAGCTCCGAGGGCTCGCGCCCGTAGGTGTAGGCGATGCGCTCGATCTGCAGCATCGGCAGGCCCAGGGGGACGTGCAGCGCGCTCGCCACCTCGCGCGGGGCCGGCACCGCCCGCACGCACTCCTCTGCGTGCAGCATGCGCACGCCGAAGCGCGTTTCGTACATGCTGTACAGCATGCACTCGTGCTGCTCGATCACCGCGCGCGTGAGGCCTTTGAAGCGCGGGGCCGGCAGGCGCACCTCCTCGTAGCACGCGGGCTTGCCGTTGAGCGCCAGGATGCGCGTGAGCACGTAGACGCCGCTGCCGGCGGCGAGGCCCAGCACCCGTGCCGAGGCGGGATCGCGCACGCGCTGCAGGTCGAGCAGCTCGGCGGTGAGCTCCTGCAGCGGGCCGGCGTCGGGAGTGATGCGCAGGAACGGGAACTGGCTGCGCTCGCCGGCGTAGGAGGCCACGAAGGTGCCCTTGCCCTGCTGGCGCACCAGCAGCCGCTCCTCGGCCAGCTCGCTGACCGCCTTGCGCACGGTGCCCTGGCTCACGCTGTAGCGGCCGGCGAGCTCCACCTCGCTCGGGATCGGCTCGCCCGGGCGCCACTCGCCGGACACCAGGCTGCGCGTGATCAGCGTCTTGATCTGCCGGTACAAGGGCTGGAAGGCGGGGGATTCCCCGGCGGGTTTCATCCGGACAGGGTGGCTATGGATAGTCGAAATTCTACGCATAAAACGGCGTCGTCGTCCATGGTATTGTATCTTATATAAGACATAGGACTTGTTTGACACCCCGGCGGCCGGTTGGCTATGATTTCGGGCTGCTTTCCCGCTGGCCGCACGGTCCTCGACACGCCCGACGGCGGCTGCGGCGCCCGGTTGGAGCGCACCGCGTCGTTCGGCCTTGGGTCGTCGGCTCCGGGGTCGAAGCGATCGCCGGGCCGGTTTGCGGTTCGGGTGGAAATGTTTCGGTTCCTGTTCCGGAGTCCTTGAATGAAAGCACCCGTGCGTGTCGCGGTGACCGGCGCCGCCGGCCAGATCGGCTACAGCCTGCTGTTCCGCATCGCCGCCGGCGAGATGCTCGGCGCCGACCAGCCCGTCAACCTGCAGCTTCTCGAGATTCCCAACGAGAAGGCGCAAAAGGCGCTCAACGGCGTGATGATGGAGCTCGACGACTGCGCCTTCCCCCTGCTGGCGGGCATGACCGCCACCGACGACGCCAGGACCGCCTTCCGCGACGCGGACATCGCCCTGCTGGTGGGCGCCCGGCCGCGCGGGGCGGGCATGGAGCGCAAGGACCTGCTGATGGAGAACGCCAAGATCTTCATCGAGCAGGGCCGCGCCCTGGACCAGGCCGCCAGCCGCAGCGTCAAGGTGCTGGTGGTGGGCAACCCGGCCAACACCAACGCCTGCATCGCCATGCAGAAGGCGCCCGGACTGGATCCGGCCAACTTCACCGCCATGATGCGCCTGGACCACAACCGCGCCGTCTCCCAGGCCGCCGCCAAGGTCGGCCGCCCGGTCGCCGGCCTGCGCAAGGTCACCGTGTGGGGCAATCACTCCGCCACGCAGTATCCCGACCTGTTCCAGGCCGAGGTGGACGGCCAGAAGCTGTGGCCGCTGATCGCCGACCAGGCCTGGCTCGAGGGCAGCTTCATCCCCACCGTGCAGAAGCGCGGCGCGGCCATCATCGAAGCGCGCGGCGCATCGTCCGCGGCCAGCGCCGCCAACGCGGCGATGGATCACATCCGCGACTGGATCAAGGGCACCCGCCCCGGCGACTGGGTCACCATGGGCATTCCGTCGGACGGCAGCTACGGCATCCCGCAGGGCGTGATCTACGGCTATCCGGTCACCTGCGCCGGCGGCCGCTACCGGATCGTGCAGGGCATCGAGATCAGCCCCTTCAGCCGCGCGCGCATGGACGCCACGCACAAGGAACTGCTCGAGGAACGCGACGCTGTCGCGTCGCTGCTGAGGTAAGGCCATGGTTTCGGCGGGAGCGAAATTCAGGGCAGCGGTCGAAGCGGAACAACCGCTGCAGGTGATCGGGACGATCAACGCCTATCACGCGCGGCTCGCCGCGCGGGTGGGTTACCGCGCCATCTATCTGTCGGGCGGGGGCGTGGCGGCGGGCTCGCTGGGGCTTCCCGATCTGGGCATCAGCACGCTGGACGACGTGCTGACCGACGTGCGGCGCATCACCGACGTCTGCGACCTGCCGCTGCTGGTGGACGTGGACACCGGTTTCGGCGGGGCCTTCAACATCGCCCGCACCGTGAAGTCGCTGATCAAGCTCGGCGCGGGCGCGATGCACATCGAGGACCAGGTCCAGGCCAAGCGCTGCGGGCACCGCCCGGGCAAGGAGATCGTCCCGCGCGAGGAGATGGTGGACCGCATCAAGGCCGCCGCCGACGCGCGCACCGATCCCGGCTTCGTGATCATGGCGCGCACCGACGCGCTCGCCGTGGAGGGGCTGCAGGCCGCCATCGACCGCGCCTGCGCCTGCGTGGAGGCGGGTGCGGACATGATCTTTCCGGAAGCGATCACCGAGCTCGGCATGTACCGGCGCTTCGCCGACGCGGTGCAGGTGCCGGTGCTGGCCAACATCACCGAGTTCGGCAAGACGCCGCTGTTCACCGCCGACGAGCTGCGCTCGGCCGGCGTCGGCCTGGCGCTGTACCCGCTATCGGCCTTCCGGGCGATGAACCAGGCGGCGCTGCGCGTGTACGAAACCGTGCGCCGCGAGGGCACCCAGAAGAGCGTGCTCGACACCATGCAGACCCGCGACGAGCTGTACGACTTCCTCGACTATCACGCCTACGAAGACAAGCTCGATCAGCTGTTCGCCAAGGAGAAGCACAAATGACGAGCCAAGCCGCGCCCCCCGCCACCGCATCCAAGCCGAAGAAATCCGTCGTGCTGTCCGGCGTGCCCGCCGGCAACACCGCGCTGTGCACGGTCGGCCGCCAGGGCAACGATCTGCACTATCGCGGTTACGACATCCTCGATTTCGCCGAGCGGGCACAATTCGAAGAGGTCGCCTACCTGCTGGTGCACGGCAGGCTGCCGACGGCGGCCGAGCTCGCCGCCTACAAACAGAAGCTGAAATCCGTGCGCGGCCTGCCGGCGGCGGTGCAGGACATCCTGGAGTGCATCCCCGCCAACACGCACCCCATGGATGTGCTGCGCACCGGCTGCTCGGCGCTGGGCGCGGTTCTGCCCGAGAATCCGGAGCACAAGATCGCCGAGGCGCGCAACGTGGCCGACCGGCTGATGGCCTCGTTCGGCTCCATGCTGCTGTACTGGTACCACTTCTCGCACTCCGGACGGCGCATCGACGTGGAAACCGACGACGACTCCATCGGCGGGCACTTCCTGCACCTGCTGCACGGCAAGCCGCCCTCCGAGCTGTGGGTGCGCGCCATGCACACCTCGCTGATCCTGTACGCCGAGCACGAGTTCAACGCCTCCACTTTCAGCGCGCGCGTGATCGCCGGCACCGGGTCCGATCTGTACTCGGCCATCACCGGCGCGATCGGCGCGCTGAAGGGCCCCAAGCACGGCGGCGCCAACGAGTTCGCCTTCGACGTGATCGGCCGCTACGACACGCCCGAGGAGGCCGAAGCCGACATCGTGCGGCGCGTGGCCGACAAGCAGATCATCATCGGCTTCGGCCACCCGGTGTACACCATCTCCGACCCGCGCAACCAGGTGATCAAGGAGGTGGCGCGGCGCTTGAGCCAGGACGCCGGAGACACGAAGTTGTTCGACATCTCCGCCCGGCTCGAGGACGTGATGTGGCGGGAGAAGAGAATGTTCCCCAACCTCGACTGGTACAGCGCCACCAGCTACCACATGATGGGCATCCCCACCCCCATGTTCACGCCGATCTTCGTGATCTCGCGCACTTCCGGCTGGTCGGCGCACGTCATCGAGCAGCGCATGGACGGCAAGATCATCCGCCCGAGCGCCAATTACGTCGGACCCGAGGATCGCAAGTGGGTGCCGATCGAGCAGCGCAGGTAAAGAGCATGTCCGCACACATCTCCAACGTCCGCCCCGACCCCGACCAGCCTCTGGTCGACATCGCCAACTACGTCCTGGACTACGACATCAAGAGCCAGGAGACCTACAACACCGCCCGGCTCTGCCTGATGGACACGCTCGGCTGCGGGCTCGAAGCGCTGTCCTACCCCGCATGCACCAAGCTGCTCGGGCCGATCGTGCCCGGCACGGTGGTGCCCAACGGGGCGCGCGTGCCCGGCACTCAGTTCCAGCTCGACCCGGTGCAGGCCGCCTTCAACATCGGCGCCATGATTCGCTGGCTCGACTTCAACGACACCTGGCTCGCCGCCGAGTGGGGACACCCGTCGGACAACCTGGGCGGCATCCTGGCGGTGGCGGACTGGCTGTCGCGCAACGCAGTGGCCGGCGGCAAGCGCCCGCTGGTGATACGCGACGTGCTCACCGCCATGATCAAGGCGCACGAGATCCAGGGCGTGATGGCGCTGGAGAACAGCTTCAACCGCGTCGGGCTCGATCACGTCGTGCTGGTCAAGCTGGCGAGCACGGCCGTGGTGGCGCGCATGCTGGGCGCAACCCGCGACGAGATCATCAACGCCGTGTCGCAGGTGTGGGTCGACGGCCAGAGCCTGCGCGCCTATCGCCACGCCCCGAACACCGGCTCGCGCAAGAGCTGGGCGGCAGGCGACGCCACCAGCCGCGCCGTGCGCCTGGCGCTCATCGCCATGAAGGGCGAGATGGGCTATCCGTCGGTGCTGAGCGCCAAGACCTGGGGCTTCTACGACGTGCTGTTCAAGGGCAACCCGTTCAAGTTCCAGCGGCCGTACGCCAGCTACGTGATGGAGCACGTGCTGTTCAAGATCTCCTTCCCCGCCGAGTTCCACGCCCAGACCGCGGTCGAGTGCGCGATGCAGCTGCACCCCCAGGTGAAGGACCGGCTCGACCCGATCCAGAAGATCGTCATCCGCACTCACGAGTCGGCCATCCGCATCATCGACAAGAAGGGCCCGCTGCACAACCCGGCCGATCGCGACCACTGCATCCAGTACATGGTCGCGGTGCCCCTGATCCACGGCCGCCTCACCGCGGCCGACTACGAGGACGATGTGGCCACCGATCCGCGCATCGACGCCCTGCGCGAGAAGATGGAATGCGTCGAGGACGAGCAGTTCAGCAAGGACTACCTCGACCCGGACAAGCGCTCCATCGCCAACGGCATCACCGTCCATTTCAAGGACGGCACCAAGACCGACGAGGTGGTGGTCGAGTATCCGATCGGGCACCGTCGCCGCCGCGCGGAAGGCATTCCGCTGCTGGAAGCGAAGTTCCGCACCAACCTGCTGCGGCGCCTGCCGCCGAAGCAGGCCGCGGCCATCCTCGCCCTGTGCAAGGACCAGCAGCGGCTGGAGGACACCCCGGTGAACGAATTCGTCGACCTGTTCGTGATCTGACGAGCACACAAATGAGCCACAATCTGTACGGCACGCTGCAAGACTTCAAGATCGGCCCAGGGAAGACCGGCAAGCTGTATTCGCTGCCGGCACTCGAGAAAGCCGGCCTGGGCAAGATCTCGCGTCTGCCCGTGTCGATCCGCATCGTGCTCGAATCGGTGCTGCGCAACTGCGATGGCAACAAGGTGAGCGAGGAACACGTGAAGCAGCTCGCCAACTGGCAGCCGACGGCGGTGCGCGTGGACGAGATCCCGTTCGTGGTAGCCCGCATCGTCCTGCAGGACTTCACCGGCGTGCCGCTGCTCGCCGACCTGGCGGCCATGCGCAGCGTCGCCGACAAGATGTACAAGGACCCCAAGTCGATCGAGCCGCTGGTGCCCGTGGACCTGGTGGTGGACCACTCGGTGCAGGTGGACCACTACGGCAGCAAGGACGCGCTGGACCTCAACATGAAGCTGGAGTTCGCGCGCAACCGCGAGCGCTACCAGTTCATGAAGTGGGGTATGCAGGCTTTCGATACCTTCAAGGTGGTGCCCCCCGGCATCGGCATCGTGCACCAGGTGAATCTCGAGCACCTGGCGCGCGGCGTGCACCGCAAGGCCGGCGTGTACTACCCGGACACGCTGGTGGGCACCGACAGCCACACCACCATGATCAACGGCATCGGGGTGGTCGGCTGGGGCGTGGGCGGCATCGAGGCCGAGGCCGGGATGCTGGGGCAGCCGGTGTACTTGCTGACGCCGGACGTGGTGGGCGTGCACCTCAAGGGCCGGCTGCGCGGCGGCGTGACCGCGACCGACCTGGTGCTGACCGTCACCGAAATGCTGCGCAAGGCCAAAGTCGTCGGCAAGTTCGTCGAGTTCTTCGGCGACGGCGTGGAAAACCTGGCCGTGCCCGACCGCGCCACCATCGCCAACATGGCGCCCGAGTACGGCGCCACCATGGGCTTCTTCCCGGTGGATGGCGCGACGGTGGAGTACTTCAAGGGCACCGGCCGCAGCGACGACGAGGTGGCCGCCTTCGAGGCGTACTTCAAGGCGCAAGGCTTGTTCGGCATTCCGAAGGCGGGCGACATCCACTATAGCCAAGTGCTGGAGCTGGACCTCGCCGGCGTCGAGCCCTCGCTCGCCGGCCCCAAGCGGCCGCAGGACCGCATTCCGGTGGGCCAGCTCAAGAGCACCTTCGGCACGCTGTTCTCCAAGCCGGTGGCCGAGAACGGCTTCGCCAAGAAGGCCGACGACCTGGGCAAGCGCTCCAAGACCCGCGACGGCATCGACATCGGCTCGGGCGACGTGCTGATCGCGGCCATCACCTCGTGCACCAACACGTCCAATCCCAGCGTGCTGATCGGCGCCGGTCTGCTCGCCAAGAAGGCGGTCGCCAAGGGGCTGACCGTCAAGCCGCACATCAAGACCTCGCTCGCGCCGGGATCGCGCGTGGTGACGGAGTACCTGCGCAAGGCGGGGTTGTTGCCGCACCTGGAGAAGCTCGGGTTCTACCTGGCCGGTTACGGCTGCACCACCTGCATCGGCAACGCCGGCCCGCTCGCCGAGCCGATCGACGAGGCGATCGCCCGCAACGACCTGGTGTGCGCGGCGGTGCTGTCGGGCAACCGCAACTTCGAGGCGCGCATCCACCCGAGCCTGCGCGCGAACTTCCTGGCCTCTCCGCCGCTGGTGGTTGCCTACGCCATCGCCGGCACCGTGCTCAAGGACCTCATGAGCGAGCCGCTCGGCAAGGGCAAGGACGGCAAGGACGTGTGGATCGGCGACATCTGGCCGACCAGCCAGGAGGTGCACGATTGCCTGAAGTACGCCATGGACCCGAACACCTTCCGGCGGCTGTACGGCAACCTGGGTGAGGGCACTGCACTATGGCGGGAGATCCCTTCCGCCGCCGGCCAGGTATACGACTGGCCGAAGTCGACGTATATCGCCGAGCCACCTTTCTTCCACGGCTTCTCGATGCGGCCGGGACACCTGGAGGGCATCGCCGGCGCCCGCATCCTGGGCATCTTCGGCGACTCGGTCACCACCGACCACATCAGCCCGGCGGGCTCCATCAAGGACACCTCGCCGGCGGGCAAGTACCTCATCGCCAACGGCGTCGCGAAGGCGGACTTCAACAGCTACGGCGCCCGGCGCGGGAACCACGAAGTGATGATGCGCGGCACCTTCGCCAACGTGCGCATCAAGAACCTGATGCTGCCGCCGAAGCCGGACGGCACGCGGGTCGAGGGCGGTCTCACCCTTCACCAGCCGTCGGGCGAGCAGATGTCGATCTACGACGCCGCCATGAAGTACGTCGACGAGGGCGTGCCGACGGTGGTGTTCGGCGGCGAGGAGTACGGCACCGGCTCATCCCGCGACTGGGCCGCCAAGGGCACCCAGCTGCTCGGCGTGAGAGCGGTCCTCGCGCGCAGCTTCGAGCGCATCCACCGTTCCAACCTGGTCGGCATGGGCGTCCTGCCCTTGCAGTTCCTGGGCAGCGACGGCGCCGATTCGCTCAAGCTCGAAGGCGACGAGCAGATCGACATCCTCGGCCTGGACGACATCCGCCCGCAGCAGGACCTCACGCTGGTCATCCGGCGCAAGGACGGCACCCGCGACGAGATCAAGGTGAAGTCCCGCATCGATACCGCCATCGAGGTGGACTACTACGAGCACGGCGGCATCCTGCCGTACGTGCTGCGGGGCATCCTGCAGGCGGCGTGAGGCGCGCGCTCAGATCGTGCGTCAACCCGGCCGACGATCCGAGCCGTCAGGAGCGGGGGCCGTCCACCGCAGCGGGCCTGTGAAGGCGCGCACCGTCCAGCCGATGATGGCCGCCCAGAACGGGCCAGAATCCGCGTAACCCCGAAGCCAAAGTGTCCTATAGAGGAAATAGTCCGAGACTGCCTGCTGGTGTGCATTCGCATGCAATGCGGGGGTGGCCTGGTGAAATATCCGGGCTAGCCGTCGAGCCGAACACCACTGCCGCCCGCAAGCGCGGCGAGGGGAAAAAGTGAACGACGCGACCGGATCCATCCTCGCCGCCGCCTGCGCGCTGACGGTCGCAGGCGCAGTGCTGGCGAATGAGAAGTCCGACCCCGGTGTCACCGACACAGAGATCAAGATCGGCCAGACCATGGCCTACAGCGGGCCGGTCTCGGCGTTCGCGACCATCGGCCGGGCCCAGGCGGCCTATTTCGCCAAGGTCAACGCCGAGGGCGGCGTCAATGGCCGCCGGCTGACG
>Ga0299906_10003575_pt1 | contig 12810 bp, 13 predicted proteins | sample RVTome_14_FD_200259 | JGI IMG/M metagenome (GOLD analysis project Ga0299906, IMG submission 200259) | Soil microbial communities from uranium-contaminated site in the Upper Colorado River Basin, Wyoming, United States - RVT145D125 (version 2) ...
GCGGTCAACGCGGAGCTGGCCGAGCGCACCTTGGAGATCTCGCGCGAGAAGAAGATCAGCTTCGAGGAAGCCAGCACGCTGGCGCGCAAGGAGATCAGCGCCACCGCGTAAGCGCTGGCGGCGTTGAACGCGGGGCGCTGCCAGCGCCCGGATCAACAGATCAACGGAGAAACGGAGGACGGAAAATGGCTGGAGTTGGAGCGGGATATGGCCTGGCGCGCACGCGGGACGCCGAGGGGACGTTTGCGGCTTACACCGCCGTCATCAAGGGCACGGGCGCGAATCAGGCGAAGGCGCCGGGCGGGGCGAACGTCGCCGCGCTCGGCATTGCGCAAGACAAGGGCGACGACGGCGTGGTCTCGGGCGACTTGAAGTTTCGCCAAGTCGCCGTTGTTTCGCAGGGGCCGGCGAAAGCAACCGCCGGCGGCAACGTCGCGATCGGGCAGCCGCTCAAGATCGAGGGCGTTACCGGCAAGCTGATCGCGGTCGGCGGCGAAGGGGCGGATTTGACCGTCAACGTCGTCGCGATCGCGCAGTCGCCGGGCGCCGACACCGACATCATCGACGTGGATGTGCAGCCGTACATCTTCACGACGGAGAGCGCCTAGGCCGTTGAACGGTTGATGCGCTGTTGCTCGGTTGATCCGTTGATCGGTTCATCCGGCCTCGCGGCGCGGGAGTAGTTAAGACGGATCAACGGACCACGGATCAACAGATCAACGGATGAACGGAGAAACAGACTATGCCTGACACACTTTTCCAGGGCCACATCGACGTTTTCCTGTCGACGTACGCCCAGCAGTTCCGCAACCTGATGTTTTTGGGTGACACGCTTTTCCCGCGTGTCCCGAGCGGCCGCCAGGCGGACAAGTACGCCATCTTCGGCCGCGAGCACATGCAGATGGACGGCGTCGATACGCGCGCGCCTGGCGCGGCGGCCCGGCAGATCGTGCAGAGTCTTGCCGACGCGCCGTTCCATTGCCCCGACCATTCCCTGGCGTGGATCATTCACGACGAGGAAGTGCCGGCAACGCAGCTTCCCACGATGCAGGACCCGCGGCAGCGCAAGACCCGCGTCGCCGAGGAAGGGCTGCTGCTGAACCACGACATTCGCGTCGCCGCGCTGATGGCGACCGCGGCGAATTATCCGACCGGCAACAAGGTGCAGCTCTCGTCAACCGACCAGTGGGATGAGTCGCTCGAAGCGGCCTCGAACCCGCAAGAGGACGTTGAGACGGCGAAGCTCGCGATTCTGACGAAGATGGGCGTCATGCCGAACACGATGGTGCTCGGGCCGCTGGTGGCGAAGGCGCTCAAGTTTCACGCCAAGCTGCTGGCGAAAGTCGATCCCAACAAGGTCGGCACCGTCACGCTCGACGACTTGAAGGCGGTCTTCGAGATTCCCAACATCTACGTTTGGAACACGCTGAAGCGCTCGGCGGCGGGCGTCAATTCGTTTGTGTTCCCCAACCACGCTTGGGTGGGCTACATCCAGCCGGGGGCTTCGGTGGAGGATCTGACATTCGGTAAAACGTTCGAGTGGGTTTCGGCGCCGGGCTCGGTCGGCGGGCATCGCGTCGAGGTTGGCCGCGCGGGCATGCCGTCGCAGTTGGCCGAGGAAGGCTCGAACCACTGGTGGCACGACGAAAAGATCGTAGCGCCGGAAGCGGGCTATCTGATCGAAGACGCGGTTGACGCGTCATAAACGTGGGGCAGGCATTTTGCCTGCCTCCCACACACTCGCTTGGAATGCAACAGGCGGCAGGCAGCATGCCTGCCCCACGGGAGAAAAGAACGATGCCGAAATACGTAGTGACGGAAGGCTGCTCGGTGAAGCATGGCGGCCGGATTTACAACGAGGGCGAAACCATCGAGATGGACGCCAAGCACGTTTACCCCGGCCTGCACGTCGTGCCGGCGGGCTCGCCGCAGGCGCAGGTTCTGAAGCAGGCGGCCGCGCCGGAAGGCGACGGAAAACCGGCGGACGACAAGGGCCCGGCCGGCAACAAGCCCGGCGACGACAAGGGCACGAAATAGGAACGGGCAACCCGCCGGCGCCGCCCGATAGGGCCGCCGGCGCGCACGCCCGCCATTGCCAATGGCATACGCAACGATTGCCGATCTCGAACGGCGGCTTCCTCAGGCCCTGCTGGCGCAGATCACGGGGGAGACCGCCGGGTCGGGGCCGTACAACACGGCGCTGACGGAGGCTTTGACCTGGGCGAGCGGCCAGGTCGACGCCTACGCCGGGACGCGGTTCTCGTTGCCGCTGCAGCCGTCCGAGCAGATCGAAAAGCTGACGGTGGATATCGCGGCTTACTCCCTCGAGGAGACGCGCAACGTCATCCGCGAGAGCGAAGAGAAGGCTTACGACCGCGCGATGGCGTTCCTGAAGGATCTATCGAAAGGGCTGGCGACGCTCGACCAGCCGAGCGGCGAAGAGCCGCAAGCCACGTCGGCCGAGACGCTGAAGGATGAAGACGAGAAGGTCTTCTCCGACGATAATCTGTCGAATTTTTAACCACCGGATGCACAACGATGGACACCGATTGTGACGAACCAGGTGAAATGCCCGAACTGTGGCGCGCATAGTCTTGACGACCCGGCGACGGCGGGTTGCGCCGGGATGATCTGCGATTTTTGCCGCGCCGAGTTTGACCTGGTCGGTGGGCAGTGGGCGTCGGCGACGCCGGGCGTACACGCCGGCGGCTCCGCGGCGCCGGCGGAAGACGGATCAACCGATCAACGGGAGACGGATCAACGCAGATGAAGATCGAGGATTTGGAAAACCGCTTCGACTATCACCCTCCGCGGGACGGTGTTGACGCGGCTCGTCACAGCCGCGTGCGCATCACGCTTTTCGACGCGGCGAGGCTTGTGGCCGAGGAAGTACCCGAAGGCCGCGAGCGGGCGATGGCGCTCACCAAGATCGAAGAAGCAATGTTCTGGGCGAACGCCGGCATCGCGCGTGCGCGGCACACGGAAGACGGATCCACCGATCAACGGCCGGCGGATCAACGGAGCGAAACGTAAGTGAGCCTCAAGGTCACAGTCAACGATCGGGAAGTGCAGCTCCGGCTGGGCGCGCTGGCACGCGTGATCGCGCCTCGCTCGGTTCTCAATATTGCGAACCAGGTGATGCAAGGCTCGATCGACGAGACGTTCGCGCAGGAAGGGTTTCCGGCGGGGTCTTGGCGGCGGGTGCATGCCTCGACCATCCAGCGGTCGTTCGAACGGTCGAACCGCGGCAAGTCGCAATTCGGCAAGCGCGGGCGTCAGTCGGCGGCGTTTACGCGCTTTGCGCGAGGCAAGCGGCTGCTGACCGACACCGGGCGTTTGCGGCGGTCGATCATCGGGCGCGTCCAAGGCAGCCGGCTGGTGATCGGCACGAATTTGATTTACGCCGGCATCCACCAGGAAGGCGGCGTGATCGTGCCGAAGAAAGGCAAAGCGTTGCGGTTTTCGGTCGGCGGCGGCAAGTCGATTTTCGCCAAGCGCGTCGTGATTCCGGCGCGGCCGTTTTTACTGATTAAGCCTAGCGACCCGCCGGCGATTGTCGAGGCGGTGGAAGGCGCGGCGGGAGACGGAAGCCGGGGTGGCTTGTGAAGGTCGCGGATATTCAGGCCGGGCTGCTTGCGGCGATCCAAGCCTCGGGGCTGACGCTCAAGACCTTGCGCGGGCTTTCGACGCGCGACATCAAAGAGCAGTCGGGCGACGTGGTGGTGATCGCGCCGGCGGTGTTGGTGGTCTACGCGGGCTCGGAGGTGAGCGCGCGGAATCTCACGAGCACGCTTTACTCGGACCCGTCGCAGTGGGACGTGCTGGTGGTGGCCGAGGATCTTTCCGGCGGCGCGAAGCCGGCCGAGGCGGCGCTGGCGATGATCGATACGCTGCTGGCGAAGCTCGGCGGGCTGAAGCTGACGGCCGCCAGCGGCCGCGGCAATGTCGAGCTGACACGGATCGAGCCGGTGCGGTTCGAGAACGGCCTGGCGCAGTACGCGATTCTGCTGACGGTGGAATCGGATTTTCAGACCGCACCATGACGCTGGCAGCGTCGGGCATGCGCCGCGGCCGCGGCGAGAAGAAAGGGACGGATTATGGCGGACGAACAGAAAATTCAGTTCCAGGTGGCGGCGGACGTGCCGCTGCCTTTGCGGATCAGAGTGGGCGCGCCCAAGGAGGGCGTCCCGGCGAGCCGCGAGTTCACCACGCGCGGGCCGCATGAATGCACCGCCGACGAATGGGCGCGGCTCCAAAAGCGCACGGTCGGCGTGGCGGTGACCGAGCAGCGCCCGGACGGCCAAAAGGTCATCGTCGGGCGCAAGACGATTCCCGCATTCGAGGCCGCTGGCAGCGGCGGCTTCAGGGCCGCGGCCCATTCGGAACAACATGGGGCTGCCGCGGCGGAAGAGGCCGGCGGCCTGGCTTCGAAAGTGCGGATGTTCCGCGGCAAGAAGGACAGCGGAGAAGAAGAGAAAAGCGAGTAGCGGGCAGCCCGCCCGCGCAGCGTAAGCCGCTGGCGCGTACGCTCCCCGTTGCCAACGGGCGGAGGGAATAAAACAATGGCTTTCACAGCACCGCAGCGGGATTACGATATCGCGGAAGCGTGGTCGAACCTGATCGAGTCGGCGTATGGCACGCCGCTTGCCTTCACGGACCTCGATCAGCGCAGCTACTTCAACAACCCCGAGGCGTTCCGGATCACGAAGCAGTATGAGACGGACGGGGAAAAATTCGGCAAGGGGCACGATCAGGCGACCTCGTACCGCGACACGGCGCGCGACTTGCGGCTGACGCGCTCGGGCGACTTGTCGACGGCGATCGCGGGGCGGCTGCTGGCGCTGCTCAATGGCGACGTGGCCACCGTGTTCGACGACCCGGCGTGGGATCACACGTTCACGCCCAAGGATCCGGCGGACGGGCTTTCGGCGCCGACGACGACGGCCTGGCTCAAGGAGTCGGAAGGCGTGCGCGGCCGCGCGCACTCGCTGGCGCTGAACTCGCTGACGATCACCGGGAGCAACCAGCAGGCGGTGCAGTATACCGCCGAGTTCATCGGCTCGGGCGAGTTCACCGCCGGGGCGCACACGTCGTTCCCGTCGCTGGCGACGGAGCTGATTCTGCGCTCGGGCGACGTGGCCGTGCTGACGGGCGCCCCGGCCTCGGCGGTGGCGTTCGGCGACCGGCTGCTGGATTGGTCGGTGACGTTCAATAACAACCTGAAAGACGCGCTTGGTTATTTCCCCGGCTCGGGGCTCTATCGCGGGCGCATCTTTCTCGGGCGGCGGACGGCGAGCATCACATTGAACGCCTTCGCCGACGATTCGAGCGATTTGTTCGACCTGTTTCTGGACGGCACGATTCAGGAGCTGCAGATCAACTGCGCGGGCGACGCCGACAACCATTGCAACATCAAGTTCCCGTCGGTGCGGTTCAACGCCGGCGGCGAGCCGCGCTATGAAGACGGCATCCTGGTGCGGCCGCTGGTGGCGTCGGAGCGCGATATCTTCATCGGCCAGGCCGGGGCGACGCCAAGCGATCAGCCGTGGCAAATCGTGGTGCGCAACGCGGTCGTCGAATACCTGGCAACGCCCGCCTAACGGCTGGCAGCCGTGGGCTTGCGCGCTTCGCGCGGGGCCCGGCCCCATAAAAACAACGGGGCGGCGGGCCGGAAAGACGGAAAGACGGAAAGACGGAAAGGCTGAAAAACAGAACACAAAGGGGGACGAACGGAGCATGAGCAAAGAGCAGAAAGCGACGGAGAGAGGCCCGGCCCGCGGCGAAGCCGGGCCGAATACGCGCGCCGCTGCCAGCGGCTTCCCGCTCGACGCGCCGGAAATTGTTGTCACGATCCGCGACCGCGGGCGCGAGCTGGTGCATGTATTTGCGCCCATCAAACAGCAGGACTGGATCGAGTACGACCGCTTAGGCCGTGTTGTGGTGGAAAGCTCGAAGGAAGAGATCGTCTCGGAGTCGATGGAAGCCGAGGCCAGTAACCACCTGTGGGATGAGCGCATCGTGCGGCTCGAAGGCTACGGCAAGACGCCCGAGGACTGGAAGCAGAGGGTATGGGTGCGCCACAAGGTTGCGGCCGTGCGCGGCCTGGCGCAAGTTTTCCCGGCGAAATCGAAACCGGGAAAAGATTCCGCGGAAGAGCCCGCGGACTGGGCGTTCGCCGGCGCCGCCGAGACAACGGCGCTACTGGACGCCGGCCGCAACGGCAACGAGTACAACGGCCTGGCGCACGTCTTCAAGCAGCCGACGACGAAACAGCAGACCGAATATTCGCGCATGGAGGCGACGGCCCGGATGTTTCGCGGCGTCGAGCCGGGGTCGGTGAAGGCGCTGGTCGATTCGCACCTCGAAGAGAAGATCGACCTGTATGACGAGCTGATCCTGCGGGTCGAAGGGTATGAGCCGAACGAGCCGAAAAAGATGGACGCGTTGCATAAGCGCGTGGCGATCGAAGCGCTCATGGGAAACGGGTAGACCGCGCCGGCGGGGGCGTCCTGGTTTGGGACGACCCCGAGCTGGGCGCGGCGATGGAACGGCTGATTGAGCACGATGCGACGACACCGCCAAAACACTTCCACGAGCTGCGGGCCTCGCGCATGGCGAACCCCGAGGATCTTCAGCGGGAGATCGTCCAGCTCGCGGGCGACGCCGATGCGTCGTTTCCGCGGCACAAGCCGCCGTTCCCCGAGCCGCTTTTCAACTGGGCGCGGCACATCGCGTACCTCGTCACGTTCCTCGACGCCGGCGCGCACCTTGGGCTCGACGATCTCAGGCCCGAGGAGTGGCGCGGCGTGGCGCTGTGGCGCGCGGCGCTGGCCAACGTGCGGAGCTGGTACCGGTTCTGCCCGCAATGCTCGACAGCGCTGCAGGCGCGGCGCAAACAGTGCCCCTGGTGCCACTGGGTGGAGCCGAAGGGCGGTTGATTTTGTGGGGCAGGCATGTTGCCTGCCCCCGGTAGATGGCAGGCTGCAAGCCTGCCCCACGTAAATGGCAACACGCGTTCAGATCGTGATCGAGGTCGACGCCGACAAAGCCGGCGCGGCGGTGACTGCCGTCAAGTCGGCGATCAGCGGCTTGGGCGGAACCGCGGTGACTACCACGCGCGAAGGCTCGGCGGGCTTCAACCAGATGGAAGGCTCGATTCTCAAGGCGGTCGCCGGCGCGCAACTTCTGGAACGGGCGGTGGGCGCGGCGGGCCGCGCGCTGAAGTCGGTGATCGCGGACTCCGCGCTGCTGGCGGCGCGCTCGGAAGTGCTCGACCGCGTGATGGTGCAACTCGCCGGGACGAGCGGCCAGAACGTGCGCGTGCTGCGGGCGCAGGTCGAGGAGTTGCGCGCGCTTGGCATCGAGCAGACGCAAGCGCGGCAGTCGGTGATCCAGTTCATGACGGCCGAGCTGGACGTTGCCGACGCCATACGGATCGCCAACATCGCCCGCGACCGCGCGGTGATCGCCGGAGAAAACACCTCGGACACAATGAATCGGCTGACACGAGCGATCCTGGCGCAGGAAGTCGAGCTGCTAAAGATGGTCGGCATCGTCATCCGGCAGGAGGACGCCTTCCGCCGCTATGGCGCCGAGATCGGCAAGAGCGCGAACGAGCTGAACGAGTTCGAGCGGCGCCAGGCGTTCGTCAACGAGATTCTGCGGTTCGGCGAAGGCTCGCTGGGCTCGTACGAGTCGGCGATGGAAAAGGTGGGTAAACAACTCACCACCTTGCCGCGCCTGGCGACCGAGGCCGGCATCGCTTTCGGCACGGGATTCCAGGGCGAGCTGCAGATTGGCGTGACGGCGCTCACTGATTTCCTCAAGTTCGCGCGCGAGAACGGCCAGGTGCTCTCGGACCTAACGAAAGCGGCGTTCGGAGCGGCGGCGGCGTTCACCGCTCTAACTCTGGCTATGAATGTCGCGTCGGGCAGCGGCATCGTGGGGTTTCTTGGCACGGTTACCCGCGCGCTGGGGCTGACGTCCGGGGCGGTCACCGCGCTTTCGACGGCACTGCTGGGCGGCTCGGGCGTTGTCGGCCTGGCGGGCGCCTGGGGGTTGCTGGCTGCCGCCGGCGTCGCCTTGGGATTTGGCATCCACCAGGTGGTGACGGCGATCCAAAACCACAACGAGATCGCGAAGGTGGCGGCGTTCGACGTCGAGAGCTGGCGCGAGCGGCTGGAAGCGGCGGGCGTGACGGTGCGCGACAACGCGCAGGCGATGACGATCCTGGAACGCGTGTCGGCGGCGAACAATAACTTGCGCGAGGCGGGGTTGCCGCCGCTGCGGATCACCGCCGATCTGATGGACCGGCTCGCCGAAGCCGAGCGGCGGTTCGCTTCGGCCGCCGGAGACTCGACGATTGAGCTGGCGAAGCGGCAGCAGCAGCTTGAGTCGTTCCGCGAGAAGCTGGAGCAACGCTCGTTCCGCGCCGGACTGGAAGGGCTCGGCCCCGAGCAGCGCATCCTGGCGCAGTCGGCGGAAGAGATCCGCAAGATTCAAGAGCAGCTTCGCGAGCTTCCGGAGGCGGCCGTTGCCGCGCAGGCGGCGATCGAGGGTATCAACCGTGAGACGGCGGCGAAGATCGGCGAGCTGCGCGAGAAGGAATCTACGGCGGCGGTCGAGGCGGCGCTCGAAGTGATCGACAAACAGGTCGATGCGATCGCGCGGATCGAAGACCGGCGCGAGGGCGAGCTGGCCAGGTTCCGCGAGCTGGCGGCGCGCTTCCCGGCTCTGCGGGAGATCTTTGGCCAGGCGGAGATCGCCGCCGTCGCCAACGCCGAAGCCGAGATCACCAAGATTCGCGGCGACGAGTTCCGCAAACAGGCGGAGGCAGCGCAGGACCTCGCCGACAAGCGCATCGCTATTGCCGAGAGCATCGCGGCGGTTGAGCGGGCGAATGCGCTTGGCGCGGCGAGCCCGTTGCAGCGCGTCGAACTGGAGCGCATTCAGCAGCTCGAAGAGTTCGAGGCGCGGCTCGGTAAAGCCGTCGAGGACCGCGTGTTGTCGCAGGCGGAAGCGCTGGAGCAATTGCGCCGCGCGGAGACGGCCATCAATGAATCGGCCGGCATCGCCATGCGCGGCGAGAACGAGCGTATCTTTGACGAGCAGGCGCGCCTGATCGAACGCAACTCGCGGCAGTTCGAGCTTTTTTGGGACCGCGTGATTCGCGGCGCGAAATCGACCGGCGATTTCCTTTCTAACCTCTGGAACGAGATGGCGAACCAGTTCCGCCGCATGGTGCTGCAGTCGGTGGCTTCGTGGCTGTTCGGCCAGCGCCAGATCGGCGCGGCGGGCGCGGGCGGCCTGGGAGCCGCCGGCGGCTTCGCGGGTTTGCTTGGCGGAATTTTCGGAACCCCCGGAGCTGCTTCGGCTCGGACTCCCCCCTTTGTTTCGAGCTTCCTTTCAGGCGGCGGACTCGGCGCGGGCTCCGCCGGAGGCGGTCTTCCGGGTGTAGGCGGGGCCGGGGCCGCGGGCGCCGGGATTCCTTTGGGGATTCCGGGCCTCGGCTCCGCTGGGATCCCCGGCCTGGGCGGCGGCGGCCTGTTAGGCGGCGGTGGCGGCGGCGTGCCCGCCGCTCTCGGCCTGCTGCTCGGGCTCGAAGGCGCGCGGCGCGGGCGGCCGGGCCTGGCCGCTGGATTGGGCGTTGGCGGCGTTCTGGGCGGCGTGGCGCTGTCGGGCGCGGCGGCGGGCATTGCCGGCGGCATCGGCGGGCTCGCGGGCGCGGGCGTCGGCCTGGCGGGCTTTCTGACCAACCCCATCGGCCTGGCGATCCTCGGCGGCGTGGCGGGCGTCGCGGCGATCGTCGGCATCGTCCAGCGCGGGCGGAAGAAAGAAGACGCCTCGGCGATCGCCAACGATGGCTTTGCGCAGATCACGGAGCTGGTGGCGCGCTACTCGTCGCACGCGGCGACGTTCGATTCGACGATCACGGCCATGAACCGCATCTGGTCGCAGATGGAGTCGGCCTGGCGGCAGATCGGCGGTTCGGTTGGATCCAACTCGATCACCGACCAGCGGCGCTATTTCGACGCGCACGTCAAACAGGTTCAGGATATCGAGCGCGAGCGCGCGCGGCGTGGCGACCTGATCTCGAATCTGCCGACGCCGCAGTTCGCCACTGGCGGGCTCGTCGGGCCGCTGGGCGGCGTGGTGGATCCGGGCGAGTTCGTCTTGCGCCGCGAGGCGGTGCAGCAAACCGGCGTCCCGATGCTGCAGCGGATTAACGAGGGCGCGCCGGCGGCGGGCGGCGACGTGATCAACATCGAGATTCACACGCCCGATAAGCATGGCGTCGAAGAGTTGATCCGCGGGAATTGGGATCTATTCAAGCGCGCGATTGTCTCGATGACGCGGCAGTCGCGCGGGGAGTTTGGGCTTCGCTAGGAAGAGGAGAGGAACCACCGATGAACACCGATGAACACGGATCGAAAACTGGAAAAGGGCAAAACCACCGCAGCATGGAACGACAGATGGTTCTTTATCTGTGTGCATCCGTGTGCATCTGTGGTTTGTTTTTGGTCTGGCTTCGTGAGCCTGTGAATGTGCAGGCGGCGCTGCGGCATTACTTTGCGTTCGCGCCGCTCGACACCGAAGACACCAACACCGCGACGCACGACATCACGCAGTTGCCGCCGATTCCCACGGCGACCCTGCAGCTCGTCGTTACCGGCGCGCCGACCACTTGCACCTACCGGCTCGAAGGCCAACTGCGCGACGCCACCGGCTGGGACGTGCTGGCGGAAATCACGGGCGCCGAATGCGTCGACGGCAAGATGGTGCACTTCGAATCGAAATGCGTGGACGTGCTGCGCGGGCGCTTGCACGAGCTGACCGGCGGCACGAGCCCGGAAGTCACGGGCCTGGTCAAGATGGTGACCCGTTAAGGAGGGAACCACCGATGCACACCGATGAACACCGATTTGCAATGAGAAATAGGATCCAAAAACGCTGGGCTTTGCGCGCGGTTTTCTATCTGTGTCTATCCGTGTGCATCGGTGGTTCCCTCTTCGCCGCGACTTCAAAAGTCTTCGGCCCCGGCGGCGGAGATCTGACGATCTCGACGGTAGCGAATCTGCCCACGGGGGTCACACCAGGCACGGTGGCAGTGGTCACCGACGCGGTAAATAAAGGGGACTGCCTGGCTGGCGGCAATCCGGGGACCTTTAATTTTTGCGTCTACACCGGGATCGGCTGGGCGGACGAAGACAACCCGGCGGCGGCGGGCGCGGGCGGGGCGGATACGCAGATCCAGGTGAATAATGCCGGTTCACTGGCCGGCGTGCCGGGTTTTACTTACGTCGCCGGCACGGGGCTGACGTTTCCGGGATTGCGTTGGCGGATCGACACTGACGGCAACCTCATTAAGATCGACGCAAACGCGCAGCTTTTCGCGAGCGGGGCGCTGCCGTTGACGCTGGGCAGTCCGACCCACGCGGGCACGATCGACCTGCGCGGCGGGAATACGCTTTCGGCTGGCGGGCTGACGGTGGCCACGCTGATGCGGGCCAACACCTCGAACCAGCCGGACGCGGTCTCCGGCGTGACGACCCCGGCGACGGGCGTGCGCGGGTTCGTGGTCAACGGCATCAGCGGCCAGGCGGCGAACCTTCTGGAGCTGCGCGTCAACAACATCTTTAAGACCGGCTTCGACGCGGCCGGGAATTTTAGCGGGGATATTTCGGGCAACGCTGCGACGGCGACGGCGCTCGATACGACTCCGGATCTCTGCGACCCCGGCGATGCGGCCCGCGGCGTTAACTCAACCGGAGACGCCGCGGGCTGCTTTACGCCGGCGGGCGGCGGCGCTTCCGCGATCGCGGACCTGACCGATCTCAAAGTCACGCGCGACGCCGACACAGGCATTCTCAATATCGCGGCGGGCCGGGCGCGGTTCGGCAATGCGCTCTATTCGATCGCGGCGGCGACGGTCGAGCTCGACGACGCTTCAACCACAGGCGACGCGGAAGTGTTCGTCGGGCAGGATGGCGCACTCACCGTGGCGCACACCGGCGGCATGACGTTGGTTTGCACGGGCTGCACGGCGAGCGCCGCCGGCGCGGGGATCCCGATCACGGCGATTCCGCTGGCGCGCTGGTCTTCGGCTGTGTCGGGTGCCTGGGATGCTTCGGGCACCGAGCGGCGCGCGTTTTCGAACGGAATCATTCCGGTCAACGGGACTGCGGTTTGCGCGACCGACCTCAATGGCGTGCGCACGTTCTCGCTTTGCCTTGATCCTCTGACCGCACAGGCCGACCCGGCCGACGCGGACCTGATCGTATTTCAGCGCGACTCGGATGGCGGGTTGCGCAAGATGACAATCGCCGAGCTAAAGACGGAGATCGGCGTAGGCGGAACAGGCACGCCGGCGGGCACGGGGACGGAAATCCAGTATCGCCTCGACGCCTCGAATTTCGGGTCCATCCCCGGCTCCAGTGTCGCGGCGAACCAGGTGGAGCTACTCGAGGGCGACACGAACCCGACCGTCTCAATCGCTAAGAACAGTTCGATCACGGGCGAGATCCAGGCGGGCGTGCATGGAGGTGGTTACGGCTGGATCTCCACTGCGACCGATCACAACTTTCGTATCGGCCGGAACTTTAACTGGCGGATCATCCTGCCGGTGAGTGGCGGCAGCGTTGATTTTCTGGACTTCACCGACCCGACGAAGCTTCTGCGGTTTGATCTGTCGAGCCTGCCGACGACGACGACGCGCGCGGTGCAGCCGCCCACCGCGGACGGCGCGCTGTTTTCCCTCGGCATGACCCTCGACGTTTCCGCGAACACGAACCTGGGCGCCACTTCGCCGGT
>Ga0299906_10003578_pt1 | contig 12803 bp, 11 predicted proteins | sample RVTome_14_FD_200259 | JGI IMG/M metagenome (GOLD analysis project Ga0299906, IMG submission 200259) | Soil microbial communities from uranium-contaminated site in the Upper Colorado River Basin, Wyoming, United States - RVT145D125 (version 2) ...
TTCGATACGAAAAAGACCCTTATCCGTAAGAACCAAGGAATCCCCTCGATTACACTTTCCCCCTCGCCTGCCGATACTTAGGAGTAGTTCACGACGTTCACGGTCTTGCTCCCCAATGTTGCAGCGACCTTCGTTGTAGAGGAAGTGCAGGTATTCCTTCTCCGTGAAGGTGTACTTCACTTCCCCTGTGAGGAAGTCACGAACCTTGATCTTCTTAGTCTCTTCCTCAGGAAGAGTGTCATCCAGCTCCAAGAAGTAATAGAGCTTCACAACGAAACGTTGAGCCGGATAAAGCTTCATGTTGAGGCCCCAATCCGACTCGATGTAGGTCAGAATGTCGAAGATGTCATCTGAGGACGTCTTCCCGACTCGGCTAATACCTTGTCGAGCATCCTTCTTGGCATCCTCGCCAGTCTGCCTAATTAGGTTAGAAAGACCCTTGTCCAGAGCCATAGGTCAGTCCAGCCCAACCTTCTCTTCCCAACCTTCCATGGCATTGGAGAACTTGTTGAAGAAAAGGTCCATGACCTGAGGCTCGACAGACTTCTCTTTCACCAGATCTGAGAAGACGGTTTTGAGTGCACCCAACCAGAAGCGGAAGATGCGTTGCATCTCCTCACTATTAGGGTCGATCACGGTCTTACCTAGCTTCTTGACCTCTAGTTCGATGTCCGCGATCTGCTTCATAGAGCCGATGATTCGGCTGGAGACTTGAGAGGTATCAACCCCTCGCTTCTCCATCTCCATGCGGTTGAACTCCAACACCGCCGTCTCTCGGGCAATGTGGAACTTCAGTTGATTGAGCTTGTCCGCAGCCGTGTGGCCATAGTGATGTGGCTTGTTGTGAACTACCAGCTCGTGGTTCTCGACAAAGGCCTTCCGTTCCTCTGCCACCTTGGCGTGGTATTCCAAGTCCTCAGAGGTGGGCATCTTTTCCACCTTCTTAGGACGTCCAGGACGGCGCTTGGTCTTCACGTCGTGAATGGGAACAATTTGCCCCCCTTCAACGACAGCCACTATGCTCGACCCTGAGGTCTTTTTAGGGTCGTCTGCCATATCAATCTCCTTAGAGTTTGGTGATGTCTACCTCGTTGATACCGAACTCGATCGACGAGGCCTCTAGGGTTTGGATGGGGTTGACTTCGACCGGAACTGTGCCGCCTTGAAGACCGAATTCCTCCAGCATGGTGAGACCATTATTGACCAGACTACCGTAATCAATTTCGGTAGACCTTCCCGAAGCCAATATGGCTTGCTGCTGAGCTACCTTATCCACGTAAGGTACCTCATGAGCCAACTTCTTGTTCAGGACCGAGCACAGGCCAGGCTGAGTCTGGTGGATGCAGGAGGCACACTTGTCTCCCACCTTGGCATACTCCACGGAGGTACGAGACCTGTGAAGACGCTGAGCTTCCTTACAGCCGTGCCCATAGTCATCGTAGACAGTGGGATCGACATAATAGATACCCTGGAGGCCCTGCTCGGCCACGACAGCCTTGAGTTCCTGAGCAGCGGCCGTGATGTCCCTAGGGTCGAACTTGGACTGAAGAGCCAGTCTCAGGTCGTCCCCGTACAAACCCTCATTGAGGTATTTGCGGGCAGACTTGAGGACGGCCGTCTTGGTCATGTCCGTAGAATTTCGAGCCTGGCGGTCGCCGTAGAACGCCTGCTGAGTCGAAAGCCTCTCAGCCATGGTTTGAGGCATGTGGTTGGCAACCTTGTGGATGTTCTTGAGAGAATCCTTGGGGTTCACACCCCACGTCTGGTTGACGAGGACAGAAGAGATTTTGCCTGCAATCTTGTGCTCGTCGAGCACAGCAGCCACGGTTTCATCCGTGTAGAGGTCTTCAGCCGAAGCCACGAGCTTGCGGCCGTACAGCATACAACGACCCACCTTGGAATAAATGCAAGACGAACACTTGTCGCCTGCCACAATGCCACGAACCTTAGAACTGTGCTTGCTGAGGAAGTCCGCTCCGACACGGCAATCCTCGAAGCTGTCTTGGGTGGAGTAGATAGTTCCGTACAGACCAGCTTCCTTGAAGAGAGGCCCCCAGTACTGCTGGGTCTCTTTGAGGTCGCGAGGGTCAAAAGCCATACGAAGACCTTTGACTAGTTCCTCGGCAGTCCTGCCCTTGAGCAACTCACGACGGAGCATGGCAAGAATGGGACGAGCCTTGGACTGATTGACAGCTTCCTGCTGTTCCTGGACATTGGCCGTCTTCCGAAGGAGTCGGTCTGCCGGGATGATACCACCCTTGTTGTTCTGCCCCGAGAAGTCGCGAGACGCCTGACGCACTGGAGCGTTCAAGTAGGCCGTCCTGATGCGAGTGAGAGGGTCAGCGCCGGCAGCAGCTGTAGCAGTCATACCTCGGGCCGCCTGCTCCTGCTCCACCTGAGTGGCCATCTCGTCCGTCAGGGGCAACTCCACCACGAGTTGCTTGTGGAAGACACCACAACGGCCACCAGAATTGTAGGTACAACTCTCGCAAGCCTGCTTAGACTTTACGAACTTGGCTTCGTTGGCAAAACGACGAACAAACTCGAAAGGGGTCCTGGTCGTAGCACACTTGGGGAAGTCTTCGGCATCCACGTAGAAGTGCCCTAGAAGTCCATGCTCTTGAAGAACACCAGACAGAGCCGTCTTCGACGCCACCAAGGTATTCCTGTCGAAGCGAGTGAACATGGCTTCCTGCCACCGCTTCAGGTCCTTGTGCTGCATGAGGACCTGACGAGCGACACGCACCACCGTTGCTTCAGTGAAGCTCATGGGGCCGTGGACTTGTGACAAGTCGCCCATCGTATTGGGAGCTTGAGGAACCCTAGGGTCCACTGGATATCCAGCCTGTTCACGATTGGGAACGAAGTATGCCATAGGATCCAAGTCTTCATGGCTCCAGGCAGCTTCCAAATCAGGGACCGTATCCAGGTTCTGCTTGGGAAGATTGTCCAACTCACGATAGGACTTCTCGTCCACGTCCAACCAATCGAGCTTGGCAGGGCCGCCGCCCTCTTTGAAGAAGTTTGTCAGGTCGCCTAGGTCGCTCATGTCTCGTTACCTCGTAAGTTCGCCATCGGGAGCCCAAGGCTCTTGGTGATTCTGCCCAGGGTATTGGCCACTAGGCTCTCGCAGAGTTTTCGTCGAGTAGTCATACCTTACGTACTCGGTGTTCAAGTCCTCATCCTTGCTGTACATATCCACCATGGATTGAGGTTCAACGCCTTCCACTCTAGGTGAACCTGGCATTTCAGAAGTCCCCACGGAGACCATGTTGTCCTTGGCTCCTGGGTAGTAGTCAGAACGAGCTGGGGGGCCCGCAGCGTCCTGAGGAAGGAGAGAGTAGTCGTAAGAGTCCAAGGACGTACCACCGTAGAGATAGTCCAGGGCCGCCTCTCTATCGTTGATCTTATCGTCCAAGACCTCTGTCGTGGAATCTCCAGAGGACTGACCAGGAGAGCCTGGGAGGCCACTATGAGGCCCCCAGACGCCTTTCCCCTCTTCAGTGGGGTTGGGGTAGCCTCCAGCACCATCGCCCTCGGCCCCGTAACCGATGCCAAAATCCCAGGCATCCGTAGAGGTAGGATCGGTGTTAGCGTCTGGGTAGATGGCCACAGCAGAAACGCTTAGGTCGTTCTCCCACTCGGACGTATAGTCGTAGTCCTCACCACCTTCGTCACGACGACCAAGGCCACCCCCATCCATACTCCACTGATCATGGGGAAGCGTGTCATCACCATTGAAGTCACCATAGGCACCGTCTCCGGTACCGGGGCCACGTTGATTCACACGAGGACCTCCAAAGTCCTCCAAAGTGGCAGCCTGTTTGACGCGAGGCTCCTTGGAGACTTCTTCTTGGTGGTTTTCGCCCTGGGGTAGAGTTGAAGAGTCTTCCTCGACGACGGTTTTCTTGTCCTTCTTCTCGGCTTTCTCTTCGATCTCCTCGATACCCTCTTCAGCCTCCCCCTCGGGGTTCTCCATCACTTCTTCGGCTTCTTGAACGAAGCGGGAAACATCCTCACGGTCACTATCATCCAACTGAGCCAATTTGGGCTTCCAGTGGGGAGCTGTGATCTCGTCATATATGGTGTCCGAAATCGAGGAAAGGGCCTCAGAAGCCTCGAATAGCTTCTGCCTCATATCCCCAAGATTCATGACGTAGCCCATACCACCCAAGCGACCATCGGGGCTTACTGTCGTGCTCTTGAGACGACTCAGATGGCGGTAGGCAGTCAGAGCATGCCCAAGAGACACCGTCGAGGCCCACAAAGCCTTGGCAAGAGGCTTCAACGCCTTCTTGTTGAACTCGTGGTCTTTGGGGATTTGACGAGACGCGACCGTACCCTCCTGTTTCGGGGGCATCGGAGGATAGGCGGCAGTTTTCGGCCTATGAGCACTCGGAATAGGGTGCCCTAGGTATCGTGCTGCTACTCGTTTCGAGAGGCTCATCGATTAGCCCTTCAGTGGTCCGCCCGCATCATCGAACATACGCTCGATGTAGTACTGGCCCGTACCATCTTGCTTCAGAGACCAAAGATCCTGTGAACTCTTGTTGACCAATTGGTCCTCAGCCACACGAATGAAACCATCGAGCTGCTCCAAAGAAGCGACCCTCTTTCGGAACGAAGCCCTCTTCGGTTCTGGTGCCTTTGCAGCAGTCAGAGGAGAAGTCTGTGACTGCAAGGGTGTCACGACTGTGGGTTCACTCTCGAAAAAAGCGTCCAAACCTGAGGCGGATGCTTCAAAAGTTCCTAGGTCAAAGTCTTTCATCGGATTCCTCAAGTGACGACTAGTCGAATGGTTACGTCTACGAACTGGTTCGTGGAGTAACCACTTACACGCAGAGTCTCCTCATACGTGCCCACCCCTGTAGACTGGGGTGGTCCGACGGTTACCGTGATGGGGTCGATTTCTCCGGAGTCCAAAGAACCCGACACTGGGTCGAAGCCTGTCAACCAATTGACAGTCCCGAGCTTCTGAATCTGGTAAACCAACTCAGAGAGGGCAGGACCCGTGTTCTCCACATTGAATGCCTGACTCGGGATGGCAGGGAAGTCCCCCGAGAGGGGCTTGACCACATTGAAGGTCAACAGGATCGAAGAGGTAGTGATCGTAGCCTTCGGAAGGACGTTAATCGTTACCGTCAAAGTCTGAGGGCTGTTTGAGGCCGCAACATCCGTAACTATGATGGTCTCACTATAGGGAGAGTTTACAGCCAAAAGATTGGTGCTGTCAGCTGCCACCTCAAAGGCCCCTGCTTCGTTCGAAGCCAGGTTACCCAAAGTGGCAGGCGTCACCGTGAGGTAGGAGGCGGAAGAGGTAAAGGATACCCCTAGCAACGACCCATACGTCCCAGTGTTCGTGAGGAACACTTCTTGGGCTTCCCCAAAGCCTTCCCCTTCATTCAAATCGAATGTGACCGAAGATGGGGGCCCAATCAGAATCGTAGGCTGGAACTGTGTCTGAAGCTGGGAGATCGAGTCATTCATGGCCTCGATGATCTCGCCCGGAATGGGGATGGTGTCTCTCAGGAGGCCATAGGGCGTGACGATATCCTCGACACGGTAGACCGGGGAAATCCCAGACATATCCACGACCGAAGACCACTTCCAGATGCCGATCGCGGTCTGGTACTGGAACTGGTACCTTTGGATTTGGAGATTTGCAGCGGTGATTGCCAAAACGACCTCGTTGGTAGTCAGGCAATAAGTGAAAATTGCTGGGTTCCGTTAGGGTTCAGCAGTTCCTTGGGCTGCTTCCAAGGCATGAGCTAAGAACTCGATCTGGGCCTCCAACCCAGAGTTCCGCCACTGAAGTTCTTGAATTTGTTCCCGAAGCTGCTGATTTTCAGCTTCAAGGCTTAGATTTTTGAGGTCCTTAGGATCAGGACAGCTCATCCTTGCCCCGGTCAGACCATTGAGGGAGCTTGACCTCCCTAAGGATATTGAAGCGACGGGTCGAAAGTTTGCCGAAAACATCGCTGTAGGGTGCGTATTTTTCGTTCTCAGCGGCTACTTCCTGAAGACGGGCCACTGCTTTGAAAAAACGATGTCGAACCCGACCCTGAGTGAGTTTTAACTGGGTGGCGACCGCTGACTGGCATGTGGTGGCCCACATCCCCACCAGAATGTCTACGTCTATGGGGTTATCAAACACCTCGGGGAGGTCCTCTCGTAGTTCCTCCTCGGTGATCTGGGGAATGTCCATGAGGAATTTCAACCGCTTGATCCCACGAGCCAACCGGTAGCTCACGGCGGCCTGAGTCATATTGAAAATCGAGGCAATGTCCGCCTGTCGCTTCTCCTGATAGAAGTACATGAAGATCACGTCCGCCTCTAGCTCAGGGATGCGGTCTAGTAAGGGTTCGATGCGGGCACGGAAGTCTTGATTGCGTAGAAATGCAATCTCCTCTTCAGTTAGTTCATCCGAGTTATCGACGTCATCCTCTTCTACCTCGTCCTCTTCATCTCTAGGGTCGTACCCCAAGAATCGAGAAAAGTCCGAAGGGTCTATTGGAATGACGTAACCGCTGCTCATGCTACTGCCTCTGGAACGGATTCAGATGCCTTCCCAAAGAAGGCTTCGATGATTGGCTCTGGCTTGATCTCCAGGCCCTGCAACACTTCGGTTGCCGACTTTACATCTACATCTGGATCTATTCTAGAGACATCAACATCCACGAGGGACATGAGGTCGAGGTTGATTCTGACCTGAGGTTCGGCTGAACGCAATCGGTCATATTGAATTTTAGTTAAGCCCGACAAGCCTGAGGCATACACACCTTTGACTGAACCGTGTGCCTGTATGAGTGATTGTAGTACCTTTTTGGGGACCCTTGGGACCCCTGGGAGATTGTCACTGGAGTCGCCATAAAAAGCCCTAAGGTCTACGATCTTCTCAGGTGGGACACCCATGTTCTTCTCCACAGCTTCAATGTCGTAAACCACTTCTTTCCGTGAACCCACCGCAGGGAACAAGACCCTAGTTTTGGCGTTCACAAGCTGCATGAAGTCGCGATCTGTAGAAAAAATCAGGTTGTCCTGGTCCTTTAGGTCCCCTCGAACCATGGTACCAATGACGTCGTCAGCCTCTTCCTCGGGGTTCCACACCTGCCTAACGCCCAAGGAGGGTAAGACCTTCCGGAGCGCATCAATTTGGTCGAAGGTGGTCTCACTCTTAGTGGCCTTCCGGTTACCCTTGTAATCAGGGTACTGACTCTTCCTGCGTTGAGAAGAACCGTCCCAGGCAACCCAGAACTTAGCCTCGGGGAAACGCTTTTTGAGGGCCCCCAGACTCTTCAGAAACCCGAAGAGCACTCCAGTAGGACGTCCCTGGCTGTCGATGAGAGAATCCATCCCAGGAGCATAAAAACACCTAAAGGCCAAGTTGAAACCATCCACCAACACATTTTGCACCGTCATAACCCCTTCTTTCTTCTTACGAACCAGCGACCGACCGATGTCCTCTACCTCTTGGCTGAGTTTCTGAAGACGGTGTTCGATTTTTAGTACCCTCTCAAGCTCTGACCTCTTGGCTTCGATGACCTCCAAACGATCTTCTGGGATCAGCTGGTCGGAAAAAATGAACGAAGACAGACGACGTCCTCTAGAAAACCAATCCTCGACCTGTACGAGAAGCTCTCGACGCTGAAGAAGCTCCTCGTGCTGGCCCACAAGGGACGATGCATAAATGTAGGAATACAACCTACGACCACGCACCTGCCAAGCCTCCACCATGCAATACTTGCGATAGAGATCCAGAAGACGTTCATGGGGTGTACTGTAAGCCAAGACGACCTTGGCCATCTGTGCCCAAGCTCTCAGATAACCCAATCGAGCGAAGTAGGGGCTCAATGGAGCACGGTCAATGACCTCCAACCCGGATCTAGGGAGCAGAAGAATGGCTTCCTTGCTTCGTAGCTGGACGAAAACTTGGACCTGCCTCTCCTCGGGGATCTCCGTAATCACCTGAGCAGTGATGTTTTTGTAAGGGCCTGTGCAGATCCTAACGGTGTCACCCACACCAATGCCTTGATTGACCTCAGCTCGGATCTTATCTTGCATGGTCTCGATGTAGGAGTGCTCTACGGGGGCGACCTTCCTTCGTTCCTTACCTGGAGTCGTCAACACCGTGTTGACGTACTTGGTGTTTTCCAAGCGGAAGTATTGCTTGTCCTCTCGATCATATCGAGCGAAGGCGTAACCCTTCACAAGGTAATGGACGATCGAATCGTCACCTACCTGAGTCTCGATCGCTGGAATGTATACCTCACATCCCGAAAGAGACTTCTGTATGGCAGCTCTAACTTCCTCAGGGTTTTCTTTATCCCCTCGAACAGTCAGCTCTAGTACAACCCAAGAATTCAAAAGTAAGCCTCACTAGCGGCGGGATCTAAGAGCGTCGAGATGCACTTGGAACTCCCTGGGTGTTAAGTCGCGAGCCCCATTCTTCGGTTTAGGGCGATGAGAAGTTCTTTGGGTTCTTTCTCTTTCAGAGCCTCGGGGCATTTCCGGAGAGATAGCCTTGTGGTCAAGCGAAGTGAGAGGTTTAACCTCCTTCTTTTCAGGAATCACCTGTACTTCAGGGGCCAACTCTAGTTGGACCTCCGAAGACGTAAATACCTGCACCTCGGGGGACTGAAGGACTTGTACCTTGGGGGACTGTGTTACCTGAACCCCTGCCTGTTCAGCATCGACTTTGGACACTGCCAAAAGTTCATCTTGTTCTTCAACCGGCACTGGTTGTGGCTGGGGCGCCAGAACATTTGGTGGCGGAAAAACAGCTTGCACAGGAGCAGCTTGCACAACCACAGGAGCAGCCACAGAGACTGGCATAGGTTGTGGGACTACCTGGCCCCCTGTGTCACACAGACTCACCACATCACAAACGAGGCTGAGTTTCGAGGGGTAGGCCGTCTTCAGAAAGTACTGGGCTACCTTGGGGAGGTTGTCCCCAAATTGGCTGTAAAGCTGCTCAGCCATCGTGCGGTCAAACATCGAAAAGTCAGCGTGGATCTTGTGAGCATGGCGATAGGAATTCATCGCCGCCTCGGCCAAACCCGAGATGACGTGGGAGGGTCCTACCTTGTCGCATGCCTCTTCCACCAGCCTCACTGCTTTCGCAGGCTCTCCCAGTGAGAGCAGTACCTCGTAATATGTCGAAACCACAGACAAGTTCAAGCGGTCTCTGACAGATTCCACAGTCACGGGGCCGAGCTGTGCCACTGTTTCCAGCTTGTTCAACACATCACGGACATGACCATTGGCGATGTCGATCACCGTCAAGACAGCGTCTTCTTCGTACTCGACCCCTTCTTTCTCCAGGACCATGGCCATCCTTTTGAGGATGTCTTGACGGTCGATCTTGCGGATTTCGTAGACTTCACAACGACTGGAGATGGTGTTCCGGATCTTGGGGAACTCCGTCGTGCAGAAGATGAAAACGACCCTTTTCTCCTCGATGGGCTTGAGGAGAACGTCCTGAGCTGCCGTGCTCATTCGGTGAGCCTCATCCAGAAGGTAAATCTTCTTGGGCACACCAGGGATGTTGTACGCCAGGTCATCAACTACCTGACGCATGTCATCCGTTGTCGCGTTACTCGCGGCGTCAGTTTCGTTGAATGCAACCATTGTTTCTGCAAGACAGGCTTTGCAGTGGTCGCACTCGTTACAAGGGTTGCCATCCTCTCTGGGAGATTGGCACAGCATGGCTCGGGCAAGGATACGAGCAAGAGTCGTATTGTGATTTGCAAAGCCATTGGCAACGAAAGATTCACCTAGGGGGACATTTAGGTCGAATACTTCACAGAACCCTGGGTCTATGACCTCCACAGGATCGAAGATGTAGTGGCTATCTAATAGGTGTTTAAAATGTTCTATGCCGACGGCATCAGGAAAGTCTGAAACGATGGCAGACACCTGTCGAAAAGTGCAAGAGACACCCCCGTGACGACAACGGAAAAAATGGGATGTTTCACTCGTTCGTTCGTGAGAAGGCAAGGCTTCATAGAACCGGTGAACATGGTCAGCCTGAAATGGAACAACATCGTAGGCATTAAGCAGATCTCGACGACCCTTGGCATGTTTTCTTGCCACAAAGTCCGCCAATTGACGTCTCTTTCGCTGGGACACAAATCCAATTTTCTCTTGGAATAAGGCCACAGATGTCCCCATGACCCTAATGCGCCAGAATACTCCGTACTTAGGGTGACTTTTCGTATACCGCCTAGTAATAATGCCTAAGGAGGCAAGCACGACTTGAAGTTGACGGGCCAATTCCTCCGACTTAGTTACGGCTTCAATAGTATTCCCACTGACAGACCCATCACATTCAAAGTAAGCTCTCAAGAAAGACCGAACTACAGGCTCTGGAGACGCCAGCACAGACCAGGGAACGATCTTGGCTGCTGCCCCAACATAGCCCACCCCTAAGTACTCTAGGAAAGCTCGAAATTGCTTCCGTGAGCAACGAATCGTAGCTAGACCTGGACGACGATGGTCTGGGGTGGACTCCGCAGAACCCCCCAATCTCTCTAAAATCCTCAGAATCTCCTCTTGGACATCCGATTCAGCACAGGAGATAGCAACAGACTTTCGAGATCCACAGTATCCATCCCCCACCATAAAACCCATCAGAGCTCCCCAATCCTCATCCAAGCTCCGAGGAGGCTCAAATGGAATGGATGACCTATCCCCTTTGGATGGAAGGTAACGCCAAGATAGGTCTGGTCCTGACCCCCAAAGACCACGTCTGCTAATACAGGCGTAATCTCCTGGTTGGATGTCACCTAGAGACCTCCACACGATGACCCCTTGAGAGTTCAAGACCCTGATACGATGATTAGGAGTCCCTTCCAACTCAAACCCTAAGTAGGTCCGAATTTTTAGGGTCTCCCGAAAACCACCTCGATAGGAATAGGCAGATTTCACAGTCATCGAGGACGGAAGGACGTCCGTCCCAACAATCTGGACTTCTAAGGGATCTACTGTTCCAGGCCCCATCAAAGTGGAAATAGGAACTAAGCCACGGTCAGTGGGTACAAGGGTGTCTCCTCGGACACACTTACCGCACCCGTGACCCCCAGCGAAGATGTATGAAGTATCGAATGCCTTGCCCTCTTTGAGCCTCGACTGGAGAACCTTGATGTTCCCCTCCTGACCCAAAACGTCAGAAAAGACTAAAGGGCGGTACTTGATGTCCCACACGATTAGCTTTCAACCTGATCGACGTCCTCTTCGTTCAGATTCAGCTCTTCTTCGTCTTCCAAGACCTCTTGCTTTAGTTCTTCGAGATCTACTTGCTGAGCCACCTGGCAGAAGCCCTGGAGGGTTTCATTCCACGCACCATGTCGTTGAAGGATAGTCGAGAATTCGTGGACGTCGGGCTCACGGATGGAATATTTGAGCGAACCGTCTTCCTGCTCCTCGCCTGTGCAGCACTCCAGCAGGTGGTCCACGAGAGCCTGTCGCTGGGACTCAGACATCTCATTCCACTTCTCCTCGGCGACTTCGAGAACAAAGTCTAGTTCCGTCATGAAAGCCCACCGCCCCGACACCTTGGACGCTTTGCCCGCTAGTTCACGGCCACCCTTCTTTGGGGTCTGATCCATGAACAGGTAGGCAATACGAGCCCCTGCTAGTTCAGGGTGGTGCGTTGGGATCAGGCTGGCTGCGATGGCTTGGACGGATTCGGCTTCAGTATAATTCTTGGACATTTAGGTCTCCATTTGGATAGGGTCTAACTTGAGGGTTGAATCGAATTGCTTCCGTAGGAATACACCGAGGCGGGCGTCTCCCCAGACCTCCCACAACTCCCCGGGGTCTTTTACCGGTCTACCGTGATAGGGCACCTTGGGCATCAGAATGTTGTGGAATTCAAAGTCTCTACCATACCTCTTATAAATTTTCGAGACTGCTTTCTGCCCCTCACGATCCATGTCGTACAAAAACCAGATTTTTTGAACCAGTCTCTTGAGCACACGTACCAAAACTCCGGAAAGTCCTGCGTGGAGAGTGGAGACACAGAACGGAACGTGGCGTTGCACAGGGAAGAGATCGAACACACCTTCTACTACACAGATAGTCTCGTGTTCCCAGATGGCCTTCATGGCCTCCCCGAGGCCGAAAAGCACGGGTTCCTCCTTGATCGAGATGAAATCCGTGTAGCCCTTCCTGCTGCGATCCACATACCGTAGCTGGAGGCCTTTGACCTGCCCCAATGTGTTGGTAAGCGGGAACACGAAAACGTCGTCTCTCTCCTGCTCATTCCACCATTCGAGAAAATCTTGAGGGTACTCTGCTTCTGGAAGTTCACTGTCGAGGTACCCCAGACGATAGAGGTCGATCTGTTCCTCACTTGCTCCACGGCCCCACAGGATCTCCCGGTGTTCCTCCAGAAGCTGGTCATGAGCTTGGATAACGAGAGCTTCAAGCCAGGCTGCCATCGACCAAGAAGAAAGCCTTGTTTGCCCGCGTGAGCATTACCCCCAACCGGTCATCAGCTCTCGTATAGAAGCCCGCCAGAGACGGAGACGCTACCACTAATGCTTGGCCTACCAGAAAGTCTGCCATGAGCACCTGCACACCATCAGTCGCAGTTATATATCCTTGAGCGGTCATCAATGTCTCGGCTTCCTCCTTGGTCAGAGCTTGACCACTAGCGGCCTCCAGAAGCTCGAAAGACACCACGAGACTCCGGGGTTCGATTCCTTGGGCCCTCATACATCCAACAGCCTCTGCTATGTTCTTACACCGGTTGGACCAGCCCTTCTCCACAGAAGTGAGCCACAGAACACCCCACAAGGCCG
>Ga0299906_10003579_pt1 | contig 12793 bp, 11 predicted proteins | sample RVTome_14_FD_200259 | JGI IMG/M metagenome (GOLD analysis project Ga0299906, IMG submission 200259) | Soil microbial communities from uranium-contaminated site in the Upper Colorado River Basin, Wyoming, United States - RVT145D125 (version 2) ...
AGTGGTCCGAGAGTTCTGCGACGCTGCGCGCTGCAACCCGCGCCGACACACCGTTAGCCAGCAGCTCATTACGCATCTGTTCGAAGTCAGGTCGCGACATGGGTCAGCGGATCCAGCGCCGAGTTAACACCGGATTGTATTCTTTGCCATTCCCCCTGCAAGCGATCCAGCCGCTTTTTGCCAGTCGCTGTCAATCTGTAATAAACGCGGGTGCGGCCATCGACCGCCTTCCGCGTGGCCTTGAGGGCCCCGCCCCGTTCGAGACCGTGCAAGACCGGGTAGATGACGCCCTCGCCCAGGCTGATGCTGTCGCCGGTTACCAGCCGTATCGACCTGACGAGTTCGTATCCGTACATGTCGCGCTGCGCCAATAGCCGCATAAGCAACAGCTCAGGTACGCCGCTCATGAAAGGAGGGTTGGTCTGCCCCACGCTTCGATCCTCCCTGCCATTCAAAAATACACTATACCTCGAAGCGCAAGGTATAACAATCTATACTTTTCAGTTCGAGGTATGTAACCTATACCTCGTAGCTAAAGGTATATCGGCGGGCTTTGTGAGGATGCCCCAATGATCGTAGTCAGATATGTGTCCGCGACCTGTGTTGGCCTTCTGGTTACCACGAGCCTTTTGTACGTGATGCAGCTACTTGTCGACACCGGCCCCGACCTTGGCAGCGCCGCAGAAGTGCGTAATACCCTGGGCTGGATACGGTTGCCGCCGAAAGCTGACGTCGTCGAAATCGAAAAGCGTCCGCAGAGGCCTCCACCGCCTGCCAGCCTGCCGCCGGATCCGAGGCCGGGGTTATCGGGACCTGGACCCGTAGCCTTACCTGGGTACCTGGCACCGGCCGAGCCCCCGGGCATTGGTCCGACACTGGAACCTGGCCTGCTCGACGGGCCGCTGGTTCCGGTCATCATCATTTCCCCCGAATACCCGGGTCGTGCCGTGGCAAAGGGGCTGGAAGGGCACGTCACCGTTCGCTTTGACGTCTCCGCAAGTGGTGCGGTTTCGAATGTGGTCGTACTCGAATCCAGTCACACCGTATTCGAGGCAGCCGCGATGCAAGCCGCATACCGGTTCCGTTACAAACCCAGAGTCGTCGACGGTGTCCCGCAGGAGACACGCAATCTTCGCAACCGGTTTGTTTTCAGAATGGACGACTGATCCTTGCTACCAAACCGAGGGGGGTGAACTCCGCAGGACCTATTTTCCCGCCGGGTCCCTCAAGGGTTCTCCCCCCTCCTTCGATGCCAGATTGCCGTCCCGGTCAAATGTCTGATGCAGGTTCACTGCGCTTTTGTCCGCCTTACGCAAACTGATGTTCCGGTGCAGCGTCTGCCGGTCGGCTGACAGATACAGCTCCTCGGTCAGTTTCATGCCGTTGCGATCCAGCGTTTCGACCAGGTACCGGTCCCCTACCCAGCCGGAAACGCGTTGCGCGACAATTTCTCCGACGTTGATCGTGCGATTTTCACCAAAACGGAATTCACGAACTACAGACCGGTCGTAACTTATAAAAATACCGTGACTGGTCTGAGTGACCTTGAGGTGTTGTCCAGATTCGAGGAAAACGTGCACCAGCCCGCCGCCGGCCTTTCCCGGCCGGGGCCGGGCTTGCGTCGGCTGATTGCGCGCGCCTTCCGGCGGCAGTGGAATGATGTCCCCGTTTCCGCCTGCAGCGCGTGCGATCGCTGTATTGATCTGGTCACGTTCGGCCGGAGTATCGGTGCGCAGCCGCCAGTGCCCCGAGAAATCGATCCCTGCCGGGACGGTCGCGCTTTTAATCTCAAGGACTTCCCGGGTCGCACACGCCGCGAGCCAGCAGAAAGCCAGCAAGTACAGTGCGCGGCTCAGTCGCATGCTGCCGCTGCCCATGTGGCAACCGTCTGCCCGTTCGTGTGTCGTCGTGAAATCATGGCTATGCGAGAAATTTGCCGTATACCGGAAGCACGGGTCGATAGTACCTGTTTTTGCAGCTCATTCCAGAAACCGGGCAAGAGATCCACGACTGTCATCCTGTATCGAAGTGCTGCGTTAGTGCATTTGACGGTACAATATTGCAGTTAGAATTTCGATCTTGAGGAGAATGAACGTGAGTTCCAGCATTGTTTATTCCGTTGCCCGCAATCTCGCGGTGTCGCTGTTTGTCGCAATTTTCGCATCCGTGGTCAATGCAGACACTCCGGATCCGTCGGACATGTCCGCCGAAGAACGTCGCGCCGCGTACGAATCGATGAGCGACGAGGAGCGAGCGGAATTCCGGCAGAAGATGCGTGAACACTACGAGAGCATGTCACCGGAAGAGCAGACCGCCGCGAAACAGAAAGCCCGCGACCGATTCCAAAGCATGACGCCGGAGGAGCGGGCGGCGGCGAAGCAGAAAGCCCGGGACAAGCTCGAGAGCATGACCCCGGAAGAGCGCGAAGCAGCAAAAGCACGCGCTCGCGCACGCTACGAGAGCATGACCCCGGAAGAGAAACAGGCGTTCAAGGACAAAATGAAGCAGCAGCGGAGATCGAAGTCCAAAGAGGACCGTGAAGCAGCGCGCCAGGGTTCGGAACAACAGGACCGGTAATACCTGTTTCGCGAAGGATTTATGACGCTCGCTACTGGTCCTGTAAATGTGTAGACAGCAGCGTAAGGTATGCGCAGTAGCAGAGGAGAAATACCGCACCTTCGCCGCGGCTGATGCGGCGGCCGGTGATCGATGCGGCAATGAATACCAGCGTTACGGCGCACATGAAGTAGCCGTCAAATCCGCGAATCTGTTCCGGGACCGGGATGGGCTCGACAACAGCGGTTGCGCCCAGTATTCCCAGCACATTGAAAATATTCGATCCGATGATATTGCCGATGGCAATGTCGGCTTGGCGCCTGATTGCGGCTACCAGTGAGGTCACGAGCTCCGGCATCGATGTGCCGGCGGCAACGACAGTCAGTCCGACGATGCTTTCATTGACGCCCAGCGCATGGGCGATCGAAATGGCGCTGTTGACGAGCCAGGACGCACCGACCAGCACCAGCATGAGGCCGATCAGTGCGGTAAGTAATGGCAATACATGACGTTTGACAGCAGAGTCCGGGAGAGGCTGTTCAGAAATGGTATCCCCTTCCGGGGGATGCGGTGTGTAGCGGATCGCCATGCCGATGTACACCAGCAGCCCGGCCAGGAATGCCGCACCTATCCACCAGGTCAACTGGCCGTAACGCAATACGAGCACACAGACCAGGGCCGCCATGAGCATCACGCTGCCATCCCGGCGCATGGTGTCGGGGGCACAGGCGATCGGTGAAATCAGCGCTACGAGCCCGATAATCAACAGTATATTGGTGATATTTGAACCCACGACATTGCCGACGGCGATGCCGGGGGAACCGGCCATGGCGGCATCGATGCTGGTCGCCAGTTCCGGTACGGATGTGCCGAAAGCGACCAGCGTGAGTCCGATCAGCAGCGGTGGAAAACCTATGGCTCTCGCGAATCTGACAGACCCGCTGACCAGTGACTCGCCACCGGCGAACAGCAGCACCAGGCCTGCGACTAGTTGCAAGTATTCCAATTCAATTCGCCGGTTGTCGGTCTGTACGAAGCCGTCTACGATGCAGGCAACGGAATGAAATCCGATTCGCCGGGCACCATATCGAATCGTCCCTCACGCCAGTCGACTTTGGCCTGGCCGATGCGATTCCTGCTGCTGCTGACGAAATTCCACCACACGATACGATCGCCAGGCAGGGCGGCGCCGCCGAGCATCATGAACCTGCAATTGTGGCTCGCGTGAAAAACGGCGTCTTTGCCGCCAGTAAGCACGGCCATTGTACCGTTCCATACTGGTTGACCAGCCAAATCCAGTTCTCCATCAACGACGTAAACAGCGAGTTCATCCGCGGTATCCGGAGCCGCGAGCGTCGCGCCGGCATCAAGATTTGCTTCGATGTACAGCGTGTCGCTGGCTGTTTCAACCGGTGAAGTGGCGCCGTAGGCAGTTCCGGCGATCAACGTCAGCCGGGCACCGGGGCGTTTCACTTGGGGCATCTGATCCGCCGCGTAATGCACAAAGCTCGGCTCGATCTCTTCCTTGTCCACCGGCAGCGCAATCCAGGACTGAATGCCATGCAGTTGCGACCCTGTTCGGCGGAGGTCCTGCGGCGTTCGTTCCGAGTGCACCACCCCGCGTCCGGCAGTCATCCAGTTCACGTCACCGGGGACGATGACCTGATCGTAACCAAGGCTGTCGCGGTGCCGGATCGCACCCGAAAACAGGTAAGTGATGGTGGCCAGTCCGATGTGCGGATGCGGCCGGACATCGACTCCGCTGCCGGCTGAAAAATCAGCCGGACCCATGTGGTCGAAGAATATGAATGGACCAACTCGTTGCCGTGAGCGGTCCGGCAGTGCACGGCGTACGTCAAAGTCGCCGAGGCTCCTGCGGGCCGGCGTGATAACGTGCCCGATGGTCTGCTTCGAGTGAGCTGTCATTGCTTCGGCTTGATGAACTTGAGAGTCAGGCGATCCGATTCTCCGATGGCAAGATATTTTTCGCGATCAGCATCCCCGAGCGCCAATGACGGCGGCAATGTCCAGACCCCCTCGGGGTGGTCACGAGTGTCCTTGGGATTGCTGTTGATTTCCGACCGTGCAACAAAACGGAAACCGGCCGCTTCCGCGTCCCTGATGACGCGTTGTTCGGAGATATAGCCGTTTCCGGCAGCCGGATCCTCGGTATTCGGATCCGGCCAGCGGTGATCGACTATCCCGAGGGTTCCGCCGGGTTTCAGGGCGTCGAACATGGCGCGATAGCCAAGCCGCGCCGCATCCTGTCCATATCCGGGATCGGCCCAGTTGTGCACGTTGCGAAATGTTACGACCAGGTCGGCGGATCCCGGTGGCGCAATGCGCAACTCGTATGGAAAGTCGAACGCTGTAACGATGACTTTTCGATAAATATCCGGTGTGGTTCCCAGCCTGGTCATGAAGTCGCCGAAATACCGCCGCTGATAGGCAAAAGGCGGATTGACGCTGTACTGCGCTGCATATAATTTTCCGTGGTCACGGAGTGCGTGAGCGAGGATCTCCGTGTACCAGCCTCCACCCGGCCAAACCTCGACCACCGTCATGTCGGAACGAAAGCCGAAGAAAGCCAGCGTTTCTTTGGGGTGCCGATAGACATCACGCGCGCTGTTCCCGGCACTGCGATGCTCGCCACTGATGGCCGCATCGAGTGCCGCAGCTGTCATGGGATCGAGCTCGTCACCCGAGGCGACCGGAATGGTGCCCGCCAGCAGCAGCCCGAGTGCTGCAACAACGATGTCGCGCTTAATCGATTTTCTGAACATGACGAGTTCCCGATTTCTGTTGCAATTGGTTACAAATTACCCGGATGGATAACTATGGCAATGCTGCCCTATCCGCTCGTGGCTGGCTATAATCCGCCGGCCGCGGCCTCACCGGGTCAATAGAACCAAGTTCCTGGCGGCAGGTCAATGGTCCCTGATTTGCAGGCGACTGGTTTTCTCAAGGTCAAATACTTCACATGTTTTACAAGTTCATGATTGTGCCGGTCATTGCACTGGCGACTTTCACGGTCAATGCCGCCGATGCGGTTCCGGTATCTGTGCAGCGCCTCGGTGACCTGCTGGTCGACCGGGAGGTTCGTGCACCGGCCAGCGTTGTTTCCGCAAACCGTGCGATTGTTACGGCGGAAGTCTCGGCGCTGATTAAGGAAATTTCCGCAGACGTCGGTGCGGCGGTTCAGAAAGGTGATTTGCTGATCCGGCTCGACGATGACAACGCGCGACTGGCATTGGCACAGGCGAGGGCCACGCTTGCGGCACTGGATGCACAGATTGTGCAGGCGAAGCAGCGCTTGCGCAAAGCGCAGGAACTGCTCGAGAAAAGTTTTGTGTCCGATGACGAACTGACAGCCCGTGAGACGGACCTGGCGGTGCTGGAAGCAAATCGGAACGCTCAGGTCGTGGCCATACAGCAAACCCAGCTCTCATTGGCGCGAACGCGCATAAGTGCGCCGTACGATGCCACGGTCGTCGAACGCCAGGCGCAAGTCGGCAGCTTCGCCATGCCCGGATCGCCGCTGATCACGCTGGTGCAGACCGACAGGCGCGAGATCGATGCGGAAATCGACCCGCAATTTGCCGGGGGCCTTGCAACAGCTTCCGACCTGCACTTTGTCAGCCAGGGTCGCAGCTTGCCGGTAGCGCTTGCCCGTTTGTCGGACGTCATCGAAACCAGTACCCGCAAGTTGCGGGGTCGCTTCGTTTTCTCGGACGATGCCGCACAGGTTGGTGCGAGTGGCGAGCTGGTCTGGCTCGAAGCGCAAGGACTGGTACCGGTAACGCTCATCGTACAGCGAGGTACGGAATTCGGCATTTTCATTGCCAATGACGCGCGTGCATATTTCGTTGCCATACCTGGCGCTCAGGAAGGACGTCCGGCCGCGCTGGATCTGCCGCCCGATACCCTGGTCGTGTCCCGCGGCCATATTCGCCTGCAGGATGGCGATGCACTGATGATCCTCGACCAATGAATTTCTATCGAACACTGTTGACCAACCATCCGTTGGTCAACATAACGGTCTGCGTCATCCTGGTCATGGGTGGGCTGTCATACCTGCAAATGCCTCGTGAGCAGGATCCGGAAATCAATTTCAACGTTGTCAATATCAATACCGTTCTGCCCGGCGCCACCGCTGCTGACGTCGAGGAACTGGTCACCGGTCCGCTGGAAGATGCGCTGCGCAACGTGCAGGACGTTAAATTTGTCGCAAGCGCCTCCCGTGAAAACGTGTCGAATATCCTGGTGCGCTTCCGTGAGCTGTCGGAGCGGGATTTCGACAAGCGGGTTACCGACCTGCGGCGCGAGATTCAAAGCAAGACCAACGATGAGTTGCCGGAGGATGTGCAGGACCCGTACATACTCGAAATCACGACGTCCAATGGATTCCCGACGGCGATGGTACTGGTCACAGGCCAGGCGGACGATGAACTGCTGAGGCGCCAGGCAAAACTGATCAAGGATGAACTCGAAAGGCTGACCGGCGTCGACCGCGTGCAGGCATTCGGTTTCAACGAACCTGAACTGCAGATCGAAGTTGACCCGCAGGCGCTGGCTGCTTACGGGCTGACTGCCGCCGACGTCGCCGACCAGCTTCGGGAGTCGTACATCGACATCTCGGCCGGCAAGATCGACGTATCCGGCGATGCATGGCTGATTCGGGCACAGGGCAAAACCACCGAACCCGAAGATCTCGCGCAGTTTCTCCTGGCCCCGGCCGCGTCACCACAGAGCAAGGTTTCGCTGGACCGCATCGGCAAGGTTCGACGCGGCCGTGAAGAAGCGAATCAGCTGGTCGAGTACGGGGGCAGTCCCGCCATCATGATGTCGATTACCAAGGTGGGCTTTACCAATACGTTGCTACTGGTCGATCGGATCAGCGACTATGTCGAGGGCAAGAATCAGTTTCTGCAGGGCACGGGCATTCAGCTGATTCTTGCTGACGACCAGACCACGCAAACGCGCGAAGCGCTCGGCATCATGCAGAACAACGCTGCGCTGGGCCTCGTCCTGGTCCTCGGCGTGTGCTGGCTGTTCCTCGGTACGCGAATTGCCATTTTCGTCACCATGGGAATCGCGCTCTCGATCGCCGGCACTTTCTGGATGCTGTACGTGACCGGAAACACACTGAATGTGTCCGTGTTGCTGGGCATCGTGATTGTTCTTGGAATGTTGGTCGACGACGCTGTCGTAATCGTAGAGGCGATGTATTTCCGCATGCAGCGTGGACAGGAAGCGATTCTGGCAGCGCTCGACTCTGTGCGCGAAGTAGGCAAGCCCGTGATATCGGCGGTATTCACGACCATCGCCGCGTTCGCGCCATTGATGCTCCTCCCGGGAATCGTCGGTGATTTCATGCAGATCATTCCGATGGTCGTGACCGTCGGGCTGCTGGTCAGCCTCATCGAAGCGTTCTGGATATTACCGGCACACGTCATCTCGTCCAGCACGAAAGTCCACTCCCCAGCGCAGCAGTTACGCCACTGGCGGGAACGTTGGACGAGTTACGTGCGGGTCCGGTATACGCGAGTGCTTGTGTACGTATTTCGCCGCCCGGTCAGGTTCTTCGCCGTCGGCACTCTGGCGTTTCTGCTGTCCGTTGCCGGGCTTGCAACTGAGCAGGTGCGCATGGAGTTTTTCACTTTCGACCCACTGAGAATCTTTTACATCAATGTCGAATTGCCGCCGGATGCGCCTCTCGAGGAAACCCTGGCGCAATCGGAACGAGTTGCCAACAGGATCCGCCCGCTGTTGCTCGATGGGGAAGAGCGCGCGATTTCGAGCATGGCAGGCGTCAAGTTTACGGATGCAGAAGCGCTGTTTGGCGACCAGTACGGCCAGATCCTGGTATCTCTGAACCCGAAGGTGAGCGGTTCGCGTGAAGTTGATGACGTCGTTGAAGCCATTCGCGCGACCGCGATATCCACGCCGGGCAATGCCGAGGTCACTTTTTTCGAGTTGTCCGGTGGTCCCCCGGTTGCAAAGGACGTCGAGGTGCGTGTCCGCAGCGATGACTACCCGGAACTGCGCGCGGCCGGCGATGCGTTGTTGAATATCGTGCGCAACATAGAGGGCGCCTCCAATGTGCTCGACGACGATGTGCCCGGCCGCTTCGAGCTGGCGCTCGATCTCGATCAGCGGGCAATACGAGAGGCAGGCCTGAATCCCGGCAAGGTTGCGCGACTCATGCGATTGCATGTCGAGGGTGAAATAGTCGCGTTTACCCGGGATGGCGGTGAAAAAGTGGAATTGCGGGTCCGCGGCCCGCGGCGCGTGCTTCACGATATCAGCGAAATTCTCGATGACCCCATCGTTTTGCCACAAGGCGGCACCACCACATTCCGCGCGCTGTCGACGACCGACATTGCGCGCAGCAGCGGCACGATCCGGCATTACAACTACCGCAGGGCAATCAAGGTCGAGGCAGATCTCGATCCGGAAATCATCAATACCGTCGCGGCAACCGGGGTCATTGCCGAAGAATGGGAAAAAGTCCGCCACGATTTTCCCGGCGCGGACCTGGATTTCTCCGGTGCATTCGATGACATCCAGGAGAGCCTCGACTCCATGCTGATACTTTTCCTGTTCGGTATCGGCCTCATCTATCTCATACTTGCTACCCAGTTCCGCAGCTATTTTCAACCGATGCTGATCATCGCTACGCTGCCGATGGCATTTACCGGGGTCGTGTTCGGACTTTGGGTGACAGGCAATCCGCTGAGCCTGTACACCCTGTACGGTATCGTTGCCCTGACCGGAATCGCCGTGAATGCCGCAATCGTCCTTATCGATGCTGCGAACGGCCGGATCCGCGCCGGCATGCGCCCACTCCACGCCATCATGTATGCCGCACGCCGGCGCGTCATCCCGATCCTGATAACCACGTTGACCACCATCGCCGGCCTGTTCTCGCTGGCGACCGGCCTTGGCGGCAAGTCACTGCTCTGGGGTCCCGTGGCAACCAGCATGGTGTTCGGTCTGTTCGTGGCAACCATACTGACTTTGTTCCTTGTTCCCGTGTTGTTCCGCTCGTTCATGCGCTTGCGCAATCACCGCATCCGAAATGCATTAAAGTACGGAGTGTTGCAATTACAGGGACTGTTCAAATCATGAACGACGTTTTTGCCCGGGATACCGTGTCACAAACATGGTCCAAGCCGCTGACATTCCCGGATTCCGTACCACCGACAGCCGATGTCGTCATCATCGGCGGCGGCATCGTCGGCGCGTCCACAGCATGGTTCCTCGCCAAACAGGGCATCAGGGCGGTGCTTTGCGAAAAAGGACACATTGCCGGGGAACAGTCGAGCCGCAACTGGGGATGGGTGCGCCAGCAGGCGCGCGATCCTCGGGAAATGCCGATGATCATCGAGAGCCTGCGGATCTGGCGCGGCCTCGAAGTGGAAATCGGCGAGGACGTCGGATTCACTACCGGTGGCTGCCTGTTTACCGCGCGCAGCCAGAAGGACGTCGAAGACTTCGAGGCCTGGTTGGCGGTTTCCCGGCAATTCGGTCTGGACACCCGGATCATTTCGGGCAAAGAGCTCGAGGCGCAGGTCCGCGGTGCGCTGCCGGAATGGAAAGCAGCCATTTACACCGCAAGTGACGGCTGCGCGGAACCGCACAAAGCAGCGCCGGCGATTGCACGTGCGGCGAAACGCCTGGGCGCAACCGTGCTGACCGGGTGTGCCGTGCGCGGCATCGAAACCGCCGCGGGCCGGGTCTCGGGCGTGGTCACGGAACACGGGCCTGTAAAGACATCGACGGTTCTGTGCGCGGCTGGTGCCTGGAGCTCGATGTTTTGCCGTTCGATCGGCATTGACCTTCCCCAATTGAGAGTCCGCGGTACCGTGGCGCGCACGGCCCCTGCGGATGTCGTGCTGAACGGCGCGGTCTTCGATAGGAACATCGGTATTCGACGCCGCCAGGATGGCGGCTATACCATCGCACACGGTTCGGTACTCGATCACAGCCTGACGCCGTCGACATTGCGATACTCGCTGAAATTCCTGCGCGCACTGAAGCGCGAACTGAGCGTGCTTCGCCTGTCCATAGGGCGCGATTTCTGCGAGGAATTTCGCACCCCGAAACGCTGGGCACTCGACCGGGTTTCGCCTTTCGAGAAGAAACGTGTCCTCGACCCGGAACCCAACCGTAAAGTCCTGGCAGAACTTCGTGCGCATCTTGACCAGACGTTTCCTGCACTGGCGGGTGTGGAAATCGTCGAATCCTGGGCGGGCATGGTCGAAACCACACCGGATGTCGTGCCGGTCATCTGTGAAGCCGAAAGCATTCCGGGATTTCATATCGCGACCGGATTCAGCGGTCACGGATTCGGCATCGGCCCCGGCGCCGGCAAAGCCATAGCCGGCATGCTGGGTGGCAAGGACAGCGGACTGGACCTCAAAGAGTTTCGCCTGAGCCGGTTTTTTGATGGCACTCCCATCCGCCCCTACACCACGATCTGAAATGGATTCCGGCGTGAAATTCAGCCTGTATGCCATCGGTACGCTGAGCCTGGCATTGCCTGCCCATGCGGCAGAGCCGCTGCGCAGCATGCGCCTCGACTACTATCACACGGGTAACGCAGCCGCGGAAACATTCAGTCTCGATGAACTCGTGCTGGAGCCCCTGCCCTGGCCTGGCAATCCCTCGCGGCCGACCGATGACACGCTGCGAGGCAAATACGCGTTTGACATCCTTGGCGCCGATTCGGGCACCGTTCTCTGGTCGCGAAGCTTCAGCAGCATTTACGGCGAATGGGAAACGACCGGTGAAGCGAAAACCATGAATCGCACGTTTCACGAGTCGCTGCGATTTCCGGCACCGCCGACGGCGTTTCGCGTCGTAATCCGCAAACGCGGAGCGGGTAACCGCTTTGAAACGCTGTGGGAGATCGAACTGGACCCGGCCGACTACCTGGTCCAGCGCGAGAGTGCGCCCTATCGAAACGATGTCGTAGCCATCGAGTACAGCGGCGATCCGCAGACCAAGGTGGATCTGCTGCTGCTCGGTGACGGTTTTACCGCGAGCGAAACGGAAGACTTTCTCGATCGCGCGCGAGTGCTGACCGAGGTGTTTTTTGCAACCTCCCCGTTTCGCGAGCGCAAAAGCGATTTCAACGTTTGGGCGCTCGCGCCGGCCGCACGGGAATCCGGCGTGTCACGGCCCTCCACCGGTGTATACCGGGACTCGCCGATCGGCACGACCTACGATGCATTCCGCAGTGAACGGTACGTGCTGACCTATGACAACAAGCAGTGGCGGCAGATTGCTTCGTCGGCGCCCTACGATTTCGTCGAGATACTGGTCAACAGCGATACCTATGGTGGTGGCGGAATCTATGGTCTGTACAGCACGGCCGCGGCGCATAGCGAATGGGCGCCGTACCTGTTCGTGCACGAGTTCGGCCATCATTTTGCCGGTCTCGCCGACGAGTACTACACAAGCTCGGTCGCTTACGAAGCACCCGGGACGATAACGGAGCCCTACGAACCGAATGTCACGGCCCTGCTCGACCCGGCAATGCTCAAATGGCGGCAATACGTCGACGCTCAGACAGCGGTACCGACACCCTGGCCCAAGGAAGCTTTCGAAGTACATTCGCTCGCCTATCAGGCGAGACGCGCGAGGATGCGCGAGGAAAACGTGGCGGAATCCGAAATGAACAAGCTGTTCAGGGACGATCGGGACATCGTGGAAGGACTGTTTTCGACCGCACCCTATCGCGATGTCATCGGTGCGTTCGAAGGCGCCAATTACCAGGCGCAGGGCTATTACCGGTCCGAGCTGGATTGCATCATGTTTTCCCGCAGCACGGATTTCTGCCGCGTCTGCTCGGACGCCATCGAACAGGTGATTGACGAGTACGTGAAAAGCGCGCGCTAGGTGACCGGCGTCGGCGCGGCGGACCTTGCAGCTCGAAACAACAGCCCCGAGGAACATATCGTGTAGCCGGCCACCGCCAGCCACAGGATCGCGTTGTCGACCGGTACGGGCAGGGTCATGGCGATGGCCAGTGCCCCGACCGGCATCACGACGTTGAGCCTTGCGAGCTCGAAGCGGATTGCGTAGTCCCGGCGATCGCTGATCATCCCCAGCGTATACAGTTGTATCCACAACAGCAGGCAAGGGATCATGACAACAACAAGACCTTGCGTGGCGTACAGTTGCCCGATCCAGAGTATGCCGCCCACGGCCAGCACGAACTGCCCGATGA
>Ga0299906_10003580_pt1 | contig 12793 bp, 16 predicted proteins | sample RVTome_14_FD_200259 | JGI IMG/M metagenome (GOLD analysis project Ga0299906, IMG submission 200259) | Soil microbial communities from uranium-contaminated site in the Upper Colorado River Basin, Wyoming, United States - RVT145D125 (version 2) ...
TAGACGCGATCGTAGACGTCGGGCTCGCTCTCGGACTCCTCCATGCGGGCTTCGCGGCTGCGTCGATAGGTGACTCCCGCCGCCCAGACCTCCTGGCCCTCGAGGGGCGGCAGGAGCTGGCCGCCGGCCTTTCCCGCTTTCTCGAACGTCGAGAGACGAGAGCGCAGCCACTCGCCGGGCTCGCTCTGCTGGAAGAGGTGGTCGAAGGAGAAGCCCTCCGAATAGAAGTTTCCTTTCTCCGTCTCGATCGCGACCCCGTCTCGCCGGCGGTAGAGCTTCATGATGGAGAGATATACCCGATGGACCCCTTCGGAGCAACGCCGTAGACCGATCTCGAATACAATATCCCGGAACTGGAGACGAAACCCATGCCCAACAAAAAAGCGTCCGATTTCGACCAAGGCCTTCTCGATCTGTTCGACAAGTACGTCCACGGAGCGCTGGACCGGCGCGAGTTCTTGGACCGCGCCAAGGCCTACGCCGTCGGGGGTATGACCGCCGCCGCGCTTCTGGAGACTCTGAGCCCCAAGTACGCCGAAGCCCAGCAGATCGCGAAGGACGATAGTCGACTGAAAACCGAGTACGTGGAGTACGACTCCCCGAAAGGCTACGGCAAGGTCAAAGCCTACATGGCTCGTCCGGCAGCCTCGACGGGAAAACTCCCGGGGATAGTGGTCATCCATGAGAACCGGGGCCTCAATCCGCATATCGAGGACGTGGCGAGGCGCGCCGGTCTCGCGGGGTACCTGGCGTTCGCCCCCGATGGGTTGACCTCTCTCGGAGGCTATCCCGGAAACGACGACGCCGGCCGCGAGATGCAGGCCAAGCTCGACCGCGACAAGCTCGCGGAAGACTGGGTAGCGGCCGTGGGGTTTCTACAGTCGCATCCCGGTTGCACCGGCCGGGTCGGCTGCGTGGGATTCTGCTACGGCGGCGCCGTGTCGAACATGCTGGCGGTGAGGATTCCCGATCTCGCCGCGGCCGTTCCCTTCTACGGCGGCCAGCCCGCCGTGGAAGACGTGCCCAAGATCGAAGCACCTTTACTGATTCACTACGCGAGCAACGACGAGCGGGTCAACGCCGGCTGGCCCGCTTACGAGGCCGCACTCAAGACCAACGAGAAGAAATACACCGCCTACGTCTACGAAAACACGCAGCACGGATTCCACAACGACACGACGCCCCGGTACGACGAGGCGGCGGCGAAGCTGGCGTGGGAGCGGACTCTCGCCTTCTTCAAGGAGCACATGGGCGCTCCGTCTACCGACTGACGGTCTCGAACGCCGCGGGCAGCGCGACCTCGAGAAGCTCGAGATCCGACGAGCAATCGAGCAACGCGTAGAAATCTACGGGCGGCAGAACGAACGAGGTCGCGGCCCCAACCGCGCGGGCGCCGCGCCCATCGACGTCGAGCGTGAGCGAGCCCGATAGCACGAAGGTAAAGAGGAAGTCGGCGTCATGCCGGTATCGGCTCTTCGCGGGGGTCGCGCGAGGTCGAGCGACGCGAACGGCCGCGATGCCTCCGGTCGCGGCCGCGATCCCGGTATCCCGGCACTCGAAGCCGTCGAGCCGGAACGGCTGCCACGCCGCATCGGCGGCGACATGTCGGACGAACCGCTGCCCCCCGAAGTCACGCTCCGGCCGCAGGGTCGACGTAGGAAGCTCGAGGTCCTGATCGGCGAGGGTCTCGTGGTTGGCCGGACAGCCGATCTCGATGACTTCGAGTCCCGGAGAGCTCTCGAGAACGCGGTGCCGGATGCGCGGCGGCTGGAGCACGCAGTCGCCCGCCTGCATTACGAACGGAGGCCCCTGGTCTTCGTAGACGACGCGCACCCAGCCTTTGTAGCAATAGATCATCTGAAACCGGACCTTGTGGAAATGCACGTAGTCCGGAACCGGACCGCCTCCCGGGATCTGGATGTGCGACGCGATGAACGTCCCTCCCTGTCGGTCCGGGACGAGATCGCGATACCGCATACCGGCGCGCCCGGTGCCCCACTCGGCGCGATCGCCGTTCTCACTCAGAACGAACGACGGCACGACGGGAGGCACGACCAGCGGCGGATCGGCGTCCACGATCTCGACGCGAGTGCCGTTCGGCGCGATTAACTCCGAGACTCCCCCGGCGAAATCGGCGGGGTTCGTCACCAGAAGACGAAGGACTCCCGGCGCTCCCCCTCCTCCGCGGCGGAGCTCGACCCGAAGCCCGAACCCCGAGACCACCGCGACCGAAGGATCGTCGGCGGGGTAGATGGCGGCGACTCGAAATCCCAGGCGATCGGTGAAAAAGGCGAGCGTCTCCTCCAACTCTCCGCAGGGCAGGACGACCTGTGCACGAACCGCCATTTCCGCCGCCAAGCCTAGACCTTTCCGGGCCGCGGACGCAACGAGCTCGATCCCGATGTCGCCGTCTTTCCTCGCCCCGAGCACTCCGTCGTTTGCCGCCGGGGTTAGCCCTCCCTATACTGCCATCGTGGAGTTCCGTCGTCGGCTTCTGCGGACTCTCGAGGCGATGCAGCCGGTGCTGGAAGAGGCCGGCGTACTCGTCGTAGGCTCCGAAGTTCCCAACTTGATCGAGCCGAACGCGGCGGCAACCCTCGTCGTATCCCAGGACGTCGATCTGGCGATCCCGGTCCAACGCCTCGCCGCAGTCAAAGCGCGATTGCCCGAGGTCCAGGGTCTTCATCCTTCGGTCGAGGAGCCGTCCGTCTGGATACCTGACGCATCGGATCTGATCGAAGTGAACTTTATCGGTATGGATTCGACCCTGAAAGACCCCCTGGAAGCGCACGTTCTCGAGGACGACGAGTTGCCCCTGCTCGTTTTCGGCGCCTTGTCTCTCGTGCGGCCCGGCACCCCGGTGCGGGTGGAGGGTCTCACCATCCCGGTCCCGCGCCTGGCTGGCCTTCTGGTCGAGAAGTTGCTCACGGATCGGGGCGGTGAAAAAGGCGACCGCGACCTGCTGGTCGCCCTGGCGCTTCTCGTCTTGGCGCGCGAGGAGGATCTTGCCGAGATCGACGAAACCTATGTCGCGCTGGTCCCCGAGCTTCGGCACACCATATGCTCGAACCTTGCGATCTTGTCTCTGATGGAATCCCGACCGGGAATGCCCGACCCGGGCCCTCATCGCGCGCGCATCGCCGCCCTCCTTCGCCGACTGGAAGGAGTGAAGGAGGCTCCGGGGTGAGGGAGTCGCTCGAGAAACGGGTGAGGGCTGCCCGGAGCCGGGCGGCGATTCGAGCCTGGGAGTACCGCCAGCGTAACCACGCGAAAGGAATGTGGCATCGGCTCAGGAGGCTTTTGGCGGACGCGAGCGCCGCTTACGCGTTGACGGAACCGGCGGCACGAGAACTGTTGGCCGAAGGATATCCACCCGATCCGGTGGGTGAGCGCATGGAGCCCCCCAAGATCCTCCTGTGGGCTACAGCCGAACGCCTCGGCTCCATTATCGAAAAGCACCCGATCCCTGTGCGCCTGGGCGCCGATTTTCTGACCGCTCGGTACGTGGCTCTCGTTCGGTTCGACGACGAGACAGCTACATCGACACGGAACTCCGACGGGGCGACACCGCAAACGACCTTGTAGCCCGGCCGGACGCCGAAGAGGATGAAATCGAGGGTACGCGGAGTTCCGGACGCGTACGGTGCCTGTTCACGAGCGGACACCGGAGGGAGCCGGAAGAGATCGAGATGGGCTTCGTCACCGCGGGCTTTCTCTCGGTCTTCGGCGTCGATCCCCTCCTGGGGCGCGACCTCCTGCCCGAAGAAGACCTCCCCAACGCGCCCGCCGTGGTGGTGCTGAGCCACGGACTTTGGGAGCGCCGCTACGGAGCCGATCCGGAGATCGTCGGCAAGACGCTCGAAATGGACGGCGCGCCCCTGACGATCGTCGGCGTCATGCCTTCCGGGTTCGCTCTTCACCTTCCACCCGATGCGGGAGTGCCGCCCTCTCTCGACGCCTGGGTTCCCTGGGGTGGAGAATACGAAGAATCCCCGCGCGCGTTCCGCGTGCTCACCGCGGTCGGCAGACTACGGGATTCGATCGGCCTCGACGAGGCGAGAGCCCGCATCTCCGCCCTCGCCCAGAGACTCGCCGCCGACCACCCGGAGGACTACACCGCCTCGGCCTGAATCTTCATCTCGAGCCCCTTCATCAATCGCTGACCGCACCGGTCCGCCCCGCGCTCGTCGTCCTCTGGACGACCGTCGGGTTCGTCCTCTTCATCGCCTGCGCCAACGTGGCGAACCTGCTCCTGGTTCGCGCCACGAGCCTCGAGCATGAGGTCCTGGTACGGCGAGCCCTCGGAGCGAGTCGCTCTCGGCTTCTGCGGCAGTTGGTGATCGAAAGCGTTCTTCTTTCCCTCGCGGGAGCGCTCCTCGCGGAGTGGACCGTTTCCATCCTCCCCTGGCTCTCGCCCGGCGACATCCCCCGGCTCGCCGAGATCAGAATCGATGGGAGAGTGCTCGCCTTCCTCGTGTCCGCCTCGCTCCTCTCCGGGATCGGCGTCGGGCTCGTCTCGGCCCTCCACCTCTCGCGTCCCGACTCGAGCCTGGCGCTCCGCTCCCGAGGAGCCGGTGAGAGCGGGCAAAACCGCTTGCGGCGCCTCCTCGTCGCGGTCGAGATCGCGCTTTCGCTCGTCCTTCTCGTCGGCGGCGGCCTCCTTCTCCGCAGCTTTCGCGCTCTCTCGAACGTCGAGCTCGGGTACGAGACCGAGAGAGTCGCGACGTTCAAGCTCTCTCTCATCGACTCGGCGTACCCCTACTCGGGCCCATTGAAGATCGCGCGGTTCCATCGGGAGCTTACCTCCGCGATCGAGGAGATCGGAGGCGTCGAAGCCGCCGGCGCCTCGACGGAGCTTCCTCTCGATGGCGCCTCGTCCGGGCTCGGGCCCTACGCCTACGAGTCGAATCGCGGCCTCATCGAGTGGGACACGGTTTCGGCCGACTACCGCACCGTCACCCCCGGCTGGCTCGAGGCGCTCGACGTTCGGCTCCTCGAAGGGCCCTCGAGGCCTCACAGCCGATCCACTCGATCCGGCCCATGGACGACTACCGCGCCTCGGCTCTCGCGACCCACCGCTTCACCATGGGAACGATGGGAGCCTTCGCCCTCGCGGCGCTGGCGCTCGCGTCTCTCGGCGTCTACGGGGTCATGGGCTTTACCGTAAGCCGAAGGACCCGAGAGATCGGCCTGCGCATGGCGCTCGGCGCCGCTCCGGGGCGGATTCTGCTCGACGTGCTCCGCGACGGATTGCTCCTCGTGGGGCCGGGTCTGTCGCTTGGCATCGGCGCTCTCTTTCTCGCGCGGTTTCTCTCGAGCCTTCTCTTCGGCGTCAGTGCGAGCGATCCCCTCACGTTCGTGACGGTGGCGGCGGTGCTTATGGCCGTAGCCGCCGTCGCTTGCTACGTCCCCGGACGACGAGCCTCATCGCTCAACCCCCTCGAAGCCCTCCGCGAGGAGTGAGAAGGATCCCACCTCCTGCGCCAAAGCACCCACCTCGAGAGCGGGCGGAGTCGGAAATGCCCGTCCGCTAATACGGACAGCCTGGCCTGGGGTTTGCTTTAACCCGGGCGGAGGGCAGGAAAAATGATGAGAGTTATTTCCTGGGTTGCAGCCACTCTTCTGGCGGGTTCGGTCTCCGCGGCAGCGCAGGACGCTACCCTGGACACGGGTTTGGCTATGAATGGCGAGCGCTCCTTCCGAACCTATTGCGGAGCCTGCCATGGAAAGACCGCGAAAGGGGACGGCCCTCTGGCCAAGGACCTCAAAGTCACTCCCGCCGACTTGACCAAGCTCAGCGCGACGAACGGCGGCACGTTTCCTTTCGAGATGGTGATGAAGACCATCGACCACGGTCGCAGCGTACGAGGTCATGGAACGGAAGACATGCCGGCCTGGGGAGGTGCGTTCAAGGCGACCGCGGAAAGCGGTGAAGCGGCCAAACGGATGATGCGGGAGCTCGCCCACTACCTCTGGTCGCTGCAGCCGAAGTAGGCGGAGCGCTACTTCATTCGAGCCGCATGCCGGACAAGAAAGCGTCGAAGGAGGTCTCCCCCGCCGAGACCTCTTTCGCGGGCCCGAGAAAACGAATGAACCATGGGCCCGACGGGCCTTCCACGACGGCGGCGAACATGCGGTAGTCCGGCTCGTTATGTCGCTCCGCAGCGCCGGGGCGGACCGGCGCGGTGTAGGTTCCTTCGACGTCAACCCTGGTGATCGCGAGCTCGCCCGCCTCGGACTTCGTCACCTTCGCGCGATCGCGCGTCGAGCCGCCGTCCGGCTGCTGGAACTGGCCGTACCACCGATCGAGATTGGCCTCGACGCCCCCGCCCTGACGCTCGCCAAAATAGAAGATGACGATCTCGGACTTGGCTCCGTAGCTCCACTGCGCGAGGCGCATCGACGAGGGGCTCTCGACGGCCTTCCATTCCTTGGGGACGTCGTACGCGAGTCGAGAGGAAGCGGCGAGACCGAGAAGAAGAACGAGGGCGAAGGGCTTCATTGCGGGATCGTACCTCAATTCGGCCCATCGTCAGAATGGCGTTAGAATCGACGGCGAGATGTCGTGGCGGCGAGTCCTGGCGTTCGCGCTGTTGGCCGCCGTCTTGCCGCCCGCGCCCCTGAAGGGTCAGGTCGAGACGTCGGCTCTCGAAGAGATGAAGATCGATCTCTGGCCCGAATACGACCGGGCCGCGACGCTGGTGATGTATCGCTTCCTTCTCAAGGCCGGCGCGGACCTCTCGGTCCCCGTCGCCGTGCCCATTCCCGCGGACGTGGGAGAGCCTCATGCCGTCGCCTGGCGCGACGACAAGGGGTCTCTCTTCGTCGCCGATTTCACGCGCCGAGACGAGGGAGATCGCGCGACGGTGCTCGCTCGGCTGGGGAGCCGCGAGGGACAGCTCGAGTTCTATGCCGACATCGAGTTCGACGACCGCGAGAGATCGTTCGGCTTCGTCTGGCCCGGCGGAGTCGACCTCGGCGCCCTCTCGTTCCAGATTCAGCGGCCCGTGGGCGCCTCGGAGTTTCGCGTCTCTCCCGCGCCGCGCCGGCGGTGGGAGGGGGAAGACGGCCTTCTGTACGCTCTCGTCGAGCTCGGCCCCCAGGCGGCTTCGGCAACACCCTCGATCGAGGTCCGGTACGAGAAGGATACCGAAGCGCTCTCGGCGCCGATCGCCTCTCCTCCGCCTCCGTCCATTCCCGAGTCGAAGATAGAGTCGACGGGACCGACGCCTGCGTGGCTCATCGGCGCCGGTGGGGTGGCCCTGGGCGTCCTCGGTTTCGCGTTGATTCGAGCCATGATGAGCGCTCGCTCCCCGGCACCGAAGCGGGAAGCGCCCACGGAGTCGTCGGGCGAAGCTCCAAAACCTATCTTCTGCCCCCAGTGCGGCACCAAGGGACGCCGAAGCGACTCCTTCTGCATGAACTGCGGGACGCGTCTCCCCGCGAAGTGAGGATCAGGCGAGGTCTGAGGTAAGCGCCGCGCGCTGTGCCTCGGTGAGCCGGGTCGCCTCTTGCAGCCGCGGGTGGTCGCTTCCGATCGCGACGGGCACGCGTCCCGAAGTCGCGAACTTCAAGTACTGGACCGAGGAGAGGCGGTCCTCACCCACCTGCCTTTCGTCGAAGCTCGCGTAAACCTTCTCCCCGCCCGGAAGCTCGACGAAGAGATGCTCCGGCAGAGTCTTCCAGCTCCGGAGACGCTCCGCGCGCTCCGAAGGAGAGTCGATCTCGATGAGCAGCGTGGCCCCGAGCTCCCCTTCCCTTCCGAGAAGCTCGTTGTAGGTCTCGATCTCGTGCTGGATGTCCGTTTCCTTCACGATCTGCTCGACGCGGATCATCTCCTGGATCTGGAAGCGCACGGTCTCGTGATTCTCGAAGAGAAACGTCAGGTGCTCGCCCAGGTGGACCCGACGAGGCTTCTTCTGGTTCATGACTTCCTCGAGCAACCGGCTGCGCACCTCTCCATAGGTGACGTAATCCAGGATCTCGGAGCGCTCCACCGGCCTCATCGCGGCTCCTCCCCGAAACCATCCTCGCGGTAGGCGCGCGCGAGAAGAGTCATCGGATGCATTGGCGATACGTTCGCGTGCTGGCGGAACTGAAGGGCGGCGAGAGGGCAGTCCGTGGCCCAGATCTCGGCGCCTCTAGACTTCATCTCGTCGAAGGCTTTCTGACCCACCCGCTTCGAGTACTCGAAGCCCTCGACCTTGATCGCGTGGGTCCCGTCGTGCCCGCAGCACTCCAGGGTGATCCGGGGCACGACTCCCGGGATCCTCTTCAAGAGGTCGCGCGCTTTGAACCCCACGCCCTGAGCCCGGAGGTGGCAGGGAGCGTGGTAGGCGACGACCTCGCCGGGTGAGCTCTTGAAGTCCGTGTTGAAGCGCTCCTCCTTCCGTATGGACCAGAGAAACTCCGACGGATCCGAGACCGCCGCCGCGAGCTTTCCCGCGGAGACGCGGTCTTCCGAAGCGACGAGTGTCGGGTACTCGCGCCTCATCATCATGGCGCAGGTGGGGTTGATCGCGACCACCCGGCTTCCCGCTTCCACGAACGGGAGGAGGACTTCGAGGTTCCTGTTCGCTTGCCGGCGCGTCGATTCGAGGTCGCCGATCTCCCAGGCGGGCATGCCGCAGCAAACGAGCCCCGAAACGCAGGCGCTGCGCACCCGGTTGCGATCCAGGACCTCGAGGGTGTCTCGGCCGATCGCGGGCTCGTTGTTCTGCACGTAGCACGTCTGGAACAGCACCACCTCCGGCGCCGATGGGGAGACGTCGCGCGCGATGCGCCCCGTTCGCTCCGCCCAGCGCTCGAAGGTCGAGGAAGCAAAGCTCGGAAGAAGCTTCTCGCGGTGGATCCCGAGGAGTTTCTCCAACAGGAACCGGTAGACGCGCGATCGATGAAAGAGGTTCACGAGCCCGAAGCTCAGGCGCGCAAGAGACCCGGCCTCATCGGGCCGGGAGAGCAGCGTATCTCTCAGCGTCGAGCCCGCCTTCTTCCGCTTCACCGCCTGGTGGCGATGGACCAGGCGCGGGAAGTCGAGCTGGAACTCGTGTCCGTCGCGGGGGGTGTAGGGACACTGCACCTCGCAGAGCTTGCACTGGAAGCAGGCTCCCAGGATCCGGTTCGTCTCCCCAGCGTCGATCTTGCGAACGTCGCCCTCGTGCTTCCGGTCGAGAAGATCGAAGAGCATGGGAAAGCTGTCGCAGTATTTGAAGCACATGCGGCAGCCGTGGCAGATCTCGAAGATCCTCTGGACCTCACCCTTGAGCGCTTCTTCATCCCAGTACTTCGGCTCCTGCGGATCATAGGAAAGCCCGGCGGTCGGCTTGTAAGAAATGTTCATGAATGGAACGCCGCCGAGGCGGGCCCGGCGCCCGCCCTCGGCCCAACCGGACTCAGTCGAGGCCGTCGAGGAGCTTCTGGAAGCGTCCCGCGTGGGACTTCTCCGCCTTCGCGAGGGTCTCGAACCAGTTGGCGACCTCGTCGAATCCCTCCTGACGCGCGGTCTTGGCCATCCCCGGGTACATGTCGGTGTACTCGTGGGTCTCGCCGGCGACGGCGGCCTTGAGATTCAGGGACGTGTCTCCCAGAGGAAGGTCGGTCGCGGGATCCCCCACCTGCTTGAGGTAGTCGAGGTGTCCGTGGGCATGTCCGGTCTCGCCTTCCGCGGTCTCGCGAAAGTTGCTCGCGATCTCCGGATAGCCCTCGATGTCCGCCACCTTCGCGAAGTACAGGTACCGGCGGTTGGCCTGCGACTCGCCGGCGAAGGCGGCCTTCAGGTTGTCGTGCGTCTTGGTCCCTTTCAGGTTCGGCATTGGGTCTTCGTCTCCTTCTTGGATTTCCGGCATCCCGCGCAGACGCCGGTAAAGTTGATGGAATAGTCGCGGACGGCGAAGCTCCCGAGCGAGCGGGGAAGCGCGAACCCGCGCACTTCGGAATCGTCGAGGTCGAAGATGCGGCCGCAGCCATCGCACAGCAGGTGGTGGTGCCGCTCGAAAATGGGATCGAAGCGCGCAACGGCGTCGGGGTGCGGAACCTTGCGCGCCGCCCCGACGCGCACCAAGGCCTCGAGCACCCGATAGACCGTGGTGCGGGAAAGACCGGCAAGCCTTTCCCCCACCGCGTCGAAGATCTGGTCGGCCGAGGGGTGATCGCTTCTCTCGACGAGCTCCTCCAGGATCGCGCGCCTTTGAACCGTCATCGCGAGCCCGTGCTCCCGGCACAAGCTCACGGAGCGAGCGAGCCGTTCCCGAGCGTCCATGGATTGCAATCTAATACCAGTTGATACAAATTGTCAAGTAAATCGGATAGAGCTAGATCGTCTCCACCCCCTTTCGGCTGATCGGCCTGCCGACGGTGAGCGCGTCGCGGAGCTCGGGTGCCAGAGCTTCGTAGCTGGAATCGGGTTCGGTTCCGAGAGCGTCGAGAACCTTGCTGAAGAAGCACCGGGCGGCGGCGGCCGCGGCGACGTCGAAGATCTCGCCGTCGTCGAGGCCGTGTTTTCGCAGGACCTCGACGTCTTCCGGCGTCACCGCGTCCGCTTGCCGCACGACTTTTTCGGCGAAGGCCATGACTGCGGCCTCCGTCGGCTCCAGGGTCGATCCCTCGATTTCGAGAGCGATTCGGGTCAGGTCCTGGGTCGAGAAGAACTGGCTTTCGAGCGCCTGGCCGTGCGCGAGCGCGCAATAGGAGCATCTCAACGCGCGGGCCGCGGCGAGGGTCACCAGCTCGTAGCGTCTCGAGTCCATCGTCGAGCGGATGCTCTTCTGGAGCTGCGCCCAGCCGTCCATGACCTGGGGCCTCATGCCGAACACCTTGGCGTAGTTCGGCACGTATCCATACCGTGCCTGATTCTGTTCGTACATGCGCCGGACTTCGCCCGTCGCTTTTGCGACCGGAATGGTTTGGATGAAGCTCATTACACCCCTCTTGCTTGATTCCTCCAACTGGACGTCGTTTAGAAGAAGACGCTCACCGACACGTAGGCGGTCGCGGGAACGATCCCATATTCCGAGGGAACAAGCGCGTCCTGCCCGAGGTCGCTCGGTCCGAACCCGAAGAACAATCCCCCGCTCACTGCGGCCGAATCCGAGGCGGAATAGGCGAAGCTCGGCGAGACGAGCGCGCTCCCGTCTCCGATGTTCCAGAGCAGAAGGCCCGCGAGACTCCATAAAGGATGGAGCTGATAAGACGTCTGTACCGCCGCCTCGTCGCGGCCGAGGACCTGGAGCTCTCCCCGAAGAAACGGATCGGATTCGAGGACCCTCGCATAGTCCTCTTCATCGGAAGCGCCGAAGCCGTCCCGCTGGTACTCGAGGACGAAGAGGAGATCCCGGCCGCTTACCGTGAACCGGCGGTCGAGGCCGATGCTCCCTCGAAACACGAGATCCTGGTCCTGGTCCCGGAGGGTGCCCTCCCCTCGCAGAGCCCACGGTCCGAGAGAGCCCGAGGCGCCGAACGCTCCCGCTGCCTCGTCGTAGAGAACGCCCGCCCACCCGGAGAGCTCCCAGCCTCTAATGGTCGTGAGTCCCCGCCCGAGCGCCGTGAGCTCTTCGCCCACGGCGGTCTTCGTGGGCCGGACCACGAGGTCGACCTCGCTGAGCGGCCCGGGATAGACCCGCACCCGCAGGGCGTCGACACCGGCGCGGAACTCTCGGAACGGATCGGCGGGGTTGAACGGCGAGAACGGGTCCGACGGGGTCAGGAAGAGCGTCGTCGCCCACGACACCGCCTGGCGGCCGGCGTCGATCCGAAAAGAGGACGTGGGGGCCCATCCCACCCTCAGGCGATCGAAGCGATGCTGCCAGAGGACGTGCTCGCTCTCCTCGAGGGTCCACTGGAGATCGAGCCACTCGCCGCCGCTCGGGACTGCTCCAACGAATAGGCCGCGGCCCTCGTTCTCCCGAAGGGTCAGGACCTGCTCGTAGGCCAGCTCGAACGAGAAGTCGCCGAGCTCGGGCTCGGTCGAGATCCGGAATCGATTGAAATCGCTGACGCCCCCGGAGACGAGCGCGTTCGAACCGCTCCACTGAGGTACGTTCTGGTAGTAACCCGTGAACCAGCGAGGCTCCTGCGCTTGCGCGACGCCGGCGACGAGCCAGAGGAGCGCCGCCGGCCGCATCAACGCTTTTCGTCCGAAGCGATCCGGCCGTCCACCAGGCGCACCAGCCGCCTCGAATGATGCATCACCCGCGGATCGTGCGTGGCGAAAACGAAGGTCGTTCCCTGATCGCGGTTCAGCTCCTCCATCATCTGGAGCAGAGACTCGCTCGCGGCGGAGTCGAGGTTCGCCGTGGGCTCGTCGGCGAGGACCAGGGCGGGACGGCCGACGACCGCGCGGATGACCGCGACTCGCTGCTGTTGTCCTCCGGAGAGCTTCCCCGGGCGGCGATCCTCGAGTCCCACGAGCCCGGTGCGTTGGAAAAGCTCCCGAACCCGCTTCTTTCGCTCGCTCTCCTCCATTCCACGGAGCAGCAGCGGGAACTCGGCGTTCTCGAGCGCGGTCAGGACCGGAAGGAGATTGTAGGCCTGGAAGACGAACCCCACCTGCTGGAGGCGGAGCTTCGCGAGCTCGCGGTTCGACATCTCGGCGATATCGCGTCCGGCAATCCAGACCCGGCCCCGGCTCGGCCGGGTGAGCCCGCCGATGATGTTGAGAAGCGTCGTCTTTCCGGAGCCCGAAGGGCCCGCGAGGGCCGTGAACTCCGCGCGCGCGATGGTGAGATCGACGCCGGCGACCGCCCGAACCTCCTCAGCCTCGTGCTCGAAGATCTTCCACAGATCCTCGGTGCGAACC
>Ga0299906_10003581_pt1 | contig 12793 bp, 10 predicted proteins | sample RVTome_14_FD_200259 | JGI IMG/M metagenome (GOLD analysis project Ga0299906, IMG submission 200259) | Soil microbial communities from uranium-contaminated site in the Upper Colorado River Basin, Wyoming, United States - RVT145D125 (version 2) ...
TCTTGTCGATCTCGTCGATGTAGACGATGCCCCGCTCGCACTCGGCGACGTTGAAGTCGGCGGCCTGGAGGAGCCGGACGAGGATGTTCTCCACGTCCTCGCCCACGTAACCGGCCTCGGTGAGCGTAGTGGCGTCCGCGATCGTGAACGGGACGTGCAGGGTGCGGGCGAGCGTCTGTGCAAGAAGCGTCTTGCCGACCCCCGTCGGACCGATCAGCAGGATGTTCGCCTTGTCGATCTCGACGTCGTCGAGCACACCGTGATGGTGCACACGCTTATAGTGGTTGTACACCGAGACCGAGAGCGTCTTCTTTGCAGCCTCCTGGCCGATCACATACTGATCCAGGACGTCTTTGATCTCCTGCGGCGTCGGGTTGGGAGCCGTGTGCTCCTGGGCCTCGCGCTCCTCTTCCTCCGCGAGGATCTCGTTGCACAGCGAGATGCACTCGTTGCAGATGTAGACGTTCGGTCCGGAGATGAACTTCTTGACGCTCTCCTTGGACTTGCCACAGAAGCTGCAACGGAGGTGTTTGTCGGTCATGTCGAACTCCTGGGTGCGGTGCTACTCGTCGCCGCTGTCCGAGTCGGTCGGCTTCCCAGCCATTTGCTGAACCGAACCTTCGAGCACCCGGTCGATCAGGCCGTATTCCACCGCCTCCTCCCCACTCATGAACCGATCACGGTCCACGTCCGAGGCGATTTGCTCGACGGTCTGACCCGTATGCCTGGAAATAATACCGTTCAGCCTCTCCCTAATATGCAAGATTTCCCTTGCGGCGATCTCGATGTCGGCCGCCGTTCCGTGCGATCCCCCCGACGGCTGGTGGATCAAGATGCGGGCATTGGGGAGTGCGTTGCGCTTCTCGGGCGCGCCGGACGCGAGGAGCACCGCCGCCATCGAAGCCGCCATCCCGACGCAGAAGGTCGAGACCGGCGCGCGCAGGTGCTGCATCGTGTCGTAGATCGCCAGTCCGGCGTAAACGCTGCCGCCGGGCGAGTTGATGTACATGAAAATGTCCCGCTCCGGATCCTCGGCGTCGAGGAAAAGGAGCTGGGCCAGGATGATGTTCGCGACGTTGTCGTCGATCCCAGTCCCCAGAAACACGATCCGGTCCATGAGGAGCCGGCTGAAGATGTCGTAGCTGCGTTCGCCACGACTCGTGCGTTCGATGACGTACGGCGGGTAGATCGGCATGCGCTTTCCTTTCGTCCCGTCAGGCGCTCGGCGCCTCGGTGATTTCCGATTGCTTCATGAGGAAGTCGAAGACGGCCTTCTCCGTGAGCTCGTGCTCGAGAGCCTGGAGTCGTCCCGACTTCTGTAGTTCGGCGTAGACCTTCGCGGCGTCGGTCCGGTTCGCGGCCGCGATTTCCTCGACGCGCACGTCGATGTCCTCTTCCGAGGCGGAGAGCCCCTGCGTGTCCGCGATCCGCTCGATCATCAGAATCCGCTTCACCGCTCGCTCGGCCTCGGGCCGAACCTGTTCGCGCAGCTCCTGCAGGCGCTCCTGCGGGATGGTGTGCTCCTCGCCAATGGCGGAATCGACGTAGCGGGCCACCATCGACCCCGGAACGTCGAACGGATTCGCCTCGATCAGCAGGTCGAGGAGCCGCGCGCGCACCACGGCGTCCGCGTGTTGCTCCGCTTCCTTCTCCATGTCCTGACGAATCTTGGAGCGGAGCTCGTCGAGTGTCTCGAACTCACCGACCTGGGTGGCCAGATCGTCGTCGAGCTCCGGGACGTCGAGAATTCGCCGCGACGTGAGCTCGATGCGCACCCGCTCGGCGTGACCGCGACGCGACTCGTCGGGGAAATCGTCCGGGAAGCGCACGTCGAAGGCGGCCGCACTCCCGGGCTCGAGCGTCTTGATGGCGTCCTCGATATCGGGAATGGCGTCTCCCGTCCCCAAGACGACGTCGTAGTCTCGACCCTCGTCGACGGGCTCGTCGTGCTCGCCGAGCCGCGTAATGGTGACCGACACGAGGTCCTTCACCTCGGGCTTGCCCTCGTCGACCGGCTGCCACACGCCGTTTTGCTCCTGAATGCGACCCAGCACCGCATCGATCTGACTCTCGGTGACGGGCTCCGTCTGGCGCTCCACCGCGAAGCCGCCCAGGCGCGACACCTCGAAGACGGGCTCGACATCGAAGGTGATGGCGAAGGTGAGGTCGGCCTGCGGCTCGTACTGTAGGTCCTCGAGCTCTCCCTCCGAGATCGGGCGGAGCTCCTGGGCCGCGAGCGCCTGCCGATACGCGGCCCCGACGAGCTTGTCGAGCGCTTCCCGCCGCAGCGTGCCGCCGAAGCGCGACTCAATGACCTTCGGCGGAACCCGCCCTTTTCGAAAGCCCTTGAGCTTCGCACGGGAGGCCAGGTGACGCGCCGCCTTGCGCTCTTCCTCCTGGACGATGGACGCGGGCACCGTCACGCTCATACGACGGCGCCAGCGTTCCTGCTCCTGCACGGAGATCTGGAGGCGTGATGCGTCGAGATTCATACCGTCACACGGTCTTGGCTTTTCGGAGGAAACGGGTGCGGCGAAAGTGCGAAAGGGGGGACTCGAACCCCCACGGCACGAAGCCACGGGATCCTAAATCCCGCGCGTCTACCAATTCCGCCACTTTCGCGCCTTTCAAAGATAAACCCGGGGGAGGACGGGTTGAAGAACGAGGCGAGAGGACCTCTGCTCAGACCACCCTAGGGCATGCGGATGTTGACCACGCGGCTGTCTCCCGCTCGATCCTGGAAGTGGAGCGACACGATCTCGCCACTCGCGACATCATCGAGGGCATGCCGCACATCTTCCGGGGCCGTGATCTCCATATCGTCGATGCGCGTGAGCTTGAATCCCCGGTACTGCGCGACCCCCCGCCGCTCCGCCACGCTTCCGCGCGCGACCTCCGTCAGCATGACCCCGGTCGCATCCTCGAACCCGGCGCGTTGGGCGACGTCGGGGTCGAGGGCCTGGACGCGGATCCCGAGCCTTTCGGCCGCGAGCTCCGCTCGTTGCGCTACGACGGGAGCGACGTTGTTGATGGGTGCCTCTTCCAAGCGGATGTCCACGTCCATCGGCTGCCGGTTCCGGTAGACGCTGAGACGCACCCGGTCGCCAGGACGACGCTCGGCGATCCCGGCCTGCAGCTCGGAGACATAACCCACGGGCTGACCGTCGAGCTCGACGATCACGTCTTCGGGGCGCAGGATTCCCGCGGAGGGCCCATCCGCGGGGACGCTCTGGACGAGGATGCCGGACACCGAGGGCAGGCCGTAGGCCTCTGCGTCCTCGGCCTCGACGTCATCGATGATGACACCGATGCGTGGGCGCTTCACGTGGCCGTATTCGACCAGGTCCTCCATGATGCGGCGGGCCAGGTTGATCGGGATCGCGAAGCCGTATCCCTGGTAGACCCCCGTGGTCGACGCGATCGCCGAGTTGATGCCTACGACCTGGCCGCGAAGATTCACCATCGGCCCCCCGGAGTTACCGGGATTGATGACCGCATCGGTCTGGATGAAGTCCTCGATCGCGTACCCGGACAGGCCCTGGTCGTAGCGGGGATCGTTGATGATCTCCTGTTGCAGGAGCCTGAGCCCGCGGCCCCGGGCGCTGATGATTCCCGCCGTGACCGTGAAATCGAGCTGCGTCGATGCTCCGAAGCCCGGATTGCCGATCGCGACGATCCATTCACCGACGTTGAGCTGGTCGGAGTTTCCGAGCGACATCGTCGGCAGATCCTCGGCGACGTCGACCTTGATGACGGCCACGTCCGTGAACGGATCCGCGCCGACGATCCGGGCGGGGTAGTAGCGCCGATCCGGGAAGTAGACCCGTAGATCGGTGGCCCCTTCGACGACGTGGTTGTTGGTGAGAATGTACCCGTCGGGTGACACGATGAAGCCACTGCCGCCGGAGATCGCGGACCTGGGCGGCGCCTCCCCCTCGGGAAGGTCGAAGAACCGGCGGAACTGCTCCGGTACCGCACCACCCTCGTTGCCCGCCACAGTGCGGCGGCTCTCGATGCGTACCACGGCCGGCGTGACCGCTCTCGCCAGATTCGTGAACGCGTCGCTCAGGTCCGCCGCCGGCCGCACGGCTGCCTCGGGAACCTGCGGCGCATCGGAGAGCGTGGGGAGGGCGTGCGACGTGCTCGTCCACCCCAACCCGCTCGCGATCCCGATGCCGATCAGCAATACGGTGCCGACCGCTCCGACGATTCGTGCCTTTGCCTTCAGGGGGTCGTACATACCGACTGTCCTCCCGTAACGTGCAATATCATCACCGAGTCTTCGTTGTCCATCACCGCCCTGGACTACATCTGTCTTGGACGACGGGACGAAGCCGGCGGGTTGCTTCCCGCCGGCTCCGCTCCGTACCGCCGCCCCCTGACGACCCGCCTACTTCTCTTCGTCCACGATCTCGTAATCGGCCTCGACGACATCCTCGTCGACCGGCGCCGATTCGTCGTCCGTGTGCTCGGAGTCGGTCGTCTCGGGCTCGGCCGAGGCTTCGGACGCCGCTGCTTGCGACTGATACATCTCCTGGCCGGCCGCGCTGAACGCCTGCATGAGCTCGTCACGCGCGGCATTGATCGTATCGAGGTCGTCGCCCTTCAAGGCCTCCTTGGCGGCACCGGTCGCTTCCGTGAGGCGCTGCCTCGTGTCTTCCGAGACCTTGTCGCCCCATTCGGCGGTGTCCTTCTCGACCTGGTAGACGAGCGAATCGAGCTGATTGCGCGATTCGACCTTCTGCCGGCGCTCCTCGTCTTCCGACGCATGGGACTCCGCGTCCTTGACCATGCGATCGATCTCGGCGTCCGATAAGCCGCTCGACGCCTCGATGCGGATCTTCTGCTCCTTGCCGGTGGTCCGGTCCTGGGCCGATACGTGCAGGATTCCGTTCGCGTCGATGTCGAACGTCACCTCGACTTGAGGCATGCCGCGCGGCGCTGGGGGAATTCCAGTGAGCTGGAACTTACCGATGGTCTTGTTGTCCATGGCCATCTTCCGCTCGCCCTGCAGGACGTGTATCTCGACCGTCGTCTGATTGTCCTCGGCCGTCGAGAAGACCTCCGCTTTCTTCGTCGGGATCGTGGTATTGCGCTCGATCAGCGTGGTCATGACGCCTCCGAGCGTTTCGATTCCGAGCGAAAGCGGCGTCACGTCGAGCAGAACGACGTCGCTTACCTCTCCCGAGAGCACGCCGCCCTGGATGGCCGCGCCGACGGCGACGACCTCGTCCGGGTTGACGCCCCTGTGCGGGTCCTTGCCGAAGAAGCTCTTCACGATCTCCTGCACCTTCGGGATCCGCGTGGACCCTCCGACGAGGATGACCTCGTCGATGTCGCTCTTCGAGAGCCCCGCGTCCGCGAGCGCCTTCTCCATCGGCGGAATGGTGCGCTGGTTCAGATCGTCGACGAGCTGCTCGAACTTCGCCCGACTGAGGCTGTAGTTCAGGTGCTTCGGACCTTCCTGGGTCGCCGTGATGAACGGGAGATTGATGTCCGACGACATGGTCGTCGAGAGCTCCATCTTTGCCTTCTCGGCGGCTTCCTTCAGACGCTGCAGCGCCATCGAGTCCTTTGAGAGGTCGATGCCCTGGTCCCTCTTGAACTCCTCGACGAGCCAGTTGATGACGCGCTGGTCGTAGTCGTCACCACCGAGGTGCGTGTCGCCATTGGTGGACTTCACCTCGAAGACGCCGTCGCCGAGCTCCAGGATCGAGATGTCGTACGTGCCGCCACCGAGGTCGAAGACCGCGATCTTCTCCTCGGTCTTCTTGTCGAGGCCGTATGCGAGCGCGGCGGCCGTGGGCTCGTTGATGATCCGCAGCACCTCGAGGCCGGCGATCTTGCCGGCATCCTTCGTAGCCTGTCGCTGGGCGTCGTTGAAGTACGCGGGCACGGTGATCACTGCCTGATCGACCTTGGTACCGAGGTAGTCCTCGGCCGTCTGGCGCATCTTCTGGAGGATGATCGCGCTGATCTCCGGCGGCGTGAACGTCTTGTCCGCGTTCGGGATCTTCACGACCACCCGGCTGGCCGAACCCTGTTGCACGTCGTAGGGGACGAGCTTCTCCTCCTCCTGGACCTCCTCGTGCTTTCGGCCCATGAAGCGCTTGATGGAGAACACGGTGTTCTCCGGGTTCGTGATCGCCTGACGACGCGCCACCTGACCGACCAGGCGCTCTCCGTCCCTCGTGAAGGCGACGACCGACGGCGTCGTGCGGCCACCCTCCGAGTTGGGGATCACGACGGGCTCACCGCCCTCCATGACCGCGACCACCGAGTTGGTGGTACCGAGGTCGATGCCGATGACTTTACCCATGTTCTCCTCGTGATTTGTGATAGGGCCCTCTCCAGCGTCGGGCATGAGAAGTGCAATCACCATGCCGGAGGGCGCAGAGAGAATCCCGCCGGTTTGGCGGGTCTTTCGTACGGTCACCCGCCAGATTGGCAGCTTTTGGCGGGCACTCGGGTCGCAAGGTACGTTTCGTCTCCCCGCACCGGCCACGATCCGGACTCGCATGATCCCGCTTCGCGACGACAACCCGACCGAGCTTTTTCCGATCCTGACGATCCTCGTCATCGCGAGCTGTATCGGCGTGTGGTCGTACGTGCAGGGCGCCGGCCTCTCGCAAGAAGCATTGATGGGGTCGATTTGTGCGTTCGGGGCCATACCCGCGGAGATCACAGGGCAGGTCACCGGGGCCGATGGAGCGGGCCCGTGCAACACCGGCGGTCTCCGGTGGGAGGCGCTGTTCACCTCCATGTTCCTGCACGGAGGCTGGATGCATTTGATCGGGAACCTCTGGTTCCTATGGATCTTCGGCAACAACGTCGAGGATTCCATGGGGCATTTGCGCTTCCTGGTCTTCTATCTCCTCACGGGGCTCGCCGCCGCGACCTCGCACGTGCTGGTCGATCCGGGCTCCACCGTACCCATGGTGGGGGCGTCGGGCGCGATCAGCGGAGTGATGGGCGCCTACCTGGTGCTCTACCCCCGTGCCCGGGTCGACACCCTGTTCTGGCTGCTCATCTTCATTCGTGTCGTACCGCTCCCAGCCTGGGTTCTCCTGGGATACTGGATCGTGCTCCAACTGGCCGGTTCCACGGTGTCTGCCGCAGCCGGGGGCGGCGGCGTGGCCTATGCCGCACATATCGGAGGATTCGTGGCGGGCATGCTTCTGGTGTTTCCCTTCCGCAACCAGAAGCTCGTCACGGCGAAGCGCCGAGGGGTCGTGCTTCCTCGCGATCAGATCGATCACGGGGGGTGGTGGTGACGAAGCCCTGGGGTCAGTCGAAGGCGACGAAGTGATTGACCGGCCCGCGCCCCGACCCGAGACCCGGTGCCTCGGCGATGGCCCGCCCGACGAATCGCGTAGCGGCCCCCACGGCGTCATCGAGCGCCCATCCGCGCGCGAGGCCCGCGGTGATCGCCGCCGAAAGCGTGCACCCGGTACCGTGCGTGTGTCGGGTTTCGATCCGACGTCGGCGGAATCGCCATTCCGTCGCTCCGTCCCAAAGGACGTCGACCGCGTCGCCGTCGAGGTGTCCGCCCTTGACGAGCGCCGACGCCGCTCCCAGGTCGACGATCGCCCGGGCTGCCGAGACCATGTCGTCGATCGTCTCGACCGGCCGCCCCGTGAGAATCGACGCCTCCTCGAGGTTCGGCGTGACGATGGCCGCCAGCGGGAGGAGATGCTCACGCAACGCGTGTTCTGCCGAGACCTCGAGCAGACGGTCGCCGCTCGTCGCCACCATTACCGGGTCCATCACGTAGCGGTGGAGCCTGTGCGCACGAAGGGCGCCGGCCACCTCGACCGCGAGCGCGGCCGTCGCGAGCATCCCGGTCTTCAACGCCTCCGGTCGCAGGTCCGTGGCGACGGCGTCGATCTGAGCGCGCACGTCGGACAAGGGAACCGTATGGATCGCGTGCACTCCGAGGGTATTCTGTGCGGTGATCGCCGTGATGACGCTCGTCCCGAAGACGCCGAACCGATGAAAGGTCTTGAGGTCCGCCTGGATGCCGGCGCCGCCGCCGCTGTCGCTGCCGGCGATCGTGAGGGCGATGGGAAAGTCGTGCTCGTTCATCCTCTCGGAAGGTCGCTTCGATGGTGGAGTTGAGCCAGCGCAGAGCCCAGGTCGTGCGCCGCCTGCGCACGCGGAAGTCTCGGGAGCGGGAAGCGCGGGTGCTCGTCGAAGGTGTGAGGGCGTGTACCGAAGCCCTGGACACGTCTGCCGCCGTCGAGTTCGCGGTGGTCTCGCCGAGACTCGACGCCTCGGCGGAGGGCCGGGTCCTACGGGAACGCCTCAGGCCGTTCGACGTGCATTCCGTCACGGACGACGAGCTCGAGCAGCTCTCGGATACGGACCGTCCCCAGGGTGTGCTGGTCGTGTGTGGTGAGCCCCCGGGCCGGCTCGCCGATCTGCGGACGACCGGTGGGCTCCTCGTGCTCGACGCGCTACAGGACCCCGGCAACGTCGGCACGCTCGTACGCTCGGCAGTGGCCTTCGGCCTGGCCGGCGTCGTCTGTCTCGACGGGACCGTGGATCCCTGGAGTCCGAAGGTGGTACGGGCGTCGGCCGGAACCATCTTCCGGATACCGGTGGTCGGTGTCGGGCTCGACGCGGCGGTCCGATGGCTGGCCGGGGTCGACGTGACGCTCCTGGTGGCGTCGGCGGGGGGCACGCCGGTCGATCGATGGCTTCGTGGAGCACGACGGGACCTGGCGGGCCCGGAGGATCGGGCCTTCGTGCTGGCACTGGGTAACGAGGGGGCGGGCGTGCGAGCGAAGCTCGCTGACGCGGCGGACGCCACGATTGCCATTGAGATGCGTGGGCCGGCGGAGTCGCTCAACGTCGCCATCGCCGGCTCGATCCTGATGCACGAGCTGGCCGGTGATCGGTCGGCCACCTCGGGGCGGGAAACGGAATTGGGCACGAATGGGGAGTCGACGTGATGGAGGACTGGCTGGCGCCGCTTCTGGCGGGGCTCTACGGCCTGCTCATCGGGTCGTTTCTCAACGTCTGCTCACTGCGATGGCCTGTCGACGAATCGGTCGTGAGCCCTCGCTCCCGCTGTCCGAGCTGCGACGCACCCATCGCCTGGTACGACAACGTCCCGATCGTGAGCTGGATCGTCCTCGGAGGAAAGTGCCGTCGCTGCCGGCGGCCGGTATCGATCCAGTACCCTCTGGTCGAGTTGGCTTCGGGGCTCATGTGGGCCGGGACCTTCGTGCTGCACGGCCCCACGTGGGAGGCTCTGCGCGGCGCGGTCTTCCTCACGATCGTCTTCGGGATCGCGATCTCCGACGCCCGCTTCTACATCATTCCCGATCAGTTCTCGATCGGTGGGACCGTCCTGGGTGTCGGGATGGCATTCCTTCCGGGCGGTGTAAGCTGGATCGAGTCGCTCATCGGCGCCTCGGCAGGCTTCGGGGTCCTCTGGCTCGTCGGCGTGGTCGGCACGTGGCTCATCAAGCGGCTCTCTCCGGGCAGGCTCGAGGAGGCCGGTGTCGATCAGGCGATGGGCGGGGGCGACGTCAAGATGATGATGATGATCGGCGCATTTCTCGGGCCGTGGGGTGTCGCGCTGACCGTCTTTCTGGGGTCTGTGCTCGCACTCGTCGTCTTCGGCCCGATCTCGGCGATGTCGAGACGGCTGATTCCGCTGGGCGTCTTCCTCGCCGCCGGGGCCGGCGTAGCCTATGTGTGGAGCGACGCGATGATCCGTTGGTACCTCAGCGCGGTCATCGGCGTGTGAGAAGGGTAGGAGGGGGCCGGCTCGGGCTCTTCGGGGGACACGGCGTCTCCCCCTGTCACGGGTCTCGCTGTCCGAGTCCCTGCCCGAGGTAGCTTCGGGAGAGATCGACATAATGCGCGCCCCCACCCTCGATCCAAGACGCCGCCGACCCGTCGAGCGTCTTCTTCACGACCCCCGGCACCCCCGCGACCAGGCTGCGCTCCGGAATGCGTCGACCCTCGAGAACGACGGTGTTGGCGGCTAGCAGGCACTCGGCGGCGACCACCGCGCCCTGCAGGATCACCGCGTTCATTCCGACCACCGTGCGGTCACCGATCGTGCAGCTCTCGAACTTGGCTCCGTGGCCCACGGTGACATCGGCGCCGATGAGCGTGGGACCCCAGCGGCCTACGTGCACCACGCAGTTGTCCTGGATGCTGGTGCGGGGACCGACCACGATGCCGTGGTCGGGGTCGTCCCCCCTCAGCACGGCGCCGAACCAGATGCTGGCCTCCTCGCCGACCGTGACGTCTCCGATGAGCACCGCCGTGGGTGCGATGAACGCCGACGGATGGACCTTCGGCGTCGTCCCGTTGAAGGTCACGATCGTGGCCCCGGCGACCCCCACAGTCTTCCTCACCCGTCGGTCTCCTTCTTGCGCTCACCCAACCTCGTGAGCCGGGCCCTGAGCACCTGGGTCTCGGAGGACTCCAGGATATCGATCTGAACCCCGTCGGTCTGGAAGCCCTGTCCAGGTGTCGGCACCTGCCCGAGCTCGTCGAGTATGAAGCCGTTGAGCGAGCGGTGCTCGCGCTGGGGAAGGGTCACGCCGAGTAGCTCGTCCAGATCGCGGATGTCGACGCTGGCGTCGCACTCGACGACATCGTCGGCGACCCGCACGATTTCCTCTTCATCCAGGTCGGTCTCGTCGACGATCTCGCCGACGAGCTCCTCCAGGATGTCCTCCAGGGTCACGAGCCCATCGGTACCACCGAACTCGTCGGCGACGATGCCCATGTGGATCCTGCGGGCTTGGAAGTCCTGGAGAAGCTGGACCAACGAGAGCGAGCCGGGTACGAAGAACGGCTCCCGCGCCAGGTCGCGAAGCGTGAGGTCGCGTTCCCCACGGGTGAAGCGCTCGTAAGCTTCCCGCACGTACACGATCCCGATGACCTCGTCCACGGAGTCCCGATAGATCGGCACACGGCTGTACGGTACGTCGGCGAGCTCGTCGACAACCTCCTCGAGCCTGCGCTCTTCCCTCCACGCGAAGATGTCGACGCGAGGCACCATGACGTCCCACGCCGTCAGCTCGTCGAGGCGAAAGGCGCGCTCGACGAGCAGATTCTCCGACGCCTCCAGCACCCCTTCCTCTTCGCCGATCTCTTGGATCTCGCGCAGCTCGCGCTGTTGCTGGCCGTTGAGCGAGGCATCACCGCCACCGAGACGGTCCTCCAGCCTCGACACGGGCGTGACGAGCGGGCGGGCGATGCGTTCGACCGTGAGAAGGATCGGCGCAGCCGTGAGGGCGAGCCGCACGGGCCGTCTCGCCGCAATGAGATGAGGAATCAGATCCGCCACGACGAGCACGATCACCACGCCCAGCGCCGTGCTCACCACCGGCCGGGCCATTCCCCACGTCGTGACGCCGGTCGATGCGATGACGGCCAGCGCGGTCAGGTCGAGGGCCATCGTGACGACCCTCACGCTGGCGCCGACGTCCTGCTTCAGCTCGCGTACCCTGGCCAGCTCGGGCGCACCCGCGAAGCCTTCCTCCGCGAGCGTCCGGGCGCGCGAAGGTCCGATCTCGAGGGCCGCATCGTGCGCGGCCGTGAGAATGGCCGACGTGAGGAGCATCGAGGCGACGACCGCGGCCGCGATCAACATCCGCGGACCGCCGCGTCGCCGGGCCTACTGGGAGGGCGGTCGCCCGCCCCCGAACCTCGGACTACGTCCAACCTTCACTCTCCTGGAGGAGCTCTCGGATCACCTCGCGGGTCGTTCGCCCATCGGCCTCGGCCTCGAAGTTGAGCACGAGCCGATGGGCGAGCACCGCCGGAGCGATGGCCCGCACGTCATCATAGGACGGGATCGGGGCTCCGCGCGACGCCGCGCGCGCCTTCGCCCCGAGGACCAGGAACTGCGACGCGCGCGGCCCGGCTCCCCAGGAGACGTACTTGGTGGCCACGGACGACGCTTCTTCACCCGGACGCGTCGAGCGGGCCAGACGCACGGCGAAGGACACCAGCGACGGCGGAGCTGGAATCCTGCGCACGAGGCGTTGGAGCTCGATGAGCTCCGAGGCGGAGATGACGCTCTCCACGACCGGCTCGTCCTCGCCCGTCGTCCGCATCGCCACCTCCTCCTCCTCCTCCCTCGACGGATAGTAGATGGGCAGCTCCAGCATGAAGCGGTCGAGCTGGGCCTCCGGAAGGGGGTAGGTACCCTCCTGCTCGATCGGGTTCTGCGTGGCCAGGACGAAGAAGGGCGGGGGGAGGACGTACGTCTCGCCCGCCGCCGTGACCGCGCGCTCCTGCATGGCTTCGAGCAGGGCAGCCTGCGTCTTGGGCGGTGTCCGGTTGATCTCGTCGGCCAGGACGATGTTGGCGAAGATCGGCCCCTTCACGAACCGAAAGACCCTTCGCCCCGTGGTCCGGTCCTCTTCGATGACCTCCGTGCCCGTGATATCGGTCGGCATGAGGTCCGGCGTGAACTGAATGCGGCTGAAGTCGAGGTCGAGCGCATCCGCCACCGTCTGCACCAACAGCGTCTTGGCGAGGCCGGGCACGCCGACGAGGAGGGCGTGCCCGTTCGCCAGGAGGGCGGTCAGCATCTCGTCGATCACTTCCCGCTGGCCGACGATCCGCTTTTCGACCTCGGACCGCATTGCCGCCGAGACATCTGCGGCACGCTCGAGCAGGTGGATGTCTCGGTCGATGACCGTGGCTTCATCCGTAGGGGTCATGCGCTCCTCGTAATCGTGGCACCCGGGCTGCGAAAGATACACGATCCGGCCGCGGACGGGTCCTGCCGTGGGGGCATCGGCGGCCGCCCGCC
>Ga0299906_10003582_pt1 | contig 12793 bp, 13 predicted proteins | sample RVTome_14_FD_200259 | JGI IMG/M metagenome (GOLD analysis project Ga0299906, IMG submission 200259) | Soil microbial communities from uranium-contaminated site in the Upper Colorado River Basin, Wyoming, United States - RVT145D125 (version 2) ...
GCTGCTCGCAGATCCCGAGGGCGTCCTCGAGGACGACCTGCTTGAGCCGCTCGATCCCACCGGGCAGCTCCTCCAGCCACCGCGCGCTGCGCTGGAGCGGCTTCGCCGTCTGGATGTAGAACATCAGGAAGCGGTCGAGGATGCGGATCACCTCGTCGTCCCCGGCGTCGGTGACGAAGAGGTCGCCGTGGCGCGGGCTCGAGCCGCCGTTTCCGCACAGGTAGACGTTCCAGCCCTTCTCGGTGGCGATGATCCCGAAGTCCTTGTTCTGGGCCTCGGCGCACTCGCGGATGCAGCCGGAGACCGCGCTCTTGAGCTTGTGGGGCGCGCGGAGGCCGCGATAGCGCTCCTCGACGCGGATCGCGAAGGCGGTCGAGTCCTGCACGCCGTAGCGGCACCAGGTGGAGCCGATGCAGCTCTTCACCGTGCGCATCGCCTTGCCGTAGGCGTGCCCGCTCTCGAAGCCCGCGGCCACGAGCTCCTCCCAGATCCGGGGGAGCTGGTCGACGCGCGCGCCGAGCAGGTCGATGCGCTGTCCGCCGGTGATCTTGCAGTAGAGGTCGTACTTCCTGGCCACCTCGCCGAGCACGATCAGCTTCTCGGGGGTGATCTCGCCGCCGGGCACGCGCGGGATCACCGAGTAGGTGCCGCCGCGCTGGACGTTGGCGAGGAAGCGATCGTTGGTGTCCTGGATGGTGGCGTGGCGGGAGACGAGGTCGTTCCAGGTGGCGGCGAGGATCGAGGCCACCACGGGGCGACACACCTCGCAGCCGTCGCCCCTCCCGTGGCTGTCGAGCAGGGCGTCGAAGCCCTCCACCCGGCCGAGCTTCACGATCCAGAACAGCTCCTCGCGGGTGTAGGCGAAGTGCTCGCAGACGTGGCGCGAGACCTCGCGTCCGGCGCGCGTCAGCTCCGCCTCGAGGATCTGCACCACCTGGGTCTGGCAGCCGCCGCAGCCCGTGGCCGCCTTCGTGCAGGACTTGACCGCGGCGAAGCTGGCGAGCTCGCCCTCCCGGATGGCGCGCGCCAGGTCGCCCTTGCGCACGTCGTTGCACGAGCAGATCAGGGCGTCGTCGCGCAGATCGGCCGCGCTGGTGGTGGCGCCGCCGCCGCCTGCCGGAAAGAGCAGCTCGCGCGGGTGCTCGGGCAGCGCCGCGCCGGTCTTCGCATCCGAGAGCAGGCGGGGATAGGCGGCGGCGTCACCCACCAGGATTCCGCCGACGAGCCGCGTCACGTCGCGATCGAAGAGCAGCTTCTGGTAGACGCCGGAGGCAGAGTCCTCGAAGACGAGGCTGCGGACGGCGTCGGGCTGCTCGAGGTCCTGGAACCAGTCGCCGAAGCTCGCGACGTCCACGCCGAGCAGCTTGAGCTGGGCGGAGAGGTCGGCCCCTTCGAAGGCCGCCGCCTCCCCCGCGAGCCGGCGCGAGAGGACGTCGGCCATCTCGTAGCCGGGGCCGACGAGTCCGTAGTGGACGCCGCGGTGCACGGCGCACTCGCCGATCGCGAAGATGCGCGGATCGCTCGTCGCGAGGTCGTCGCCGATCGCGATGCCCCCGCGCTCGGAGAGGTCGAGCCCGGCCGCGCGGGCGAGGTCGTCGCGGGGCCGGATCCCGGCCGACACGATCACCAGGTCGACGTCGAGGTCCGGCGCTCCCTGGAAGCGCATCCCGCGCACGCGCCCCTCGCCGACGATCGCCTCCGTCACCCTCCCGAGATGGACGTGCACGCCGAGCGACTCGATCTCGGCGCGCAGCAGCGCGGCGCCCGCGGCATCGAGCTGCCGCGGCATCAAGCGGTCGGCGTACTCGACGACGTGCGCCTCGAGGCCCATGTCGAGCACCGCCTTGGCGGCCTCGAGGCCGAGCAGCCCGCCGCCGACCACCGCCGCCCGCGAGGCGCCGCGCGCCCACCCCTGGATGGCCCCGAGGTCGTCGATGGTGCGGTAGACGAAGACGCCGGGGAGGTCGGTGCCGTCGATCGGCGGCACGAAGGGGGTCGAGCCGCTGGCCAGGACCAGCACGTCCCAGGGAAAGCGCTCGCCCCCCGCCGTCGCGACCTCGCGCGCGTCGCGGTCGATCGCCTCGATCCGACGCCCGAGGTGCAGCTGGAGACCGCGCTCGACGTACCAGTCGCGCGTGGTCAGCGCGAGCTCCGCGGCGCCGCGTCCCGCGAAGAACTCGGAGAGGTGCACGCGGTCGTAGGCGGCGCGCGGCTCCTCGCCGAAGACGCGGATCTCGTAGCGCTCGCCGAGCCCGCGCTCGACGGCCCGCTCGCAGAAGCGGTGGCCGACCATCCCGTTGCCCACCACGACCAGGCGTTCGCGGACGGAGTGGGATCGGCTCTCGATGGGGACCGGCGCTTCCAGGGGGACTCCCTCGCGTGAAAAGGAAAACGGCGCCTTCGGGGAGCGATGCTCCCCGAGGCGCCGTTGCCTCCCGATCGGGCGGATCCCGGCTCACCCTTTCGAGTGGCGGTGACCGCGACCCCCCGATCGCCCGGAGTCGTTTCAAGACGCGTGCCAGTCCGCGACGCCGGCAGATCGCGCGGCGCGTCGGGCGATGCCTCGGGCTTGGGCAGACGTCGCCCAGAGAACGAGCCGGGCGAGGCGCGAGCTCACACGGCGCGCAGCGTCTTCCGCGGCCGATCGATTCGAGGATCTCCCCGAAAGGCGATGCGGCGGCGATCGGATCGTGGGCGGAGCAGCAGCAGCTACGAGCGCCAGGATCCACGCGGGTCGACCCCGCGAATGCGCGAAGGCCGCGCGGCCTGCTGGGGTGGGCTCTGAGGCCGCGCCGCAGGTGCCGGGCGTGCGACGGCGGATCTAGCGCGAGCGGCGGCGCAGGGCGAGCGCGACCAGCCCGAAGGCGACCAGCCCACCCGTGGCGGGCTCGGGGACGACGTCGAACACGCTGGTGAACGACGCCGAGTCACCCGGCGAGAGCCGGAACCTCAGTGTGATCGCGATGTCGGTCGTGGTCGCGCCGGCGAACAGCTCGCGCAGCGGGATGCCGAAATCCGCGGAGAGACCGGTGCTCGTCGAGCCGTTGGGGACGCCGATGATCGACGCGCCGGCAGGATCGTCGAGCAGGGTGCGGGCGATGATGCCGTCGATCAGCGCCGAGTAGATCGAGTCTCCCGGCGCCGCCGACACCGAGGCGTCCCCTACGACGCCCTGGCCCGTGGCCGAGCTCGTGTCGGTCAGGCTTCCGCTGATCGAGCCCTGGATCAGGCTCGGCGGTCCGAACGCCGGCGCGATCGGCAGCGTGACCATCACCACGAAGGTCTGGACCGACGCGCTGAAGTTCGTGACGGAGGTGATCGCCAGCACCGAGGGATCGGTGTCGAACTGGATCTGGGTGTCGTCGAGGCGCCACAGGCCCCCCGAGCCCATCACGGGGCCGTCGAGCTCGCAGGTGCCGGTGGTCCCCTCGTCGCAGATGAGCTGGCCATCTCCGATCGTCTCGAGGTTGCCGCCCTCGAAGCCGACCTGCATCTCGACGATGTGGAGGGCCGCAACGGGTCCCGACGGGAGCAGCAGCCCGGCGACTTCGACCCCTTCCGCAGGAGCTCGCGGGCGCGCGAGGAGGCGGAGGTGCGCCTCAACGTGCTGGCCGTCGTGCGGCTCACCCACGCCGCGCTGCCCCGGATGCTGCGGCGCCGGCGCGGCGCCATCATCAACGTCTCCTCGACGGCGGGCTTCTCGCCCTGTCCCAACTTCGCGACCTACGGCGCGACGAAGGCCTTCGTCAACAGCTTCACCGAGGCGCTGCACGAAGAGCTGCGCGGCTCGGGCGTGCGCGTCCAGGCCTTGTGCCCGGGGCTCACGCACACCGAGATCTTCGAGCAGGCGGGGGTGGACACCTCGGGGCTTCCCGAGCTGCTCTGGATGGAGGCCGACGAGGTGGTGCTGGAGTCGCTCGCGGCGCTCGAGCGAGGTCAGGTGGTGTTCGTGCCGGGCCTGGGCAACCGCGCCCTGAGCTCGCTCGTGCGCGTGCTGCCCCACGCCGCGTCGAGTCGCTTCGCCGCGCTGTTCGGGTCGCGCTTCCTGCCTCCTCGGAGCGGAGTGCAAGCCGGCGAAGCCGGCGCGCAGCGAGCCGTAGGCGAGCGGAGTCGGGAGGTGGCCTCGCTGGCCTCGACGGCGAGGGGCCGCGAACCCGGATTCCTTCACAGGCTCTGAGTCTCCTCGCGAGACGACCACGCCGGCAGCGCCGCGACGACCCGCCGCGAGGCGCTACGGCAGGTTCGCCGCGTAGCAGGCCTCGAGGCCCTCGAAGCCCTCGAAGCCGGACCGCGCGATCGGGGGCGAGGTGCACGTGCTCTTGCACTTCGCCCCGCAGCCTACCTTGACGCCGCCCTCCTTCGAGTGCTCCACGCCCGCGATGATGTTGGTCTCGCAGTCGGCGGTGGCGCCGTCGCCGCACTGCGCGGTGCACTCCCGGGCGCAGTCCTTGGTGGCGGCCTCGATGCCGACGACGCCGAGACACAGGACGGCCCCAACCGAGACGACGACGATCACTACGACGGCGACGGCCGGGAGCGCCCGCGTCTGCACGTCGTGGGTCACCGCCTCGTACTGGAGGCTCCGGCCGGTCTCCGCGTCCTCCGCGGTGCCGCTGTAGGTGACCTGGCCCTCCGCGGGCCCGGAGGCGCCGCCGAGCGTGACGCGGAGCGAGGACCTCGGCTCGTCCGCCCCCTGCCCCTTGCGCACCAGCGCGTAGACGTCCTGGGACACCTCCTCGGCGTCCAGCTCCTCGAGGTCCGCCGCCGGAATCACGATCCGGAAGCCGGCGGGATCCGTCGCGGCGAGCACGAGGTTGCCGTCCTCGCTCTCGCTGCCGTGGAAGGTCACGCCCCCGACCGTGAGCGACACGATCGGGTTGCCCGCCGCGAGCGCCTGCGCGGGCGCCGCCATGCCGGCGGTCAGGGCGAAGGGAAGGAACGCGGCGAGAGTCAGGCAGGAGATGAGACGGGCGCGCGCGTGCATCGGAGCCCCCTTTCGGCGAGTCGGCGACGGAGAGTCGGCGACGTCGGAAAGCGTATCACCCGACCGAGCGCGCGGTCTACGCCGGCTGGGCGCCGCGCTCGCGCCGCGACGCGACGCGATCCACCGCGGCGAGGGCCTCCTCCGGTGGCGCCGCCGTGAAGCACAGACGCACCCAGCTGCCGTAGTCGCTGCCGCAGGACGGACCCGGCGCGAGGGCGACGCCGACGTCGACGCAATCCTCGAGGAAGCCCAGCAGTCCGCGCGCGTCGAGGCACGGCGCCACGTCGAAGAAGAGGAAGGTCCCCCCTTCGGGCGCGGGGAGGCCCAGCCTCGCGGCGGCGGCCTCGCCCACCTCGGCGTAGCGCTCCCGGGCGCGCGCGATCCACGCGTCGCCGGCGCGCAGCGCCCGCAGGCCGGCCACCTGACCCGCCGTGGGCGCGTGATAGAAGGTATGGGTCGAGATCTTCCGCGCCTCCACCACCGCCTCGGGCGGCGCCACGAGGTACCCCGTCCGGTTGCCCGCCATCCCGTAGGCCTTCGAGAAGGAGTAGACGCTGAGCGTCCGGCCGGGCGCGAAGCGCGCCGGGGAGACGTGCTCGCCCCGATAGACGTAGTCCTCGTACACCTCGTCGGAGATCAGCCAGACGTCCTCCCGCTCCGCCCACGCGGCGAGCGCGGCGAGGGTGTCCTCGGAGAGGACGCGGCCGGTGGGGTTCGACGGGGACGACACGTAGAGGGCGGCGGTGCGCGGCGTCGCGCGGGCCGCCACGGCGGCCACCGCCGCGTCGGCGCTGGCGACGCGGTCGTAGAAGGGGACCTCCACCGGCGTCGCGCGGAAGGCCTGCACGATGCCGCGGATCAGCGGCCAGTAGGGCGCGAGGATCAACACCTCGTCGCCCGGGCTGGTGATCGCGCCGAGCGCGGCGCCGAGCGCGCCGGTGGCGCCCGCGGCCACCAGCACGTTGTCGGGCGCGCAGGCGAGGCCGTTCTTCGCGCGCACCTTCTCCGCGATCGCGTCCAGCAACTGGGGCAGGCCGCCCGTCTCGCTGTAGCGATGCAGACCGGGGTGGTCGGACTCGCGCAGATCCTCCATGCGCGCCCCGTCGAAGGGCGTCATCCAGGTGTCTCCGACGTGGAGGGGGCACACCCCGCCCGGCACGGCGCGCATGCGCTCGGCGAGCGGCGAGAAGACCGCGCCGGGCATGGCCGCCGTGGTGGGCGCGAAGCGCGGCGGACGGGGCACCTAACGCTCTCCTGCGAGCACCGCGGTGTACCCCTCGCGGTAGCTCGGATGGCGAAAGGTGTAGCCCGACGCGACGATGCGATCGTTGCGGCAGCGCTTGTTGCCGCCGCGCCGCGGCTCGCGGCGCGGGTCCGAGGCCACCACCTGCGGCGGCGGCGCGCCGAGCACGCCGGCGAGCCAGGTGAGGACGGCGCCCTCCTCTTCGGGCTCGTGGTCGACGCCGAGGTAGCAGTCGGCCGGCTCGTCGAGATCGAGCAGGTGGTCGAGGATGCCGGCGCAGTCGTCGCGGTGGATCCGATTGGTGTACTGGGGTGCTCCGCGCGCGATCGACACCCGCCCCTGTCGGACCCCCTCCAGGAGGCGCGTGCGCCGCGGACCGTAGATGCCCCCGAGGCGCAGCACGACCGCGGGGAGACCGCTCCCGAGCAGCAGCGCCTCGGCCTCCAGCAGGCGCCGACCGCTCCAGTGTTCGGGCGTGGTCTCCGACGCCTCGTCCACCCACTCCCCCTTCCTCTGCCCGTAGACGGCGGTGCTCGACACGAAGATCAGCCGGCGCGGCGGGACGTCGCGCTTCGCGAGGACCCCGATCAGGTTCCGCAGACCCTCGACGTAGGTGGTGCGGTAGAAGGCGTCGTCGCGGCCGGCCGGCGAGGCGGCGTAGACCACCGCGTCGATCGGCCCGGGGAGGTCGGTGAGTGAGCGCGGAACCGCGAGGTCGGCGGAGATCGGCACGACGCCGGCGGGCAGGTCGACGGGATGGCGGCGCAGACCGATGACGGCGTCGCCCTTCGCGACGCGGATCCGCGCCAGCGCGCTCCCCACGTAGCCGCAGCCCGCGATCAGGATCCCCGCCACGCGCTCGAAGGTATACTTCGCGCGATGCGGCCGCTCATCGGGATCCCGCCGTGTCTCGACGATGCGGGTCGTTGGCGCGCCTCGCGCGAAACCCACTACGCCGACGCCGCCTACGCGCGGGCGATCGCCGAGGCCGGCGGCCTCCCCGTGCTGCTCCCGCTCCAGCCCGAGGTGGGCTCGCTCGTCGAGCGGGTCGACGGGCTGCTCGTGCCGGGCGGCGACGACCTCCTCCCCGACGCCGCCGATGCGCACCGCTACCCCGCAGCGGTGCGCTTCGAGCCGACACCCGCGCGGCAGCTCGCCTTCGATCGCGCCCTGCTGGCCGCCGTGCTGGAGCGCGGCCGCCCGGTGCTCGGGATCTGCTACGGCATGCAGCTGATGGCGCTCCACGGCGGCGGGCGCCTGCACTTCGACCTTCCGACGGACCTCCCCGACGCGGGCGAGCACCGCCTGGCCGAGCCCGACGCGCGCCACGCGCTCCGACTGGAGGCGGGGTCGCGGCTCGCCGACCTGCTCGGCGCCGGCGCGACCTCGGTGAACAGCCGCCACCACCAGGCCGTGGCCGAGCCGGGCGCCGCGCGCGTGACGGCCCGCGCGGAGGACGGCGTGATCGAGGCGCTCGAGCTGCCGGGCTCCCGCTTCGCCCTCGGCGTGCAGTGGCACCCGGAGTCCATGGATGCCCCGCACCGGGAGGCGCTCTTCGGCGCCTTCGTCCGCGCCTGCGCGGACGCCGCGGCGGGCGCTGGTCGGGCGTCGGAAGGGCGGGGATAATCCGACCGTGCGGCTCGTGCTCTCGCTGCTCTTCTGGATCTTCCTGTCGGTGACGTCGATCGCGCTCTTCCCCGTCGCGGTCCTCGTCTGGGCGGTCACGGCGCCCTTCGACCGCCGCCTGCGCGCCCTCCATCTCTTCACCTGCTTCTGGGGGTCGCTCTACACCTGGTGCAATCCGGCCTGGCCCGTCGAGGTGGTCGGCCGCGAGAAGGTCCGGCCGGACGAGGCCTACGTGATGGTGGCGAACCACCTCTCGCTGCTGGACATCCTGGTGCTCTTCCGGCTCTTCACCCACTTCAAGTGGGTCTCGAAGATCGAGAACTTCAGGATCCCCTGCATCGGCTGGAACATGCGCCTCAACCGCTACATCCCCCTGCGCCGCGGCGATCGCCGCAGCGTGCTCGCGATGATCCGACGCTCGCTCGAGACCCTCGCCGAGGGCAGCTCGGTGATGCTCTTTCCGGAGGGCACGCGCTCGCCGTCGGGTCGCATGCGGGCGTTCAAGCCCGGCGCCTTCGAGATCGCGCTCCAGGCGAAGCGTCCGGTCCTCCCGATCGCCGTCGAGGGGACGGCGCGCGCGCTGCCGAAGCGCGGCTTCGTCCTCCAGGGCCGGCACCCGATCCGCGTGACGATCCTCGATCCCCTCCCCTACGAACTCTTCGCGGGGCAGGACGCCCAGGAGGTGTCGGAGCGGGTGCGCGCGCGCATCGCCCAGGTGGTGGAGGAGAAGGAGCTGACCTCCGCCGCGTAGCCAAGGCCCCGGCCCGGAAGCGTTGCGAAGAGGATGCAGCACGCGTACCCGCGTCATCGCACTGCGGCCCCCCCGAGGCGACTGAGGAAGATGCCGAGAGGTCCTGCGGCGATTCCCGAGGGAATCGACCACCACGCAGTCTTCCTCCGGATGCTCCATATTTCTGGGCATCTTGACCGTGGTCGAGTCGTCGCAGCACGCTGACGGACCACACGGTCCCGGGAGAGACGGTTGCCCCCCAAGCACGTCGGCGTTCGCCGGATGGCGAAAGCCCGGAAAGCCCGGAAGGATGGGCTCGGGAATTCGGGAGTTGCCAGCGGCATCGGCGCTCCCGCCTCGGCCTCATGCGTTCCGGGTGCACACACGAACGCTCGAGGTCCCCTCCGACCCCCCGACCGGGAGCGGATGTAGTGGCGCGCCAGGATCGCCCCGCGGATCGCCACCGCGATTCTTCGATGTCCGCGGGGCCCGAGCCGGCGGGAGGACGGTCCGCGCCGCTCAGGGCACGGACCCGCAGACGCGTCATGGTCGCCGATCACCCGGACGATCAGGCTCGCCATCTCGCCCGCTGGATCGCGGCGTTGGGACACGAGGCGCGGGTCTGCTGCGACGGCGTCGCGGACCTCGAAGCGATGGCGGATTTCGCGCCCGAGGTGGCCATCCTCGGGCTCGCCCCGGCGCGCCGCGACGGCCACGAGATGGCCCGCCGGATCCGCGAGCAGCCCTGGGGTCGGGATGCGCTCGTCGTCGCCCTGCTCGACGCCGCGGATCACGGCGAGCGTCGCTCCCCGAAGTGGGAAGCCTTCGACGTGCTCCTGCTGAAGCCCATCGGTCGGGACGTCTTGCAGCATCTCCTCGACGATCGGGGATCCCGACGCTGAACGGAGCGCCCACCGGCGTCCGCACCCGTCCGCACCCGCTTGGCACGTCGTTTGCTCCTGTGAGGTTTGCGCCGGCGAACTTCGGCGCGAAACAGGAGAAGACGAATGGCCAGACCGATTGTGATCTCTGCCAGCACCGTGATCGGGGATTCCGTGGTGAACGCCCAGGGCGACGACCTCGGGAAGGTCGAGGAGGTGATGCTCGACGTCGAGGACGAGCGCATCGCGTATGCGGTGGTCTCCTTCGGCGGCTTCCTGGGCATCGGCGACAAGCTCTTCGCCGTGCCCTGGGGAGCGCTCCAGCTCGACGCGCAAGAGCACCGCTTCGTGCTCGACGAGTCGAGGGAGAGGCTCGAGAAGGCGCCGGGCTTCGACAAGAAGAACTGGCCGGACTTCGCCGATCGCACGATCGGGAAGGAGATCTACGGCTACTACGGCATCGAGCAGTACTGGTAGGAACCAGGAACGTCGAGCACAGCGCGACCTCGCGCGCGCAGGAAGAGCCGGCGGCTCCCTCGAGCGCCGGCTCGACCTCCGCGTGCGGCACGCGCAACGGAGGAAGAGAGCCATGACGGAGAGCGAATGCCTGCACAAGCCTTGCCGGTGTCCGGCGAGGAAGGACGCCGACTACTGCAGCGACGCCTGCCATGCGGCGGACCAGTCCCATCCCCAGGGTGCGAGCTGCGCCTGCGGCCACGCTGCATGCCGCGCGGAGGCCGCGAAGGACGTGACGCCTGCCACTCCCTGAGCAGCCGTCGAAACCGACATCCTCGGCGCGGCGTCTCCCGCGCCCCGCGCTCAACCGCGCAGCGCCCCGATCAGCTCCTGCTTGCTCATCTTGCTCCGCTCGTCGATGCCGCGCTTTCGCGCGAGGTTGTACAGCTCTCGCTTCGTGCGGTCCTCGAGCGGCGCGTTCGGGTTCCCGGTGCCCTGGGAGCTGGCGTTCGGGGTGCGGCCCTCGCGCCGGCGTTGCCGGTTGACGGTGCGCGCGGCGATCTCCGAGGCGCGATCCTCGGAGACGCCACGCTTGCGGCTGCTCTGCTTGACGTGCTCGTACTGTCGTTCGTCCTTTCGGCTCCACCCTCGCGGCGTGGCATCCTCCGTCGCTGTCGCTCCCTGCCGATGGATCTGCAACTCCCGTGCCCGCCCCCTCGGTCGCACGCGAGCGACGCGGGAGCCGGCGCTTTGTAGTGGCTGCGCTCCCAGCGGCGCGCGCGGTACTTGGCGCGCCGGTTGCACAGGCCCGCTCCATGACCGCGTACGAGGCATCGTGGAAACGGGCCGCCCTGGCGCTCGCGCGGAAGTCGGGGTGGGAGCTCCGCCTCGGTTGCGGGCCGATCGTCGCCACCGCCATCCACGCGGGCCACGCGATGCGCGACTCGCTCGAGAAGTGGATGTCGGTCGACGGCGCGGCGCGCCGGCGCGACGAGGATCCCCTCACGGATCTCTGGACCAGCTCCGCGGACCATGCGCTGAACGTGCTTCGCTCACGCTTCGAGGTGGACCTGAACCGCTCGCGGCGACGGGCGCTCGCCACCGATCCCGCCGACACCTGGGGCATCTCCTTCTGGAATCAGAGGCCGCCTCGGGACGAGATCGAGCACTCCCTGCGCGCGCACGACGCTTTCTACAATCTGACGCAGCAGTGGTTCGACCGGCTCCTCGAGCGCTGGGGCGAGATCCTCGTGCTCGACGTCCACAGCTACAACCACCGGCGGGAGGGACCGGAGGTTCCGGAAGCGCCGGCCGAGGCCAACCCCGAGCTCGACCTCGGCGTCACCACGCTCGACCCTCGCGCGTGGTCCGACCTGGTCGAACGCTTCAGCGAGGCGCTGCGGCGGCCAGCCGACGGTCGCTGCTTCGACGTGCGCCACAACGTCCGCTACCCGGACGGCGGCTACTTCCCCGAATGGCTGTACGCGATCTATCGCAATCGGGTCTGCACGATCACGATCGAGGTCAAGAAGTTCTACATGGACGAGTGGAGCGGAGCCGCCGATCTCGCGGAGGTCGAGGCGGTGCGGAGCGCGATCGCTCGGGCCATCGCCGAGGTCAGGTTCCGATGGGCCGCGCGGTGCTGAGCGATCTCTCGGCGCGCATGCCGGTGGCCGCCCTCGTGGACCGGGAGCTGGCGCAGCTCGACCGGCAGATCGACTGGCTCGTCGCACTGTCGCCGCTCCACCACGAGGCACTCTACGAAGCCTTCGAGGACAGCGACTGGCGTCGCGTTCCCGAGTTTCGCTACCGCCCCCTGGGCTTCGATCCGGTGGAGGCGCGCGAATGCCTGCGCGCCCTTCCCCTCGACGAGGTCGAGTGCCCCAGGGTCCACGCGATCCTGCACACGAAGCAGCGCGAGCTCGAGCTCCAGCTCGAGCTGGTCCGCCTCCGCGGTCGGGAGGGCGTCCTCGCGGTGAGTATCGAGCTCTTCGGTCGGGCCGACGTCGAGTTGTTGCGAACCGCCGAGACGCTGCTCGGCAGCGTGCCGGTTCGCGAGCGCGCGCCGGCGGACGCGGCACTCGACGACGTCGTGCACGCGGCGAACGTCGAGCTCGAGCACTACCGCCGGATCGCCAGCGATTTCGATGCGCGCGTCGTGGTCGACCCCGACCTCGGCTCCAAGCTGATGGTCTCCGGAGGCGACCTCCTGATCTCGGAGGCGATCGCCCTGTCCGAGGCGCGCGTGATGCCCCTCCTCCACCATGAGGTCGGCACCCATCTGCTCACCTGGCACAACGGCCGCCGGCAGCCGTGGATCCAGTTCTCCTGCGGGCTGGCCCACTACGACCGGCTCCAGGAGGGCCTGGCCACCATCTCCGAGTACCTGGCGGGCTACCTCTCCGCATCGCGCCTGCGCACGATCGCGGCCCGCGTGGTGGCGACGCGACGGATGGAGTGCGGCGCGGACGTCCCCGAGATCTTCCGGGAGCTGGTGGACCAGCACCAGCTCGCCGCGGACGAGGCCTTCGACGTGGCGGTCCGCGCCTGCCGCGGCGGAGGGCTCACCAAGGACGTCGTCTACCTCCGGGGGCTGTGCGAGCTGCTCGCCCATCTGGGCAGCGGCGGCAGCTTCGAAGGCCTCTTCCTCGGGAAGTTCTCCCTCGACCAGCTCGACCTCGTCGAGTCGATGGTCGAGGAGGGCGAGCTGCAGCCCCCCGAGCTGCTCCCCCGCTATCTCGACGACCCGGGCGCCCGCGCCCGTCTCGACGCGTGCCGAGACCTCGGGGTCGCCGATCTCTACCAGGAGGTGCCCGCATGAGGATCGGATTCGTCGTCAACGACGTCGCCACCGAGAAGGCGGGCCACACGAC
>Ga0299906_10003583_pt1 | contig 12791 bp, 12 predicted proteins | sample RVTome_14_FD_200259 | JGI IMG/M metagenome (GOLD analysis project Ga0299906, IMG submission 200259) | Soil microbial communities from uranium-contaminated site in the Upper Colorado River Basin, Wyoming, United States - RVT145D125 (version 2) ...
CGGCCCCTCAAGGTCGGCGATAGCATCGTCAACGACACGGTTGTCCGGGCGGTCTGGGCTTTTTTCACCGTCTATGCGTTCGTTTTCGTGGTTCTGATGCTGAGCCTGATGTCGCTGGGTCTCGACCAGGTAACGGCCTTCTCAGCCGTTGCCACCTGTCTAAACAACCTGGGGCCCGGGCTCGGCGAGGTCGCAGCCAACTTCTCCACCGTTGGCGATTCGGTTAAGCTCATATGCGCTTTCGCATGCATTCTCGGCCGGCTGGAAGTGCTGACCATTTTTGTGTTGCTCACACCAGGCTATTGGAAGGGCTAGCCTCTTCGTTGCCCGGATGCGGTGCGACGTCGGCCAAGATGTGCACGGGATTGCGCCCGACGAGAGACGCGTGAAAGGTTCGGGCAAAAGGTTCAAATGACTCGCAAACAGGCTGTCGGATGACCGTTGAGACCATACTGTGGCGCAGGCTCGATACGGCAGGATTCGACTCCTGTCGTCTGGTCGGGTCGGATTCAGACTGGACGCTCGAAGGCACAGCAGTATTTCTTCACGACGGACAACCGGCCCGCCTGTCCTATCGGGTCGTCTGCGATTTGCAGTGGCGAACGAAGATCGGAGTGGTATGCGGGTGGGCCGGCGAGGAACTCATTGATCTCCGCATCGTACGAGACGAATCGGGCGTTTGGACACAATCCGGCGAGGTGCTGGCAGACATAGAAGGATTGATCGATCTCGATCTCGGTTTCACGCCGGCCACGAACACGATTCCTATCCGGCGCCTGGCGCTGTCTATCGGCCAGGCGACGGACGCGTCCGCAGCCTGGTTCGACTTGGCTTCGAGGACGATGAAAATGCTTCGGCAACGCTACGAGCGCGTTGACGAGGCTGCATACGAGGCGCCGGATCTTGATTTCTCAGCCAGGCTCGACGTGACGCCATCGGCACTCGTTCGACGGTACCGGGGTCTCTGGGAAATGCAGGCGCATTGGTCGTCGGACGCCGGGTGACACTTGTAGCTTCTTTTGAAGGGTCTCCGTCACCCGCTATTCGCGCTTGCCTGGCATATCTCCACACTTCTCACCCTGGATTTCCTGAATCTCTGCTCGTCCGCCAGATAGGTCTTTGAACGAGCAAGCTGATCGACCGTCGCACGAACGATTGCTTCGATCCACTTCGGCATTGACTCGTTCAGGCGATAATAGACCCAGTTGGCATCCCGTCGGTCTTTAACGAGCCCCGCAGCTTTCAGTGCGTTGAGGGCCTTCGATGCGGTTGGCTGCGCAATCCCCAGGGTATCGACAACTTCGCACACGCAAACCTCATGATGCCTTGCAGTCAGATACAGGCAACGAAGCCTGGTTTCGTTGCTGAGGGTTGCAAATATTTCCGTATGGTCTATATTCACGTTTTGGAATATTCTTCCTTTGGAATGTATGCCTGAAGTCTACATATTTTCATTCGTTCGAGGCGAACGGGAATCCACCCATGAAAATAGTCTTCGCAACTGCCTTCATATTGATACTCGGGATGCAGACTGCATCCGCTCAACAAGTTGGCGTATCGGGACGAGACACGCCGGTAAATCTCGACAGCAGTGAATTTCGCAAATACGAGCTTACGCAATCCAGAAGCATACGAAACATATACTACGATAGCGCAAATCGGTACCTGATCTATCAGATTCGAAGGATTTTCTATCAGAGATGCGAGGTCCCGCCCGAGGTTGTCGAGGAGTGGACACAAACCGACTCGGCGGACAGCTACCTCAAGCAGAAAATCAGCGACCGTTACGAGTGCCGGGACACGAATACGCCGGCAAACTGAGCAGTGCCACGTCTCGGTAGAAACAACTAGCTCACCGAATTGTGCAGCGTCCCGGATTCGCCTGGGCACCTGGGCGACTGGCGCGATTTACCCGGCCGAAGGCTGCCCTGCAATGACACATAAGACGCTTACTCCGGCCGCTGAGACATTGATGGCCCCATCGGGAATCGGCTTTTTCGAGAAGTGGCTGTCGGTATGGGTCGCGCTCTGCATCGGCGCCGGCCTGGCGCTCGGCAACCTGTTCCCCGGTGCATTCGAAATCCTGGCCTCCTGGGAATATGCCTCGGTCAATCTCGTCGTTGCCGCCCTGATCTGGGCAATGGTCTACCCGATGATGGTGGCGGTCGATTTCGGCAGTCTGCGCCACATCGGTGAGCGGCCGAAGGGGTTGGTGCTCACGCTCGTCGTCAACTGGCTCATCAAGCCGTTCACGATGGCGGCGCTCGGCGTGCTGTTTTTCGAAGTCGTGTTTGCCGGCCTGATCGCACCAGCCCATGCACAACAGTACATCGCCGGGCTGATACTGCTGGGAGCGGCTCCCTGCACAGCCATGGTCTTCGTCTGGTCGCAGCTAACCCGGGGCGATCCAACCTACACGCTCGTGCAGGTTTCGGTGAACGACGTGATCATGATTTTCGCGTTTGCGCCGATCGTCGCCCTGCTGCTCGGCGTCACGGATATTGTCGTTCCATGGGAAACTCTGTTGCTCTCGGTCTGCCTGTACATCCTGATTCCGCTTGCGGCGGGCGCGCTGACGCGGCGCTGGCTGGCAGCGCACGCGGATCGCGAGGAAGGCGGTGAATTCGCCGTGGCACGCTTTACGGCAGCCGTCAAACCATTCTCCGTCGTCGGTCTTCTGGTAACCGTCATTCTTCTTTTCGGCTTTCAAGGACAGATCATTCTGGAGCGGCCGGTCCTGATCGCGCTGATAGCGGTGCCGCTGCTCATTCAGACCTATGGAATATTCGCCGTGACCTACGCGGCAGCATGGGCGTGGCGGGTGCCCTTCAATATTGCGGCACCCTGCGCTCTGATCGGCACGTCAAACTTCTTCGAGCTGGCCGTAGCCGTGGCCATCAGCCTTTTCGGACTGAACAGCGGCGCGGCGCTCGCCACGGTCGTCGGCGTTCTCGTCGAAGTCCCGGTCATGCTGTCGCTCGTCGCCTTCGCCAACCGCACGCGACATCATTTTGCGAAAGAGGACGGGGCGACTCTCAGCCGCGAACGAGCGGTGCGCCTTGCAACTCCCGATTGTTCGGGATCGAAAAGAAGGGAAAACGCCGTCGGCCCCGCCTCTCCCGGTTTCGAGGAGATTTGAACTTTCGATTCCGGATCATCCGGCAGCCTTCGCTCCCGACGCTGTCCTTGCGCTTACTGTCGCTCGCTCAATCAGCGCATTCTGCGCGGAGATCTGATGCTCGTGCGCGGGTGCGCGCTGCACGTAGGAGCCATCCGGCTGCATGTCCCAGGCACCGCGGCGGTCGGCAAGCTGCAAATCGAGATGTACGCGGAGCTCGGCCATTAACGAGGGGTCCTCGATTGGCGCGATCGTTTCCACGCGTCCGGTCAGGTTCCGCGCCATGCAGTCGGCGGAGCCGATGTAGTACTCCTCGTCGCCGCCATTACGAAAGTAATAGATTCGGCTGTGTTCGAGAAACCGGCCGACGATGCTGATAACGCTGATGTTCTCGGACAATCCGGGAACTCCGGGCCGTAGTCTGCAGGTATCGCGCACGATCAGGTCGACCTGCACGCCGGCCCGGGACGCCTGATAAAGGGCCTTTGCTATGTCCTTGTCCTCCAGCGCGTTCGTCTTGAGCTGGATCAGGCCCGGCATGCCGGGATTATGCAGCCGTATCTCCCGATTGATCCTGGCGATAAGCGCCTCCTTCAAGTCGAGCGGCGCCGTAATCAGCTTTCTGTAAGATCTCTCGTGCAACGTGCCCGTGGTCAATGAATTGAACAGCTCGGTTGCATCGGCGCCGAGATCGTCGTCGCAACTGAGCAAACAGACGTCACAGTACTGGCTTGCGGTGCCGGAATGATAGTTACCGGTGCCGACATGCACGTAGCGCCGCAATCTGTCCGCTTCCTTGCGCAGCATCAGAATCATCTTGGCGTGGGTCTTGTAACCGACCACCCCGTAAGACAAATGAATCCCCGCTTCCTCCAGCCGGTCGGCCCACTGGATATTGGCTGCCTCGTCGAAGCGCGCCTGCAATTCGAGCACGACGGCCACCTGCTTGCCTCGTGCGGCAGCCTCTACCAGCAACGGTATGACCTGCGAGTCCGCCGACGTTCGATAAAGAGTCATCTTGATCGCCAGTACGTCCGGATCGTTGACCGCTTCACGCAACAGCCTTGTAATCGAACCGGTAAATGACTGGTATGGATGCTGTAACAACAGGGGACCTCGTCGGACCTCCGCGAACACCGAGGCCGCATCCTTCAAGCGGGGATGATCGGCCGGTTGATGCGGCGGATAGCGCAACTCGGCGAATGGCAACCGCGCGATTTCCGCCAGGTCACGTCGACCGAGCAGCTCGTCCACCTCCGCGATATCCGCCTTGTTGGTCAGCTCCAGCTGCTTCGTGAGATAGCTTCGCAACCGGCCCGGCATTCGCCTGTCTACTTCGAGACGCACGACCGGCGCAAATTTTCGTTCGCGCAATTCCGAGCGAATCAACTCCAGCAAGTCATTAGCCTGCTCTCCGTCGCGTTCGGAGATTGCGTTTCGCGTAATACGGAAGAGATAGACATCCGAGATGTCGGTGCCCGGCAGCAACAGGTCCAGATTCTCCGTTATGAGTTCTTCGAGTGGCACGAAGATCGACTCGTCACTGACCCGGATGAATCGCGGGATATGCTCGCTGACCGGTGTCTTGATGCGTACCAGCGCCTGACCTCCCGATGGACGTCTTACCTCGACCAGCACATTTACCGACAGGTTCGAAACAAACGGAAACGGGTGCGACGGATCGATCGCAAGCGGCGTCACGAGCGGAAATATGTTCTTGAAATAGTGCTGTCGCAGCCATTTTCGATGGTGCGGACCCAGCTCTTTGTAGGCGCGCAGGTGGATGCCGACGGCGGACAGCTCGCCAACGAGTTCGCGCAGCAACAATGTCTGGTCGGCAAGAAGTTCCCGCACCATGGCGACCGATTCGTCGATCTGTTGCTGCGGCGTACGGCCGTCGACGGTCACCGCATCGACGCCGGCGCCAATCTGTTGTTTCAGGCCGCCTATCCGTTTCATGAAGAACTCGTCAAGGTTGGAACTGACGATCGACAGGAAGTTGACGCGCTCGAGCAGCGGCGTGCGCGGATCCGCGCCTTCGTGCAACACACGGCGATTGAACTCGAGCCACGTGAGCTCACGATTGAGGTACCACTCAGCTTCGTCGAGATCGAAGTCTTGCGTTCGCTCAGGCGACTCGCTGGCAGCAGGATCGTTCATATATCCTTAAAGACCGGCATTCGGGATTGTTGGTGAGCAGCAGGCAGCGCCGGGCGGCGGCGTCCGGCTGTTTTTCTTGAGCCTATCACGATTGCCGGACGCGTCACGCGGGCGTCAATCGAGCAACGCCATGTCGGCGCAATTTGCACGTTCAACCAGCTACTTGCGATACCGCCGGCGGATTCCGTAACTTTCTCGTAATATTTTTGCGCCCCGCAGCGCGCATTTTTCCAGATCGTTTCAACGGCGGGACTTTATCACTTGCCGTTCAATCGATAAAAAGCCGGAAAACTGCCCCGCTGCAGGGATACAGGGGATATCCCTGCGAACGTCGTGCACTACGATCCGGCAGAGCCCCGGCGCAACGAGAACGCGGGTCAGAAGCGCCAGACAACCCCGAGCGATGGCACGATCGGCAACCACGTCCCCTCCTTAGCCTGCACGGACAGGTTGCCGTCGACATCGGTTTCGACCAGGTATTCGGTGCAACACGGATTGCTGTGGTTATAGAGATTGGTGACTTCCAGAAACGCCGTCAACTCGCCTTTCGGAAGATCAAAGCGCCGGCTGACGCGAACATCCAGGGACTGAAAAACAGGATGTCTGCTGCTGTTTCGCCGCTCGACGGATGCCACCAGACTGCTCGAGCCATCGGGGTTCGACACGCTTTCCGTGATCAGTACGGCTTTCGGCCAACCGGTGTGCACGGTGCCTGCAGCGCCGAAACTCCATGGTCCCCAGTCCCGGCTGAGGCCTGCGCCGAAGGTATGGGTCTGATCCCAGTTACGATTTATCGTGTCCTGCAGAATCATATCCGCGATCCGCGACCAGCTATAACTCGTCCACCACGACATCTCGCCGGAATCCACGCTGCTCAATGTCATCTCTACACCCTCTGCGACCGCGGCATCCGCATCGATGCGCGCGCGATCGATCTGCAGCTCCGGAATCAGCACCAGCGGATCGAAGATGTTTTCGAAACGCGGCATCAGCGAGCGATACTTTTTCTCGTATGCTTCGATTCGCAGATCCATCCCGAAGTCGAAGTTGTGTGTGACGCTGACGACGAGATGCTGCGCGCGTTGCGCCGGGTGGAATTCGGCCACTCCATCGCTTACCTGGAGTTCGTTGATTTCCTGCGCCTGGTAGTACTCGCCGAAGGCCAGGCGCAACTCGGTACTGTCGCCTGCCCGGTAGAGCAGATTTACGCGCGGGCTCACCTGGGTGTCGTTGTTCGCCGTCGTATAGGTTTGACGGTCCCAGCGTAGGCCGGCGTCGATGGTTAGCCGGTCGCCGGGACGCCAGCGCAGCTCGTTGTACACCGAGTACTGCGAGCCGCGCGGCGAAACGCCGACGGCTCGCGTTTCCGACGGCTGGTTATCGAGTATCTGATCGAACGGCGGCGCGATGTCGAGGGAGGCGGCGTAGCCGTACTCTGCCTCGAGCCGCTTGAGTTCGAAGCCTGATGACAAGAGCCATCGATCCGACAGGCCGAATTCCCAGTCCTGCTTCAGCGCAAGGGAGCGGAACTTGCGTGCGTCGTCGACGAAGCCCGTGATCACCCCCGGCTTGTTCGTTACGCCTGTACGCTCGTTCTCGATTTCCGTGGCCGAGAGAATCGTGCTGCTTTCGATCCTGTCGGTCCACGTCGACTCCGCCTTGAGCCAGAATATGGTGTTCTGGTACTTCGCGTTTGCCTGTTCGCTGCCGTCGGTTTCGGATACGGAAATCTTGTCGTATGAAAACAATGCATTGGCGGAGAGATAGGTATGTATCCCGAAGTTCCAGCCGACGTGGGCGAGATAGTCCTGGTACCTGGGAGATCCGTAGTCGGGATTAATCGCATCGGCCAGCAGATCGAGATTGGCCCGGCGTGCCGATAGCAGCCAGTCGCCGCGGTCGTTTCCGCCGAACCTCCCGAGCGACAACGCCGATGTATTGAAGAAACTCAGGCCAAGTTCGGTCTGCGTCTCATCCGGTGGTTCTCTCAGGCTTATGTCCACGACGCCGCTCATCCGGTCGCCGAAGCGAGCCTGGTAGCCGGCCGAGTAAAAGTCGATACCCGATATCACGTTCTGATCGACGATGGTCGCAATCGAGTGAAAGTCCTTCATGTGATAAGGCTCGTACAGGCGAAGGCCATCGAGCAGAAAAAGCTGCTCGTTCTGCACGCCACCGCGTACATGACTTCGCGTCGACAGACCGCCGCCCGACGTTCCCGGCAGCCTGGCGATCGCTCGCAATGCTTCGTCGCCCAGGTTGGGCATTTTCGCCGTGAGGTCGCGGTCGAGAAAACTGTAGGAGCCGGGGTGTTCGTACCGGATGTTGTACAGACTGGACGTGACGATAATTTCCGGCAAAGGTTCCGGCCCGGAGTCCAGCATCACGGAAACGGTTACAGGCCTTCCGCGAGTTGTCGAAACGCGAACGGCAGAGGCTCGCGCGTAGCCCTCTGCACTCGCACGCAGCTCGTGATCTCCCGCGTGCAGGTTCGTAATTGTGAAGCGCCCCGAAGGGTCGGACACTCCCACCGGGCCGCCATCGATAAAGATGCGTGCCTCGGGGATGCCGGTAACGCCGTCACTTTCCAGAACCTGCACCGATACCGTCGTCAAAGCCCGCTCATTACGCGTTACCAGAAGGCTGCCGCCCGGCCCGTCGCTCAAGGTCAGGCCATACGGTGCCAGCGCCTCGCGAAGTGCGGCTTCCGGATCGGCATCGGCAGGCTCTGCCACCAGGCGATATTCGTCGAGCACGAGGTCCGTGCTGTAGATGATGCGCAGCCCAACCCGCCGCAAAGAGTCGATATAGTCACTGAGCGGCTCGCCTTCCCATGTCGCCTCGGCGCCGGGAGCGAAGCGGCATGTGAAAAGCAGGAGACAAAGGACGGCAAGGCGGACCGGAAATGGCATCCGGCAATTCTAGTACTCTGTCAAGGCCATCACCGAATGTTCCGGCCAGAAATACGACTACCGTGCTGGGTCGCTAATCACAATCTGCTGTGCGTCGACACGATATTCGAGACTCGTGGTGGCAAGCACGGAACCAATAGCCTCGACGGGCGTGAAACCGGCAATCGAACCGCGCGGCCTGATCCCCATCGCGGCAAAGCGCGCGGCGTCGCTCTCGAAGATGAGTTCCTTGCCGGTCTCGCGCGCAGCCCATTTCAGAAAATCCAGCAGCGAGCGGTTTTCTATGTCGAAAGCCGGCGCCAAGGCCGCTGCCCAGTCCCAGGAGCTGTCGTGGATCGTTATCTTATCGACGACGATGTCCTCCCCGGGCTGAAGCCTTAGCACCTCGCCGGCTTCTGCCGTGTATGAACCAAGGCTGTGCGAAACGTCGACCCGTCCTTCGCGTACAGCGACGCTCATGTCGCCGTCGACATAGACGACGGCAAAGCGGGTGCCCATATCCCTGGCCGATCCGACGCTGGTATGCACGGTTATCGATCGATTGTCATAGACAGACTGCCCGGTGTCCGCATATATGCGGCCCGACCGGAGGGTCAGTTCCTCCATGGAGTCGAACGTTGCCGTCGTTCCTGCAGCAAGCCGCAGCGATAAACCGTTGTTCACCGCCAGTGCCAAACCGGACTTGCCGGTTGTTACGCGATCACCCGGGTAAATGTCATCGCCGAGGGACAGTCCACCAGCCAGTGTGCCGGCGTCGTCCTCGACGAGTGCCACAGTTGCTATTGGCGTAATGCGGACTTCCGGAGCCCGGCTGGTCAGCGTGACGACGAGCAGGATTGTCGCCGCCAGCGCAACAGGCAAGCCCCACCGAAGCCTTCGGCGCTGCCTGAGCGTACTGTGCCATTCCGCCTGCACCGCGTCATAAACGCGCTGCTGAACATGTGGCGGAACTGCAGGACGCGGCCCGGCGAGACGTAACAGTTCGGCGATGGCGTCGCTGCCGGACGTGCCGGGCGCGCTGCCTGATGCTTCGCTGCCTGAATTTTCGTGATTAGTCATGGTGTTGACCTGTTACCTTTTAATGAGCGCCGGCGACGTCAGTCAAGCAGGAAGTCCGGTTCGAAATCCCAGAGCGATCTGAACCCTTCCCTGAATGCATCGCGTGCGCGGCTCAGAACGGATTCCGCCGCCTTGCTGGTGATGTTCAGGGATTTTCCTATCTCGTCGACCGAGCAACCCTGGATGTATTTCATTTCGAGTGCGTGCGCGTACCTTGTCGGCAGATACTCGAGTGTAACGCGTACGAAGCGCGCTACCTCGTCGTCGCTCTGCGATTTCTCCGGACCGATGTCGAGCGATAACGACGCCAGCGCTGCCTGAACCGCCGGATTGTCCTCGAAAGGAGTATCTCCGTTTGGCTCCATGCGACGCTCCCGGAAGACCGCGGACAGCTCGTTCCGGCATATCTGGCAAAGCCAGGTGAAGAGCAGGGCCTCGCCTCGATAGGTGTGCAGCTTTCGCACGACCAGGCACATAGTCCGTTGCACCACTTCCTCGGCAATCGATGCATCACCGTTCACACGCGTCAGCGTGAATCGGTACAGGCGCGGAAAATATTCACGAAAGAACTCGTCGAAAGCATCTGAGTTGCCGTTCCGGATCTTTCGCGCGAGGGACCGGTCCTGAGAGATCTGTGTGCGGTTCACAATTGACAGCCAGCGATGCCGTACCTGACGGGTTAGATACCGATATGGCGCAAATCCTTCGGTGGACGCGCAAAAAGTGACGATATCACGCTGAATACTCAAAGATAGTGGGCGATTTGGGCCGGAAAGCTCGTCACGGAGGTCAAATCCCCGACGAGGGCTTTCCCCTGCCTGTCCGCAGGTCAGGAACAAGTACATGGTTCGTGCCGCCGTTCGGCGCCGCCGTCTGCGGAAGGAAAGTGCCCGTTGGCGCGAAGGATTTCGGCCAGCTTGCCGTCAAACCAATCGTATCCTTCTCTCGAACCCGGAGGAAAGGCCATGTACGGAAAAACCGGGATCGATGCGGCACCGTTCATCCGGATGTTGTTCTTTTGTGTGGTATTGGCGGGCGTTGCCGTCGCGGATGAGGACGACTCTGCCTTCAATGAAGCTACGACACCCTGTGAGCGTGCGGCTCGCGACATGCTCTCGGCCTGCAAGTCCGGCGTGCGCGATGACCTGTACACGACCCATGCCAATTGCAGAAGCATTGCGGATAGTGGCGAGCGCAAGGAATGCTTCGTGGGCGAGCGGGAGAAGAAGGCGAAGAAACCGTTGTCGTGCACGTGACGGACGAAACCCGCGAAATCCTGGGTGTCGCGTGCCGGGTTGTTCTCGATGTCGAAGTGGAAGTCGAAACAGACGGCGGCGCGGTCGAATACGTGGTGCTGGAAGTCACCGACGACTGGTTTGCGCAGGACGAGATCGGTAACGTGTATTACTGCGGCGAAATCTCGCGGAATTTCGAAGACGGGACGCTTCGGGATATCGAAGGCTCGTTTGAGGCGGGAACAGACTTTGCCAAAGCCGGGGAACTGATCCGCGCATTTCCGGCTGCGGACGATGCGCATCGACAGGAATATGCGCTCGGGGAGGCCGAAGACATCGTCCGGTACCTCGCCGACATGACAGAGCCCACGGATGACGAAGGCGGCGATAACGAAGCTTTTCCCTGCAGCCCGAATATGTGCCTCAAGGTTCTCGAATTCTCACCGCTCGAGCCGGAATCGACGGAATTCAAATACTACCTGCCAGGCACGGGTTTTGTGCTCGCGGTAGATATGGAGGACGGAGAGATCACGGGCGAACGCGAAGAGCTGGTCTGCGTGGGTGATTCGCTCGATGTACTCGACGACCCCGCCTGCGGGATCGACGATCCGGATGCATTGGTCGAGGCGCTCTGTGCGCAGTCTTCGGCATTCTGCGAGTGAGGCTCTGTCGGTAGCGCAGCCGATTTCCGCGGTATTCATCTAGCTGAAGACGATGGTCGCCACCGTATGTCGGCGGCGTGAAGGCCCATGTGGAGGGTTAGGGATGAGACTTATCTCGGCAAATCGGCTCGGTGCTCCCGCGACTTTCGCGCTCATAGCCATCGGCTGTGATGCCGCCATGGCGGAAGACCGCAGAGTCGACGTTGGCGTGCGCGGCGTCGTCATCATTGGCGACGGCCAGCCGGCGAACGACATGATCGGTTATGGTGCCGTCGGGCGCTGGGAGTTCAGGGAAGCATGGTACCTGGGCTTGGCGTTTGACTCGGTAACGTTCGACTATGAAACGCCGTATCGCATCCTCGGCATCGACTCGGTCGAGGAGGTCGATCCAGGCAACGAGTTCACGCGGATCAGCGTCTTGATCGAACGGCGTTACGAGCGTCCGGGTAGTCCCTGGATCTGGTTCTGGACGGCCGGGGTCGGTTTCGCGTCCATCGATGTCGGCGCGAACGCCGTGGGCACGACTCCGGGTGGACAAAGCTTCGACATAGCGACCACGGCCGACGACGAAACGCACTTCATTGTCGGCGGCGGCCTGCGCCGTCTGTTCGGCGAGCACTGGGCATTGGAGGCCACACTAACGCTCCAGCACCATACGACCGACTACCAGCTCACGGATCTCGTCTCGGGAGCTACGGGCTCGATAGCTTCGCAAACACCGTACGGGCTGACGTTGGGCATCAGCTACGGGTTCTAGCAACTTTCTCGGACGATCTTAACGATCGGCGCCGCGGCGCCTTGAATACCAGATCAACGTCACCCCCATCACAATCATCCAAACAGGAAGCAGAGCGTTGTTCATGTCCGCGACGACCTGCACCGCATTCGTGACATTGCGAAACGCGCCAACCAGGAACAAAAACGAAAACCCGATTCCGGACCAGCCAAGCCATTTTGGGAATCCGGCCTCTTCAAGCATGGACAAGCCTGAAAGCAAGAAGAAGGCCGCGAGACTCGTCTCGCCCAAAAACTCTCCGACGTAATTGCCGATGTAGAGGTTCATGCCGCTGAAAACGGCATCAAGGCTGTCCTTTGTCTGAGCGCCTGCATTCGAATAAGCTTCCGCCAAAGCCCAATGGATGCTTGGCCACCGCATCAATCCGAGGCACATGGCCAAAGCACCCACTGAAGCGACAATCAGCGCCAGTGTCATCCGGGCACGACTCGCAGGAAAGGCAAAATAGGCCCCGACAGCACCGGGTACCAAGAGCAAAGGAAGAAACGCATAAACGGCCCAGACAGTTCTCATGACCGATCCGCCGTCGCGAAGTCGTGGAAGGACCTCAGCGGCTCTGCCATCCAGAATGTCCGGGTAGTTGAAATTCGCAGCCAGATAACTGAAAACGAACACGAACGCCAGCGCTCCGACGATGAAACTGGCTCCTCCGCCAATGATCATTTGGCGATGCTGCACCTGGCGCTTCCTTGGCAGAGTTTTTTGCGCGACACCCAACTGTATCCAGCGTACGCCCAGGTCCGAATTGCAGTCAATCGCCGTATGACATGTTGATTGCTCTGTAAGTGCATGTCCTAACCAGATCAGGTCCTCGCGGTCACCTGGATCGATCGAGGGATGTGGCAGCAG
>Ga0299906_10003584_pt1 | contig 12790 bp, 8 predicted proteins | sample RVTome_14_FD_200259 | JGI IMG/M metagenome (GOLD analysis project Ga0299906, IMG submission 200259) | Soil microbial communities from uranium-contaminated site in the Upper Colorado River Basin, Wyoming, United States - RVT145D125 (version 2) ...
TCCGGTGGCGCACAGCAAGTCACCGGAAATCCATCAGCAGTTTGCGCGCCAGTTCGGCCATCGCATCGAGTATCTTGCGATTCAGGTCGACCCGGGCGGTTTCCCGCAAGCCGTGGAGCAATTTCGCGCCGCCGGCGGAAGCGGACTCAATGTAACCGTGCCGTTTAAGCTGGACGCGTTCAGGCTCGCGGACCGTCGAAGCGACCGCGCGGAAGCGGCCGGCGCGGTTAACACGCTCAAGTTCGAAACCGACGGCGCAATTTTCGGCGATAACACCGACGGTATCGGCCTCGTCCACGACGTCGAATTGAATCTCGGCGTTGCGCTCAAGGACAAGCAGGTGCTGATCCTCGGTGCCGGCGGTGCGGTGCGCGGCGTGCTCGGGCCGTTGCTTAAACATAACCCGGCAAAAGTCGTCATCGCCAACCGCACGGCCGCGAAAGCGCGAGATGTCGCCGACGGGTTCAGCGGTCAGGGAACGATCGAGGTGTGCACGTTCGACAATCTGCGCGGGAAGCACTTCGACGTCGTAATCAACGGCACGAGCAGCAGCCTTCAGAATGAATTGCCGCCGCTGCCTGAAACGCTCTATGCCCGCGACGCGCTCGCCTACGACATGATGTACGGCGACCGACCGACGCCGTTCATGGAATGGTCGGCGCTGCACAACGCGGCGCGCGTTTCCGACGGGCTTGGAATGTTGGTCGAGCAAGCGGCCGAATCGTACTTCGTCTGGCGCGGCGTGCGCCCCGATACGAAGGCGGTTATCGCCGACTTGCGCAGGACCTAGGAACCGCGTTCGGACCCGGTCGACTCCCAAAAAAGGAAACCCTATCGAGCGGCGCACGAACGTTTCTGGCGTACGCGAGGTCGTTGCTATCCTGGCGGGCGGCGATACTCGCGAACCCGAGCCGCGAGCGCGGCCGGATGGCTTCGATAACAGCGCGCTAGATCGCGCCTTCCTTGCGTAGCTTCTCGATTTGCTCTTTGTCGTATCCCATCAGCTCCTTCAGAATTTCTTCGGTGTGCTCGCCGAGCAGGGGCGACGTCGTGACCTCGGCCGGCGAATCCGACAATACGATCGGGCAGCCCACGGTCTTGAACACGCCGCGTTTCGGGTGCGGCACGTCGACGACGATGCCGCGTTCTTGCAACGACTTGTCTTCGATCAAATCCTTCATGCTCAGAATCGGCCCGCACGGCACGTCGATCTTGTTCAGCATGCTCATAACTTCGAATTTGGTGTGCTTCTTGGTCCAGGCTTCGATGTTGCTCCACATTTCGTCCTGATGCTTGCGGCGCGGTCCGATCTTCGCGAACTTCGGATCGGTCAGCATGTCTTCGCGCTCGATGAGTTTCATCAGTGGTTCGAACATCGTTTCCTGGCAGATCATGTAGATGTAGTCGTTCGGTCCACCCGGCTTGCATTGCAGCCCGTTGCCGAGCTGCCCGCCGCCGGACGCGTTGCCCGAGCGCGGCACTTCGTCGCCGAACTTTTCGTTTGGGTATTCGTGCAGCGGCCCGTGTTTCAGGCGCTGCTGGTCACGCAGCTTTACGCGGCATAGGTTCAACACGGCGTCTTGCATCGCTACTTCGACCCGCTGGCCGCGGCCCGTGACCGTACGTTGATAGAGCGCCGCGAGAATGCCGGCGAGCGCATGTACGCCGGTGCCGGAGTCGCCGATTTGCGCGCCGGTGCTGGTCGGCGGGCCGTGTTCCCAGCCGGTGGTGCTCATGGCGCCGCCCATCGCCTGCGCGGCGGTTTCGTAGGCTTTGCAGTCGGCATACGGGCCCGGACCGAAGCCCTTGATCGAGGCGTAGATCACGCGTGGGTTGAGGCTCTGGATTCTCTCCCAGGTAAGGCCCTGACGATCGAGTGCACCGGGCGCGAAGTTCTCGACGAGAATATCGGAGGTTTTCAGCAGCTCCTCGAAGATCTTCTTTCCGCTTTGCGACTTCATATTGATGGTAATGCTGCGTTTGTTGCAGTTCAGCATCGTGAAATACAAGCTGTCGACCTCCGGTAGGTCGCGCAGTTGTCCGCGGGTCGCGTCGCCCTTGCCCGGCATCTCGACTTTGATCACGTCGGCGCCGAACCATCCCAATAACTGCGTGCACGAAGGACCGGATTGGACATGCGTCATGTCCAGCACCCGCACGCCGGTCAATGCTTTAGCCATGAGCACTCCCCGTTGTCGAAAATAGGCGAATTTCGAAATAGCCGGCTCGGCGTCAGGAAGACACCGAAGAAATCATATTGTCGAGAATACCCCGGGGTCGGCCGATGGCATTGGCCCATTGCGCCGTGAGGTCACGATTCAAGCCGCGTCACCCGCACCGCGCAAAACTTGAACGTCGGGATCTTTCCAATCGGATCGATCGCCGGATTGGTCAGCACATTCGCCGCGGCCTCGCGAAAGTGCATCGGAATGAATACCGCGCCGGGGCTGACCCGGTCGCGCACGCGCACGCGCAGCTGGATTTCGCCGCGGCGCGACGCGACCCGCGCCCAATCGCCGTCGCGAAGCCGCAGCGCCGCGGCGTCGTCGGGATGCATTTCCACGAACGCCTCGGGTTCGATGGTGTCCAGCGCGTGCGAGCGCCGCGTCATGCTGCCGGTGTGCCAGTGCGATAGGACGCGTCCGGTGTTGAGCACGAAAGGATAGTCACGGTCGGGCGATTCATTGGGTGCGCTGATTTGCGCCGGAACCAATTTCGCTTTTCCGCACGGAAACGCGTCGCCGAAAACAATTCGCTCTCCGGGTGACGTTTTCGGGTCGAAACACGGATACCACTTGCCGTACGATCCGAGGTGTTCGTAGTTCAGCGTTTTATATTCCTCGGTGCACGCGGCGAATTCGTCGAACACCGCCTCGACCGACGCGTACTTCATCGGATAGCCCATGCGGTTGCTGATTTCGCAAATCAGTTCCCAGTCCTGACGCGCCGCCCCCGGCGGCGTCAGCGCCGGTCGACCGATTTGTACGCGCCGATCGGTATTGGTGTAGGTGCCGGCCTTTTCCATGAACGAGCTGGCGGGAAGAACGACGTCGGCGAACTCGGCCGTTTCCGTGAGGAAAATGTCCTGGACCACGAGAAATTCGAGCGCCGACAGCGCTTTGCGCACTTTGTTAATGTCCGGATCCGACAGGAATGGATTCTCGCCCATCATGTACATGCCTTTTACCGAACCGGCGAGTGCCGCGCCCATGATCTCCGTGACTGTGAGCCCGATCTTCGGCGAGAGTTTTACGCCCCAGTACTTTTCGAACTTCGTCTGAATCTTCGGATCCTTCACGCTCTGGTAATCGGGATAGACCATCGGGATCAGGCCGGCATCCGACGCGCCTTGCACGTTGTTCTGGCCGCGCAAGGGGTGCAGTCCCGTGCCGGGGCGGCCGACGTTACCGGTGATCATCGCAAGCGCGATCAGGCAGCGGGCGTTGTCGGTGCCGAAGGTGTGTTGGCTGATACCCATGCCCCAAAAAATCATCGCCGCCTTCGCGCGTCCAAATAAGCGCGCCGCGTCCACGATGTCCTGCGCCGGCAACCCGGTAAGTTTGGCGACCCGTTCCGGCGAATAGTGCGACACGATTTCCCGCAGTTCGTCGAACCCGTCGACGCGGCGCGCGATGAAATCGCGATCGATCAGATCCTCGGCGATCATCACCTGCATCATGCCGTTGTACAGCGCGACGTCGCTGCCCGGATTCGGCTGCAGGTACATCGCGGCGAAGTCGGCGATTTGCGGCCGGCGCGGGTTGATGACGATCAGCTTCGTGCCCTGACCGGCGGCGTCCTTCATGAACGTGGCCGCGACCGGATGGTTATCGGTCGGGTTGCAGCCGGTCACGATCGCGACGTCGGCGCGCTCGATGTCGCGCACGACGTTGGTGACCGCGCCGGAGCCGATGCCTTCGAGCAATGCCGCCACCGACGAGGCATGGCAGAGCCGCGTGCAGTGATCGACGTTGTTGGTGCCGAACGCCGCGCGCACCAGCTTTTGAAACAGATACGCTTCCTCGTTCGACCCTTTGGCGGAACCGAATCCGGCGAGCGCATCGCCCCCGCGCGCATCGCGGATTTCTTTCAGCCGGCCCGCGGCGAGATCGAGCGCCTCGTCCCAGCTCGCCTCGCGAAAATGCGGCAGCACTTCGTCGTAATCGAACGACCCGCCGGGCTTGCGCGCGCCGCCCCCGCTCTTCGAGATGGCGGACAACGGACCTTTGGGATAACTGCCCGGTTTGCGAATCAGCGGTTGGGTGAGCCGCTGCGGGTGCATGGCGTAGTCGAAGCCGTAGCGGCCCTTGACGCACAAGCGCTCGGCATTGGCGGCGCCGTCGCGGCCTTTAACGTCGACGATGCGGTTGCTCGCTTCATCGACGCTGAATGTCAGCGCGCAGCCGACGCCGCAGTAGGGACAGAGCGAATCGACTTGCTTTAGCGCGGCGGTGGCGGATGCGCTCTTGGTGTCGTCAAGGCGGAACGCTTTCATGACGGATCTCCCTTGGCCGGTTAGCGATTCGCGCCGCGGCGACCGGCACCCACCGGCGCAACGGGCTTGTTGGTCAACGCGCCGGTCGGACAGACCGCCATGCACTCGCCGCACGACACGCAGGTGCTGTCGCCCATGGGTGCGTTGAGATCGAACGCGATCCTTGCCGTGTAGCCCTTGCCGGTACGCGTGATGACATCGTTGTGTTGCAGCTCGTTGCAACCGCGCAGGCACTTGTCGCACAAGATGCAGGCCTGGTGATCGACGTCGATTACGGGGGACGACGAATCGCTGCCGCGGCCGCCGGTGGCCGCGCCGTCGGCAAAAGGGATCCGCTCGATACCAAAACGCCGCGCGAGCGCGAGCAGCTGGTCGTCACCGGTTTTCAGCTCGCGTTGACTCTTTTCGGGGTAGTCGGACAACAGTAGTTGCGTCAGCATCTTGCGGTGCTTCTGGACTTTCGGCGAGCTTGCGTCCACCTTCATACCGTCTTCGCAAAGCCGAACGCACGAGGCCGCCATGACGCGCTGTCCAATGTCGACGACGCACATGCGGCACACGCCGACCGGCCGCAATCGCGGGCTGTGGCATAGCACCGGAATGTCGATGCCGGCTTGGCGCGCGGCGTCCCAAATGCTTGTGCCTTCCGGCACCGAGACCTCGATGCCGTCGATCGTGACCTTGATCCGTTTCGCCGCGCTCACCGCGACACCTTCACGCCGGTTTCCAGCTTCGGGCGGATATCCTCGGGAAAGTTACTGATCGCGCTCATAAGCGGCGCCAGCGCGACTTGGCCGAGTCCGCAAATCGATGTTTGCACCAAGGTCGCGTTCAATTCGCGCAACAGCTCGATGAGGTCCGGCACCGGTCGTCCCGCCGTGGCCGATTCAATCAGTTCGACCGCCTTGTGGCTACCGACGCGGCACGGCACGCACTTGCCGCAGGATTCGTTGCGGAAGAATTTCACTTCGCTCATGGCGAGCTGCAGCAAATCGCGGCCCTCGGCGATAAACACCATCGCCCCGGTGCCAAGGCTGCTGCCGGCGTCTTGCAGCGCTTTGAAATCGAGCGCGACGTCGCGCTTGGACGCGGGCAGAATGTTCGTCGACGCGCCGCCGGGCGAGAACGCATATAAATTCTTGCCGCCGGCCATGCCGCCACACATCGCCAGCAGTTCCGCCACCGACGTGCCCCAAGGGACGCAATAAACGCCCGGCGTCGGCACGTCCCCGGAGACGCACATGAACTTCAACCCTTTGTAGCCTCGCCGCCCCTGCGCCGCCCACCATTTTGCGCCACGCGCCAAGATGATCGGAATCGCGCAAAAGGTTTCGACGTTGTTCATCAACGTCGGCTTGCCCCACAGCCCGTGGTCAGTCGGAAACGGCGGCTTATTGCGCGGTTCACCGCGCTTGTCCTCCAACGCTTCGAGAAGCGCGGTCTCCTCGCCCAGAATGTAGCCGCCGGGCGATACGAAGATTTCGAGATCGAAGTCGGTCGCCGAACCGAAGATTCGCTTCCCGAGTGCGCCGCGCGCCCGTGCGTTTTCGATTTCGCGTTGCAGCGCCTTTCGTTCCTTGGCGTATTCGTGACGCAGGTAAATGATTCCTTGCGTCGCACCGATCGTCCAACCGGCCAGCGCCATGGCTTCGATCAGCAGGTGCGGAAGCTCTTCCAGCAGCACGCGATCCTTAAACGTTCCGGGCTCGCTCTCGTCGGCGTTGCAGACAACGTACTTCGGCGCGCCGCGCGCCTTGCGCGTCAGCTCCCACTTCATGCCGGTCGGAAACGCGGCGCCGCCAAGCCCGCGCAAATCGGCGTCCTTCAATGATTGAATGAACGCGTCGCGGCTGCGATCGTCGCCGGCGACATGATCGCGCAACACACCGTAGCGCTGCGCGTCGTTTTCGTACGGATCGGTCGGCCAGCGCCGCGGATTCGCGGTCGGTTCGTTCGACGGGAGCGATTTCATTGCGGCAGCCAGCGCGGCGATGTCCGTCGGCGATCCGCTGACGGGTACGTCGTTGATTGCCGCGGCCGGTGCCGCGTCGCAGCGGCCAAGGCAGGAAACCTCTTCGACGTCGACGTCGTCGGCTCCCGCGAGCGCGGTTCTTATTTGTCGGCAAAAATCCGGTCCGCCGCGCATCAAGCAGGTCATGTCGCGGCAGACCTGGACTTGCCGGCGACGGCCGGGCTCGGAACGAAACACGGGATAGAAACCGCGCAAACCTTCCAGGCGGTGAAGCGGGACCCGTTCCGATTCCGACAGGTCCCGCAACATCGCATCCGTGACGGCCCCGTGCTGCTCTTGCAGATGCATCATTTTCATCAGCAATTTCATGCGCAGAGGTCCGAAGCGAGATGCCGAGGTCTATTTGGAAAAGTATTTCGCAACGCCGGTTCGGAGAGCGGGAGCCCACGTGGGGCGCCGATCGCGAACAATACATGACGCATACAATAACACGCGATGTTCCGCATCGTGTATAGCCGCCATCATATAGCGTCGAGCAATGGAGCAGTGCGCATTCAGACGATTCGACTCGACCTTTGCTGTTAGCGGCAGCGACGCGCCGCCTCTCAACGCATCGTGACGAGTTCTTCGGCACTGGTCGGATGGATCGCGACGGTGTTGTCGAGATCGGCTTTGGTCGCGCCCATTTTCACCGCAACGGCGAATCCTTGGATGATTTCATCGACACCGCGGCCGATGAGGTGGCAGCCGACGACCTTCTCGCGCGGCCCGACGGTCACCAGTTTCATCAGTGTCGGCGGGCGCGCTTGCGTTAACGCGTAGTACATCGACGTAAAGCGGCTCTCGTAAACTTTGACCTCGTTGATTCCGTAGAGTTGGCGCGCCGCTTCTTCCGTTAGGCCGACCGTGCCGATCGGCGGGTGGCTGAACACTACGGTCGCGACATTGTTGTAATCGAGCCGCGCCTCGGGCTCGCCGCCGAAGAGACGATCGGCGAGCCGCCGGCCGGCGGCGATGGCGACCGGCGTCAGGGCGAGACGCGGCGTGACGTCGCCGAGCGCATAGATGCCGGGCACGTTGGTGTTTTGGTAATCGTCGGTCGTGACAAAACCGTTTTCGTCGACCGCCACTCCGCAATGCGCGAGCGCGAGCTCGCCGGTGTTCGGCCGCTGGCCGGTCGCCCACAGCACAACGTCGAAGCCGGTCACGTGTTGCTTACCGTCGATATGGACGGCGAGGCCACCGCCGGCGCGTTCTATCGCGGCGATACGCGTCGGACGTAACACGGCGATGCCGCTCTCCTCCATCTCCTCCAGCAACACGTCGCGCAGCGACGCATCGAAGCGCGCGAGCAAACGTTCGCCGCGCAGTAACATGGTTACGTCGCTGCCGAGCGCGCGAAAAATCCCCGCCAGTTCCACCGCCACGTAGCCGCCGCCGACGACGAGGACGCACGTCGGCTGCGTCTCGAGATCGAAGAATCCGTCGCTGGTGATGCCGAGGTCGGCGCCGGGAATGTCCGGCCGGTCGCGCGTCGCGCCGGTGGCGATCAGTAGGTGCGGCGCCCGCAGGCGCTGCGAGCCGACGGCGACGGTGTTTCGATCCAGGAAGCGCGCCTCGCCGGCGATCTCGGTGACGCCTGCGGCAACCAGGCCACGGCGATAGACGTCGTTCAGTCGCGAAACGTAGGCGTCGCGCGCGCGCTTCAGATGATTCCAATCGATGGTCGGCGCCCCGACGTCGAAGCCGTAGCCGCGCGCGTCGTGCAGCATCTCGGCGATCGAGGCGGCGTTGAACATCACTTTCTTCGGTACGCAGCCGCGGTTGACACAGGTGCCGCCGAGCCGGTCGCGTTCGATGATTGCGGCCTTGGCGCCGTGCGCCGCCGCGCGTTTCGCCGCGGCCAATCCGCCGCTGCCGCCGCCGATGACCAGGAAGTCGTAGTCGAATTTTTTCACGCCTCGATTCTGTAGAGCGGCGGTTCCATAAGCAACAGCTGCTGTTGGCGCAGCGCCGTTACCTGCTCCTGCCAGTAGTGCGGCGAACTGAACCACGGGAAGCTGCGCGGAAACGCCGGATCGTCCCAGCGCGCGGCGATCCAGGCGTTGTAGCGCAGCAGCCGCAGCGTGCGCAGCGGCTCGATCAGCTGCAGCTCGGCCGGGTTGAACGGCGCGAACGCGCGGTAGCCCGCGACCAGGTAGGAAAGCTGCGTTTCCACTTCCTCTTGCTTTCCGGATAGCACCATCCACAGATCCTGTACCGCCGGGCCGGTGATGCAATCGTCGAAGTCGACCAAGTACGGCCCGTATTCGCTCCAGAGAATATTGCCGAGATGAAAGTCGCCGTGCAGCCGGATAGTCGCGACAGCGCCGGCGCCATCGAACGACTGGCGCAGCAGCGGCAGCAGCTGCTCGGCCAGCGCGCAAAACGGCGCTACGATATCCGGTGGCAAGAACCGGCTTTCGCGCAGACGCGCGACCGACGCGTCGCCGAATTCGGCGACGGTTAACCGAAGCCGATGCCGAAACGGTTCGCGCGCCCCAAGCAGATGCAGCCGGCCGATATAGCGGCCGAGTACGTGAAAATCCTCCAGGCTGGTGATTTCCGGTGTTCGACCGGGTTGCCACGGAAAAACCGCGAAGCGAAAGCCGCCATGCTCGTGCAAGGTGCTGCCGTCTCGTTCCAGCGGCGCCACAACGGGAATCTCGTGCTCCGCCGCCGCGCGCGCGAAATCGTGTTCTTCCAGGATCGCCGCGTCCGACCAGCGTCCCGGGCGATAGAACTTCGCCGCCCGGGGACCGTCGCCCTCGGTATCCACGCGGTAGACGCGATTTTCGTAGCTGCTGAGGGCCAGCAGCCCGCCGGTGCAGCGAACGCCGAATTGTTCGACCGCCTCGAGAATAATCTCGGGCGTGAGTAGATCGTACGGGTGTGTCGTCGTCTCCATGTCGGTGTGCCATGCTACATTACGCGTCCCCCGAAATCCGTTGCTCGACTCATGCAAACGCCTCATAGCGACAATCCGTTGCTGACCGCGTCCGGTTTACCGCGCTTCAGCACGATACGCCCCGAACACGTCGGCCCCGCGCTCGATCGCGTGCTATTCGAGAACCGCGCGGCGCGCGAACGGCTGCTGGCCGCGAACCCGGTCCACACCTGGGACAACCTCGCGGGTCCGATGGAGGATCTTCACGAGCGGCTGCAGCGTGCCTGGTCGCCGGTCGTGCATTTGAACGCGGTGATGAACAGCGATGCGCTGCGCGAGGCGTACAACGCCGGCGTGCCGCGCGTCGCCGACTATTCGACCGAATTGGCGCAGGACCAACGGCTGTATTCGGCTTACCGGGCGATCGCGGCCGCGTCGAGTTTCGCGGCGCTAACGCCCGCGCAACGGAAGATCGTCCACAACACGCTGCGCGATTTCCGTTTGGCCGGCGCCGAACTCGAGTCGAAGGCGAAGGAGCGTTTTCGCGAGATCCAACAGGAGCTGTCGAATCTTGGCAGCAAGTTTTCGGAAAACGTCTTGGACGCGACTCAAGCTTGGGAAATGATTCTCGCCGACCCGAGCGACATCGCCGGGCTGCCGCCGTCGGCGCTCGCCATGGCGCGCCAGGCCGCGGAGCGCGAGGGCAAGACCGGCTACAAATTCGGGTTGGAGGGGCCGTTCTTCACGGCGTTCATGACCTACGCTGGCAATCGCGAGCTGCGCCGGCGGATGTACGAGGCCTACGTCACCCGCGCGAGCGACCAAGGTCCGATCGCCGGTCGCTTCGACAACACCGAGTCGATCGTGCGCATCCTGACACTGCGACGCGAAGCGGCGGCGCTGCTCGGCTTCGAAAACTACGCCGCGTACGCGCTGCAGACGCGCATGGCGAAAACCGTTCCGCAAGTGATGACGTTTTTGTCCGACCTGGCGGCGAAAGCGCGCCCCGCCGCGGTGCGCGACTTCGATGAACTGAAGGCGTATGCGCACGCGCAGCACGGCGTCGATCGACTGGAAGCTTGGGACGTCGCCTACTATTCGGAAAAGCTGCAACAGCATCGCTACGCGTTTTCGCAAGAAGAACTGCGTCCGTACTTTCCGGAAAGCCGGGTGGTGCCGGGTATGTTCGACGTGGTGCGGCGCTTGTACGGTCTCGATATTCGTCAGATCGACGGCATCGAGACTTGGCACCCGGATGTGCGCGTCTACGAAATCAGTGACGAAGCCGGAGACGTGCGGGGACGTTTCTATGTCGATCTGTACGCGCGCGCGAACAAACGCGGCGGCGCGTGGATGGACGATTGCTTGAGCCGGCGCCGTCGAGCGGGTGCCTTGCAGATACCGGTGGCCTACCTCGTTTGCAATTTCACGCCTCCGGTCGGTGAGCAGCCGGCGCTTTTCACGCACGACGAAGTCAACACGCTGTTTCACGAATTCGGTCACGGCTTGCACCACATGTTGACCAAGGTCGATTACCTCGGCGTCGCCGGCATCAACGGCGTCGCCTGGGACGCGGTCGAACTGCCGAGCCAGTTCATGGAAAACTGGTGCTGGGAGCGCGAAGCCATCGACCTCATCAGCGGTCACCACCAAACGGGCGAGCGCTTGACCGACGCGCTCTACCAAAAAATGCACGCCGCGAAGAATTTCCTGTCCGGCATGCAGTTCGTGCGTCAGCTCGAATTCGCGCTGTTCGATATGCACCTGCACGCCGATTTCGGTTTTACGGATTCGCGCGAGGCGCGGTCGGCTCGCTTCCCTCTCCCTTCGGGAGAGGGAATGAGGGTGAGGGAAGAGGGCGAGGAAATTAGTAGCAAGGCGATACAGGACTTGCTGGACCGGGTGCGGGCCGACGTGGCGGTCGTGATTCCGCCCGCGTTCAATCGTTTCCAGAACAGCTTCAGCCACATCTTCGCCGGCGGCTACGCGGCGGGGTACTACAGTTATAAGTGGGCGGAAGTGTTGTCCGCCGATGCCTTCAGCAAATTCGAGGAGAACGGCGTGTTCGATCGGCGAACGGGGTTGGAATTCATGCAAGCGATTTTGGAGCAGGGCGGCGTGCACGAGCCGATGGAACTGTTCGTGCGCTTTCGCGGACGCGAGCCCTCGGTCGAGCCGCTGCTGCGCCATTGCGGGCTCGCGGCGTGAAACGCCCCGCGCTGATTCACATCGTCTGGCTGCTATCGGCGCCCGCGGCTTTCGCGGAAACGCTGTATGTGACCGATCAGGTGACCGTGGGCCTGCGCGCCGATGTAACGCCGAGCGCGGCCGTGTTGGGGACCATCTCCACCGGCGCCGCGGTGGAGGTGTTGGAACGCAACGGCGCGCTCGTGCGCGTGCGCGATGCGAACGGCGTCGAGGGCTGGGCGGAGGCGACGGCACTCGCGCCGCAACCGCCGGCCGCGCAGCAGTTGAGATCGTTGCGTGCCGAGCTTGATAGGACCCGCGCGCAACTCGGCGTTGTCCAGGGGCAGTTGGATAAGGCGCGTGTCGCACCGGCGGGCGATGCCGATAAGATCAGCGCGGAGCTCGCCGGCACCCGCGCACAGCTCGCCAAGAATCAAGCGGAGATCAAGAAGAAAGACGAAGAAATCGTCGCGGCGGTCGCCGCTCGAGATACCGCGATCAAGGAGGCGGCCGCGTTACGCGCGGCGCTAGCCGGCGAGACGGCGCGCGAGCCGACCGCCGCGGCACCGGAAATAGCGCCGCAAGCTACTGAATCAGCGGAAGAATCCGGCTTCAGTTTTCTTTGGCTGGGAATCGCGTTTGCTATGCTTGTGTTGGGATTCATCGGTGGAACCGTTTGGGTCAAAGAGTCGATCCGCCGACGCATGGGGGGCATGTACCTGAGGGTCTGAGTATGGGTCTGCGATTTGCGCTCGTGATGTTGGCAGTCTTTTTCAGTGTGCCGCCGGCGGACGCGGCCAAGCTCTATAAGTGGGTCGACAAGGACGGCAACGTCTCCTATCACGATCAGCCGCCGAGCACGGCGGGATATCGCGTCGAGGAAAAGAATATCGGCGAACGCGCCGCGCGGTCGGATCGCGTGCCCGCGGAAGTCGTCGAAAAATTTCCGGTCGTGCTCTACGTCACCCCCAAATGCAGTTCCTGCGATTCGGCGCGCGCGTATTTGAAGGGCCGCGGCGTGCCGTATACCGAAAAGAACGTCGACGGGGATCGTAAGCTCCAAGACGAACTGATCAAACAAGCCGGTGGCCTCGCCGTTCCAACGATCTTGGTCGGCGCGAAGGTCATGAAAGGCTATCTCGAATCGCTGCTTGAGGGCGAACTCGACCAAGCCGGATATCCCAAAGCGGGTGGAGAAGAAGCCGCCGAG
>Ga0299906_10003586_pt1 | contig 12783 bp, 12 predicted proteins | sample RVTome_14_FD_200259 | JGI IMG/M metagenome (GOLD analysis project Ga0299906, IMG submission 200259) | Soil microbial communities from uranium-contaminated site in the Upper Colorado River Basin, Wyoming, United States - RVT145D125 (version 2) ...
ATTGAATGAACTGCACGCAAGATACAAGATACAAGAGGCAAGATACAAGTTATGGAAACGCTCGCGTTTCGTTTTTTCTTGTATCTTGCCTCTTGTATCTTGTATCTGCTTTTTTTAGTTCTTTGGGTCGTAACGGCGCAAGTAGTCTTCGATCTCCTGAATGCTGTCCTTGATGCCACCGCGACGCGTCGGCTGTTCCGGTTCGTTTTTGGAGGCCGACGCGGCCCGCCGTGCGGCAACCTTGGAGGCGGCACCCCGCCACAACAGGTCGGCATCGACTTGCCGCGCCATCGGCGCGCGTAAACGCGACGGCGCGGCGGCGCGATCCTCCCATCGCAGGCAGGCGATGGTTACGTTGTCGCAGCTCTCGCCCATGCGCTTTTCGGTGGTGTAGAGCATTTCCTCGATCCCGATTTCGAGCTTCGGCGTCGCCAGATAGCGGCCGATTTCCTTGGTTGGCATTCCTTCCCAGAGGCCGTCGCTGCACAGCAGTATCGAGTCGCCCGGTTGCAGCGGGGTTTCCTCGCCGAGCGAGATGCGCGGGTCGCCGTTGCCGCCGAGCGAGCGCAAGAGATAGCTCTTGCGCGGATGGTTCGCCATTTCGTCTTCGGTGATCACGCCGTCGCGGCGCAGCTCCTCGATGGTGGAATGATCTTCGGTGCGCCTGACCAGTTGCGTGCCGCGGTAGTGATACAAGCGGCTGTCGCCGACGTGCGCCCAATAGGCATAACCGCTTTGCACCAAGCACAGGACGCAGGTGGTGCGCGCTTCGAGCGGCGGCGAATGCGCGCGAGCACGCGCCACCACGGAGCTGTGTGCCTTGAGCATGGTCAACGCCAGAAACGCGAACGGGTCCGGAAGCTGCGGTTGCTTGACGCCCTGAAACAGCCGCACCACCGTCTCGACCGCCGTTTGCGCGGCCAGCTCGCCGCCGGAATGCCCGCCGAGGCCGTCGGCGACGGCGAGCAGCACCGCGTTCTTGCGCTCGGCGATACCTACACGATCTTCGTTGTGCAGGCGGCCGCCGGCACTGGTGAACTGAGCGATCTGGTATTTCATCCGGCCTGTTTTTTGTTGAGCCAGGACAACCGGCGCAGTCGATCGATCACGCCCATCTCCGATTCCGGTTCCGCCGCCACCGGCCGCTCGAAGCGGTCGATCAGCTCTTGCACGGTTTGCGGCCGATCGAGCTGATCCATTTGCAGGCACCAGTCGATGATCTCGAGCAGTTCTTGCGAGTAGCGGCCGGCGTAGACGCGCGTCGCGGGCCGATACTTGTCGCGCTCGGCGCGCTCGGGCGCCGCTGGCGGCGATTTGCCGCTGATGCAGGCGAGCATCGACGCGCCGATGGCGTATAGATCGGTCCACGGCCCGAGGTGGCCGCGTCGATGCTGCTCGATCGGCGCGTAGCCGAGCGTCAACGTGTGTGCGCCGAGCGCGCGGTTGTCGCGATAGGCCGGTTGCGCGGCGCCGAAGTCGAGCAAGAGCGGTTTGCCGCCGGGGCGCAGGAAGATATTCGGCGGTTTGATGTCGAGGTGCAGCATGTTATGCGAGTGCAGTTCGCGTAAACCGAGCAGTAGTTGTGGAAACACGGTGCGCAGAAACTTCTCCGACAACCCGCCGCGACGACGCCGGATGTACCAGCTGAGATCGGTTCCTTTCTCGTGGCGCATCACGAGGTAGACGGTGTTGTTCTCGCGGAAAAAATCGATCACGCGGACAACGCTCGGGTGGTTGATCTTGGCAAGCGCGGCGGCCTCGTCGAAAAAGCGCTTGATGCCTTGGCGAAACGGGCCGTCGGTTTCGGTGGACAGGGTCTCGACCGATGAATCCTTCGCGCGCCGCGCCTGATTGCTCGGTAGATATTCCTTAATGACGACGCGTTGCTCGCGGTCGACGTCGTCGGCGAGATAGACGATGCTGAATCCGCCGCCGCTCAGGGTGCGCACAATTCGGTATTGACGCAACGTGTAGCCGGGAGGCAGTGCGTTCTGGATTTTACTTTTCATCGGCAAAAAGACTTCGATCGGGCTGCTCGACCGTACCTTCAGAGTATAGAAGGCTGTACACGCTTGGCGGCCCCGCGGTTTTACCCGCGCGATATTCGGGCTACCATCGCGACCTCACACTTAGGCCGCCACGCCATGACGCTCAGCATGACCGCTTTCGCCCGCCGCAGCGCCGATTTCGCGGCGGGTGCGCTGGTTTGGGAGCTGCGATCCGTTAATCATCGCTACCTCGACATCGGCCTGAGATTGCCCGACGAGCTGCGCGCGATCGAGCCCGGCGTGCGGGAACGGATCGCCCGGCGGCTCGAACGCGGCAAGGTTGACGCCACCCTCAAGTTCCAAGTCAAAGAATCGGTTGCCGGATTGACGCTCGACGCCGTCGCGGCGCGCCAGCTGCTGGTTGTCGGCGGGGAGGTACGACAGTTCGCCGCGGAGCTCGTGCCGATGTCGGTGAGTGACGTGTTGCGGTGGCCGGGGGTGCTGCGCTCACCGGGGCTCGATGCGGATGCCTTGGGTAACGACGCGCTGGCGCTTTGTGAGGCGACGATCGAGGAACTGGTCGCCACCCGCGCGCGCGAGGGCGAACGATTGCGCGCTGTTCTTGAAGAGCGACTGCGCACGATCCGCGAGTTGCTGGAACGACTCGTGAAGCTGCTGCCCGAGATCGCGCGGGACTATCGAGCGCGTTTGGAAACGCGGCTCGACGAGATTCGCGCACAGCTCGAACCGACACGGTTAGAGCAGGAACTTGTCATCTTCGCCACGCGCGCGGACATCGCCGAGGAAGTTGATCGCTTGCGCGCGCACGTCGTCGAAGTGGCGCGCGTGCTCGGAAGCCGCGGCCCGGCCGGTCGGCGGCTCGACTTCTTGATGCAGGAATTGAATCGAGAAGCCAATACGCTCGCGTCGAAGTCGGTCGATCTACGGCTTACGAACATCGCGGTGGAGCTGAAGGTGCTGATCGAGCAAATGCGCGAACAGGTGCAAAACATCGAGTAATATTTTCGGAACCGCAGATAAACGCAGATGAACGCGGATAAGAACCAAATCCGTCAAAACGGTTTTCTTTCATATCTGCGTTCATCTGCGTTCATCTGCGGTTTCACGAATGCATAAAAGCAATATTTTCATTCTTTCGGCGGCGTCCGGTACCGGCAAGACGAGCCTGGCGCGGGCGTTGGTGGAACGGTTGCCGGATGTCACGCTTTCGATTTCACACACGACACGCGCGCCGCGGCCGGGCGAGCGCAACGGCGAGCACTACTACTTCGTCGCGCCGGCGGAGTTTCAGGCGATGATCGATCGCGGCGAGTTTCTCGAGCACGCCGAAGTATTTGGAAATCGTTACGGCACCGCTCGTGCCGCCGTGGAGCGAATTTTGGCGAAGGGCAAGCGTGTGATCTTCGATATCGACTGGCAAGGCGCGCGCGCGATCAAACGCGAGTGGCCGCAGGCGCAGGCCATCTTTCTGCTACCCCCGTCGCGCGCCACCCTTGAGCGGCGGTTGCGGGGGCGCGGTCAGGACAAACCGGACGTGATCGCGCGCCGCATGCAGGCGGCCGTGGATGAGATGCGTCATCACGACGAATTCGACTACGCCATCGTGAACGACGACTTCGATCGCGCCCTGGCGGACCTCGAAGCGATCGTAAACGGCAAGCCCTACGAGCGGCGCGCGCTGACCCTCGATATCGAAGCGCTGTTCAGGGCGTAGGCGCTCGTCTGGCGTTAACGCCTGTCGGCCAGTAAGATAACCGACTTGAGAACCGCGTCAGCACACCATTCGCGGCGGCGCTGTTACGCCGTCTCTCCCGCGTCGTCTAACGGTACGGCTCGCGAGTCGTATCCTTTGTCGAAATTGGTTGAGATGAGGTTTACGAGCGTATTCGCAGAAATGCGCCATACTATTATTGAGTAAAGAGGTAACGCATGGCCCGTATTACCGTAGAAGATTGTCTGGAAAACGTCGACAACCGTTTTCAATTGGTGCTGGTCGCCGCCAAGCGCGCGCGCCAGCTGACGTTGGGTGCGGAAGCCTGCGTACCGAAAGAAAACGACAAGCCGACGGTGCTCGCGCTGCGCGAGATCGCCGGCGGTTTCGTGACCAACGCTATCCTCGACGAGGAGAGCCCGCCGCCGGGGCTCGAGGCAGACGACGATGCAACCGAGCAAAACCCGGCCGCCGACCTCGCCGCCAAGCCGGGGGAAGACGCGGCCGCGCCCACGCTCTAACGCCGCGGAAGCGATCCGGCGGCGGGACGACGAGACGCCGCCACACGAGCGGCTCGCGCCGGCGCATTTCGAGATCGACGATCTCTGTACGCTGCTGGCGCCCTATCTCGACCATAAAGACGTCGCCGACGTGCGCGCGGCCTATCGGTTCGGCGCCGACGCACACGCCGGCCAGCGCCGCGTCAGCGGCGAGCCGTACATCTCCCATCCGCTCGAAGTGGCGCACATTCTGGCGTCGATGCACATGGACGCGAAGAGCATCATCGCCGCGATTCTGCACGACGTTATCGAAGACACGAAAACCGCGAAGGAGGCCATCGCCGGTGTTTTCGGCAAGGACGTGGCCGAACTTGTCGACGGCGTGTCGAAGATTACGCGCATCGAATTCCAGAGCCAGGAAGAGGCGCAAGCCGAAAACTTTCGCAAGATGCTGCTCGCGATGGCGAGCGACATTCGCGTCATCCTGATCAAGCTTGCCGACCGGCTGCACAACATGCGCACCATCGGCGCTCTGCCGCGCGAGCGCCAGCGGGCCCTGGCGCGCGAGACGCTCGACATTTATTCGCCGATCGCCAATCGTCTGGGTGTGCACCAGTGGTCGGTCGAGCTCGAAGACCTGGCGATGGCGACGCTCTATCCGCTGCGCTATCGCATCCTGAACGAGTCGATTCGCAAGCGCCGCGCGAATCGCAAGGCGATCGTCGAAAAAGTGAAAACCGCGATGCTGCAGCAGCTCGAGCTCGAAGGCGTTACGGCGGATCTCACCGGGCGCGAGAAAAACGTCTACGGCATCTACCGCAAGATGCTGACCAAGAAACTCACGTTCGACCAGGTGTACGACATCTACGGATTTCGGGTTATCGTCGACAAGGCCGACACCTGCTACCGCGTGCTTGGAATGCTGCACAATCTATACAAGCCGATTCCCGGGCGATTTAAGGACTATATCGCCATCCCCAAGGCGAACGGTTATCAGTCGCTGCACACGGTCGTGTTCGGGCCGTTCGGCGTGTCGATCGAGCTGCAAATTCGCACGGGCGAGATGCATCGCGTCGCCGAGGCCGGCGTCGCGTCGCATTGGCTCTACAAGAGCGGTGAACTCGGTTCGGACGGCATGCGCCAGCGCGCGCTGCAATGGCTGAAGGAGTTGCTCGAGATCCAACAAAAGGCCGGCAACCCCCGCGAATTTCTGGAGCATCTGAAGATCGACCTATTTCCGGATGAGGTGTACGTCTTCACGCCGAACGGCGCGATCAAAAAATTGCCGCGTGGCGCCACGGTCATCGACTTCGCCTACGACGTGCATACCGACATCGGCAATCATTGCGTCGGCGCGAAGGTGAACCACGAGCTGACGCCGCTGCGCACGACGCTCAAGAACGGCGATCACGTCGAGATACTGACCTCGCCCGCGGGCTATCCGAGTCCGTCGTGGCTCGATTTCGTCGCGACCGGCAAGGCGCGAGCGCACATTCGCAGCTTCCTAAAAGGCCGCGAGTTCGGCGGCGCGGTCGATCTCGGAGGCCGGCTTCTCGACCGGGCGCTCAAGGATTTGGGCGCGGATGCCGCGCCGGTGACCGACGAGCAGCGCGAGAAGCTGATCGCCGGTCTGAAACTCAAGAATTGGAACCAGTTGCTGAACGACATCGGCCTCGGGAATCGGGTGGCGGCGGTCGTGGCGCGCCAGCTGGTGCCGAAAACAGCGGTACCGGCGTCCGGGTTCGGCTTTACGCAGCGGTTCCGGAAATTGCTGCGCAAGAGCGACAAGGAGCCGGTGCTCGCGATCCGCGGCACGGAAGGCGTGGTCGTTACCTATGCGCGCTGCTGCCGACCGATACCGGGGGACCCGATTCTCGGTTTCCTGTCCGCGGGGCGCGGCATCGTCGTACACACCGAGGACTGCAAGAACGTCGCCAAGTTTCGCAAGCACCCCGAGCAGTGGATCGACGTGCGCTGGGAGCAAAGTATCGAAGGCGTGTTTCCGGTGGCCATTCGGGTGGAAGTGCGCAACAACCGCGGCGTGCTCGCGTCAGTCGCGGCGGCGATCGCGGAACAGGAAGCGAACATCGATTCGGTCTCGTTCGACGACCGCGACGGCCGCTACACCACCATGGATTTCACGGTCGAGGTGAAGGACCGCGTCCATCTCGCCAGCATCATGCGCCGCATCCGCGCGCTCGATACCGTGGTACGAATCAACCGTAAGAAAGGCTGAGCCGAATCCTTCGCTTGGCGATGGTCTTGCATTCGCGCGGGCCGCCGCCGACACTTTTGCCCTCTATCGAAGAGGGCAATCATGAACAAACAGGTTATTTCCACCCCCGCAGCGCCTAAAGCGCTCGGGCCGTATTCTCAAGCCGTGCGTGCCGGTCAAACGGTGTACTTATCCGGGCAGATACCGCTCAATCCGCAAACCGGGGACCTAGAGACCGGGGATATGGCCGCGCAGATCACCCGCGTGTTTGAAAACCTTCGCGCGGTTGCGCGAGCGGCCGGAGGCGATCTGAGCGATGTCGTCAAGTTGAACGTCTATCTAACGGATCTCGGCCACTTCGCGCTCGTCAACGAGGTCATGGCGCGCTACTTCACGCCGCCCTACCCCGCGCGTGCGGCGGTCGGTGTAGCTGCGCTGCCGAAGGGGGCAGCGGTCGAGATGGACGCGGTACTTATACTGCCAAGTAGCAAGTGACAAGTAGCAAGCGAGACGTAGCGATTGGTTTCTTGCTACTTGCAACTTGAACCTTGCTACTGAACTTATGGATATTTCTACCGCGCCGCTCACGCGCTTCAAGGGTGTCGGGCCGCGCGTCGCCGAGAAGTTAAGCGTGTTGGGGCTGATGACGGTTCAGGACCTGCTGTTTCATTTGCCCGCGCGCTACCAAGATCGTACGTGCCTGACGGCGCTCGGGTCGCTGCGGCCGGGACGGGAGGCGTTGATCGCCGGCCGGATCGAACTCGTTGATGTTGTCCGCCGTCGCCGCCGCGCGCTGGTTTGTCGACTCGCCGATTCCACCGGCCACGTGCACCTGCGGTTTTTTCACTTCAACGCCGCGCAGCGCGACCAGCTCGCGCGCGGGCGCTGGCTGCGCTGTTTCGGGTCGGCGCGCTTCGGGCCGGCGGGGTTGGAGATGGCGCATCCGGAATACCTGCTGCTACCCGAAGGCGAGACGCCGCGGCCGGAGGATCATCTGACGCCGGTATATCCGGCGACCGCCGGCCTGAGCCAAGCGTATCTGCGGCGTCTCATCGGCCAGGCACTCGACCGCCATCTGGATCACCTAACTGAACTCTTGACCGATACCGTGCTCGAGCAAATGCAGTTGCCCAGTCTGCGCGATGCGTTGGCGCTCGTGCATCGGCCGCCACCCGGTACCGATGTCGTCGCGCTCATGAGCGGACAGGCGCCGGCGCAGCAGCGTTTGGCGTTCGAAGAGCTGCTGGCGTACTACCTGAGCTTGCAACGGGTTCGCGCGCGACTTCGCGCCGAACCGGCGCCGCCCATGGCGGCTTCCGGAACCCTGGCGCGACAACTGATCGCGAAATTGCCCTTCACGCTCACGGGCGCGCAACAACGCGTCTTCAGCGAAATCCAACGCGATCTCGCGCGGCCGCAGCCGATGCAGCGACTGGTGCAAGGCGACGTCGGTTCGGGCAAGACCGTGATCGCGGCGTGCGCGGCGTTGCTGGCGGTGGAAGCAGGCTATCAGGTGGCGTTCATGGCCCCGACCGAGTTGTTGGCCGAACAGCACCTGAAGAATTTGAGCGAGTGGTTGTTGCCGCTTGGGGTCGGGCTAACCGGCCTGTCCGGCCGCTTGACCGGCCGGGCGCGTACGGCGGCATATGTCGACGTCGCCGAGGGGCGCGCTCGCGTCGTCGTCGGGACGCACGCGTTGTTTCAGGATGACGTGCGCTTTGCGCGGCTTGGGCTCATCGTTGTCGACGAGCAGCACCGTTTCGGGGTACAGCAGCGGATGCGCCTGCGTACCAAAGGCAGCAGCGACGGACTGCTACCGCACCAGCTCATCATGAGCGCGACGCCGATTCCGCGCACGCTCGCGCAAAGCGTTTATGCGGATCTCGACGTGTCGATCGTCGATGAACTGCCCGCGGGCCGTCAGCCGGTCGAAACCGTCGCGGTGCCGGCCGCCCGGCGTGCCGAGGTCGTGCGTCGCGTGCACGAAGCCTGCGCCGGCGGACGCCAAGCCTATTGGGTTTGCCCGCTGATCGAGGAATCGGAAACGCTCGATCTTGAGACCGCGACGCGAACCGCCGAAGCGTTGGCAGAGGCGCTGCCGGACCTCAAGGTTGCGCTGGTGCATGGACGCTTGAAGCCCGCCGAGAAGGAACGCGGGATGGGGGCGTTCAAGCGCGGCGATGTTCATCTGCTGGTCGCGACCACCGTCATCGAAGTCGGCGTCGATGTGCCCAACGCCTCGCTCATGATTATCGAAAATGCCGAGCGCCTCGGGTTGTCACAGTTGCATCAATTGCGCGGGCGGGTCGGGCGCGGCGCCGCGCAAAGCAGTTGCGTGTTGCTTTATCAGGCACCGTTGTCCGAGGTCGCACGCGATCGCTTGGCGGCGCTGCGCGAAACCAACGACGGGTTTGAAATCGCACGGCGCGACTTGGAGATGCGCGGACCGGGCGAGTTGCTCGGAACGCGGCAGACCGGGCTCGCCGCGTTTCATATCGCCGATATCGTGCGCGACCACCGGTTGTTGCCGCGCGTGCAGCAAACCGCGGCGCACTTGCACGAGCGCCACCCCGAGCGGGTCGAGCCGATCATTCGGCGTTGGCTCGGCCGGCGCGAGGACTACGGCGCGGTATGACCGCGGTCGCGGAACGCTTGGCGGACTACGCGCGTCTGATGCGCCTGCATCGGCCGATCGGCACGTTGCTGTTGCTATGGCCGACGCTGTGGGCGCTGTGGTTCGCCGCCGCCGGCGTTCCCGATCTCAAGCTGCTGCTGGTTTTCTGCGCTGGCGTTCTGCTGATGCGCTCCGCCGGTTGCGTCATCAACGACTATCTGGATCGCGATTTCGATCCCCACGTCGCGCGTACACGCGCGCGCCCGATCGGCGCCGGCCGCGTACAACCGCGCGAAGCGCTCGTTTTGTTCGCATCGCTTTGTCTCGTTGCTTTCGCTCTGGTATTGACGCTAAACCGGTATGCTATCGCGTTGTCGTTCGTCGCCGTGTTTCTGGCCGTATCCTATCCGTTGTTTAAGCGCTGGACCCATTTGCCGCAGATCTACCTGGGCGTCACCTTCGGGTGGGGCATTCCGATGGCGTTCGCCGCGCAGACCAATAGTCTGCCGTCACTCGCGTGGTGGCTGCTCGCCGCCAATATAAGCTGGGTGCTCGCGTACGACACCGCCTATGCGATGGCCGATCGCGCCGATGATCTCAAAATCGGCGTGAAGTCGACCGCCATTCTTTTCGGCGACTGCGATCGGCTTTTCATCGGATTATTTCACTTCGGCGCGCTGGCGCTGCTCGCGGCCGCCGGGTTCATGGCCGGCCGTGGGATACTGTACGACGCGGGGCTGGTGATCGCCGCTGGGATCGCCGTGCAGCAGCAGTTGGCGATTCGCGATCGCGACCCGCAAGCGTGCTTTCGCGTTTTTCTGGAAAACAATCGCTTCGGCGCGGTCGTTTTTGTCGGGCTCGTGCTCGATTACCACGCCCTTTGAACCGCGTGAGCGAACCAACTCTGCTGCACATGGATGTGCGAATGTCGCGAGCGCAGGATGCGCAGGAGCGACCCCCTCTCCCCAAGTGAAGAGGATCGCGCGCAGCGCGCTCGGCTCGCCCCCTTCTCCCTCCGGGAGAAGGGATGGGGATGAGGGAACACCGGCCCTCACCCTTTGCCCTCTCCCGAAGGGGCGAGGCGGGGACGTCACGAATGCACTCAAGGTGCATTCGTGCCGCGGAGCGGGTGCAACTGGTGTTGTTGCACCCCGGGCGAGAATCAGGGAAGTCGGTGAAAATCTCCATGCCGGTGGGGAGATGGCAGGGGGTGAGGGACAGCGAATATCGAAGGTTCATGGTCCGTGAACTGTTTCGTAACGATACATAACGCTTTGGGTGACCCATGAAACTCTTCGGTTCGCTTACCTCACCGTATGTGCGCAAAGTTCGCATTTTGATCGCCGAGAAAGGAATCGCCTGCGACTTCGTGACCGCCGACCCCGCCGCCGCCGACAGCCCGGTGCCGGTGCATAACCCGCTCGGGCTGGTGCCGGTATTGGTACGCGACGGCGGCTCGGCGCTATTCGATTCGCCGGTGATCGCGGAGTATCTCGACGTGCTGAAGGCTCCGGCGCTCATTCCCGCGAGCGGCGAACCGCGCTGGCAAGTGCTGCGGCTGGCGGCGCTGGCCGACGGAATTCTCGATCAGTGCGTGGCGCGCACGATGGAGCTGCGCCGACCGGCGTCGCGGCAGTCGCCGGACGTGAACAAGCGTCGTGAAATAAAAATTGCGCGCGCGATTGAGTTCGCCGAGGAGCACACAGCGAGCGGTGCATACTTGGCAACCGGCCGGCTAACGCTCGCCGACATCGCGCTTGCCGTCGCGCTCGAGTACATCGACTTTCGCTACCCGCACGATTGGCGCGCGCCCAATCCACGGCTCGCGGCGTGGCACGAAGGAATCGGCGTGCGTCCGGCGTTCGTCGCCACTCGGCCGCCGACGTAGCGGTGTACGTTACTTCACCAGTAATACCGGCACGTCGCTCAGGTGCAGCACCTTGGTGGTCACGGAGCCGAGCAACATGCCGGTAATAGGCCCCAAGCCGCGCGTACCGATGTAAATTTGATCGCAGCGTTTCTCGCGTGCGTATTGCGATCGTTTCCGCCGGGTGCCCCACCGCGACGGTGGACTCGTACGGCCGTTTTGCCGCGTCCAGTTTCTTGCGCGCACCGGCCAATGCCTTCTTGCCTTCGTCGTTGTGAAACTGTTGCACTTGATCGTGCCGAATGAACATCGTGACGTCGCCGGTCAATGGCGGCTGCACGTTCAGTAGATGCAGCTCCGGCGCTTCTTTGTAACGGTCGGCGGTCTTGATGACGTAGTCGACCGCGCGCAACGACGATTCCGACCCGTCAATACACAGCAGCAGTCTTAGCATGGCATGCTACAAAAGCAGATAAGTTCGTTTCGGGCTCCGGACGGCACGATGTTGACGCCGACGATCTGATCTATTTCCATCGTGATTCCCTGCCCGTATCCAGTCTATGTGTTTCGATGGTTCGTTGCAGCCTTGGAGCGCTTGAATTTTGCGGGCGCCGCGGGCATACAGCCGACCACGGCGCCGACGCGCAGAATCGAAACGAGTTGAGAGCCATGTTTCCGTGCAATAGCCGTATCACAATACCGGGCCCGGCCGGATCGCTGGAAGCGATTACCACTTGTCCGGCGGTAGCCGCAAAAGTCACCGCCGTTATTTGTCATCCGCACCCGCAGCACGGCGGCACGATGCACAACAAGGTCGTGCAAACGCTCGCGCGCGGCTTCAGCGAACTGGGCGCGCGGACGGTGCGCTTCAATTTTCGCGGCGTCGGCGCGAGTCACGGCGAATTCGGGCACGGCGTCGGCGAATGCGAGGACGTGTTGGCGGTATTGGAATGGACCCGCGCCCACCGTCGTCCGGACGATGAAATATGGCTGGCCGGTTTTTCTTTCGGCGCGTTCATGGCGTTGCGCGCGGCGGCGCGCTTCGCGGTTGCGCGACTCGTCGTGGTTGCGCCGCCGGTGCAGAACTATCCGGAACTCGGCCCGCCGCCGGCCCCGCGCGTGCCTATACTGGTACTTCAAGGAGACCGGGATGACGTGGTGTCGCCGGCGGCGGTAACCGCATGGATCGACACCTTGACCGCACCCGCGTCGTTGCGCATGTTCTCCGACACCGGCCATTTCTTTCACGGTCGCCTGAACGACTTGCGCGCCAGCCTGCACGAGGTTCTCGGTCCCGCGGTGGCCGCCGATGGTTAACGTTTGGAGCAGTGTCGTCGCTCGATGAAAACGATTTTTCTGTTGTCGTTATCCAACATTTTCATGACGTTTGCCTGGTACGCGCATCTCAAAGAATTGCGCGAAAAGCCGTGGATCATCGCGGCGCTTATTAGTTGGGGAATCGCGCTGTTCGAATACTTACTGCAGGTTCCGGCGAACCGCGCCGGCTATGGGCAATTCAATCTCGGTCAACTTAAAATCATTCAGGAAGTCATCGCGCTTACGGTATTCGTTCCGTTCGCGCTGTTGTACATGAAGGAACCGCTGCGCCTCGATTTCCTTTGGGCCGCGTTGTGTTTGGTCGGGGCGGTCTATTTCATGTTCCGCGCGCCGCTCGGCGGCACGTAGTCACCGCACCGGCAATTCCGGCAGCCGTTCCGCGTATAGGCGCTCGCGCTCTTGCCGGGTCGCGAGTTTCACGGCGCTGTCGACCAGCTCGCGCGTCAGGTGCGGCGCGAACAAATGAATGAAGTCGTACATGTACCGGCGCAGTAGCGCGCCGCGGCGAAAGGCGATGTGCGATGTGTTG
>Ga0299906_10003587_pt1 | contig 12781 bp, 9 predicted proteins | sample RVTome_14_FD_200259 | JGI IMG/M metagenome (GOLD analysis project Ga0299906, IMG submission 200259) | Soil microbial communities from uranium-contaminated site in the Upper Colorado River Basin, Wyoming, United States - RVT145D125 (version 2) ...
CGGCCGAGCCGTTCCTTCAAGGTCTGTCTTGTAAATTTAGTGGCTACATAATGAGGCCCCGAACACTCGCTAAGCTCCGCTGCTGCAACGAGTTAGGCTGGATCGGCCCTCGGAACTTCCGGCTAGTCAACTCGCCTCCGTGCCCGAGCCCGTGCCCCACCTCTCCGTCAACAACATCGCGTCCCCGTAGCTGTAGAACCGATACCCCGCCTCCACCGCATGGCGGTAGAGCCGCAGCACGCGCTCCCGCCCCGCGAACGCGCACACGAGCATCAGGAGCGTGCTCCGCGGAAGATGGAAGTTGGTCAAGAGCGCGTCGACGCAGCGGAAGCGGTGGCCGGGGAGGATGAAGAGGTCGGTGCTTCCGCGGCCGGGCGCGAGCCGCCCGGAGTCGTCGCTCCGGGCCTCGAGCGCGCGCACGCTGGTCGTCCCGACCGCGACGACGCGCGCGCCCCGCGCGCGGGCGCGCTCGACCGCGCGCGCGGCCTCCTCGGGGATCTCGAAGCGCTCGGCGTGCATCGCGTGGTCGCGCGGGTCGGGAGTCGCGATCGGCTGGAAGGTCCCGATGCCGACGTGCAGCGTGAGGCGCGTCGTCTGCACCCCGCGCGCGGCGAGGCGCTGCATGAGCTCGGGCGTGAAGTGCAGCCCGGCCGTCGGCGCCGCGACCGCCCCCGCGGCGCGCGCGTAGATCGTCTGGTAGCGCTCGCGGTCGAGGGGCTCGCGCTCGTCGCCGTCGCGCGCGCGATGGATGTAGGGCGGCAGCGGCGTGCGGCCGGCGACCTCGAGGAGCTCGACCACGCCGCGCGCGGCGTCGCGCGGGTCGCCGAGCTCGACGTGCCACACCGCCGAGGTCCCCTCGCGCTCGACCACGCGCACCGAGAGGCCGCCGGGGACGGCGAGCGTCTCGCCCGCTCTCAGCTTGCGCGCGGGGTTCACGAGCGCGCGCCAGCGCGCGCCGCCGCTGGCCGCGGTGCCCGTGCCCCCCGTACTCGAGCCGCAGGGCTCGACGAACAAGAGCTCGACGGCGCCCCCCGAGCGCCGTCGCGCGAAGAGGCGCGCGGGAAGCACGCGCGTGTCGTTCAGCACCAGGAGGTCGCCCGGCTCGAGCCACTCGGCGAGATCGGCGACGCGCGCGTCGTGCATCCGCTCGCGCAGCGGATCGTGCACCAGCAGGCGCGCCGCGTCGCGCGGCTCGGCGGGGGTCTGGGCGATCCGCTCGCGCGGAAGGTCGTAGTCGAAGTCGGAGAGCTGCAACGCCCGGACCTTGCCGTGGGGGCAGGGCCCTGTCCACGGGGGGAGGCGCGGGAGCCGCCCGCCGGCGCCCATTCCCAGCGCTGGGCTCGCTGACGCAAACCGAACAACATTCCGGCGGCGCGGCATTCAGAAGGGGCGCCGGCCGGCCGTTAGGGAAGGTGGAGCCCTCGGGCTCCCCGAAACCTTGATCCGCGCCCGGGGGGGCCACGGTAAAGGGGTCGGATCTTCCGCGAGGAAGATGACGGGGCCGCTGGCAAGGACACGGCTGGCGGCCCCTTTCCTTTTTCTCCCGAGCCCGTTCCCGAGCCCGAACGGGAGCCGTTCGGGCACGGGCACGGGCTCGGGCACGGGTTATTCGAGCTCCTCCTCCACCAGGCCCGCTTCGCGCATGCGCGTGACCAGCGTGTCGGGATCCCACCCCAGGTACGCGGCCGCGCGGGTCTTGTTGACGCGCCCGCGCCGGCGGCGCGTGCTGCGCAGCGCGGCGACGAGGTCGCGCTCGCGCGGGTGGCGCGAGGGGATGCGCGGGACGAGCTCGATCCCGAAGCCGCGCGCCAGGTCCGTCACGGCGGCGGCGTCGAGCTCGCCGCCGCCCCCGAGCAGCACGAGCTTGTACACGAGGTTCTCCAGGGCGCGCACGTTGCCCTCCCAGGGCTGGCGCCAGAGCAGGGCGACGGCGTCGTCGGTGAAGCTCGGTTCCTCGACCCCTTCCTCGCGCGCCACGCGCCGCGCGAAGAAGTCCAGCATGCCCGGGATCTCCTCGCGGCGGTCCGCGAGCGGCGCGAGCGAGATCTGCACCCGATCGAGCCGGGCAGCGAGGTCGGGGCCGAGGAGGCCGCGCTCGACGCACGCCGCGAGGGAGTCGCGCAGGAGCACGATCCAGCGCCGCGGCGCTTCGGCGCGCTCGTCGAGCAGCTCGATCCAGCGCGCCTGCGTCCGGGGTGAGAGCGGCTCGCGGAGGGCGAGCAGGGTCGCCGGCTCGGGCGCCTCGAGCGCGCGCCGCAGCGCGCCGGGGCTCACCAGCGGACCGAGCGTGCGCGGCCCCGGCGCCCGCTCGTCGCGCTCCCAGGCGAGCCAGCGGCCGAGCACCCGCTTGCCGACGCCGGCCGGCCCGCAGAGCACGACGGGGGCGAGCGAACGCGCGGCCGCGCCCCAGCGCCGGGCCTCGCCGCTGGACCCGGGCCAGGCGAAGCCGAAGTAGAGGTCGCGGCCGTAGCGCTCGACGTACCACGCCCGGAACTGGGCGACGCGCGCGCGCAGCGCGACCGCGCTCGCGTGCTCGCGCACGCGCTCCGCGTCGAAGGAGCGGAAGTCGCGGCGCCGGCTCGACTCGAGCGCGAGCAGGGCGAGCGCGCGGCCGTTCCAGGTGGCGGGGATCACCAGGCCCGAAGCCGCCTCGGCGTGCACCGAGAGCCGCACGTCCGGCTCCTCGAAGGCGACGATGCCGCTGCTGGCGACGGCGCGCCGCAGGGCGCGGCCCCCGCCGCCCGGATCGCCCGACCACGCGAGCCCCGCGCCGCCGTCGACGACGAACGAGGTCTCCCCGCCGGCGAGATCGAAGCCGAACCAGCGCCGGTGGCTCGACTTGAACGCGAGCTCGCGGGCCCAGTCCTCGAAGACCTCGGCGAGCGGATGGTCGCGCCGCTCCCAGGGCGACTCCGCGCCCGCGGCCACGCCGGGCGACGGACGCTCGCCGCGCGCGCGCTCGACGAGCGCCGCGCGCCACGTGCCGGCGAGGCGCGCGAGGCGCTCGGAGCCCGGCGCGAGCCGGTGCGGCCATTCGACGTGCAGCCACCCGACGACCTCCCCGGCGTCGAGGACCGGCGCGACCGCGAGCGCACGCGCCCCCGGGTCGAGCGCTCCACGCAGCGGCGGCGGGGTGGCTTGCTCGCCCCCGCCGGGGCGCTGGTAGCGCTTGACCGGCCGCGCGTTCGCGACCACCTCGTGCTCGGGCTCGCCGGGCACCGACCACGCGCGGTCGCGCCGGGCGAGCCAGTCGGCGCGGCGCGCCTCGAGCGCCGGCGCCAGGTCGACGCGCAACGGCTCGGCGCACGCGCGCCCGTCGAAGGCGAAGACGGCGAACACGCTCGCGCCGAGGTCGGCGCGCGAGGTCGGGCGGCGCAGCGCGGTGGGAACGGCCGCCGCGCTCGCCGGCCGCCCGGCGAGGCGCGCGGACCATTCGGGAAAGGCCTCGCGCAGCTCCTCGAGCGGCCGCGGGAGCGGCATGCGGGCCTGGGCCCCGAGCGCGCCCGGGGTGCCCGGGGTGCCCGGGGTGCCCGGGACCCCGGCTCCATCCGTCACCGGCGGATCCTCCCCGCTCACGACGGCGCACCAGGACGCGAGGCGCGCGAGGCGCGGCGTCACCGGCGCTCCCGGGCCATGCGCCTCGAGCAGCTCGCGCGCGCGCCGCACGTGCCCCGCGTCCAGCGCGCACTCGACGGCCCCGGCCAGCGCCTCGGCGCGGAGCACCCCGGGCGCCCCGGGCGCCCCGGAATCGAGCAGCGCGCGGAAAGCGGGCTCGGCGCTGCGCGCGTCCTCGGCGGCGCGCGTCCAGCGCGCGCGCCAGAGATCGAGCCGCGGCGGATCCATGCCCGAGGCCTCCGCGACCTCCAGCAGGCGGCGCGCGACCTCGAGCGGCGGCTCCCCCGGCCGCGGCAGCTCCGGCGGCGAGGCGCCCTCGTCTTCGAGCAGCAGCCGCGCCCAGGCCTCCGCGTAGCTCTGGCCCGGCGCTCCGCACCAGGCGAACGACTCGCGGTCGATGCAAGCCGCGAGGAAGAACCGCAGGAGGTCCTGCACGGCCGCCAGCCGCGCGCGGCGCGCGTGGCACTCGAGCTCGTCGGTGGCACGGCCCAGGTCGACGCGCACGCGGCGCGCGCCGTCGCCGCGCGCGTCGCTCGCGAGGAGCCGCGCGAAGGTCGCGACGCGCCGCGCGCGCTCGCGCGCCGCGGTGGAGCTCTCGGCGAGCAGCAGCTCGATCGCGTCAGGATGCGGTTCGACCATCGATCTGGATCAGGAGCCTGGCCACCTGGCGCGCGGTTTCCGCGCCTCGGTCGTGCAGCACCGCGAACGCCAGCCGGAAGCCGCGGGCCACGGCGCCGGGAGCGCAGCGCGCGCGCCAGGTCGCGATCCGCAGCCGCAGGTCGCCGAGCGCGGCGGCGCAGTCGGCGCGCGCAGCGGGCTCGAGCGGCGCCGGCGCGTGGCGCAGGAGCCGGCGCGCGGCGCGCTCGTCGCCGCGCACCAGGGCGATCGCGAGGGCGAGCACCCACGGGTACGAGCCGGGGCGATCGTGGCGCGCCGCGCGCTCGAAGGCGACGCGCGCGTGGCGCAGCTCGCCGCGCAGCTCGTGCACCGCGCCGCGGCTCAGCTCGCGCAGCGCGGCGAGCCGCGCGTCGAACGCGCCCGGCGGGACGTCCTCGAGCAGCCCCCAGGCCCGCTCCAGCTCGCCGCGCGCGATGTAGCTGCGCGCCAGCGCCAGGCAGCCGTCGGGCGAGCGCCGCATCGAGAGCGAAGCGAGAGCGAGGTCGCGCGCGTCGCCCCACGCGCGCGGGTCGAAGGCCATCCCGCGCAGCAGCCCGAGCGGCGGCACGAGCCCGTCGGCGCGGCAGACCCACAGCTCCGCGTGGCAGCGACGGCGCCAGTCGAAGAGGTGCGCCGCGCCCGCGCGCGGCCCGAGGAGGGGACCGCACGCCGGCCGCTGGCCGAGGCGGATCTCGGCGGCCTCGCCGAGCAGGAGCGCCTGGTTCCTGGCCTGGACGGTGAGTAGCTCGCGCTCGGCTGCCGTCAGGCCTACCTCGCGCGCGGCGGGCTCCAGCGCGACGTGCGCCGGGGCGACGAGGATCGGATCGCGCTCGTCGCGCGCCGCCCCCGCGCGCGGCGCGCGCTTGAATCGCCGCGGCCGTCGGCGGCGCCTTCCGCTGGAGCTCACGGGGTCCCCCGACGGCTGGAATCCGCGAGCGGCGCGGCGCAGCGCAGGAGCAGGTCGAGCGCGCGCGCCGCGCGCCGGCCGACCTCGCTCGCCGAGCAACCGCTCGCGTGCGCGACCTCGTCGAGCGAGCGCGACTCGACGACCAGCCGGAAGAACGCCTGGCGGTCGGGCTCGGGCGCCGCGTTGAAGGCGGCGCAGGCGCGGCGCATCGCGGCGGGCTCGAGGCCGAGCGGCGCCGCGAGGTCGCCGAACGCCGGCGGGAGCGCGGCGCCGGCCCCGCGCGGGTCGTGCGCGGCGAATGCCTCTTCCTGCAGGAGCTCGCGCAATGCTTCGTCCACGACGTCGGCGAGCCAGGGCTCGAGCGCCGGGCGGCCCGTGTAGCTCCCGGCCAGCCGCGCGCAGCGCGCGAAAGCGCGCAGCTGGACGCGGTCGGCATCCATCAGGAGCGCCCGCTCGCGCACGCGACGGGCGACGACGCGCCGTACGCCGAGCGGATCCCCCGGGACGATGCGCGCGAGGATCTGCCGCGAGCTGCCGCCCGCGAAGCGGCGCCGCCAGTCGACGGCGGGGCGTTCCGCTTTCTTCCGGCCGGGCATCACCGGGGCTGGCTCGGGAAACGGGAGCCGCGCGGGCTCCGCGGGCTCGCGCGAGAGCCCGGACGACGCCGGGGCACCGCCCGACCGGGCGATTCCGGGCGCACCGCGCGTCCACTCCGAACGCGTCTCGGCAGGGTCGCTGGCCATGATGCTCTCTCGATTCGCGCTTCGATCCGCTTCCGATTCGCTTGCGGGACGAGCCCGGCGCGCGTCACCCGACGTCGTCACGCCCTGTGGATCAGTCTAGGTGGCCCTGGGGAACACGCTTCGCGCGCTTTTTTCGAGCTCACCCCTTCGATCGTCGGGGAGCCCTTGCCCGAACGGGACTTGCGCTCGTCCGGCAAGGCGCGCGCGCTCGCCGGACGCCGTCGGCGAAGGGCCGGATTCCCCGATTCCGACCACGGCGGCGCCGGGGCGTGCCCTTTCCCGCCGAGGAGGGGTTTCCTAGCCTGCGCCGGCATGAGACCCGCTCTCGAAGGCAAGTACGGCGTGATCCTGGGCGTGGCCAACCGCCGTTCGATCGCGTGGGGCTGCGCCCGCGCCCTGTCGGGCGCGGGCATGCGCCTGGCCCTGACCTATGCCGGGGAGCGGCTGGAAGGCACCGTGCGCGAGCTGGCCGCCGAGCTGCCGGGCTCGCTCGTCGTGCCCTGCGACGTCACGCAGCCCGAGACGATCGACGCGGTCTTCGAGTCCATCCGCGCGGAGTTCGGGGCGCTCGACGCCGTCGTGCACGCGATCGCGTTCGCCAAGCGCGAGGAGCTGCAAGGCGACTTCTACCACACCTCGAAGGAGGGCTACATGGTGGCCCACGAGGTGTCGGCGTACTCGCTGACCGCCGTCGCGCGCCGCGCGCTGCCCCTGATGGAGGGCCGCGAGGGCTCGATCGTGACGCTGACCTACATCGGCTCCGAGCGCGTCATCCCCAATTACAACGTCATGGGGATCGCGAAGGCCGCGCTCGAGGCGAGCGTGCGCTACCTCGCCGCCGACCTCGGGCCGCGCGGGATCCGCGTGAACGCGATCAGCGCCGGACCCATCCGCACGCTGTCGGCGGCCGGCGTGAAGGACTTCTCGGCGATCCTCGACCAGATCGCGAGCAAGGCGCCGCTGCGCCGCAACGTGACGCCCGAGGACGTGGGCGAGACGTGCCTGTTCCTGGTAGGGCGCGGCTCGCGCGGGATCACCGGGACGACGATCTACGTCGACGCGGGGTTCCACATCATGGGGATCCTGTAGGCCGCAGAGCGGCCCCCGAGCCCTACGCTCAATCGCAGAACCGGATCTCGAGCGCGTTCGAGAGGTTGAACGCCGTCCCTCCCGGCCCTAGCGGGTCGCGGTACCAGTACTGGAAGAACCACGTCGCCCCGGCCAGGATCTGGCCGGCCGCCGAGGGCGGGCTCGTGTAGTCGAGGTCGTAGAAGACCTCGCCGAAGATCGACGACGTCAGGACGGGCAGTCGGAACACCTGCCCCCCGACGCAGCGCGTGCCGTCGCCGAAGGGCACGCTGATCGCCGACTCGCCGTAGTAGAAGATGCCGTTCTCGTTCGGCGGCAGGAAGCTGCAGAAGAGCGTCAGGTCGTTCGCCGCGACCGACGTCGAGCCGATGCTGCCCATGCCCGCGCCCGTGCTGCTCACCGAGCTCGGTGCCCCGGGGCAGTACGCGATCGGGGGGAAGCAGCCGTCGGTGACGGTTCCGCTGACCACGAGCCCGAAGTCCGCGTCGACCGTGCCCGTCTCGACGTGCGCGTCCTGGTTGATCTCGTCGGCGAAGACCTGGATGGTCCAGGCGCCGGCGAGCGGGCTCTGGATCAGCACGTTCTCGACGACGTCGATCGTGTTGGAGGCCCCGCCGGCGGTCGACCAGTTGCCCGCCAGGAGCCCGTTGTTGCCCCAGTACGCCGTCCCGTCGGGGGCGGTGAGGCGCAGGCTCAGGTCGTTGATCCTGTGCTGCGAGGCCGAGGTCGTCCCGCTCGGATCGAGGTAGACCAGCGTGGCGCGCAGCTCCGGCTCGCCCGGCTCCACGACGGCGGCCTGGGTGAAGCTCTCGAGCTCGCGCAGCACCTCGGTCTCGTCGACGAAGAGCAGCTTGGCGCGCATGTCGTACATGTACTCGAGGTCCGGCCGGCCCCAGCCCTGGTGGGTGCGCGTGCGGTCGTGGGCCAGGCCGCTGAAAGTGTACGCCTGCGCCGTGTTGATCAGCGCCGCCCGCGCCGTGCTCGCCTTGGTGCGGCTCTCGAAGACGGTCATGCCGCTCGGTGTGTTGCCGAAGATGCCGGCGTGCCACATCTGGAAGAAGAGCCCGGCGTGGCCCGCGACGGTGGGCGTCGCCGCGCTCGTGCAGCAGAAGTCGCGGTAGCCGCCCGACTGAGCGCACGTGAAGATGTTGTCGTACCAGTAGTGCATGTCGGGCTTGACCCGGCCGTCGGCAGCCGGGCCGATGCTCGCGCCGCCGGCCCAGCGGTCATCGCTGGTGTCCAGCGTGCTCAGGTGGAAGATCCCGCCCACGGAAACGATGTTCTTGGCCCAGGCCTCGGGGCGCGAGAGCTGCGAGCCCGCGTTGCTCTGCGACTGGAAGACGACGATGTCGTTGTCGAACAGGATGTCGTCCATGTCGCGCGACGTGCTGTTGTAGTCCGTGTCGAGCCCGCTGCCCCAGCTGTTCGACTGGAAGACGGCGAAGTAGGGGGCTTGCAGCAGCTGCTGCGTGTGCAGCGCGCGGTTCGACAGGAACGAGATGGCGGCGAAGATCGGCTGGGCGTCGGGCAGGAGGCCGCGCCCGTTCGGGTTGCCGGTCCCGTCGCCGAAGGCGATCCCGGTCGTCGACGTGCCGTGATCGGCGTCGCCGCCGTGCAAGCCGTGGAAGAGGATCGGGTTCGACTGGAAGTCCACGTGCCCGTCGAACACGTTCGTATCGAGGACCTCGCCGCGCACGCCCTCCCCCGTGAAGCCGGTCTGGGCCTCGAGGTAGTTCGCCCCGCCGTCGATGCGCACGAGGTTCATGTCGACCTCGGCCGGCGACCAGCGGTCGACCCAGGCGACCTCGTCCCAGGTGACGACCTCGCGCAGCTGCGCCGGGGTCAGCGTGGCCTCGAGCAGGTGGCCGTCGGGGACCACGCCCTCGACCGTCCCGCCCATGCGCTCGATCGCCGCGGCGACGACGCGCTTGTGCGCCGGGCCCTTCTCGAACACCTCGACGTTGTAGCGCAGGGTCGCGGTCAGCGCGCCGGTCCGAAGTCCGTCGAGGAGCGCGATCTCGAGCCGGAAGTCGGGACGGAACGGGCCGACCCAGCGCACGAACGGCAGCGCGGCGACCCGCCCGCGCGCGTCACCCGGAAGCTCGACCACGTACGCGTGCCGCGGGGCGAAGCGCAGGATGCGGCCGCCGAGGGCGCGGATCTCCGCGCGGTAGATCTCGAGCGGCTGGGTGACGAACTGCACGAGGTACAGGCCACCCGCCGATGCTCCAGCGGCGCCCGGGGCGAACGGCGAGTCCGCGAACGAGGGCGACACCGCGAGCGGATCGAAATCGCCCCACTTGAGGAGCAGCTCGTACGACGTCTCGCGCACGCGGCTCATGCGGCCGTCGGGGAGCCGGACGCGGTAGTGCGGAACGACCCGGCCGTCCTCCGCGCGCTCGTCCCAGAGGACGATCAGCGCGTCCGTGCCGGGGACGTCGACGACGCGCGCGCCTTGCACCTCGCGCGCGGTGGTGTGCAGGGCGGGCCCCGACCCGATGCGCAGGGAGGTGCGCCCGCCCTCGACCTCGACGCGGAGGTCCGGACCCTGGGGGACGGCTGCAAGCAAGAGTAACGCGAGGTGGAACATGTTCGAAGGGAGGCGGGGGACGCGGCTGCCAGGGGGAGTGGGGACGCGTGAAGGATAGCCGACCGGCCACGGATCGGGTACGCCGTGTCTCGAGACGACCCCGCGCCGCGCGCGCGGCGGCCGGCGCGCGCCGTACGATGCGGGGATGAAGCTGCCCCTGTACCAGGTCGACGCCTTCGCGAGCCGCGTCTTCGCCGGGAACCCTGCCGCCGTCTGTCCCCTCGACGGCTGGATCCCGGAGGAGCTGATGCAGTCGATCGCGGCGGAGAACAACCTGTCCGAGACCGCGTTCTTCGTGCGCGAGGTTCAGCGCTACGCCCTGCGCTGGTTCACGCCGGCGGCCGAGGTCGACCTCTGCGGGCACGCGACGCTGGCGTCCGCCTACGTCGTGTTCCGGTACCTCGAGCCGGGGCGCGGCGAGGTGCGTTTCGGCTCGCGCAGCGGCGAGCTCGTCGTGCGCGCCGAAGGCGCGGAGCTCGTGCTCGACTTCCCGGCGCGCCCCGGCACGCCCGCTCCGGCCCCGCCGCTGCTCGTCGCGGGCCTCGGCGCGACCCCCGTGGAGGTCCTCGACGCGCCGTACTGGATGGCGGTCTTCGAGTCCGAGCGCGAGGTCCGCGCGCTCGCCCCCGACCTCGCGCGGCTCACCGAGCTCGGGCGGCCCGTCATCGCCACCGCGCCCGGCGACGCGGTGGACTTCGTCTCGCGCTTCTTCGCGCCGGCCGTCGGCGTGCCGGAGGACCCCGTGACGGGCTCCGCGCACTGCACGCTCACGCCGTACTGGGCGGCGAGGCTCGACAAGGAGCGGCTCACCGCGCGCCAGGTCTCGGCGCGCGGCGGCGAGCTGCGCTGCGTCCACGCGGGCGAGCGGACGCTCATCGGCGGGCGCGCGGCGCTCTACCTCGAGGGCACCATCGAGGTCTGAATCCGCTCAGAAAGAGAAGTTCAGGCCGAGGTAGGGGCCGGCGAGCTCGAAGTCCAGGCTGACCTGCGAGTCGCCGTCGTCGAACTCGCCGTCCGTCTCGAAGAACCGGTAGCCGAGGACGATGAAGCCCGCGAACCGGTTGCCGCTGCCCCACACCTGGTACTGGGCGTTGGCGTCGACGTCGAGGGCCTGGAGGTCCACCTCGTCGGTCGACCCCCCGATGAACCCGATGTCGGCTTCCGCCTCGAACCTCCCGAGGTCGGCGCCGAAGCGACCCGCGAGCATCGGCAGCGGGAGCTGCCCGTCGCTCTGCACGGAGCTCGCGCTCGCCTGCTCCTGCAGCTTCAGGTCGAGGGAGAGCAGGGCGACGCCCAGGCCGAGGCCGATCTCGAACGTCTCGCCGGGGAAGAGGTCGAAGGTGAAGACGACGTTGGACACCCCGAGGTCCAGGTCCGTGTCGACGGGCACGTCGGCGCCGATCGTGTCGCCGTCGATCGTGATCGCGGCCTCGGTCGTGCCGCTTCCGCTGTACCGGGCCTCCAGCGCGGAGAGCGAGAGGTGGAAGCCGATCCACTTCAGGTCGACGCGCGGGGCGAACGTCTCGTCGGCGTCGGAGACGCCGAGGGCCTCGAGGCTCGACTCGATGGCCGCGCTGCTACCGCTGCTGGAGTCCGCGGCGCCGAAGGAGCCCTCGAGCTCGAAGCTGCCGTAGCGCGGGATGATGTCGGCGCGCGGCGCCACGCAGGAGCTGCAGAGCGCGATGAGGACGAGCTGGGAAGCGTTGGCTCTCATGTCGGCTGTGGCTGGATCGGGCCGCGAGCTGGTGGCCGCGCGCGGCGGCGAGTATGCTGATTCCCCCTTTTCGGCCGCATTCCCCATCGACAGGAGGGTCCCGTGCTCGCGCGCCTCGCCCGCATCCTCGGCCTCTGTGCCCTGGCGGCTCCCGCAGATGCCCAGGAGCCGCCGATTCCCGCGGACACGGAGGTGCAGCAGACGGCCTCCGGGCTCGAGTACTGCTTTCTCGCCCGTGGGAACGGGGCCGCCGCGCGCCCCGAGCGCCAGCAGGTCGTGCGCGTCCACTACACGGGCTGGCTCCCCGACGGGACGGTCTTCGACTCCTCGCGCCGGCGCGGCCGCGCCTACGCCTTCGAGGTGGGCGGCGGGGTCATCGCGGGCTGGAACGAGGGGATCCGCCTGATGCGGCCGGGCGATCGGGTGAAGCTCACGGTCCCCCCGCAGCTCGCGTACGGCGCGACCGGCAGGCCGCCCATCGCGCCGGACGCGACGCTGGTCTTCGACCTCGAGCTGCTCGACGTGCTCGTGCTCCAGCCCCTCGACCCCGAGAGGGTCTCGATCAGCGACACGAGCTTGCGCTACCAGATCCTGCGCGAGGGCTCGGGGCCGGCATGCACGGACGAGGACGTCGTCGAGTTCGAGTACGTCGTCTACAACGAGCAGGGCGTGCTCGCCGACACCTCGATCATCCGCGACAAGCCCCACAAGTACATGGTCGGGGACCTGCCGTTCGGCGTGCTGCGCGAGGGCGTGAAGCTGCTGCGGGAGGGCGGGCGCGCGCGTTTCCAGGCGCCGCCCGAGCTCGCCTTCGGCGCGCAGGGCAAGGGGCCGATCGCTCCGAACACCGTCACGCACTGGGACCTCGAGATCGTCGAGGTGCTCCAGGTGCCGCGCTTCGCCATGCCGGCGGAGAACGAATGGCGGACGACCGCGAGCGGCCTCAAGTACGTCGTCCTCGAGGAAGGCCGCGGCGAGGCTCCGCAGCGCTACGACCAGGTCGCCTGCCACTACATGGGCTGGCTCGCCGACGGGACGTACTTCGACGGCTCCTACGCCGCCGAGGAGCCCTACTCGTTCGTCGTCGGCGGGCGCGTCATCGAGGGCTGGAGCGAGGGCGTGCAGCTGATGAAGCCCGGAGCCGTGTACCGCTTCCTCGTCCCGCCGCACCTGGCGTACGGCGAGCGCGGCAACCCCCCGATCCCGCCGAACGCGGAGCTCCTGTTCCACATCGAGCTGCTGCCGGGAGAGTAGGTCTCCCGTTCCTGCTCAGCGCGGCGGAGCCGCAACCAAAGGCGAGATGCGGGCCACCTGAGCTCCGTCGCGCAGCTTTCAGCGGTGTCGGGTAGGCCCGGGGAGTTGCCTCCCCGGGCCCCCCACAGATCCGGACGTGCAGGTTTCCCGCATCCGGCTCCTCGGATCAAGGGTTCGCTGGTCTCAGGTCCAGTTGGTGCTGGGTCGCGCGC
>Ga0299906_10003589_pt1 | contig 12780 bp, 9 predicted proteins | sample RVTome_14_FD_200259 | JGI IMG/M metagenome (GOLD analysis project Ga0299906, IMG submission 200259) | Soil microbial communities from uranium-contaminated site in the Upper Colorado River Basin, Wyoming, United States - RVT145D125 (version 2) ...
GGCGACCCGGTCAACGGCCTGAAGCACATCGACGTGATGAAGCTCTTCAACGACGATCCGGGCACCGACGCAGTGGTCATGATCGGCGAGATCGGCGGCTCGGACGAGGAGACTGCCGCGCGCTGGGTCAGGGACAACATGAGGAAGCCGGTGGTCGGGTTCATCGCCGGGGTCACCGCGCCGCCCGGCAAGCGCATGGGTCATGCCGGCGCGATCATCTCGGGCGGCAAGGGCACCGCGCAGGAGAAGCTCGCAGTGATGGAAGCATGCGGCATCAAGGTGACCCGCAATCCGGCCGAGATGGGAAAACTGCTGAAGTCCGTGCTATGAGCGCGAGCTCTCGGCGGAGGCTAACCTCGCGCTTCGGCGCGAGGTTAAGCGCGAAGCGCGGCCGGAGCCACAAGCCCCTCGTGATGGAAGATCGCGGGGTCGGGACGACCCGCAATCCGGCCGAGATGGGCAAACTCCTGAAATCGGTGCTGTAGACCCCACTTGCGGTGAACCTGAAGGGACGCCGTCGTTTCCTCGCCGCCGCGGCGGCGCTCGGGGTGGCCGCCTGCGCGCCGATCCCCGTCGCCCCACGCCGGGAGTCGGGCTTCGCCGAGGTCAACGGCACCCGGCTCTACTACGAAACCGCCGGATCCGGCGAGCCCGTCGTGCTGCTGCATGCGTTCATGCTCGACGGGCGGATGTGGGACGAGCAGTTCGACGTCCTTGCCGCAGAGCTCCGGGTGATCCGCTACGACGCGCGCGGCTTCGGCCGGTCGGCGCTGCCGACGCCCGGCGAGCCGTACTCGCACGTCGACGATCTCGCGGCATTGTTGGCGAAGCTCGACGCGCGCACCCCGCGCCTCGTGGGGGCGTCGATGGGCGGGCGCTTCGCGCTCGACTATGCGGTCACGCATCCCGGCGGGGTCCGTTCGCTGGCGGTGATCGACACGGTCGTGAGCGGCTGGCAGTGGTCCCCGGAATGGCTCGCGTCCTACGCACCCATCGTCGCGGCGGGCCGGCGCGGGGACATCCCCGCGGCGAAGCAGCTGTGGCTCGATCACGCGCTGTTCGCGCCGGCGCGCGAGCAGCCGGAAGTCGCTGCCCGGCTGAAGCTGATGGTGGACGAGTACTCAGGCTGGCATCTCGCCCACCGGAATGAGGAGCGGCCGGTTGAGCCGCCGACGGTGCAGCAGCTCGGACGCATCACCATCCCCACCCTCGTGGTCATCGGCGGCCGCGATCTGTCCGAGTTCCACCGCATCGCCGCGCACGTCGAGGCCGGCGTCGCGAGCGGCACGCGCGCGACGATCCCCGCCGCGGGGCATTTCGCGAACATGGAGGCGCCGGAAGGGGTCACCGGCGCGCTGCGCGAGTTCCTGCTCGGCGGTTGAGGGGGGAACCGCGCCGCAGCACGGCGCGCTGCAGTCGTGCGCTTGACGCGCGTCAATGGCTCCGCGTCGCGGGCGCGTGATAACCTCTTCTGAATGAACGACCGGCCGCGAGCAACGAGCCCCGTCCGCGAACCGAAGCAGGTTCGCGCGACGCCGAAGGGCCGCCGCGTCGATCCGGAGGCCCTGGCCGAGGTCCGTCGGCTCCTCGGCGCCGCGCCGCGCCGGCGCGATCTCCTCATCGAGCACCTGCACCGGATCCAGGACCGCTACGGCCATCTCTCCGACCGCCATCTCGTCGCGCTCGCCGCGGAGATGAAGCTCGCGATGACCGAGGTCTACGAGGTCGCGACGTTCTACCACCACTTCGACGTGGTGATGGACGGCGACGCGGCGCCGCCCGCGGTCACCGTGCGGGTGTGCGACTCGATCGCGTGCGAGATGGCGGGCGCGCGCGCGCTGCTCGAAAAGCTGCCGGCGATGCTGGGCCAGGGCGTGCGCGTGCTCCCGGCGCCGTGCATCGGCCGCTGCGAGCAGGCGCCGGCGGTCACCGTCGGCCAGCATCCGGTGCCGTGTGCCGACGCCGCGAAGGTCGTGGCGCTGGTGAGGAACGGCGCGCTCGGGCATCCGACCGCGAAAGGCCGCGCGACGTTCAGCCCCACGGCCTTCATCGAGCCGCGCAACACGCCCGGCGTGGTGCTCGATGTGAGCCCGGACTACGTGCCTTACGCCGCCTACCGCAAGGCCGGGGGCTATCGCCTCGTCGCCGAGTGCCTCGCCGGCAAGCACGATCCGGAGGCGATCATCCAGAAGCTGGAGCACTCGGGCCTGCGCGGCCTGGGCGGCGCCGGCTTTCCGACCGGGCGCAAGTGGCGAGTCGTGCGGGCGGAGCGGCAGCCGAAGCTCGTCGCGGTGAACATCGACGAAGGCGAGCCGGGGACGTTCAAGGACCGCGTCTATCTCGAGCGCGACCCGCACCGCTTCATCGAGGGCATGCTCGTCGCCGCCTGGGCGGTGCAGGCCGGCGCGTGCTACGTCTACCTGCGGGACGAGTATCACGGCTGCCGGGCGATCCTCGAAACGGAGCTCGCGCGGCTCACGGCCGACCCGCCGTGCGCGCTGCCGCCGATCGACCTCCGCCGGGGGGCGGGCGCGTACATCTGCGGCGAGGAATCGGCGATGATCGAATCGATCGAGGGCAAGCGCGGCATGCCGCGGCTGCGCCCGCCGTACGTCGCGCAGGTGGGGCTCTTCGGCTACCCGACGCTCGAGCACAACATGGAGACCCTGTACTGGGTCCGCGACATCCTCGAGCGGGGTCCCGACTGGTTCGCGGGCTTCGGCCGCAACGGCCGCAAGGGCCTGCGATCGTTCTCGGTGTCCGGCCGCGTGAGGAAGCCCGGGATGCACCTTGCGCCCGCCGGCATCACGGTGCGGGAGCTGATCGACGAGTACTGCGGCGGGATGCTCGACGGTCACGCGTTCTACGGGTACCTCCCGGGCGGGGCGTCCGGAGGCATCCTCCCCGCGTCGCTGGGCGACATCCCGCTCGACTTCGACACGCTCAACAAGTACGGCTGCTTCATCGGGTCCGCGGCGATCGTGATCCTGGCGGACCGCGACCGCGCGGTCGACGCGGCGCGGAACCTGATGGGGTTCTTCAAGGACGAATCCTGTGGACAGTGCACGCCGTGCCGCGTCGGCACGGCGAAGGCGCTGGCGCTGATGGCCGACCGGCGCTGGGACCGGGGCCTGCTCGGCGAGCTGGCGCAGGCGATGGCGGATGCCTCGATCTGCGGCCTCGGCCAGGCGGCGCCGAACCCGATGCTGTGCGCGATGAAGTACTTCCCGCACGAGCTCGCGTAGGAGCGGATCGCGATGGACCGACTGAGCACGCAACAGACGGCGACGATGCCGATCGAGTTCAAGCTGAACGGCCAGACGGTCGTCGGCCGCGCCGATGAGCTGATCATCGAGACGGCGCGGCGCCACGGGGTGGCGATCCCGCATCTCTGCTACCGCAAGGGGCTGCGCCCGGACGGCAACTGCCGCGCGTGCGTGGTCGAGATCAAGGGCGAGCGGGTGCTCGCGCCGTCGTGCTGCCGCTATCCGTCCGACGGCATGGACGTGACGACCAACAGCCCGCGGGCGCTCGCGTCGCAGAAGCTGGTGCTCGAGCTCCTGCTCGCCGACATGCCCGAGCGCCGCTACACGCTCGACAACAAGGTCGACGCCTGGGCGAAGCGCCTCGACGTCGGCCGGCCGCGGTTCCCGGCGCGGCACCAGCCGCCGGCCGACCTCTCGCATCCGGCGATTGCCGTGAACCTGGACGCGTGCATCCAGTGCACGCGCTGCGTGCGCGCCTGCCGCGAGGAGCAGGTGAACGACGTCATCGGCTACGCGTTCCGCGGCGAGCACTCGAAGATCGTCTTCGATCTCGACGATCCGATGGGCGCGTCGACCTGCGTCGCGTGCGGGGAGTGCGTCCAGGTCTGCCCGACCGGCGCGCTCATGCCGGCGCGCGAGGTGGGGCTCGTGAAGGCGGACCGGACCGTCGACTCGGTCTGCCCGTACTGCGGCGTCGGGTGCCTGCTCACCTACCACATCAAGGGCAACCGGATCCTCCACGTGCAGGGCACGGACGGTCCGGCGAACCAGAATCGGCTGTGCGTCAAGGGCCGCTACGGGTTCGACTACGTGCATCACAAGCAGCGGCTGACGAAACCGCTCATCCGCAAGACCGGCGTGCCGAAGACCAAGGACTTCGTCGTCGACCCCGACCGGTGGCAGGAGGCGTTCCGCGAGGCGACGTGGGACGAGGCGCTGGAGTTCGCCGCGACGGGCCTGCGCGAGATCCGCGACCGGGACGGGAAGCGGGCGCTCGCCGGTTTCGGCTCGGCGAAGGGCACGAACGAGGAGGCATACCTCTTCCAGAAGCTCGTGCGCACCGGTTTCGGCTCGAACAACGTCGACCACTGCACGCGCCTCTGCCACGCCTCGAGCGTCGCCGCCCTGATGGAGGGGATCAACTCCGGCGCGGTGTCGAACCAGGTGCGCGACGTGCTGAAGGCGGAAGTGATCTTCCTGATCGGCGCCAACCCGACCAGCAATCATCCGGTGGCCGCGACGTGGATGAAGAACGCCGCCAAGCGCGGCGCGAAGCTGATTGTCGCCGACCCGCGGCGCAGCGACCTCGCGCGGCTCGCGACCCACTTCCTGCAGTTCAACGCCGACACCGACGTCGCGCTGCTCAACGCGATGCTGTACACGATCGTCGAAGAGGGATTGGTCAACGCCGCGTTCGTCCGCGACCGCACGAGCGGCTTCGAGGCGCTGCGCGAGAGCGTCAAGAAGTACTCGCCCGAGGCGATGGCGCCGATCTGCGGCATCCCGGCGGGAACGATCCGCGAGGTGGCGCGCCTCTACGCGACCTCGAAGGGCTCGATGATCCTCTGGGGCATGGGTATCTCGCAGCACGTGCACGGCACCGACAACGCCCGCTGCCTCATCGCGCTCGCGCTCGCGACCGGCCAGATCGGACGCCCGGGAACCGGGCTGCACCCCCTGCGCGGTCAGAACAACGTGCAGGGCGCGTCCGACTCCGGCCTGATCCCGATGGTCTACCCGGACTATCAGCGCGTCGACAACGCCGAGGCGAAGCAGCGCTTCGAGAAGCTCTGGGGCCTCGCGCTCGATCCCAAGCCGGGCCTCACCGTGGTCGAGATCATGAACGCGGCGAAGAAGGGCGAGATCCGCGGCATGTACATCATGGGTGAGAACCCGGCGATGTCGGATCCGGACGTCGATCACGCGCGCGCGGCGCTGGCCGCGCTCGAGCACGTGGTCGTCCAGGACATCTTCCTCACCGAGACCGCGTACCTTGCCGATGTGGTGCTGCCGGCGACCGCCTGGCCGGAGAAGAACGGCACGGTCACCAACACCGACCGCATGGTGCAGCTCGGCCGCAAGGCGATCGAGCCGCCGGGCGACGCGCGCGAGGACCTGTGGATCATCCAGGAGCTCGCGCGGCGCATCGGCCTCGACTGGCGCTACGCACACGCGCGCGACGTGTTCAACGAGATGCGCCAGTGCATGGACTCGATCGCCGGCATCACCTGGGAGCGGCTCGAGCGCGACTCCTCGGTCACCTACCCGTGCGAGAACGAGGGCGACCCCGGGCAGCCGGTGGTGTTCACCGAGCACTTTCCCACTGCGACCGGGCGCGGGAAGTTCGTGCCGGCGGACATCATTCCGGCCGCGGAGCGGCCCGACCGCGACTACCCGATGGTGCTCATCACCGGACGGCAGCTCGAGCATTGGCACACCGGCGCCATCACCCGCCGCGCGGGCGTGCTCGACGCCATCGAGCCGGAGCCGGTCGCGAGCTTCCATCCGGCCGACCTCGTGAAGCTCGGCGCGAAGCCCGGCGAGATCGTGACGGTGGCGTCGCGTCGCGGCTCGATCGCGCTCTATGCGCGCGTGGACGAGGGGACGCCGGCCGGCGCGGTGTTCATCCCGTTCTGCTACTACGAGGCCGCGGCGAACAAGCTGACGAACCCGGCGCTCGATCCGTTCGGCAAGATCCCCGAGTTCAAGTACTGCGCGGTGCGCGTGACCAGGGGCGGACCCACGCCCAGGCGCCTGAGCTACGGCGGAGGGCAGGCGCCGTTGCCGGCCGCCGCGCCGGCGTAGCCGACGGCGGGGTCGGCGCGTCGGCTACAAGCTACACTCCGGCCGACGTGAATACCGCCGCAGCATCCGCCGCGGATCCCGAGCTCCTCGCCGCGCTTCGCCGCACCGGGCTGATCGCCGCCGGCGAGGCGTTCACGATCACGCCCCTTGCCGGCGGCGTCTCGTCCGACATCGTGCGGGTTGACGCGAGCCGCGGGAGCTTCTGCGTCAAGCGCGCGCTCGAGAAGCTGAAGGTCGAGGCCGACTGGCACGCGCCGGTCACCCGGAACCACAGCGAGGCCGAGTGGATCCGCGTGGCGGGTGGGATCGTGCCGGACGCGGTGCCGCGGCTGTTCGCCGAAGACCTGAACGCGGGGCTGTTCGCGATGCAATGGCTCGCCCCGGACGCCTACCCGCTGTGGAAGGCCGAGCTCCGCGACGGCCGGATCGAGCCGCGCACCGCGGCGGAGGTCGGCCGGCGCATCGCCCTCGTCCACGCCGCAACCGCGGGCCGCGTCGACATCGCCGCGCGCTTCGCGACCGACGCCATCTTCCGTCCGATCCGCCTCGAGCCGTACCTGCTCGCGACCGCGGAGCGCCACGCGGACGTCGCCGGGGTGCTGCGGTCGCTCGCCGACACCACCGCGGCGACCAAGCTCGCGCTCGTGCACGGGGACGTGAGCCCCAAGAACGTCCTCGTCGGCCCGACCGGCCCGGTCTTCCTCGACGCCGAGTGCGCGTGGTACGGCGACCCGGCGTTCGATCTCGCGTTCTGCCTGAACCATCTGCTGCTGAAGTGCGTGTGGCGGCCGTGGTGGCGAAGCCGGTACCTGGTGTGCTTTCGCGCGCTCACCGACGCCTACTTGGCGGGCATCACCTGGGAGCCGCGTGACATCCTCCAGGCGCGCTGCGCGCGGCTGCTGCCGGGGCTCTTCCTCGCCCGGGTCGACGGCAAGTCGCCGGTGGAGTACATCCTGCGCGAGCACGACCGGGAGCGGGTGCGGGGGTGCGCGAAGCGGCTGCTCCTGAACCCGCGGCAGCGGCTGTCCGAGATCGCCGAGGCGTGGCGGCAGGACTGGGACGAAGGCTGAGATGAACCGCACCGTCATTGCGGACGTCAAGGGCCGCCGCGTGTGGGATTCGCGCGGCCGGCCCACGGTGGAGGCCGAGGTCGCGCTTGCCGGCGGCGCGCGTGGCCGCGCGATCGCTCCGGCCGGCGCCTCGCGCGGGGCGCACGAGGCGCTCGATCTGCGCGATGGCGGAGCGCGCCTCGGCGGGTTCGACGTCGCGCACGCGGTCGCGAACGTGAACGGACCGATCGCGCAGGCGCTCGCCGGGATGGAGGCGGGCGACCAAGCGGCGATCGACGCGGCGCTCATCGCGCTCGACGGAACCGCCGACAAGTCGAGGCTGGGCGGCAACGCCCTCGTCGCGACGTCGCTCGCGGTGCTGCACGCGGCCGCCGCGGCGGAAGGGCGGCCGCTCTATCGGCAGCTCGCCGGCGCAGGGCCGGTCCGGCTGCCGCTGCCGCAGATCCAGATCTTCGGCGGCGGGGCGCATGCCGGCCGGCGGGTGGACATCCAGGACTTCATGGTGATGCCGCTCGGCGCACAAGATTTCGCCGCGGCGCTCGAGATGGCCGCCGAGGTCTACCGCGCGGCGGGGGAGCTGATGCGCGCCGCGGGCAAGCTCGCGGGGGTCGCCGACGAGGGCGGCTGGTGGCCGGCGTTCGGAACTAACGAGGAGGCGCTCGACTGGCTGGTGCGCGCGATCGAAAGCGCGGGCCTGGTTCCCGGCGGCGACGTGGCGATCGCGCTGGACGTTGCGGCCGCGGAGTTCGGCCGCGGCGGGCGCTATCGGCTCGGGTTGGAGGAGCGCGAGCTCGACAGCGACGGGCTCATCGAGCTCCTGCTCGACTGGATCGGGCGCTACCCGATCGCGTCGATCGAGGATCCGCTCGCCGAGGACGACGGCGAAGGGTTCGCCCGCTTCACGCGTGCCGTCGGGGACCGGGTGCAGGTGGTCGGCGACGATTGCCTGGCGACCAGCGCGCCGCGCGTCGCGGCGGCGGCGGCGCGCGGCGCGTGCAACGCCGTGCTCGTCAAACCCAACCAGGCGGGCACGGTGACCGAGGCGAAGGCGGCGCTCGACGCGGCCAGGCGCGCCGGCTGGGCGACGATCGTGTCGGCGCGGTCCGGAGAGACGGAGGACGTGTCGATCGTCCATCTCGCGATCGGGTGGGACGCCGCCCAGCTCAAGGTCGGATCGTTCGCGCGGGGCGAGCGCACCGCCAAGTGGAACGAGGCGCTGCGAATCGCGGAGACCGAAGGCGGGCGGGCAGGCTACGCGGGCCGCTCGGCGCTGCCGCAGCGCTGGCGCTGACCGACGCATTGACGGCAGTCAATGTCGGGCCGCGCTCCCCACACCTAACCTACTGGGTCGTCGCACGAAATCAACCGGGAGACCGCCAATGCCGTCCGACATCGAGATCGCCCAGGCTGCGAAGCTGCAGCGCATCGCCAAAGTTGCAGCCGAGAAGCTCGGCATCGCCGAGGAGCACCTCGAGCCCTACGGCCACTACAAGGCAAAGGTTTCGCTGGAGTATCTGGACACGCTCAAGAACCGCCCCGACGGGAAGCTCATCCTCGTCACCGCGATGACGCCGACGCCGGCGGGCGAGGGGAAGACGACGACGACCGTCGGCCTGGGCGACGCGCTCAACCATATCGGGAAGCAAGCAGTCCTCTGCCTGCGCGAGCCCTCGCTCGGGCCGGTGTTCGGCGTGAAGGGCGGGGCGGCGGGCGGGGGCTACGCGCAGGTGGTGCCCATGGAGGACATCAACCTGCACTTCACCGGCGACTTCGGCGCGGTGTCGCTCGCGAACAACCTGCTCGCGGCGATGCTTGACAACCACATCAACCACGGCAACGAGCTCGGGGTCGACCTGCGGCGCATCCAGTGGCGGCGGGTGATGGACATGAACGACCGGGCGCTGCGCGACATGATCGTCGCGCTCGGCGGCACCGCGAACGGCTATCCGCGCGAGGACGGCTTCGACATCGTCCCGGCCTCGGAGGTGATGGCGATCTTCTGCCTTGCGACCTCGCGCGAGGATCTGAAGAAGCGGCTCGGCAACATCGTCGTCGGCTACACCAAGGACCAGAAACCGGTCACCGCGCGCGATCTGAAGGCCCATGGCGCGATGACCGTGCTGCTCAAGGATGCGCTCGCGCCGAACCTCGTCCAGACGCTCGAGAACAATCCCGCGTTCATCCACGGCGGGCCGTTTGCGAACATCGCCCACGGCTGCAACTCGGTGATCGCAACGCAGGCGGCGCTCAAGCTCGCCGACTACTGCGTGACCGAGGCGGGTTTCGGCGCCGACCTCGGCGCGGAGAAGTTCATCGACATCAAGTGCCGCAAGAGCGGGCTGCGGCCGAACGCAACGGTGATCGTCGCGACGGTGCGCGCGCTCAAGTACCACGGTGGCCAGGACCTGAAGACGATCGGGCAGGAGAACGTCGCGGCGCTCGAGCGCGGGATCGTCAATCTCGAGCGGCACGTCGAGAACGTCACGAAGAACTACGGCATTCCGTGCGTGGTCTCGATCAACCGGTTCAACCAGGACACGCCGGCGGAGCTCGAGTTGCTCAAGGCCCGCATGGCGAAGCTCGGCGTTCCGGTGGTGCTCGCGACCCACTGGGCCGACGGCTCCAAGGGCGCAGCGGAGCTCGCCCGCGTCGTCGTGGGCCTGTGCGAGCAGAAGGCGAGCGTCAAGTTCGTCTACGACGATCAGGACCCGCTCTGGGACAAGATCAACAAGATCGCGAAAAAGATCTATCGCGCGGGCGACGTGACGGCCGACGGCAAGGTGCGATCGCAGATCAAGCGGCTGCAGGACGACGGCTACGGCCACTACCCGGTGTGCGTGGCGAAGACGCAGTACTCGCTCTCGGCCGACGCGCAGCTGCGGGCCGCGCCCGACGGCCACGTGGTGAACATCCGCGAGGTGCGGCTCGCCGCCGGCGCCGAGTTCGTCGTCATGATCTGCGGTGACATCATGACCATGCCCGGCCTGCCGAAGGTGCCGGCCGCGGAGAAGATCGACCTCGTCGACGGCAAGGTGGTGGGGCTGTTCTGAGCGGCGCGGCGCCTATCGCGCTCGCGCTCGTCGTTCCACGTCCTGGAGCCCGCGGTACAATCCGAGGGCTCGCCCGCGCGTCAAATGAGGAGGGATGGATGGACGAGGTACTGACGCACGCCTTCTGGGTCGGCCTCGCCAAGATCATCGGCGTCAACATCGTCCTCTCCGGCGACAACGCCGTCGTGATCGCGCTCGCCGCGCGGTCGCTGCCGGCGAAGCAGCAGAAGCTCGCGATCTTCTGGGGTGCCGGCGCCGCGATCGTGCTGCGCATCATCCTCACCGTCTTCGCGGTCGCGCTGCTGACCCTCCCGTGGCTGAAGCTGATCGGCGCGGTGCTGCTGCTGTGGATCGGCGTCAAGCTGCTGATCCCGGAGGCGGAGGGCGAGAACGTCGACCCGAGCGACAGCCTGATCGCGGCGATCAAGACGATCCTCATCGCCGACCTCGTGATGAGCCTGGACAACGTGATCGCCGTCGCGGCGGCGGCGGGCGGCAGCCTGACCCTGCTGATCCTGGGGCTGGCGATCTCGATCCCGCTGGTGATCTTCGGCTCGACGCTGCTGCTGAAGCTCATGGAGCGCTGGCCGGTCATCATCACCCTCGGCGCCGCGCTGCTCGGCTTCGTGGCGGGCGAGATGGCGGTGACGGATCCGGCGATCGGGGGCTGGGTGAAGGCGACCTTCACGTACGTGAACGAGAAACCGATGATCGGGGGGATCAGCCTCGAGCCGGTGTGCGGCGCGATCGGCGCGCTGTTCGTATGGGCGGTCGGGACGTGGCTTGCGCGGCGCAAGAGTGCCGCGGCGGCCCCGGCCCCCGGGGAGGTCCGGGTGCCCGACTCGGCGCCGGAGCGGTAGCGGCGCCGCGGGCCAGCGGTTTCTTGACCCGAGTCAAGCCTTTCGCGGACAATCTCCCCCCACAATACGGCGCACGCCGACAAGAGCGAGACCGTCGCCCGCCCCGCGCCGGGGCACGGGAGTGAAAGCGACGGCCCAAGAGTTCCACTGACCTTTGGAGGAGCACATGACCCTTACTTCTACTTCATTGCGCGCTGCGGCGGTCGTGATCGCCGGCGTCCTCGGTGCAGGCACGGCCCAGGCCCAGGGCTGGGAGCCGACCAAGACGGTCGAGTTCATCATCCCGGCCGGGACGGGCGGGGGCGCGGATCAGATGGCGCGCTTCATCCAGGGGATGGTGCAGAAGCACAACCTGATGAAGCAGCCGATGGTGGTGATCAACAGGGCCGGCGGCGCCGGCGCCGAGGGCTTTCTCGACGTGAAGGGCGCGAAGGGCGACCCGCACAAGATCATCATCACGCTCTCGAACCTGTTCACGACGCCCATGGCGACCGGAGTGCCCTTCAACTGGCGGGACCTCACGCCGGTGAAGATGCTGGCGCTCGACGAGTTCGTCCTGTGGGTGAACGCCGAGTCGCCCTACAAGACCGTCAAGGAGTACGCCGACGCGGCGAAGAAGGCCGGTCCGGGCAAGTTCAAGATGGCCGGCACGGGCTCCAAGCAGGAGGACCAGATCATCACCGTCGCGCTCGAGAAGGCGACCGGCGCGAAGTTCACCTACGTGCCGTTCAAGGGCGGCGGGGCGGTCGCGACCCAGCTCGTCGGCAAGCACGTCGACTCGACGGTCAACAACCCGATCGAGGCGGTCGCGCAGTGGCGTGGCGGCAAGCTGCGCCCGATCTGCGTCTTCGACGACAAGCGCCTGGCGTACAAGGAGAAGGTCACGGGGGGCATGTCCTGGGCCGACATCCCGACCTGCAAGGAGCAGGGCGTGGACATGTCGTACCTGATGCTGCGCGGGATCTTCATGGCCGGGGGCGTGCCGGACGCGGCGCGGGACTACTACATCGCGCTGCTGGACAAGGTGCGCGCGCTGCCGGAGTGGCAGGATCTCATGCAGCGGGGCGCGTTCAATCAGACTGCCCTCACCGGCAACGCGTACCGCGACTGGGTCGCGAAGGAAGAGCAGCGGCATCGCGAGCTCATGACGGCCGCGGGCTTCCTCGCGAAGTGACCGCGTAGGGAACGAACGCCCGGCTCGCCCGGGCGTTCTCCTTTCTGCGGCCGGCGGCGCACCGCCGGCCGCACCTCCGCCGACCAAGCGCCCCGATGGAGACCGACAAGAAGCACGATCGGCAAGCCGCGTCCACGCGCGCGGTCGAGCTCGGGGTCGCGGCAGCGTTGTTTGTCTTCGGCTTGATCGTCATCGCCGACAGCCTCCGCCTCGGCCACACCTGGGGTCCCGACGGCCCGCGCGCCGGGTACTTCCCGTTCTACGTCGGGCTGCTCATCTGCATCGCGACCGGCGTGACGTTCCTGCGGGCGCTCGGGGACCGCGCCAAGGCGGGCAAGCCGTTCGTCATGCGCGGCGCGCTGAAGCAGGTGATGCGAATGCTCGTCCCGTCGATCGTGTACGTCGTCCTCGTCCAGCCGATCGGCATCTACGTCTCCTCGACGCTGTTCATCGCCTACTTCATGCGCTGGCTGGGACGCTACCGGTGGCCGGTGGCGATCGGCGTCGCCGTGGCGGTGAGCGCGTTCTTCTACAGCCTGTTCGAGCTCTGGTTCA
>Ga0299906_10003590_pt1 | contig 12778 bp, 9 predicted proteins | sample RVTome_14_FD_200259 | JGI IMG/M metagenome (GOLD analysis project Ga0299906, IMG submission 200259) | Soil microbial communities from uranium-contaminated site in the Upper Colorado River Basin, Wyoming, United States - RVT145D125 (version 2) ...
TCATTGGTCGGGTCGGCGGGTACCGTCCGGGTGGTGAGGTCGCCTTCCTCGATGGGCTTGCGGCTCGCGATGTCGCGGGCGGCGACGACCACCGTCCGCTGCTCCACCGGCTCGCCGACAAGCGCGCTGCCCTGGAGCGCAACGAAGACCACGATGCCGACCAGGGCGGCAATGATCAGTCCGGCGACGATATAGACCATGGACCGACGGCGATGCTTATCGGTGTATTCGAACTCCACGACGAGGCTCCTTGATGCGGGTTACCAGGGGACGAGGCGGGCACGCTGCGCGCGACGCAGCGCCGGATCATTGGGGTCGGCGGCAATCGGGCTGACCGCCCGTGCCGTGATGGTATTGGCGTCGAGACCGGTCACCTCGAAAACGGCGAAGCCGATGACGTCGACGTACTGGCCGCCGCCACTCTCGGTGGCTACCGTGAAGGTGATCGGGAGCAGATGAGTGACCGGCTGACCGTCGCCATTGGTGCCTGCCCCACGCACGACGAACGTGTAGCAGCCTGGGCCGAGCCCCAGGCTGTCAATGGTCAGGGTCGCCAATGACCCGTTACCGCCGGAGGTGGGCGTAACGCTGGTCGGCGAGATCGTGAGCTGGCCGGGGTTGATTGTGGCCGGGCCATAGTTGCAGTCCGAGAATGAGCCGCCGTCGACGCTCAGCGCGACCGCGGTCCCGGTGGCGCCCCACCGCGTGGCGGCGGCGCTGGTGGTCGAGACGTACAGGCCGACGCTGGCCGTTCCGCCCATGCTCGCGATCGAGGCGCTGGTGGTCGAGTTGCCGAGGCTGAAGTCCCGCACCGCCCCGCCGATTCGGACCACGGCGGGGTAGTGGCGGGTCGAGAAAACCGGATCGCCCGAATGACCCTCGAGCCACACCGTGTAGATGCCGGCCGGCACGGCGTTGGTCGAGAATGAGGCCATGTCCACACTTGTCCCTTGCTTGTCCGGGATGAACGTATCGGTGGACCAGATCGGCTGGTTGATGTTGCCGGCGGCGGGCGGGGCGTTGGTTGGCGGCTCGCCGGGGATGAGGTCGTATGCCGGGTCGGGAGACAGGTGGTCGCCGTGGAGGTGGAGGCTGACCGTGCTGTTGAAGGCGTCGTTGCGGGATACGGTGAAGGTCGGGCCGTCGACCGGCATGCCGGTCGTCGAGGGCAGCACAATCGCCGTCGGAGGCGTGATCGAGAAGTCGGGGATTTCCATCACCGTCCCGTTGTAGACCGCCAGCAGGACCCGCTTACCCACCGTAAACACCTGCGAGAAGTTGCCGACCACCATCGAGGTGTCATTGCCGGTCAGGATGGCGATCTGGTCGTTCGGGTCGGCTGGGCTGGTGACGGGCGGGAGCATCGGTCCGGGGTACCCCGTCAGGAGGTAGTCGCCCTCGAGGTCCTTCAAGTTGTTGACGCTAGTGCCGGACGTAACGCCGTTGTAGTAGACCCGCGAGGTAACGGACTGGAAGTTGCGCACGTCAAGCGCGATGAACCCGCGGAAGGAGCTGTCGTTGTGGGCCTTGCTGTCGGGGCCGTAGAGCTCGATCACGGGCCCCGGCTCGGCTGCGCTGGCCGGTGTTCGACCGTCGTATCCGTACACGCTGCTCGGGTCGACCCCACCCGAGGTCGAGGTGGCTTCCGTCGCCACGGCATCCACGAAACCGCTCCCCGGGCCCGGTGGCGCCTGGTAGCGGCGCGCGACGATGGGGACGGCCGGCCCGCCCTGGAGGCGGCATTGGGCGCGACCTGTGGCCGCAAGGCTGTCGATCCCGACCAGGCGCGCGAGGACCGCCTCGACCTGGGACGTGACGGCCACGCGGACCGTGGTTCCGTTGACAATGATCCCGCTCAGGAGATAGGCCGGGTCCCCGGCGTGCCCGCTCTCATATTCGCGCGTTGCATCTGGCGCGATGACGGAGTTCGCCGCCGCCGGCGACTGCTCCAGGTTGACCTCGGCGATGGTCCGGGCCTGCCCCGCGGCCGATGCGTCGGAGTCGCCGGCGATGAGTGCCCGGCAGGCGGCCAGGGCCCCGGCATCGGCCGCGGTCTGGACGTGTCGCTGCTGTGCGACCTGGCGCCCGACGTCGATCGCCAGCCCAGCGAACACGAGGAGCAGGGTCATGGTGAGCGCGACCATGACCAGCACCTGGCCGCGGGCCGACGGGGTTCGAGGCACGGTCAGTTGACCACCATCGTCGTGCTCGCGCGCTGGAAGAACCGCCCGCCCCCGTCGGTGGACAGCAGGGCGCTGATGAGCGGAACGACGATGTCGCTGTGGTAGCTGATCTCGACCCTGATCAGGCAGCCCTCCCGGGTATCGGTCACGCAGTTGGTCAGGCTGTCGCCGGGGTCGGGGCAGGGGTCGCTGGTGGACGCCGACGCGCAGTAAGACACCGTCACGTCACCGTTCACCAGCGTCGTGCTGGTCGGCGTCGGGCACGCACCGCCGGTCAGCGTGGCGCTGAAGTGGGGACTGGCGTCATCCAGGAGGCCGAATGATTCGGTGGCCGCGGTCAGGACCGCGCCGCACCGGTGAGCGTCGTTCCAGAACGCACTCTCGGTGTAGTCGTAGACGTAGATCGTGCCGGCCCGGGCGCCCTCGCGAGCGGCGTTGGTCAAGGTGACGTGGGCCCCGTATAGCAGCCCGAACTGGATGATGCCGACCACGATCAGCATCAGGGGCATCAGGACGGCCACGAACTCGACCAGTGCCTGTCCTCGCCCTGCGCACAGGTCGGCCCAGCGGACGGCATGACCCATCCGCCGCGCAGGCTGGCGCCGAGGCGCACCGAGACGCATTAGACCCCTGAGCCTAAGAGGGGCGGAGCGGACGGGATATGACCCGTTAGATCGCCTCGGGATAGGTACCGATGGTGTCGGCTAGAATCGGTCACCCCCAGGAGGTCGGCCGCTCCTTTTCATGCCCGAGTTCACCCTGAACGCCCCCTTCGAGCCCACCGGAGATCAGCCCCAGGCCATCGCCGGGCTGGTTGATGGGCTCCAGGCCGGCATGCGCCACCAGGTCCTGCTTGGGGCCACCGGGACGGGGAAGACCTTCACCGCGGCCAAGGTCATCGAGGCCGTGCAGCGCCCGACGCTGGTGATGGCCCACAACAAGACCCTCGCCGCCCAGCTGTACCAGGAGTTCCGTGAGTTCTTCCCGCACAACGCGGTCGAGTACTTCGTCAGCTACTACGACTACTTCCAGCCCGAGGCCTACCTGCCCCGCTCCGACACCTACATCGAGAAGGACTCGTCCCGCAACGACGAGATCGACCGCCTTCGCCACAACGCGACCCGGGCCCTGTTCGAGCGGCGGGACGTGATCATCGTGGCCTCGGTGTCGTGCATCTACGGGCTCGGCGCCCCGATCGATTACGGAGCCACGGTCATCAACCTCAAGGTCGGTGGCCACTACCGCCGCGACGGCGTCCTGCGACACCTGGTCGACCTCCAGTACCAGCGCAACGATGCCGCGCTCTCCCGTTCGCGGTTCCGCGTCCGGGGCGACGTGGTGGAGGTCCAGCCACCGCACGGCGAGGAGGTGGTCCGGATTGACTTCCTGGGCGACGAGGTCGAGCGCATCGTGGAGGTCGATGGGCTGACCGGCGAGGTCCTCGCCGAGCGGTCGGAGGTGAACTTCTACCCGGCCACGCACTACGTGACGCCGCGCGACAAGCTGCTGGTCGCCATCGACGACATCGACGCCGAGATGGAGCTCCGGGTCCGCGAGCTGGAGGCCAACGGACAGGCGCTGGAGGCCGCCCGCCTCCGCCAGCGCACGACCTTCGACCTCGAGATGCTGCGCGAGGTGGGCTTCTGCCCCGGGATCGAGAACTACTCGCGCCATCTGTCGCGACGGGAAGCGGGCAGCCGTCCGTGGACCCTGATCGACTACTTTCCGACCGACTTCCTGCTGGTCATCGACGAAAGCCACATCACGATCCCGCAGGTGCATGGCATGTACAAGAACGACCGGACCCGGAAAGAAATCCTGGTCGAGTTCGGCTTCCGGCTCGCGTCTGCGCTCGACAACCGGCCGCTGACCTTCGACGAATGGGAAGCCCACCTGAACCAGGTCGTCTCGATGAGCGCGACCCCCGGGCCGTACGAGTCGGAACGCGCCGAGCGGGTGGTCGAGCAGTTCATCCGGCCGACCGGGGTGGTGGACCCGGCCATCACGGTCCGCCCCACCGCCCACCAGGTGGACGACCTGCTGGCGGAGATCCGCGACACGGTGTCCCGCGGGGAGCGCGTCCTGGTCACCACGCTCACAAAGAAGATGGCCGAGGACCTGGCCGACTACCTGGCCGAGCTCGGGATCAAGGTCCAGTGGCTGCACAGCGAAGTGGACACCCTCGAGCGGGTGGAGATCCTGCGCGACCTGCGGCTGGGTGTGTACGACGTCCTGGTCGGCATCAACCTCCTCCGCGAAGGGCTGGATCTGCCGGAGGTGACGCTGGTGGCAATCCTGGACGCTGACAAGGAGGGCTTTCTGCGCAGCGGTGGGTCGCTCATCCAGGTGATCGGCCGTGCGGCGCGCAACGTGGGTGGGAGGGTGATCATGTATGCCGATCGCGACACCGCGGCCATGCGGCAGGCGATCGAGGAGACCGATCGGCGGCGCGCGAAGCAGGTCGCCTACAACGCCGAGCACGGGATCGTCCCCGAGACGATCACCAAGGCCATCCGGGACATCCACGAGGGCCTGCGACGGGTGGCCGAAGAGCGGAAGGCGCTCGACCTCGAGGGGCGGGGCAGCGAGGAAGTGGCCGAGCTGGCCAGCCGGCTGGAGTCCCAGATGCGAGAAGCCGCGCGCAATCTCGAATTCGAACGCGCGGCGGCCCTGCGCGACGAGCTGGTGGCCCTGCGACGCCTCCGCGAGGAGCTGGCCGCGGCGCCGGGAGAGATTCCCGCCGACGTATATGCGGCGGCCGCGGAGGCCGGCCGCGACTGGGGTCCCGGCTCAGGTCCCCGGCGCGAGATGTTCAGCCTGGCCGCGCGACCGCACGTCATCCCGGCCGGGACCCGGCGCCGCCCGCCGCGGCGACGCTAGTCGGTTCGGGTCGTGGCCGGCACCCTGCCGCACGCCGTCTTCGTCGAGACCGGCATGGACGATGAGGGGCGAACGATGGCTTTCGCCGGCGAGCTCCCGGGCTGCGCGGCGATGGCCGATGACCCGGCGTCCGCCGTCGCCGCGGTGCCGGCGCGAGTGACCGAGTTCGTGGGATGGCTCCGGGCGCATGGGGAGTCTCTCGCCGAGCCGGTTGGGAACTGGTACGAGGTCGAGCGCGCGGCGGCCGGCGAGGGTGCCGCCGGGGGGCGGCAACGCGCGTCCTTCTCGCTCGACGAGCTTCCGCCGTCCGCCGATGAGTTCGCGACCTGGCTCGGGTGGGCGGAGCTCGCGCGAGAGGAGCTGGCCGCAGCGCTGGACGCTCGGCCGGCGGCCGCCCGGCGGATCGCCTGGCTGGCCGCCCAGGACGCGACCCTCGCCGCCGAGCTGGGGACCCCGAGCTCCGGCGACGACCCGGCGGCCGACCTGGATCGCGTCTATATCGCCCGCGACGCGCTGACGACGGCCCTGATCGCGGCCGGGCCGGGCGGAGCCGGCGTCCGCCGCGCGCTGCGGCTGGCCATCGCCGACGACCTGCGGGCGGTGGAGCTCATCCGCGTCCGGTGACCCACGCGGCACCCCGGGCCGAGCGGCTGGCCTGGCTGGCGATCCCGCTCGTCCTCATCGGGATGTTGGTCCTGTTCCTGACCGTCGGGAGCCTGGGGGAGCGGCGGGCCGAGTTGCGACGGATTGGCGTGTCCGAGGTCCTGGCGGCTGGGGACCCGGCCGCGGCCTACGGCCCGAGCGAGCTACAGGTGGTGGGCTGGTACGCCAACCTGGCCGATGACTGCCAACCTGACCCCGACCAGCGCCCGGATGCATCCTGGCTGGATCGCACCTGCCCGCTCCACCTGCTCCTCGCCGAGCAGCCCGCCAGCGGCGCCACCCAGGCTGCCCTCCAATCCATCGGCCTCCGTCTGGCAGCGCCAACCGGGGAGCCGTTTCCACCCCGTGCCCGGCCAAATGGCTGGCATCTGCTGCTCGAGCAGCTGGTCGTGACCGGCCATTTCGAGGGCAACACGTTCGTGGTGACCGACACCGACGGCCTGGTGCACTGAAGGTATCGTGCCCCGGTGGACGCACCTAGCGTGGTCATCGGGATCGTGGCCCTCGCCCTCGGCGCGGGCTTGATGCTGCTGGGCTACCGGCTGGCCCTGATCCTGCTGCCGATCTGGGGCTTCTCCGCCGGCTTCATCTTTGGCGCCCACGTCTTGCAGGAGCTGCTGGGCCAGGAATTCCTGGCCACGACCCTCAGCTGGGTGGGCGGCGCGATCGTCGGCCTGGTCTTTGCCGTGCTGTCGTACCTGTTCTGGTACGTCGCGGTGGTGGTCGCGTTCGCCTCGGTCGGGTACTGGCTCGGGTGGGGCCTCGTGACCCTGCTCGGCTTATCGGGCACCGGGTTGGCGGCGTTCGGGATCGGCCTCGGCGTCGGAGTCATCCTGGCCCTGCTGGCCGTGGTGACCGGCGTGCCGCTGGTCGCGCTGGTGGTGATCACGGCCGTAGGTGGAGCCCACGCGTTCATCGCCGGTGTGCTGGTCCTGCTGGGTGTGATCGACGTCATGGACCTGGGGACCGGCGTCGTGACAGCCATCATCTCGGCCAATTTCGGGTGGTGGCTGGCCGCCCTGGGGATGGCGCTGGTGTCCAGCATCGTCCAGCTCCGGACCATGGGCGAGCACCGGCTCGAGCCGCCCGCGGCTCGGATTTAGGCGACTGTAAACCGAACAGGTGTTCATATCGGTCTGATATCATCCCGCCCGATGCCCTCGGATCGGATCGTCGTGCGCGGCGCGCGCGAGCACAACCTGCGCAACCTCGACGTGGAGATGCCGCGTGACCGGCTGATCGTGATCACCGGCCTGTCCGGATCGGGGAAGTCGAGCCTGGCGTTCGACACCATCTACGCCGAGGGCCAGCGGCGCTACGTCGAGTCGTTGTCGGCCTACGCCCGTCAATTCCTGGGTCAGATGGAGAAGCCCGACGTCGACCAGATCGACGGGCTGTCGCCGGCGATCAGCATCGACCAGAAGGGCGCCAGCCGGAACCCTCGCTCGACGGTGGGCACCGTCACCGAGATCTACGACTACCTGCGGCTGCTGTTCGCCCGGATCGGTCGCATGCACTGCCCGGTGTGCGGCCGGGAGATCGAGCGCCAGACGGTCGAGCAGATCGTCGACCAGCTGTATGCGCTGTCCGAGGGGACCCGGGTCCTGGTCCTGGCGCCGGTCGTGCGGGACCGGAAGGGCGAGCACGAGAAAGTCCTGGCCGGGGCGCGCCAGGCGGGCTTCGCCCGGGTGCGGGTCGACGGCGAGGTGCGCGACCTCGACGAGGAGATCGCGCTGGCCAAGACATTCCGGCACACGATCGAGGTCGTCGTCGACCGCCTCGTGATCCGCCACGGCCGCCGAGACGACCCGGACGGGGAGCGTCCGGATGCCGCGCGACTGGCCGACTCGATCGAGACCGCCCTCCGACTGGCGGAGGGGACCGTGCTCGTGAACGTGCCCGAGACGGACGCGCCGGGAACGGACCGCCTGTACTCCGAGCGCTACGCCTGCCCCGAGCACGGCGGCTCGTTCGAGGAGCCCGCGCCCCGCAACTTCTCGTTCAACTCGCCGCACGGCGCCTGCCCTGAGTGCACCGGCCTCGGCAACCGGCTCGAAATCGATTCGGAACTGGTCCTGCCGGATCCGACGCGATCCATCCGGGATGGGGCCATCGTGCCGTGGCGGCGGATGGCGGTCAGCGACTCCTGGTTCAGCAAGATCCTGGACGCGGTCGCCGTGGCCTACGACTTCACTCCCGAGCAGCCGGTGGGGGAGCTGAGCGAGGAGGCGCGCGAAATCCTGCTGCACGGCAACCGCGGCGAGAAGGTCGTCGTCACCTACCAATCCCGGTCGGGCGCCAGCCACGAGTTCACGACCACGTTCGAAGGCGTCATTCCGAACCTCGCACGCCGGTACCGGGAGACCGGCTCGGAAGCGGTGCGGACCGAGATCGAGCGCTACATGGCCACCCGACCCTGCCCCACCTGCGGTGGAATGCGGCTCCGACCCGAGTCGCTGGCGGTCACCGTCGGCGGTCGCAACATCATCGAGACGACTCGACTGTCGGTCACCGAGGCGCTCGAATGGCACCGATCCCTCCCCGGGCGCCTGACCACGCGCGAGAACACGATCGCGCGACAGGTGCTCAAGGAGGTCCGATCGCGCCTGGGATTCCTGGTCGACGTGGGGCTCGACTACCTGACCCTGGACCGGGCGTCCGGCACCCTCAGCGGTGGGGAGGCCCAGCGCATCCGGCTGGCGACCCAGATCGGCTCCAGCCTGATGGGCGTCCTGTATATCCTCGACGAGCCGTCGATCGGCCTCCACCAGCGCGATAACGCGCGGCTGATCGCCACCCTGAGCCGGCTGCGGGACCTGGGCAACACCCTGATCGTAGTCGAGCACGACGAGGAGACGATCCGGGCCGCGGACTGGGTGGTGGACATCGGACCCCGGGCCGGAGAGCACGGGGGCCGTCTCATCCACTCCGGGCCGCTCGATGAGCTCCTCCGCAACGAACGCTCGATCACCGCCGACTACCTGCGCGGCGACCGGTCGATACCGGTCCCGCGCCGCCGCCGGACGGGGAGTGGGGAGTGGCTGACCGTGCGGGGAGCGGCCGAGAACAACCTGCGGTCGATCGACGTCGGCTTTCCCCTGGGCCGGATGGTGGCGGTGACCGGGGTCAGCGGGTCGGGCAAGTCGAGCCTCGTGAGCCAGATCCTGTTCCCGGCTCTCGCGCAGCGGCTGCACGGCGCCCGAGACCGGGCCGGGCAGCACGCGGGGCTCGATGGAGTCGACCGCGTCGACAAGGTGATCGAGATCGACCAGAGCCCGATCGGGCGAACCCCCCGCTCGAACCCGGCCACCTATACCGGGCTCTGGGGGCCCCTGCGCGAGCTGCTGGCCGCCGTCCCCGAGTCCCGCCTGCGTGGCTACAAGCCCGGGCGCTTCAGCTTCAACGTCAAGGGCGGCCGCTGCGAGGCGTGCGAGGGCGCGGGGATCGTGCAGATCGAGATGCACTTCCTGCCGGACGTGTACGTGGCCTGCGAGGTGTGCAAGGGCCAGCGCTACAACCGCGAGACGCTCGAGATCCATTACAAGGGTCGCAACGTGGCCGAGATCCTGGAGATGACGGTCGACGAGGCGCTCGACTTCTTCGGACCGATCCCCGCCATCCGCAACCGGCTGCAGACCCTCCAGGACGTGGGGATGGGCTACGTCCACCTCGGTCAACCGGCAACCACCCTGTCCGGTGGCGAGGCGCAGCGGGTCAAGCTGGCCACCGAGCTGTCGCGGCGGGCCACCGGGCGCACGGTGTACATCCTCGACGAACCGACCACCGGCCTCCATTTCGACGACGTCGCCCGTCTCCTGAAGGTGCTCAGCCGGCTGGCCGATGCCGGGAACACGGTCATTGTGATCGAGCACAACCTGGACGTCATCAAGTCCGCGGACTGGGTGGTTGACCTGGGTCCGGAGGGCGGCGACGCCGGCGGTGCGCTGATCGTGTCCGGAACCCCGGAAGCGGTGGCCGAGGACCCGGCTTCGTATACCGGCCTGTACCTGCGCCGGGTCCTGGGCCTGCCGGAAAAGCTGCGCCCCGCTCGCCGGACCCGGCCCGCTCGACGCGCAGCAGCCGTCTCGGCCTGACGCCCGTGCCCGCCCGCGACGACGCGCTCGCCCTGCTCCACGAGTGGAATGCAAACCCGTCGCTGCGCAAGCACGGGCTCCTGGTCGAGGCCGGCGTGCGCGGCTACGCCACCGATGACGGCGGCGACTCGGCCACCGTCGAGTGGTCGGGGATCGCGGGCCTGCTCCACGACCTGGACTACGAGCGCTTCCCCGATCCGGCCACCCACGGGGCGATCGCGGCCGACGAGCTCGCGCGGCTGGGGTATCCGGAGGACGTGGTCCACGCGGTGCGGTCCCACAACGATGCCCTCGGGATTGCACGCGAGAGCCGTCTCGACCACCTGGTGTACGCCTGCGACGAGCTGGCCGGCTTCCTGGTGGCGGTCGCGCTCATGCGGCCGTCGAAGCAATTGGCCGATGTCGAGCCGATAAACGTTCGCAAGCGGATGAAGGACAAGGCGTTCGCGCGCGCTGTCCCGCGCGAGATGCTCCTGGCCGGAGCCGATGAGATCGGCGTGGCCTTCGATGATCACGTCGCGAACATGGTCCGCTACCTGGTGACCGTGGCGCCGGAGGTCGGTCTGTAGGTCGCTGGCCGGGCCCGTTCCGGCCGGCCCATCATCTCGGCCACGAAGGGCGAGACCCGGTCGGGGTCGAACGCCAGGACCAGGTTCCGGCGGCAGCGGGTGACGGCCACGTACGCCAGCCGGCGCTCCTCTTCCAGCGCCCGCGCGGGGTCGGCCGCCTCCGCCACCGCCCGTCGATTCGGGAACCGTTCGATCTCCATCCCGAGCACCACGACGGTGGGCCACTCGCGTCCCTTGGCGCCGTGGACGGTGGCCAGCTCAATCGCGGCATCCGGATCGCGGAGTGCCGCGAGTCGCGCGCGGGCCTCGGCGAAGGCCGCCAGGAAGGTGTCATTGCGACGATGTCCGACCGCCCAGCCGATGAGCGCATCCAGCGCGGCATGCTCCTCCTCGCCCATGGAGTCAGCCATGTCCGCGCGGCGCCAGCCTCGCACGGCCCGCGCCCGGAGCAGGGCGGGGAGGGGCGGTGCGGCCGGATCGCCCGCCAGGTCACCCAACAGGGCGTCCACCGGCTCCGCCTGGAGCGGCGACGGCACGTTCGTGGCGTGCGGGATCCAGCCCCGCAGGAGGGCCAGGATGAGCGGCCCCAGCTCGGCCCGGGTCCGCGCCAGCACGGCAAGGCGCCCGGCGTCGGCCGCCCAAGCGGGGAGGACTCGTGCCAGCTCATCGATGCCGTTCGGACTGCGCAGGGCCCAGGTCGTGATCGGGGCTGCGGCTTGCGTCCGCGGGTCGGTTACCGCCGCGCGGAGGCGTTTCGGGACCCGCTCGCGGTTGGTGGCGATGAGGCGGTCCGCGGCTGCGACCACCGCCGGCGGGCATCGATAGTTCACTTCCAGGACGACGCGCCGCGCGTCCGGGTACCGGTCCGGGAACTCGAGGATGCGTCGGACGTCGGCCAGGCGCCAGGCGTAGATCATCTGATCATCATCACCAACGACGAACAGGTTGTCCTCGGGTGCCGCGAGGAGTTGGACGAGCCGCAGCTGCGCCGCGTCGACGTCCTGGAACTCGTCGACGCAGATGTGGCTGAAGCGCCGCTGCCAGGCAGCGCGCAGGCGGGGATCGCGCTCCAAGCGGTCGGCGGCCCCAACGACCAGGTCGTCGAAGTCGCAGGCGTTCCTCGCCGCGAGGAGGGCTGCGTAGGCAGCCAGCACCGGCTCGGCTTCGGCGGGCGGCGGACGCCGCTCCACCTTCCAGGCCGAGAGGTAGGTATGGAGCGCGGCCGCGTCTGGCAGTGGGGGAGCATCCGGCGAGCGGCCGACCAGGCAGCGCTTGCGCGCTGCCCGCAGCAGCGGCAGGCGGTCTGCGAGCAGCTCCACGGATCGGCCGCCATCGAGCACGACCTGACGGGCCATGGCGTGCAGGGTGCGGACCTCGATCGTCTCGGCCCCGCGGACCAGCGGCGCGAGCCGCACCCGGATCCGCGAGCGCAGCTCCTCCGCCGCCTCCCGGTTGAAGGTGACCACCGCGATCCGATCCGGCGCGACGCCGCGCGTGAGCATGACCCCGAGGCGGGCGATGAGGGTCGTCGTCTTGCCGCTGCCGGCCGGCGCGATGATCTGGGCGGGCCCATCGGGAAGCGTCGCGGCGGCGGCCTGCTCCGCATCGAGCGACGCGATCAGGCTGCCGGCTCCGAGCGGGGCGGCGGATGAGGCGATCGCCATCGGTCAAGGATGGCCAACCGTAATTGCCCGCGAATCAACGAGCGCTTACCGATCCTTGATCCGATTCGGGCTGCTGGCGGTGGACTCAGCTCCTCCTGCAAGGTCGGGATCCCTGCCGGTGGGATCTGCCTCATCGGGCTCGGTACGAGGAGCTAATCGAGTACGGAGGACTGAACTTGGTACGCCGCCGATTGCAAGACACGGTCGGGCGTCAGGTGCGAGCCATAGATCGATACCGCCGCCCGCGGTATTGTCGCGGCATGGCGACCAAGACTGCGAAGAGGATGGCCTTCAGCCGGATGAGCAGGTGGACCAGCGCTCGGCCTTGGTCCAACGCATCCACCTGCGTCCTGGATGGCAACCATGTCGCTGAGGCACCCGGGGCTCATCCACCTCGGCACCTGGCGTGATGTTCAGGCACTCCATTGGCCTCGCCGCCGTGGTTGCGGTGGTCGTCAGCGCCTGCGGAAGCCAGCCACCCGCATCGCCTAATATCTCAGCGGCCAGCGCACGAGCCAGCAGTGCAGCTACCGCGTCGCCGGTCCCATCGGTCCAACCGCTGAGCGGAGACGCCGCGCTTGAGGATCTGCTCCCGGACGAGATCGCTGGCCAGCCGCTGTCGAAGACCTCGCTGACCGGACCCGACTTCGTCAGTTCGGGGACCGCCGCCACGTTCGAGCTCGGCGAGTTCGCTGCTGCTCTCAACGCGCGGTCGAAGGAAGTTT
>Ga0299906_10003591_pt1 | contig 12777 bp, 9 predicted proteins | sample RVTome_14_FD_200259 | JGI IMG/M metagenome (GOLD analysis project Ga0299906, IMG submission 200259) | Soil microbial communities from uranium-contaminated site in the Upper Colorado River Basin, Wyoming, United States - RVT145D125 (version 2) ...
GACGGCAAGGTCACGGCGACGGCCAGCATCCCTGCGTTGAATAGCAACGAATGGCAGCAATTGCTGAGCAAATTTGTCGGACCGATCATGCAGGTGCCGCCCATGTACTCGGCCCTGAAAAAGGACGGAAAGCGGCTGTACGAACTTGCCAGACAGGGCCAGGTCGTCGAACGGGCGGCCCGACCGGTGCGGATCGACAGCATGGAACTCCTCGAGGCCAGCGGTTCGCGCCTGCTGTTCCGGGTCCGTTGCTCGAAAGGCACGTACGTGCGCACTTTGGTCGAGGACATTGCCAACGCGGCCGGGACTGTGGCACATGTTTCGAGCCTCCATCGTGAGGCTGTGGGCAGATTCAGTGCCGAAAGCATGCTCGACCTTGAGGCTGCCGAAAAAGCGGCCGAGGGTGATGCCGCAGCTTTGCGCAAGTGCCTGTTGCCTGCCGATACAGCACTGGCCGATTGGCCCTCAGCCTGCATCAGCGACGAGGATGCCGGCCGGTTCACGGGTGGTCAGCGGGTTCACTGGAGCGGAGACACGTCGATGCCCGACAGGCTCGTGCGCGTATACGGCAACGACCGGACCTTTCTGGGCGTAGGCCAGCTTGACCATGAAGGGTGGCTTGCGCCGAAACGCATATTTCGTTGATTCGTCACAGGTACCGGCCCTGGTTACGCTGTACGCCGGTGCACATGCCGGCAAATCGATCCGGCGCAGGCGTTGGAAAAAGCCGCGAAAAAGCCCTGTTTTTTATGAGTTTTGGACTATTAACCGGCCGAATGAGAGGCTAGAATAGCGCGCTCAAAAACAAGGCCCAGACTATACAGAGAACGATTGGAGTTTCTTAAAGATGTCACTCAAAAGTGAGAGCAAGAGCAACATAGTCGCGGAGTATGCCCGCGGAGAATCGGACACCGGTTCGCCTGAAGTTCAGGTTGCACTGCTGTCTGCACGTATTGCAGAACTGACCGAGCATTTCGGCAGGCATTCGAAAGATCATCATTCCCGGCAAGGTCTGCTGAAAATGGTAAACAAGCGGCGCAAGTTGCTCGATTATCTGAAAGGCAGAGACCAGGACCGGTATCGCGAGCTGATCGATCGGCTCGGCTTACGCCGCTAGTTTCTACGCGGCATCCCAGGCAATGAAAAAACGGAACTGTCGGCCCTGAGACGGGCAATCGACTGGTACTTCGTGCGCCAGAATTTAATCATCAATAGAGTAGCAAAGTGAAATCGACCAAGAAATCGTTCCAGTACGGTGAACATCAGGTAACAATCGAGACCGGCGCAATAGCGCGCCAGGCAGACGGGGCCGTACTCGTTAACATGGCAGAGACCGTCGTTCTTGTGACTGCGGTCGGAAGGAAGCACGCTGACCCCGGCCGGGACTTCTTTCCGTTGACAGTCAATTATCAGGAAAAGACCTATGCCGCAGGCAAAATACCCGGTGGATTCTTCAAACGTGAGGGCCGCCCGAGCGAAAAGGAAACCCTGGTCTCGCGATTGATCGACCGGCCCCTGCGTCCGCTGTTTCCGAAGGGATTCACCAACGAAGTGCAGATCATTGCGACTGTTGTCTCGTTGAATCCCGACGTCGATCCGGATGTGCCGTCGCTGATTGGCGCTTCAGCCGCCCTGGCCATTTCCGGGATGCCTTTTTCCGGCCCAATTGGCGCAGCCAGGGTAGGTTACAAAAACGGCAATTACATTCTGAACCCGGGCATGGCAACTATGGCCGAGTCGCAACTGGACCTCGTCGTAGCAGGGACAGCCGATGCGGTGTTGATGGTCGAGTCCGAAGCGAAGTGCCTGTCAGAGGACGTAATGCTTGGCGCAGTCATGTTCGGTCATGAACAGATGCAAGCGGCAATCCGCGCAATCAGCGAACTCGCCGGGGAAGTCGGCAAGCCTGCCTGGCAATGGCAGGTACCGGTGGCCGACGCTGCCCTTGATGCTGCGGTCGCTGCGGTTGCAAAGGACGGGCTGGCAGCGGCGTACCAGATTACGGACAAGATGCAGCGCCAGGCCAGTGTCGCAGCAGCCAAAGCATCGACCGTCGAATCGGTTGCCGGCGGTGCGAACAACGCCTGGTCCGCGGAACACGTGATGGGAGCATTGTCGAAGCTCGAGAAACGCATCGTGCGGGACCGGGTTATTGCCGGGGCGCCGCGTATCGATGGCCGTGATCACAAGACTGTCAGGCCAATCAACGTCGAAGTCGGCGTTCTGCCACGTGCGCATGGCTCTGCGATTTTTACGCGTGGCGAAACCCAGGCCATAGTGGTCACAACGCTCGGCACCGGTCGGGACGCGCAGATCATCGATGCCATCGAGGGTGAGCGCAAAGAGCAGTTCATGCTGCACTACAACTTCCCGCCGTATTGCGTCGGCGAGACCGGCTTCGTCGGCTCACCGAAACGTCGTGAAATCGGCCATGGGAAGCTGGCGAAACGGGGCATCCAGGCTGTCATGCCATCAATGGAAGCCTTTCCGTACGTTATTCGAGTGGTTTCCGAGATCACTGAGTCGAATGGATCGAGTTCCATGGCCTCGGTTTGCGGCACAAGCCTGGCGTTAATGGATGCCGGCGTGCCGACAACTGCGCCGGTAGCCGGCGTGGCGATGGGCCTGGTCAAGGAAGGGGACAATTTTGCCGTCCTGACGGACATCCTCGGTGACGAAGATCATCTCGGCGATATGGATTTCAAAGTTGCCGGTACCAAAACGGGCGTTACCGCTCTGCAGATGGACATCAAGATCCAGGGAATTACCCGGGAGATCATGAAAACAGCGCTCGATCAGGCGAAAGATGCGCGATTGCATATACTCGGCGAGATGGCTGCGGTCATTGCACAGCCGAGGAAGGAAATGTCCGAATGGGCTCCGACGATCATAACTTTCAAGATCGACCCGGAGAAAATCCGCGACGTTATCGGCAAGGGCGGTGCTGTCATTCGCGCGATGACCGAAGAAACTGGTGCGACCATCGATATTGAGAATGACGGTACGGTGCGGATTGCTTCTGTAGACGGCGCATCCGGCAAGGAAGCACGACGCCGTATCGAGCTGATTACGGCCGAGGTCGAAGTGGGCCGCATTTATGAAGGGCGAGTCGCAAGACTCATGGATTTTGGCGCCTTCGTCACCATCCTTCCCGGCAAGGATGGGCTTGTGCATATCTCTCAGATATCGAATGAGCGAGTTGAAAAGGTCAGCGACAAATTGTCGGAAGGCGACATCGTGCAAGTGAAGGTTCTGGAAGTTGACCGTCAGGGTCGTGTACGCCTCTCGATGAAGGAAGTCGAGGCAGCCTGACCGTCGGCGGCACAGTGCCTGAAGCAAAACGGCGCCTCAAGAGCGCCGTTTTTTTTTCGCATGTGGCCGAAATCCGGAGGTTCTTGTCGGCCGGTTCACATGCCAGGCATCGCGTACGCGTCGGGTATTGCGTCGCTGATCTGCTCCTCCAGAAAATCGATGATCCGACTCGGCAGATAGTAGCTTGGCCGCCAGGGCGTGCCCCCGTCTATGAACCCGACATGCCCACCATTGGCACTGACCTCCAGTGTGACGAAGTCCGACAAAGCGTCCTCGGTCGGCATAACGTCAGGTGTCATGAACGGGTCGTCGAGCGAGTTGATCACCAGCGTCGGGCGTTCGATGCCGGCGAGAAACCGGACCGAGCTGCAGCGATCGTAGTACTCATCCTTGTTGGCAAAGCCGTGCAGTGGCGCTGTTACAGCGTCATCAAATTCAGCGAACGTGCGGGCGCGCATGGTCCGTCGCCAATCGAATGCGGCTGTATGCCGATTGAACTTGCGGCTCACCGACTTCTTCATGCGCCTCAGTAAGAGCCTCTGGTAAATCCTTGAAAAACCTTGACTAAGTGCAGCTGCACATATGTGCAAGTTCAGAGGCACGCTGACCGCTGCGGCGGCGTGTAGCGGCGTTGCCATACCGTCTTCGCCCAGGTACTTGAGCAGTACGTTGCCACCAAGCGAATAGCCGACAGCCATTATCGGGCCGGCCTGCCCGTCGGTGCGCAATTTACCGAGAAAGTAACGAAGATCGTTGGTTTCGCCGGCGTGATAGCGTCTCGGCAGGCGATTCCGGTAATCGCCGCAATCGCGGAAGTGAAGGACGGCAGCATGCCATCCATGATCCTTGGCTGCCTGCAACAGCTGCCTTGCATACGCTGATTCGGCTGAACTTTCCAGGCCGTGCAGTACGACCAGTAGCGGCGTGTCGTCGGTAACCAACGGGGACTCTGCGAGCCAGTCCACGACGGTAACATCTCCGTCGGGCAGCTCGAGGATCCGCCGGGTTAACGCCGGTCGTGGACTTTGCGAGAGCGGCAGCGACGGGTATATGGTCTGTGCGTGACGGTTCCTGAGCCACGCGGCAGGCCGGAAGCCACTCGAAATTATCCGCTTTTGACCAGCGATTCTCATAGTGAAAATATGCAATGCATTACACTGGCAGACCAGTGCGGCGTCAGCATTCCGACAAAAAAAAGCCCCCCGCTTACGCAGGGGGCTCGCCATGGAGTAGAAACTCCTTCAGGCATTCGCAGCAGGGGGCGGGGGAGCGTGTCCCTGCTGCATTGCACAAAATAGGGGATTCGGCCCGGACTGTCAAGCTGAAACAGCAAATTTAGCCGGCTTTTTTCCGGTCTTCTGCGGTACCGCTTTCGTCGTCTGAATCGCGAGAGCTGCGCGTGAGGCGCTGCAGGACCTCGTCCTGCAGGGCTTTCCAGCGCATGAAGTTCTTTTGCGCGATGTCGGCAACCGCACCCACCGGGTCTACGCCCACAACCCGTTTCACCTGTCCGCGGATATTCTGTTGCTGCGTCATGAACAGTTTCAGGCTTTGCTCCATGTAGTTGGCCATGAACCCCGGGACGACCTTGCCATAGGCGCGGATTACCTGCGACAGGAAGTCCTCGCTCATGATGGCTTCACCCTGCTGTTCCTGTTCGCTGATAACCTGCAGCAGTATCGATCGGGTAATGTCATCGCCACTTTTCTTGTCGATCACGACAAAATCGATCTTTCTGATAACAAGGTCCCTGACGTCGGCGAGCGTGATATAGCGGCTCTCTTCCGTATCGTACAAACGACGATTCGGGTATTTCTTGATGACGCGGGTTTTACTCATTTATGAATCTCGTTGCAGCCCGCTGCGATTCGAACGTCAGGCACCCGCCAGCACAAAAGTCGTCACCTCGATCAGCGACAAACCGTTTGGGTACTTTTTCGTTCCGTCCATGGGCACTGGGCCGGAATGTCGCCTACGATAGCCCATTTCTCGCTGCCGCCAAAGGGTAATCATTCACGGCGACGGACGTTTGCCCAGCCAACATGCGGATGCTCCAGTGACGTATCGCCCATTCCCAGATGTCTCCGAGACTGGCGTGGGCCAGTTCCTCCGGCGGAGACTGCGCCAATGCTTTAAAGGCTGCAACCAGAGTCGGACCTTGCCGGGTAAGATCGAGGGCTGGCGCACGGGTCTGCTTGCTGAGCTTTTGCCCTTGTGCGTCGACGGCAACCGGAATATGTAAATACCGTGGTGTAGCGAAGCCAAGTCGCTGTTGCAGCAGGATTTGCCGTGGCGTCGAGTCCATGAGATCGATGCCGCGTACAATCTCGCTGATTTCCTGATCGTGGTCGTCGGCGACGACAGCAAGGTGATATGCGATGAGCCCATCCCGCCGCTTGATGACGAAATCTCCTGTTTCAAGTTCCAGGCATTGCGATTGTCGTCCTTGCAGGCGATCCTGGAAACTGACCGGCTGCAGGTCGGTCAGTAAACGTATGGCGACCCGCTTGCCTGTACATCCATTGCGGCAGGTCCCGGGATAGATTGCTCCGAGCGGCCCGCGACGTGCACGCGCAAGGTCAGTTCGGCTGCACGAACAGGGATATGCTTGCCGGTCGTTCAACAGGCGGTTGATCAGCTCCAGATGGCGGGACTTGCGGGCGCTCTGGTAGAGTACCGGCCCGTCCCACTCGAATCCGAAAGCGGCGAGCGCAGCGATAATAAGCTCATCAGCGCCTGGCTGCTCCCGTGGTGCGTCGATGTTCTCAATGCGCAGCAGCCATTGACCGCCCGACGCCCGGGCCTGCAGGTAACTGGCACACGCGGCAAGAAGAGAGCCGAAATGCAATGGCCCGGTGGGTGAGGGCGCGAACCTTCCGCGATACAGGCCGGGCGCGCTTTCTGCCACGTTCGCCGTTTCGCCTGTTATTTCAATTGCCGGGCCGTAGCGCCGCGAAATCCTAGCGGTATCGGTCGTCCCGATCCCGAAACTGGCGCTCCGACATCTCGCGACGTTCCTGAGCCTCGAGACACAAGGTCGCCACCGGGCGCGCTTCCAGGCGTTTCAGCCCGATCTCCTCGCCGGTCTCTTCGCAGTAACCGTAGGTGCCGTCTTCGATGCGGGCAATTGCTGAAGTGATCTTGCGAAGCAATTTGCGCTCTCTGTCACGCGTCCGAAGTTCGAGTCCGAATTCCGACTCCTGGGTCGCCCGGTCGTTCGGATCGGGGAAGTTCGCTGCTTCGTCCTGCATGTGATGCACTGTGCGGTCGACTTCATTCATCAGCTCGCGCTTCCATGAATTCAATATGGCCGCAAAGTGCGCGAGTTGCTCTTTGCTCATGTAATTTTCGCCGCGTTTGGCAACGTATGGTTCGATTCCATGGATAGGGCCGGCAAGCATGTCCGCCCGAGACCGCGTCTTCGTTGCTGTTGCAACCCGTCCGCCGCTCTTTGTCGCAGTCGTGGCGCTGCGGTTAACCGACCTGGGAGCCGCATTCTTTCGCCCGCCCGGCTTTTCGAAAGCCACTTGCTTCGAGCTACCTGCTTTCCTGCGCGTTGCTGATTTGCTTCTTGATGCTGCTTGCGTTCGCGCCTTGGTTGCCACTGTCTTCTTCCTCGCAGACTTCTTTGCGACCGTCGCCTTTTTGCGACGGGTAGTCTTTTTGGGAGACTTCTTTTGTGACGATGCTTTCTTACTCACTTTGGATTTTTTTCCTGCAGATTTCTTCCGGGACGATGATTTGCGCGATGCCGCCTTCTGTCGTGAGGCGACAGCTTTGGCGCGCTTTTTGCTCGCAGCTTTTTTAGCGGCCATTGTTGACTCCTGCCGGTCGAAGAAAAACGCGGAATTATACATTGACTGCGCCGACATGGAAGTCCAAAAACAAGGCTTTTTTGACCTATTTCAATCGATGCCGAGTTTCGGGGACCAGTCAGCACAATCCGGTTCCGCAAAAGCCTCACGAGCTTACGCCAAAGGCTCTACGGATGCGCCGTCCGGGTATCGACACGATTGGCCATTTCAATCGTTTTATCGAATGAATTCCATTACACTAGCAAAATTTGACGGGCTACTGGCTGCCACCATCAAATGCGATTAAGCAAGATCAAGCTCGCCGGCTTCAAATCTTTCGTTGACCCCACAGTGATACCATTTCCCAGCAACCTCGTCGGGGTCGTAGGGCCAAATGGATGTGGCAAATCGAATGTCATCGACGCCGTGCGCTGGGTCATGGGCGAAAGCTCCGCGAGCCGGCTTCGCGGGGACTCCATTACGGACGTCATTTTCAATGGATCGAGTTCCAGGAAGCCGATTGGAGCCGCATCGGTCGAGCTTCTGTTCGATAATTCCGAGACGACACTTGAAGGCCAGTATGCGAAATATGCAGAGATTTCGATACGCCGGGAGGTGTCGAGAGACGGAATCTCCAATTACTTTTTGAATAGCACCCGTTGCCGGCGAAAGGATATCACCGGCGTGTTCCTTGGCACCGGACTTGGACCGAGAAGCTACTCGATCATTGAACAGGGCATGATCTCCCGCATCATCGAAGCGAAGCCGGAAGAAATGCGGACTTTTATCGAGGAAGCTGCCGGCATATCCAAATACAAGGAACGGCGGCGCGAGACTTCCAATCGCATTGCTCATACTCGGGAAAATCTTGATCGGTTGAAGGACCTCCTCGAAGAAGTCGAGAAGCAGATCAAACATCTCGATCGTCAGGCAAAAACTGCGGAACGTTACGGCAGGCTCAAGGAAGATGAGCGTCGTACAGCAGCGGAACTCCTGGTCCTGCGCATGCGTGACCTCGACGACCGTTCTCTTGCCTCGACTTCGGTTTTTAAGCAGAAGGAGCTGGCACTGCAGGCCACGGTTGCAGAGCAGAGGAAGGTTGAAGCCCGAATTGAGAACGCACGTGTGCGCCAGTCGGACGCTGCCGACGAATTCAATGCTGTCCAGGCTCGTTTCTACCGATCCGGCTCGGAGATGGGGAGGTTGGAGCAGGCCATCGAGCACGCCCGGGAGATACGCGAACGGCAAAAGCTGGATCTGGAACAGGCAATTCAAGGCGCCATGGAAATTGCCGAACACATAAACAAGGATCAAAGCGAGATTGCGCAGCTCGATTTGTCGCTTAGCGAACTCGTTCCCGGCCTGGAGCAGGCCAGGAACGCAGAGCGTCGATCGCTCGAGTCGCTGCAACGCGCCGAGCAGGCCCTGATCGACTGGCAGAATCAGTGGGATGAACACACACTGAAATCAAACGAGCTGACGCAAATCCGCAGTGTGGAACAGACTCGAACGGAGCAAATCGAGGCGCGCATTGGCAGCCTTGCGGAACGTCGTCGGAAACTGGACGAAGCGGAACCACTCGCCAATATCAGTGACCTGAAAGCGGCCTTCGAAAAGCTCACGGTTCAGGAACAGCGAAAGCGGCATGCGCGTGACGAGTTCGACCGGCATTTGACGGACATCAGCGAGAAGATTCAGAAGCTGAGGGAGCAGGATCAGAAACTGACGAAACTGGTCGACGAGCGTCGCAACGTCTTGCAAGTGTCGCAGGCAAAGCTTGCCTCACTGGAAGCTGTGCAAAAGGCTGCATTGGGCCAGAGCGATGAAGGTATTCAGAGCTGGCTGGCTGCTTCAGCCATTGACGGAAGCAGGCGTGTCGCTCAGACACTCGAGGTCGAGGCCGGCTGGGAGCGGGCTGTAGAAACAGTTCTCGGGGACTACCTGCAGGCAATCTGCGTTACTGATGTGGCATCGGCTGCAACACATCTCGCGGACCTTCGAGATGGAAAAGCAACGTTGCTGGTGGATCTGTCCGCTGCAGTGACCGGTGAGTCCGGATCGGCATCCCTGGCAAGCAAAATTGTCAAAGCACCATCGGCGATTCTCGAAACCCTTCGTGCGGTACGGATCGCGGAGTCACTGCCTAAAGCCCTGGCATTTCGCGAACGAATTGGCGATGCCGGTTCTGTAGTCACCCAGGACGGCATCTGGCTGAGCAAGAATTGGCTCCGTGTAAGCCGCGACAAGGACGCTCATGCTGGAATTCTGGGGCGCGAACATGAAATTCGACGCCTGAAGGCCGAGATTCGAGAGCTTCAGGAACGTGCCGACAGCGCGCGAAAGCTGGCGCAGGACGGTCGCACCCGGCTGTTGCAGCTCGAGGAACGGCGAGAAACCCTGCAAAGGGACTCTGCAGCGCTATTGAAGGAGTATGCGGAGACCAAGTCCTCATTTGACGCCGCTCGGTATCAACTTGATCAGGCGAATGCACGTCGTGCCGCATTGGCTGACGAGGGTGGGGAAATTGAGCGCGAGCAGTTTGGTGCCGAGGAACAGATTCGGGCCTCGAAATCGCAACATGCACTTGCGGTGTCAAGTCTCGCGGAACTGACGCAACAGCGCCAAGTACTTGAATCGCGCCGCGAGGAACTGCGTGCCGATTTGCAGAGGGTGAAAGCACAGGCAGATCAGGATCGACAGATCTCACAGGATATGGCGATTCAGTTCGAGAGCCGGAGAACCAGCAAGGAATCCGCGGCGCAAAGCTTGCAACGGATGGAATCGCAACGCCGGCTGTTCAGGAATCGTGAACAGGACATCTCACAGCAGCTGTTGCAAAGTGAAGGGCCTCTCGAAAAGAACAGGGCACTTCTTGAGCAGCAATTGCAGGTCCGCACGGAGGTCGACGCGGAACTCGGTTCTGCACGGCGCAAAGTGGAAGACATTGAAAGCGAATTGCGCGAGTTTGATCAGAAACGTATGCAACTGGATCAAATTGCAGAAAGCGCAAGGGTCGAAGTCAGTGAAGCCAAGATGGTTGTGCAGGAGATTCGTGTTCGCCGCGAAGGCCTGATTGAACAATTCGACAAGTCAGGATTCGAAGTTGATGCGCTGATTCAATCTCTGGAAGCTGAAGCCAGTATTATCGCGTGGGAAGAAAAGCTTGAACGTACGCGCGTACGCATCGAACGGCTGGGCCCGATCAATCTTGCCGCTATCGACGAATTCAAAGAACAATCGGAACGAAAGTCATACCTCGATTCTCAGCTCACTGATTTGAATGATGCACTGACCATACTGGAAGGCGCCATTCGAAAAATCGATCGTGAAACCCGCTCCCGATTCCGCGAGACTTTTACCAATATCGACAGCGGCTTCAAAAGGTTATTCCCGAAGCTCTTCGGAGGCGGCCACGCGTACCTCGAAATGACCGGTGATGACTTGCTGACTGCAGGGGTTACTGTGATGGCCAGACCGCCCGGCAAGCGAAACAGTACGATTCATTTGTTGTCAGGCGGCGAAAAAGCGCTGACCGCCGTTGCGCTGGTTTTTGCAATCTTTGAACTCAACCCGGCGCCGTTCTGCTTGCTGGATGAGGTCGACGCGCCGCTGGATGATGCCAATGTAGGCCGTTTTTGCGATATCGTGAAGGAAATGTCGGGAAAGGTGCAGTTCGTGTTTATCACGCATAATAAAGTGACCATGGAAATGGCGCGGCAACTGACCGGCGTTACCATGCAGGAACCCGGCGTTTCCAGATTTGTCGCGGTTGACCTCGACGAGGCAGTCAAAATGGCGGCCAGTTGACTTGAGAGCGGCAGAGAATATTAATGGACGGTCTGCGCTGGTTGCTATTGATGTTCGGGCTACTGATCGTCTTTGGTGTCTATTTTTATAGTCGCCGGACTTCGGACTCACCGACACTGGCTATCTCGGGACTCAAAGCTCTGCGTTCCAAAATCGAGCCGCAAATAGCGGCCGATTCTGCGCCTGACGATGTCGATTCGACCGATTCGACGGCCGATGGCCACGACACAGGGCCACAAAAAATTGTCACCCTCCGTATGGTGGCCAAACATCACGGGACGTTTGCCGGCGACGAACTCGCACTAAATCTTCGAGGCATCGGCATGCGGCATGGAAAATTCGGTATCTTTCATCGTTACGACGGAATTGACGAGACAAGATCCGTGTTCTGTGCGGCGAGCCTGGTCGAACCTGGCAGTTTCGACCTGACAAATCTCAAGGAGCAGCGAATCCCCGGTATCAGTCTGTTCATGGTATTGCCCGGTCCGATGGACGGTGCTAAAGCTTTTGATTTGATGATTTCGGCGGCTCGCACTTTGTCGCGGTCACTTGATGCGGATTTGCTCGATGAATCGGGCAGTTCGCTCAGCATCCAGCGTGAACGTTACCTACGAGAGGAAATTATCCAGTTCGAGCATGAGATTTCGGTTGCCTGATAATGGTGATCGACTGACGCACCATGATTGCTTCTGCAACCATCCGGAAACATGTTGAATTTCTGCGGCAACAGATTCGCTACCACAACTATCGTTATCACGTTCTCGATGATCCGGAATTACCGGATAGCGAATACGACAAACTGGTTCGTGAGCTCGAGGTTCTGGAGCGGGACAATCCGGATATCATCACAGCCGATTCGCCGACACAACGGGTAGGTGCGCAGCCGGTCACGACATTCGGTACGGTGACTCACAAGTTGCCAATGCTGTCCCTGGAAAATGCGTTCAGTGATCAGGAAGTGCAGGATTTCAATCGAAGACTAGCTGAACGGTTGAACGTTGATCCTCAATCGTCAGTTTCCTATTCCGCGGAACCAAAGCTGGATGGCGCTGCTGTCAGTCTCGTCTACGAGCACGGACAGCTCGTACGTGGTGCCACGCGGGGAGACGGAACTCGTGGCGAAGACATCACTCACAACGTGCGAACTATTCCGGCGGTACCGTTAAGCCTGCTCGGAAAAGGATTTCCAGGAACGCTGGAGGTGCGCGGTGAAGTCTTTATGCCACGAGCGGGATTTCGAAAGTTCAATGAGCAGGCCAAGGCGAAAGGCGAAAAGACCTTCGTCAATCCACGCAACGCGGCGGCCGGCAGCCTGCGGCAACTCGACCCGCGCCTCACAGCGGAGCGGCCGCTTGATATTTACCTGTACACAGTCGGTCAGTTCGAGGGAGGCGCAATGCCGCAGCGTCACAGCCAGGTGTTGGATCGTCTGCAGGATTGGGGATTCAAGGTCTGTCCGGAGCGGAGCGTAGTTGAGGGCGTTGAGGGTTGCCTCGATTATTACCGGGAAATGGCCGCACGGCGGGATTCTTTGGCCTATGACATCGATGGTGTTGTTTACAAGGTTGACAGGCTCGATTACCAGGCGAAGCTCGGGTTCGTAGCGCGCGCGCCACGCTGGGCAATAGCACACAAGTTCCCTGCACAGGAAGAGCTGACCGTGGTTCGTGACATAGAGTTCCAGGTAGGCCGGACTGGAGCAGTCACCCCGGTCGCCCGGCTGGAACCGATTTTTGTGGGCGGTGTGACGGTGAGTAACGCCACCCTTCACAATATGCACGAGCTGCACCGCAAGGACGTCAGAATCGGCGATACCGTTATTGTACGTAGAGCCGGTGACGTGATCCCCGAAGTGGTGGCAGTG
>Ga0299906_10003593_pt1 | contig 12776 bp, 11 predicted proteins | sample RVTome_14_FD_200259 | JGI IMG/M metagenome (GOLD analysis project Ga0299906, IMG submission 200259) | Soil microbial communities from uranium-contaminated site in the Upper Colorado River Basin, Wyoming, United States - RVT145D125 (version 2) ...
TGTCCGGGCTCATTCTGTGGGAGACCAGCAACATCATCCACGGCGGCGAGACCAACTACGTCATGGCCACCGTGACGCTGTACGTGACCATCTACAACCTCTTCACCAGCCTGCTGCATCTGCTGGGGGTGTTCAACAACGACTGACGCCGGGCTGGCCGGCCGTTCGCAACGGCCGGCCCCGCTGCACCGGAAACGGGCGCCGCAAGGCGCCCGTTTCGTTTTGCGGGCCCCTTGCGCACCCTCAATATGTCGGGTCACGCGAAGCGGGTACAATGGCGCCCTTTCATGCAGGGAAGGTCAGATGAAGATCAGCTTTCTCGATTTCGAACAACCGGTTGCCGAACTCGAAGCGAAAATCGAGCAGTTGCGCTTCGTGCAGGACGACTCGGCGGTGGACATTTCCGAGGAGATCGCCCGCCTGGAGTTGAAGAGCCAGTCGCTCACGAAGGATCTCTACGCCAAGCTCACACCGTGGCAGATCGCACAGGTGGCGCGTCATCCGCAGCGGCCGTATACCCTCGACTATGCACGGCACATCTTCACCGATTTCGAGGAATTGCACGGGGACCGTTCTTTCGCCGACGACAAGGCGATCGTCGGCGGACTGGCGCGGTTCAACGGCCAGAGCTGCATGGTGATCGGGCATCAGAAGGGGCGCGACACGAAGGAGAAGATCCTGCGCAACTTCGGCATGCCGCGCCCGGAGGGCTATCGCAAGGCGCTGCGCCTGATGCGCCTGGCGGAGAAGTTCGCGCTGCCGGTGTTCACCTTCGTGGATACCCCGGGCGCCTATCCGGGGATCGGCGCCGAGGAGCGCGGGCAGTCGGAGGCGATCGGGCACAACCTGTATGTCATGGCCGAGCTGAAGGTGCCGATCATCACCACGGTGATCGGTGAAGGCGGCTCGGGTGGCGCGCTCGCCATCGCAGTGGGCGATCAGCTCATGATGTTGCAGTACTCGACGTATTCGGTGATTTCACCCGAGGGCTGCGCCTCGATTCTGTGGAAGAGCGCCGACAAGGCCGCCGAGGCGGCCGAAACGATGGGCATCACGGCGGCACGCCTGAAGTCGCTCGGACTCATCGACAAGGTGGTCAACGAGCCGGTCGGCGGCGCCCACCGTGATCACCGCGGCATGGCGCAGACGCTCAAGCGCGCGCTGCAGGAGTCGCTGCGCCAGGTGGCCGATCTTTCCCCTGTCGAACTGGTCGAGAAACGCTTCGAGCGCTTGATGGACCATGGCAGGTACAAGGAACAACAGGTCGCCTGACACCGCGCTCGGCGCGACCGTCGCCGCGGTGCTCGCGGCGGCGGGCGTCGCGGCGGGGCAGCGGCTGTGCCTCGCGCTCAGTGGCGGCGTCGACTCCTCCCTGCTGCTGCATCTTCTGGCCGGTTTGCGCGCGCAGTTCGGTTTCGAACTGGCCGCCGCGCATGTCCATCACGGCCTGAGCCCCAACGCCGACGCCTGGCAGGACGCCTGCGCCGCGCAGTGCGCGGCGGCCGGTATCCAGTTGCATGCCTTTCGCGTCGAGGTGGCGCGCGACGACCCGGCCGGGCTGGAGGCGGCCGCGCGCGCCGCGCGTCGCGCCGCACTCGCGCGGGTCGATTGCGACTGGCTGGTGAGCGGCCATCATCAGGACGACCAGGCGGAGACCCTGCTCTTTCGCCTGGTGCGCGGCACCGGCTTGCGCGGCGCGGGCGCCATGGCGACAATCGAGCCCGGCCGCCCGGGGCGGCTGCGGCCGCTGCTAGCGGTGCGGCGCGCGCAGATCGTCGCGTGCGCGCAGGCCCTGCGCCTCGCGTGGGTCGAAGACGAGAGCAATGCGGATCCGCGCCATGCGCGCAATTACCTACGTCACCGCGTGCTGCCGGTGATGGAAGCGGCCTTTCCCGGAGCCGTTCCGGCGCTGGCGCGCGCGGCCGGGCATTTTCGGGAGGCCGACGAGCTGCTCGATGCGCTCGCCGCGCAGGACGCGGCCGCCTGCGGCGGCGCCACGCTCGGGCGCGACGCGCTGCTTGCGCTGTCCGACGCGCGGCTGCGCAATCTGCTGCGCTGGTGCGTACGCCGGCACGCAGTGGAGGCGCCGGCGCGGGCACGGCTGGTCGAGGCGGTGCGCCAGCTGCGTGCCGCCGCCCCCGGTCACCCGCTGCATGTTTCGCTGGGCACGCTCGCCTGTTGCATTTATCGCGGCCAGGTGTGGTTCGAGCCCGCGCGCGTGCCGACACCCGCCGGCGCGCTCGCGTGGCATGGCGAGGACGAGCTCGCGTGGAATGGAGGACGGGTGCGCTTCGAGCCCGCCACCGGGGCGGGACTCAGTCGCGCGGCGCTCGCGCGCGCCACCGCATGCGAATTGGTGCCGCGCTGGCCCGGGCTCGGCATGCGCCAGGGCGCACGCCGGCCGCGCCGCAGTTTCAAGAACCTGTGCCAGGAGGCGGGCATCCCGGCCTGGCTGCGCCCGCGCCTGCCGGTGCTGCGCGTCGATGGCGAGGCGGCCTGGATCGGCGAGATCGGGGTGGCCGTGGAGTTCGCATGTGGGCCGGACGAGGCGGGGGTGCGGCCGGTGTGGCTGCGCTGAACGTGCCGGTGCCGGGGGCACCGCGCTCGGCGGGCGCAGGGGGTGCAGGGCTCGGCGCCGGCGTATCGGGCAGGGCGCGTCGCGGGGCGAAACGGAAGCCGGACCGCCGCGCTCGCGGCGCCGCAGCCTCGGCCTTCGCGAGGGGGGCGCGTCAGACCTGACGCGTGTCGCGCGCGAGGTTGATGAGCTGCGCCAGTTCCACCGCGGAGCGCACCGCCATCTTCTCGAACACCTTGGAGCGGTGCGCCTCGACCGTGCGCATCGAGATGTTGAGTTCGTCGGCGATGACCTTGTTGTACTTGCCGACGAGGATGAGCTCCATCACTTCGCGCTCACGGGCGGTGAGGGTGGCGAGGCGGGCCTCCACCGTTCCGCGGCTCACCTGGGCGCGGTGGCGGTCCGAGTCGGCCGCCATGGCGCGCTCCACCACATCGACCAGATCGCTGTCGTTGAACGGCTTCTCGATGAAGTCGAAGGCGCCTTTTTTGAGCGCGGCGACCGCCATCGGCACGTCGCCGTGGCCGGTGATGAACACCACCGGCAGCTGGTAGCCGCGCATGCGCAGCACGTCGAAGCATTCGAGCCCGCTCATGCCTTCCATGCGGATGTCGAGTACCGCGCAGCCGCGCCAGTCGGGCTGCACCGCGGCCAGAAAGGGCTCCGCGCCCTCCCACGTGGCGCACGGCACGTCGCGCGTCTTGAACAGCCACTCGAGGGCATCGCGAATGGCCTCGTCGTCGTCGATGATGTGCGCGCAGGCCTCGGTCATGTGAGCTCCACGGGTAGCGACAGGATGAAGATGGTACCGCCGTCGGGGTTGGTTTCGAAGCCGAGGCGGCCGCGGTGCAGTTCGGCGATCGAGCGGCAGATGTTGAGCCCCATGCCCATGCCTTCCGATTTGGTGGTGAAAAACGGTTCGAACAGGCGTCGCGCGGTCTCCGGCGCGATGCCGGCGCCGCGGTCGGCCACGCGCACCTCGAGTTGGCCGCCTTCCTCGCGGGTGGTGATGGCGACGGTGCGCCGCTCGGGCGGCTGATCGCGCATCGCGTCCATGCCGTTGCGCACCAGGTTCACGATGACCTGCTCGATCATCACCGGATCGGCCGGGATGTCGGGCAGATGCGGGGTGAGATCGGTGTCGATGCGCACGCGCCGCTTGCGCGCGTCGGCCTCGATGAGCCCCACCGCCTCGCGGATCACCGCGTTCAGGTCGAGCAGCTCGCGCTTGGGCTCCGAGCGGCGCACGAAGCCGTGTACCCGCCGGATGATCTCGCCGGCGCGGCGCGCCTGACGACCGAGCCGGGTGTGGATCTCCTTCAGTTCCGGGCGGTCGATGGTGTCCGCTTCGAGCCGGTTGAGGCAGCCGGTGTTGTAGCTGGCGATGGCGGCCAGCGGCTGGTTCAGTTCGTGGGCGAGGGTGGACGCCATCTCGCCCATGGTGATGAGGCGAGAGGTCGCCTGCAGGCGCTCGTCCTGCTGGCGCGCGAGCTCGCGGGCACGCTTCTGCTCGGTGATGTCGAGCATCGAGCCCATCCACCCGGTGTGGCGTCCGGCCGCGTCGATGAGCGGTGCCTCGAAGATCAGCGCATCGAGCCGCTCGCCGTTCTTGCGCCGCAGGCGCAGCTCGATTCCCTCCGGCGGCGTTCCGCCTCGCATGATCTGGTCATGGACCTCCTGGATGCGTTCGCGATGCGCCGGATCCCAGTAGGGCATCGGCGGGGTGAGGCCGATGAGCTCTTCCGCGCCGTAGCCGACCATCCGGCAGAAAGCGGGGTTCACGTAGGTGATGCGCCCATCGAGGTCACGCGCGCGCAACCCGGTGAGCAGCGAGTCCTCCATCGCACGGCGAAACAGCGACTCGCTGCGCAGCGCCTGCTCGGCTGCCTGGCGCCGCCCCAGTTGCCGACGCAGCTGCCAGATGCTCCACACGATCACCGAGCTGAGCAGCGTGATGGAGGCCATCAGCAGCACCGGTACCCAGCGTGTCTCGCCCTGGTAGGCGGTGATTTCCAGCGTGAGCCCGTGACCGGGCGGGTCGAACGGCATGGTGTAGCGGCGCTCGTCGGACAGGGGCGCGACCTTGGACTTGGCGGCGATCTCGCGGCCCGCGGCGTTGAGGACGCTCACCCGGTAGCGCTCGGAGAACCACCACGGCAACTCGCGCACCACCAGATCCTGCAGGGAGTACATGCCGACCGTCACGCCGAGGAAGGCGTTCTGCGAGTAGACCGGCACATGCACCTCGAACTGCTGGCCGCCGCCGGCCACTTCGTAGGTGGGGCCATAGACGCGCCGCCCGGTGGCCCGCGCCAGACGGAACGTCGACTCGGCCGGCACCGCGCCGCGCGTCTCGCCGATCAGGTGGGCGTCGGACAAGGGCGGCATGGCCCCCTGCTGGGTTCCGGCGGGGTCGAGCCACACCACCCGCACCAGCCCGCTCTCGGTGCGCACCAGCTGGTGCAGGGCGGCGTCGGTCTGCGAGCCGTGCGGTCCCGGAGCGAGCAGCTCGGCGCCGATCTGCGCCAACTGGCCGGCGGTCCGGTCGAGATGGAATTGCAGGTTCTGTTCCATCCACAGCACGTCGTTGATGAGGGTGGCGCGCTGCTCGTCCTGGTCGTGACTGCGGGTGAGCCACACGAGCGCCGCGACCACGCCGAGAAACAGTGCCAGGGTGAGGTAGGGCAGGCGGGCGACCCACGCCGAGGCGGGCGAGGGGACGTCCGGGAAACGGGCTTTCATCGCGTCGATGGGTGCAGTGCAATGTGCGGAATACCACAATAGCGCGCTCTACCGGCGCGGCCTAGAGTTCACTCGCATCTTGCGCCGTGCGCCACGTGGGCGTGGCAGCAGATGCGAGACAGGTCAAACGATTGTTGTCCGGAGGAGAGTGAGTAATGAAAATGCGTGCGCTTTTGGTAGGTCTGGTTGCCGTCGGGCTGTCGGCCGCGGCCGTTGCAGCCGATCCCATCGTGATCAAGTTCAGCCACGTCGTGGCGACCGATACCCCGAAGGGCAAGGCGGCCGAGAAGTTCAAGGAGCTCGCCGACAAGTACACGAAGGGCGCGGTGAAGGTCGAAGTCTATGCCAACAGCACCCTTTACAAGGACAAGGAAGAAATGGAGGCGCTGCAGCTGGGCGCGGTGCAGATGCTCGCCCCGTCGCTGGCCAAGTTCGGCCCGCTGGGCGTGCGCGAGTTCGAGGTGTTCGATCTGCCGTACATCTTCGATGGCCGCGACGCCCTGCACAAGGTCACCAAGGGGCCGGTCGGCCAGAAGCTGCTGTCCAAGCTCGAGCCGCGCGGCATCAAGGGCCTGGCCTACTGGGACAACGGCTTCAAGCACTTTTCACTGAATGCGCCGATCCGTACGCCGGCCGACCTGAAGGGCAAGAAGCTGCGCATCCAGTCCTCGAAGGTGCTCGAGGAGCAGATGCGCGCGCTGAGCGCGCTGCCGCAGGTGATGGCGTTCTCCGAGGTGTACCAGGCGCTGCAGACGGGTGTCGTCGATGGCACGGAGAATCCGCACTCGAACCTTTATACCCAGAAGATGCATGAGGTGCAGAAGCACATGTCGCTGACCGAGCACGGCTATCTGGGCTACGCGGTCATCACCAACAAGAAGTTCTGGGACGGCCTGCCCGCCGACGTGCGCGGCCAGCTCGAGCAGGCGATGAAGGAGTCGACCGACTTCGCCAACGAGATCTCCAAGCAGGAGAACGACAAGGCGCTCGAGGCGGTGCGCGCGTCGGGCAAGACGCAGATCCACACGCCGACCGACGCCGAAAAGGCCGCCTTCAAGAAGGCGCTGGTGCCGGTGCATAAGAAGATGGAGTCGCGCATCGGCGCGGAGACGATCAAGTCGATCTACGAAGCGACCGGCTTCGATCCGTCGCAGCTCTGATTCCAGGCCATGCAACGCCCGCCGGGTTATGACGCCCCGGCGGGCGTTTTTGCAGGGAGACCCCCAAATATGTCCAAGATCATTGACCGCCTGGAAGAGATCATCATCTCCGCCCTGATGGCGGTATCGACCGTGATCATCTTCGTCTCGGTGGTCCACCGCTACGCGTCGGGCTACGACATTCCCGGCCTGCAGGACTGGCTGCTGTCGATCCATATGGGATGGGCGCAGGAGCTGTGCATCATCCTGTTCGTGTGGATGGCCAAATTCGGCGCGGCCTACGGTGTGCGCACCGGTATCCACGTCGGCGTCGACGTGCTGATCAACAACCTGACCAACAAGCCGCGCGCGGCGATGATCCAGCTCGGGTTGCTCGCGGGCGTGGTGTTCACGGGTCTCATCGGGCTGTTCGGCCTGCTGTTCGTGTGGGAGAACGGCATGGCCTACGCCACGCTCACCACCTTCGGGATGGAGGTGGGCGAATTCTATGAAGGGCCGACCACCCCCGATCTCGAATGGCCGACCTGGATCGTGTATGCGGCCGTGCCGCTGGGCTCGTTCCTGATGTGTTTCCGCTTTTTGCAGGTGATGGTGAGCTTTGCCCGCACCGGAGAACTGCCGTCGCACGATCACGGACATGTGGAGGGTCTCGACGAGAACCAGAATCCCGACGTACTGCTGGAGGGAGAGGCGATCTCGCTGAGCGAGGACATCGAGCACGCGCACGCCGGCAGGACCGAAGAGGAATGGATCAAGCGCCGTGCCGAGGATCGGCGCGCCCAGGCTCGCGCCGACGAAGCTCGGCGTGCCGAAGATCGCCGGAAGAAGGAGCAATAAGCGATGACTACCGTAATCATTTTCGGCCTGCTTATTGTCCTGATGGCGATTGGCATGCCCGTCGGGGTGGCGCTCGGCCTGACCGTGCTCACCTTCATGTTCGCCTTCACCTCGGTGCCGCTCGAATCGGTGGCGCTGAAGATGTTCACCGGCATCGAGAAGTTCGAGATCATGGCGATCCCGTTCTTCATCCTGGCGGGCAACTTCCTCACCCACGGCGGGGTGGCGCGGCGCATGATCAACTTCGCCACCGCGATGGTCGGTCATCTGCGCGGGGGTCTCGGGATGAGCGCGGTGCTCGCCTGCGCGCTGTTCGCGGCGGTGTCCGGCTCGAGCCCCGCGACGGTGGTGGCGATCGGCTCGATCCTGATCCCGGCGATGATCAAGCAGGGCTATCCGGTGCGCTTCGGCGCCGGTGTGGTCGCCTCCGCGGGCGGTCTGGGCATCCTGATCCCGCCATCGATCGTGATGGTGATGTATGCGGTCACGACCAACTCGTCGGTTGGCGCGCTGTTCATGGCGGGGGTGATCCCGGGCATCCTGCTCGCGTTCATGCTGGGGCTGTGCACCTGGTACGTCGCCAAGAAGAACAACTATCCGACCGTGACGCGGGCGCCGTGGGCAAAGAAGGTCCGCTATTTCCGCGATGCCTTCTGGGGGCTGATGCTGATCGTCGTCGTGATGGGCGGCATCTATTCGGGCATGTTCACGCCCACCGAGGCGGCGGCGATGAGCGCGGTGTACGCGTTCTTGATCGCAGTGTTCGTCTATAAGGATTTGACCTTCAAACAGATTCCGCGGGTGCTGCTCGACTCGGCGAACATGAGCTCGATGCTGCTGTTCATCATCGCCAGCGCCATCCTGTTCTCGTTCATCCTGACCTCGGAGCAGATCCCGCAGCGCATGGCCGAGGCGATCGTGGCGAGCGGATTGGGGCCGATCGGCTTCCTGGTGGTGGTCAATATCCTGCTGCTGGTGGCCGGCAACATCATGGAGCCGTCGTCGATCATCCTGATCCTCGCGCCGATTCTCTTTCCGGTGGCGGTGGCGCTCGGCATCGATCCGATCCACTTCGGGATCATCATCACGGTGAACATGGAAATCGGCATGATCACGCCGCCGGTGGGCCTGAACCTGTTCGTCGCCAGCGGCATCACCCGCCAGGGCATGACCGAGATGACCAAGGCGGTGCTGCCGTGGCTCTACACCATGCTGGTGTTCCTCATCATGGTCACCTACATTCCGGGCATCTCGCTGTTCCTGCCCAAGGCGCTGGGCATGATGTAAGCGCGCCGGCAGGCGCGACTCGCGGCAGCCGCCGCTCCTGCACGGGGCAGTGGACGCCGCAAGCCGTCCGGGCCCGCCTTTCGAGGCGGGCCTTTTTTCGTCCGCTGCGAGCCGTCCGGCAAAAGCTGCTAAAATCGCGCGTTGCGCTTCATCTGCTTATCGTCCAATCCGGAGTTTTGTTACATGGCTATCGAACGTACCCTTTCCATCATCAAGCCCGACGCCGTCGCCAAGAACGTGATCGGCAAGATCTACCAGCGTTTCGAAGACGCCGGCCTCAAGATCGTCGCGGCGCGGATGGCCCACCTGTCGGAGCTCGAAGCGGGCCAGTTCTACGCGGTGCATAAGGAGCGCCCGTTCTACAAGGACCTCGTGTCGTTCATGGTGTCGGGTCCGGTCATGATCCAGGTGCTGGAAGGCGAGAACGCCATCGCGACGAACCGCGACCTGATGGGCGCCACCGATCCGAAGAAGGCTGCGCCGGGCACCATCCGCGCCGACTTCGCCGACTCGATCGACGCCAACGCCGTGCATGGTTCCGATGCGCCGGAAACGGCCGCGGTCGAGGTGGCCTTCTTCTTCCCGGGAATGAACGTTTACGCCCGCTGAGAATCTACGGGGACGCCCCCGCGCATCGGCCCGCGCATCTGTTCGATAGCGGGCCGATTGCATTATGGAGACCCTGCTGAAACAGATGTCTAATCCGGTCAATCTGCTCGATTTCGATGTCGACGGGCTCGTCGCGTGGTTCGCCGAGCGCGGCGAGAAGCCGTTTCGCGCGCGCCAGGTGATGCGCTGGATGCATCGCTTCGGTGAGACCGACTTCGATCGGATGACCGACGTGGCGAAGAGTCTGCGCGCCAGGCTCGCGGCCGAGGCATGCGTGCGCGCGCCGCGGGCGATCCGCGACTCGGTGTCCACCGACGGCACGCGCAAATGGCTGCTCGACGTGGGCGGCGCGAACGCGGTGGAGGCGGTGTTCATCCCCGAAACCCACCGCGGCACGCTGTGCATCTCGTCGCAGGCGGGCTGCGCGCTCGACTGCGCGTTCTGCTCGACCGGCAAGCAGGGCTTCAGCCGCAACCTCACCGCGGCCGAGATCATCGGCCAGTTGTGGCTCGCCAACAAGCTGCTCGGCGGCGCGCACGCGCCCGCCGGCCGCGACGAGGACGGCGAGCCGGACCCGGGGCGGGTCATCAGCAACGTGGTGATGATGGGCATGGGCGAGCCGCTCGCCAATTTCGACAATGTCGTCACCGCCTTGCGCCTGATGCTCGACGATCATGCCTACGGTCTGTCGCGGCGGCGCGTGACGGTGTCGACCTCGGGCATCGTGCCGGCCATGGACCGGCTGCGCGACGAATGCCCGGTGGCGCTGGCGGTTTCCCTGCACGCGCCGGACGATGCACTTCGCGACCGGCTGGTGCCGATCAACCGGAAGTACCCGCTGGTCGAGCTGATGGCCGCCTGCCGGCGTTACCTCGAGCGCGCCCCCCGCGATTTCATCACCTTCGAATACGTGATGCTCGACGGGGTGAACGACACCGAGGCGCACGCACGCGCGCTGGTGCGGCTGGTGCGCGAGGTGCCGTGCAAGTTCAACCTCATTCCGTTCAACCCCTTCCCGAATTCCGAGTTCTGCCGGTCGCCGGCGGAACGCATCCGCCGCTTTGCCGGTATCCTCATCGACGCCGGCATCGTCACGACGACGCGCAAGACGCGCGGCGAAGACGTCGACGCGGCCTGCGGCCAGCTCGCGGGCCAGGTGCAGGACAAGACACGGCGCACGGTGCGCCTGATGAAATCCACGGAGGCCCGTCCATGATTCGCATCGTTGCGACCTTGCTCATCACGCTGGTGCTGGGCGGCTGCGCCGCCGCCGGCGGGGTGCCGGCCGGGGGTAATGCGGCCGCGAGCGCTGATCGGCCCATGTCGGAACTGCCGCCGGCGACCGCCGCCGACGCGCGCGCCAAGGTGCATGTGGATCTGGGCATGGCCTACTTCCAGGTGGGCCGCTACGACGTGGCGCTCGACGAGGCGCGCGCGGCGCTGGCGCAGCAGGGCAGCTACTCCCCGGCCTTTCACCTGATGGGCCTGGTGTATATGTACATCGACGACCTGCCCGCGGCGCGCGCGAACTTCGCGCGTGCGCTCGGGCTGGCGCCCAACGACCCGGATTTCAACAACAGCTACGGCTGGTTCCAGTGCGCCACGGGCCAGGAACGCCAGGGGCTGGAGCGGCTCGCGGTGGCCGCGCGCAACCCGTACTACGGCACCCCCACGCGCCCCCATACCAATGCCGGATTGTGTCATCTTCGGCTCAAGGACGATGCGGCGGCCGAAGCCCAGTTCCGGCGCGCGGTGCAGCTCGATCCGGCGAACGTGCAGGCCCTTTTCCACCTCGCGGGAATCGCCTACCGGCGAGGCGCCTACGAGCAGGCGCGCGTGTTCCTGGTGCAACTGCACCAGCAGCGCGAGCCCACGGCCGAGTCGGCATGGCTGGGCTTGCGCACCGAGCGCAAGCTCGGCAATCGGGACGCCGAATCGAGCTACGCGGCGCAGTTGCGCGGCCGCTTTGCCGATACGGTGGAATTTCAGAACATGAAGCAGGGGCGTTACGAGTGAGCGAGGAGCGCGTGGAAGTGGCGAGCGCCGGGGCAGCGGCCGAGCGGCCGCCGGTCGGCGAGATGTTGCGCCGCGCGCGCGCGGCGCGCGGCGAAACGGTGGGCGACGTCGCCCACACGCTGAAGCTCGCGCAGCGCCAGATCGAGGCGATGGAGTCGGGGCGCTTCGAGCTGCTGCCCGGACCCGCCTTCGTGCGGGGCTTTGTGCGCAACTACGGGCGTCACCTGGGGCTCGATCAGGCCACCCTGATGGCCGCGCTCGAACACGAGATCGCCACGCCGGCGGTCGAGCTGGTTCCCGTCTCCAATGCTGACGGCATCATGCCGAGCGGGGGCAACGCCCGTCCGGCGCATCGCCCGGCGGCGGCAGTGGTAGTCGTGCTGATCGTGGCGATGCTCGCCGGGTGGTATTTCGACTGGTTCGAGGCGCCCGAGCGCAGCGTGACGACGGATGTCGTGGAGCCCGCCGGTACGGCCCTGGCGCCGACTCCGCAGCCGCTTCCGGACGAGGCCGATGGCGAGGCGGCGCCGGACCGCGGAGCCGAATTCCTGGCGGCGCCGTCGGCGCCGGCCGGCAGTGATTTTGCGGTGCCGCCCCCGGCGCCGCCCGCCGGGTCGGCGCCCGCGTCGCCGGTCGCACCGCTGCCCGCACCCCCGCTGCCCGAGTCCGCGCCTGCCCCGGCGCCCTCCGCCAGCGCGCCCGCGCCCGAAGTGGCAGTTGCCCCCGAGCAGGAACAGCTGCGGTTTCGCCTGCAGGGCGAATCCTGGATCGAGGTCCGTGATGGCGGCGGCGGCATCCTGTTTTCCGGTGTCGCGCCGGCCGGGAGCACCCGCACGGTGCAGGGGCGGCCCCCCTTCGCGGTGGTGGTCGGCAACGCCCCGCAGGTCGCCATCGAATACCGCGGCCGGCCGGTCGACCTGGCTCCGCATACCCGGGTCGGGATCGCGCGATTGAGTGTGCAGTGAGCAGTGTGAGCAGGAGCAGGCCATGACTTCCCCTTCCGGGCAACCCGCCGGCGCAGTGGCGCGCCATCCCACCCGGCAGGTGCGGGTCGGGCGCGTGCTCGTCGGATCCGAAGCGCCGGTGGTGGTGCAGTCGATGACCAACACCGACACGGCCGACGTGCTCGGCACCGCCATGCAGGTCGCGGAGCTCGCGCGCGCCGGCTCGGAGCTGGTGAGGATCACCGTCAATAACGACGCCGCGGCGCGCGCGGTGCCGCATATCCGCGACCGCCTGCTGGCGCTCAACCTCGACGTGCCGCTGGTGGGCGATTTTCACTACAACGGCCACAAGCTGCTCGCCGACCATCCGGCCTGCGCCGAGGCGCTCGCCAAGCTGCGCATCAATCCCGGCAATGTCGGCGCGGGCACCAAGCGCGACCCGCAGTTCGCCGCCATCGTGGAGATGGCCTGCCGCTACAAGAAGCCGGTGCGCATCGGCGTGAACTGGGGCAGCCTCGACCAGTCGGTGCTCGCGCGCATCATGGACCAGAACGCCACCCGCGCCGAGCCGCGCGATGCCGGGGGGGTGATGCGCGAGGCGCTGGT
>Ga0299906_10003594_pt1 | contig 12775 bp, 10 predicted proteins | sample RVTome_14_FD_200259 | JGI IMG/M metagenome (GOLD analysis project Ga0299906, IMG submission 200259) | Soil microbial communities from uranium-contaminated site in the Upper Colorado River Basin, Wyoming, United States - RVT145D125 (version 2) ...
TTCTCAGGACGAAGGCCTTCCGCTCGAGAAACCAGCTCTGCGCCGATTTCGGCTCGGAAGTCTTGAACGCCGCGAAGTCCGAGAGGAATCGCGCCATGAGAGCGTTCACGCTCGCCGGCGGCTCATCCCGGTGGAGGGGTGCTTCGAGGAAGGAGTCGACGGCTCCGCTGACGGCCTCGACCGCGGCTCCCACGGGGGCGTCGATCACGGTGGGATAGTCGAATCGGATGTAAGTGCAGCCCTCGCTTCCCGCGACGCAGTCCTCGTACGTCATCTCACGGGTTTGCATCTCGAAGGTGAGGACCGCGGGAGGCGCCGGAGTCGAATCGGCCCCGGGGTCGTTCGGCGCGCAGGCGGTGACGAAAAGCGGTATGGCCAGCAAAAGTCGCATAGGCGGTGGTCACATCCTCTTGAACTTCGTGCCCGCCCCACCTTCGCGCGGCCTCCATCGGGGGCCGAGGACGTCGGCGGCCTTGCAGTCGACGCAGTTCGAGGAGTTCACCACGAACTTGTCGCTTTGCCGCTCGTAGACCCCGGCGGGGCACATGTCGACGTAGAGCCTCTGGACTTCGAGAGGAAGATTCCCTGGGACGAGAAGGTGCGAGGGCGCATCGTCCCTCGTGTTGTTTCCCGACCGGAAGACGCCGTCGAGCTTGGTGAAGGTCAACTTTCCGTCCGGCTTCGCCTCCTTCGGTGGCGTCACCGTCTTCGTCTCGCGAGCGTCCTCCTCGATCGGAATCCGGGACCCGAACAAAGCACCGCGGCTCACGGTCATTAGCCCGGCCTTGAGACCTCCGGCGTAGAAGCCGGATTTGAACGCGAGCCTCATGTTGCGCGTCCGATAGAGATCGTCGCGAATGAAGCTCGCGCGGATGGCGGAATCGTAGGACGCGAGGCTGGCCTTCGAGGTGTCGTTCTTCTTCAGGGCTTCGTAGGTGGTCCGGGCCGCGAGCATCCCCGACTTCATCGCGTAGTGGATTCCCTTGAGCGAAGGCACGTCCACGAACCCCGCGGCGTCGCCCACGATGAGGACCCCGTCGCCCGACATGCGCTCCGGAAGCGAGTAGTAGCCCCCCTCGGGAATCGTCTTCGCCCCCCACTCGATCATTTCCCCTCCCTCGAGGTACGGACGGAAGAGAGGATGGGTCTTCAGCTCTTGCAAGAGAGCGTGTGCGTCCAGGGAGGACTCCTTGTAGTCCAGGCCCACGACGATGCCGATGGCGACGAGGTTCGGGGCCAGCGGATAGAAGAAGCTCCCGCCGAACGCGGAACGCGGAAGCGGCCAGCCGAGCGTATGAATCACGGCGTCGAGCGGCCGCTTCACCTCCCAGAGCTCTTTCACGCCGAGGGCGAAGATCTGGGGATTGGGTGACGGAATCCTCTGCCAGTTCAGGTAGGCCTGCGTCAGAGCCCCGCGGGTACCCTCCGAGAGCACGGTGACCTTCGCGGTCACGTCGGTCGGCGGCGCATAGGCCGGGCCGGGCTTTCCCTCGCGGGTGAGGCCGGCGGGGGTGGTGCGCACGCCGATGACCTGTCCCTCCTCGACGAGAAGCGAGTCCGCGGGAAAGCCGGTGAAGAGGTTGACGCCCAAATCCGTCGCTTTCGTCCCCAGCCACCGGACGATCTCGCTGATCGAGGCCACGTAGTTTCCGTGGTTCGCCATCGTGGGAGGGGTGGGAAGGCGGATCGACGAAGACTCGGTGAGTAGATAGACCCGCTCGCGATCGACGGGGGCGCGGAAAGGGAAGTCCTTGTCCTGGAGCTCGGGGAAGAGCTCGCGGAACGAGACGGGGTTCACGACGGCGCCCGAGAGGCAATGCTGGCCAAGCTCCTCCGACTTCTCGAGGACGCCGATCTCGATTGGGCCGACAGATGCGTCGTTCTTCGCAAGTCGCGCGAGCTCGATAGCACCCGCGAGCCCCGCGGGCCCACCGCCCACGAAGAGAACGTCCATGGGTACCGCTTCCGCGCCGGGCTTCGAGCTCGAGATGAGCTCCTCCATCGGGAGCGGGAGCTGGTAGTCGGCGGGAACGAACGTCTTCGCCATCACACGCCGAATTTCTCGGGATCCCAGACGAGGCCGAGCTCGCTCGGAGGCGCCATGTAACCGACGAGCGCGGAAGAAGCAACCACCGCCGGGCTCGCCAGATACCCGAGGCCTCCGACACCCATGCGGTTGCGCCAGTTGCGATTGAAGGAGGTGATCGCGGTCTCGCCCTTGGCGAGGGCGTCGGGGCCCTGGCCGAAACAGGGGCCGCACCAGGAATCCCGAATCCGCCCGCCGACCGATCGCAGGACGGCGGCGATGGACTCGCTGCCGAGACGGGGCTCGGGACGTTCGATGTCCCGCTTGACGCCGCCCGAGCCGGGGAACACGACGAGATCGCGCGCGACTTTCTCCCGCCCGCCCTCTCGCGCCGCGTGCAGGAGGTCGTCGTAGCTTCCGTTGGTACAAGAGCCGATGTAGGCCTTGTCGAACGAGATGCGCTCCTTCGCCACCTCGTCCGCGGGGAACGCGTTTCCGGGCGAGTAGGGTTTCGCAATCATCGGCCGGACCAGGGCGAGGTCGAGGCTTTCGTCGATCTCGTAGTGAGCGAGCGCCCCCGGTTGGATGCGGGGGTAGGGAAGCTCGAGCATCCCTTTCGAGCGATACCAGTCGTAAGTCACGTCGTCCGCCGCGAAGATGCCGTTCAGCGCCTCGCCTTCGGCCATCATGTTGCAGATGGTGTTGCGATAGGCGATGCCGAGCTCGCCCCCTTCGTCCACGAACTCGACCGACATGCCGCGCGACTGCGCCTCTCCCCACCGCCCGAGAAGGGCGAGGACCACGTCCTTGCCGCTGACCCAGGGTTGGAGAGCTCCCCGGAACACCACCCGCCGCGCCGGGGCGAGGGTGAAATAGATGTAGCCCGTCGACCAGCCGAACCCGAGCGTGGTCGATCCCACGCCGATCCCTACCGCGCCGTAGGCGCCGTAAGCGCGGCTGTGGGAGTCGGCCCCGGGAACGAACTGCCCGGGGAGGATGAGACCCTGCTCGGGAAAATAGAAGTGGAAGATGCCGTCGCCGGGAGTGGCGTAGTACGGCCTCTCCATCCGGTTCTTCCGGGCGAACTCGCGGCCGATCGACGTCTGCCGGTCGTCCGCCTCGACACCGGTGAACACGAAGTGGTCGTTCGCGACCGCCGCCTGACGCGGATAGAGCTTGTCGCCGCCGGTGATCTGGTTGAAGGTATGAATGGCGAAGGGCGCGGTGCCGTCCGAGGCGGGAAGGAGATCCGCGTAGACCCGGAGGGTCTCGCCCGGCTTTACCTCGGCCTGCTTGTCGACCCGATGCGCCCAGACGATCTGCTCGGTGGTCGTGAGGTTCCTCGCGGTCTTCTCGTCGGGCCAGTCGATTCGCGGCGCGCGGGAAAGAGAGTCTCCGAGCTCGCGCCGGCCCACGGCGAAGATCCCGCCGGTTCTCCGGATCTCGTCTTCTTTCGGCGTGAGCGGCAGAGGCTCGTAGGTCTTTCCCTGGGTGAGGTTCGTGAGCCGGCGGGTTTCACGATCGTAGGAGAACCGATCGCCGTCCTTCGCGTCTCGCGCCGCCTCTTTCGATTGCACGACCTCGAGCCCGAGGTTGAAGGCGTTTCGCCGGAAGATGTCGCCCATGTTGTCGCCGCAGACCACGACCATCTCGAGCCCGGCCTCCTCGGCGACCGCCTTGAGGCCCGCCGGGCTCATCTCGCGGGAAGACCCGATGGCGAAGCGGTCGCCGGCGACGACGAACGTCTCGCCGCTGTGGACCCGCTTGCGGAAGTCGGGAACGAGGTATCGAAACGCTCCCGCCTTCCACTTCTCGTCGAGGGCCTCGAGGCTTTCCGACACGCAGTCCACAGCAGGGGTAATCTGATCGGTGTCGATGGCGTCGAGCTTTTCGCCGGGGCGCTTTGGATCCCAGAGGATGAGGGCTTTGCCTTCGACGAAGCGCGGAAGCTCCCGAGGAGCACCTCCGGAAGAACCGGCGGAAAGGGTCCTCGCGTCGACGCCGTCTTTGAGCCGCGCCGATTGGATCGCGTGCATCGTCACGTCGGGTCAATTATAGGGGAAATCAAAAAGGCCCGGCGGGGGCCGCCGGGCCTAATGAATCAGGAACGGCGAAACCGCCGTTCCTATCAAACCCAAAGAATCCCGCTCGTCTTCATGACTAAATCTGACCTCCAGGCGAACGCTTCGGGTTCACACACAGCCCGCATCGTGCCATCCGAAAAAGCGCGCGTCAACAAGTTTTTGTGGTCGTCTCCGACGTCGATCGCAACATCTGGGGCGTCACCCGAAAGTAACAACGAATTCACAGTTTCTCCACACGTTATCCAGAATTTTTGAACAGGGACCTGTGGATAAGTCCGGAGCTCGCCCTCAGAGTTCCTCCGGAGAGTCGAGCGGCGTCTTCTGCATTTCATCCAGATCGGAGAGGACCTGACGCGCAAAAGCGAGATCGCGGGGGAGCACGCTGAACTGAACGGCGCCCCAGGCAGACGGCTCGGAAGCGAACCAGACGCCTTCCTCGCTCAATGCGGAGCCGAGCAAGTGAGCTTTGAAGGAGTTCTCGACGTCCGCGAGCAGCACCGGCGCCTCGGCGCCGTTCGTTTCGATCGCGGGCCCAATCGCGCCCGCTTCGACAGATGACCGGGGCAAGAGCTCGCGATCGCAATCCACGCAGCGAACCGGGCCGACTCGATAGCCGCTCCCGCAGGAAGGGCAATAGGCCACGGCGTCGGGATCGGAGAGGTCGAACTCCGGGATACTGCCCGTTTCCTGGAGCTCCGGCTCTTCCGTACTCTGCGATTCGACGTCCTCGCCGGTCGCGGCCAGCTTCGCTTCGATTTGCGAACGCGGAATGAGCTCCTCGTCGCAATCCGCACAGCGAGAACGTCCGGCGGTATAACCGGCGCCGCAAGCAGGGCAGAAGGCCGCAGCGTCAGGGTCGGACAGATCGAAAACGGGCGGTTCCACGAGTCCCTCGAGACAGGTTCTGAATCCTAGTTGGTCGCCGAGTCGAAAGCAAAGGCCCACTTCGATCGCGGTAAGCGAGGCGCGGTTCAAGGCGTCTATATCAACTAGAGCATCACCTCATCCGGGTTTGGGAGAAGTGACCGGCGGCGCGGCAGCTTCGTCCTCTTGGTGCACCGCGCAGTGGCCTCCTTGTTCTTGGATTGCCGATCGAGGTTGCGTCCGCCCGCGTCCGGAGAGGGTTGAAGCGCGATTGCCGACCTAAGGATCACAGTCACTTCATCGTGCTCGAGCACGGGCTCTCAACAACGAGACGACAGCGAGTAGTACCACTACCCCAAATGCCCAGCGCGCCGCCCAGGGTGCGGAACGACTTTCGATGTCATCTGGCACGGGCCTCGAGTCGGGATCGCCCAGCAGCACGAGACTCGCCCAGGCTGCGGCCGGCATCCCTTGCTCGATCGCTTCGCTTTGAGTGTACTGAAGGGCTGCCCCGACGGTTTTTCCCGCCGCCACGTGCCGGTAGAACGCCTCGAACATTCGAGCCGCCTCGTCGTCGCGCAAGGGCCACAAGCTCGCGACTACGGAGCGAGCTCCCGCTCGGAAGAAGCCGCGGGCCAGGCTCAGGATGCCTTCTCCTCGAAAAACGTTGCCATCGGCCGTCTGGCAGGCGGATAGGCCGATGACCTGACCGTTCAAGCGCAGGTCGGCGATCTCTCGAAGTTGCAACAACCCGTCTTCTTCTTCGGATCCTGGCGCCAGCAGGATGGCCGACCGATGCGGTTGGAGCTCATCCACAACGGAATGCGTCGCGAAGTGGATGAGACCGTAGTCATCGAGCGCGGTCGTTTTCAGGCGTTTTTCGCTCGCTTCGGAGCTCAGGAAGAGGGCGCTTCGTCGGCCGAAACCACGTTTCAAGGATCGTCCCTCGCGCCTCGCGTAGGGCAGGTCGCGGAGAAGCTCGCCGGACGTCCCGGGCCAATCGCGCTCGACCTCCTGCCCGCCGCCGGATGAGATACTAAGAGCGGGATCGGCAAACGCCAGTGCCGACGGCCGGAGGTGCGGTTTCACCGCCTTGCGCCATTCGAGCCACAGCGTGGCCGAGGGAAGGATGGAAATCTCGAAGCGGGTTGCGAGGTGAGCTCGCCTCTCCGCATCGTACAACGCTCCGAACGGGAGACGGTGAAGAACGTCATCCGGAATGATGACGAGGCGGTTCACTTCCGCGGGTAGCGCGTCCAGAGCCTCGTTCAACAGCATGTCGTGCAGCGTCCCGGCCAGGACGTTCTCCGAACCGTCGCGCCGATCGAATAGCCCCAGGAAGACCGTCACCGCGGATTCGATAGCGGTCCGATCGGGCAAGCGGATGGCCCGTTCGCCTTCGCGGGTGATGACGATGACCCAGGATCCGCCGCCGAACTCGCCGTAGAGGTTTTTCCAGAGGCCTACCTGAAAAGACAAGATGGCTTCATGGGGGGACAACTCTTGCCGTAGGCCGTTGACCGACGCGAAGGCGAGAGCGGCGGTCGGCTCTCCGCCCTCACGCAGCACGCGTTCGTTGAGCTCATCGTAATCGAGCTCCAGACGCTCGAGACGAGCCAGAGCCTCCCCCCGCGCCGATCCCCCCATGTTTCGATTGAGGAGCTCACGCTGGAGGGTAACCAACCGGCGAAGGGTCTCCTGGCGCTTCCCATATGAAGGTTGCTCCGGCCCGACCCCCCCCTCGCTGCGCGTCCGCGACACGGATTCGAGAAGAGCCCGGGCTCGCATCCTCTCGATGACCGAGAGAGCCCGGGTCGAATCGCCCGCTTGCAGCAGTCTTCCGGAAACGAAATAGTAGTCCGCGGTCCATCTCGAGAACAGCTCGGTTCGGTGGTGTTCGCTGATCTGCAGATCGCGAAGTCTTTCCACCGCATCGAGAGCGCTCATCGAGTCGGCGAGGGCTCGCCGGTCGCCGCCACCGCGCCAGCCCACCCGCATTCTCTGTCTCCACGCGAACGCGACGTAGGTGGCGTCGTCAAAGTCGAGGGCGATGTTCAGAGCCTCATCGGCCACGACGCGGGCTCTCTCGGGATCGTCGCGCTCCAACATGCGGGAAAACTCCCAAAGGCAGTTTCCCATTTCCTGCCGCATGTCGTTGGCGCGGGTCAGTTCGATGCAGCGCTCGAAATGAGACCGAGCCTCCTCCTTCGCTTCGTCATCGCTTGTCAGAAGGGCGCCGAGCAGGCGGTGGGACATGGGCTCGGTGAACGGGTGGCCTACCTCCGCGGAAATTTCGAGCGCCTGCGCGGCGTCTCGAAGCACGGCTTTACGGGCTACTTCACGCGGGCTCTCCTCGAGTTGAAGTCTTCTGGCGTTGGCGAGATTGTGTTGGGCCACGGCCAGAAACCACCGATCCTCGGCGTTCTGCGCCAGCGCTCCCAGGCGTCGATAGTATTGGACCGCTCTTTCGAGTTGCCCGAGCTCCAGCGCCACGTTCCCCGAGCTCAGGAGACAGATCTTCTGCAGGAAATAGGGCCCACTGGGAAACAACAGAGTTTCCACATGGCGGAGGAGCCGGTCGGCCCGACCCAGATCGTCGCTGAGCTCCCACAGGTGCTCCGCCTGCTGGATGTAGGCTCTCGATATCACCAGAGGATCGTCCGAGCCCCGAGCCACTTCCATCACTCGCTCTACCTGAAGCTCGGCATCCAGCACTCGTCCGTCCTGGCGGAGAAGAGTCCGCAGGTTTCCCCGGGCCATCACCTCGCCCGTCTCTTGCCCACTGGCAGCGAAGCCGTCTGCCGCAGCCCGGTACCAATCCACGGCTTGCTCTCGGTCGATGAACCAGTGGACGTTCCCGAGGAAGTAGCGAAGCCAATCGTTGCCCGGCGCCTCGTCCAGGAGGCGCCTCAGGCGCTCGGAAGCTTCTTCCCACCGTTTCTCTCGACTGGCGACGAGATAAAAACACTCGGCCGATGCCATCGCGACCCTGTCCCGCGCGTACTCCGACTCGCAATCGTCGAATGGGCTCGACGATCCGCCAGGGAGAACCAACGATGACGCCAGGACCATCGACAACAACAGCGACATCGAGTAGGCTCCGTTCGGCGCAGGAGAAGCTCGCGCTCAACTGCCTCCCCTGGGGCCGCCCGACCCGGAACCTTTCGCAAACATCGACATCCCCTCCATGAGCTCGTAGTGCGGCTGAGTGCTGGATCCGATTTCATGTGCTTCGAGAAATGCCCCAAACGCCTCTAGCATCTTCTCGGAAACGTCCTCGCTGGAAAGGCGGGCTTTCCAACGCACGTACTTCGCGAAGGAACTGACGAACGCCGCATCGGCTTCATTCATTGATGGCCTCCTCACCTCGTGAAACGCCTTCTGCACGGATTTTCCTCACCGACGTGCCCGGCTATTCGATGAAATTCATGAACGTCGGTGACACCAGGTGTCTCCCCTCGGGTAAGGTCGCTTCCACTCGCCAGAGGAGTCTCGCTCCCGAGGGTAGAGCCAATAGGGATTCCTCCTCGATGAGATACTCGGGCTGGTCCACCCCATCGACAGCCACCAGCTCTCGAGCGTCGTCCGTCAGGACCCGCAGGCGGAAACTCGTTCCTGGAGGACCGGGCGACCATCGAAGAAGGCACCTCTCCCGGGGCAAGCGTTCCCCTTCGGCGACCAGGGAGAAAATCTCACCGAACGTGCCGCGGACCGCAGGGCGATCCGGGCGAGTGAGCCAACGGTGCAACGGTAAGGCGGTCGCGAACAAAAGAACGAAGGCCGCGGCCGCCACCAGCCATCGGAGCCGGTTCGCTCGATGGCGGGTCCGCGGTGACGCGATCGAGCTTTCTTGGGACACCGATCGGAGGCCGCGCGCCAGTCGCCAGTCCTCGGCACAGGCGGGGCAGCTCGCGGTGTGCTCGATGAGTGTATGGACGAGCTCCTGGCTCGAAGTCTCTCCCGTGGCCGCGTCCCAGATCTGCTCCGGCGTCGGACAACCGTCTCCAGGAGGCGCCGTTTCTCCGAGCGATGCGAAAGCCTCGCGCATCCGGCCGTCCCGATCTGCCCCCCCACTCACGGTGTGACTCCTTTGGAGAGCAGGCATTTCCGCAGGTCACCCAAACCGCGGTAGATCAGATTCTCAGTGCGCTTGCTGCTCCACTTCAATACCTCCGCGGCTTCGGGAATGGTGTGCCCCTGCAAGTGCAGAGTGACGGCGAGCTTTCGCTCTCGACGAAGGAGCGATAGACAGAACCGGATGGCCTCGCCCGTTTCACGCGCCGTCAGGGTTCGCTCGGGCGTGGTCGGGGACGAGAGCTCCGAAGGGGCAATGGCCTCTTCGTCCATGGGGACTTCGTTTCGCCGGCGCCGCTTGCGGATCTCGTTCACCAGCGCGGTGTAGGCTGCGCGGTAAAGGTACGCCGAGGAGATCGCCCGCGGATCGCTGCTCTTTCGTCGCGCTTCGAGAACGCGAATCATCGCCGTTTGCACCAGGTCCTCGCTGACGTTGGAGAGCCAGCCGGGGCAGTAGTAGCGAACGGCCCGCACCAGTTGTCCGCGCAGCCACGCGCATTCGTCGGTTGGCTCGGTGCCGGAGAGCTCGAAGCCGGGAGCGGTGGTGGGACCGGCAGACGACGTGCCGGCAGTCGAACCAACCGGGGAGGCTTTCTCGCTCGCCATTCCTGTAGGCTCCTGCGAAATCGGAACATCCATGTCGTTCTGAAAACGCGACACGGCGAGTCGAAGTGTAGCACAGCCACCGGGACCACCCTACGCGGATTTGCGAACAACCGGCGACGCGAATCTGGAACGGACACTCGAGAGGGTGAGGAGTTTTCCGGTCTCGGTTGTTATAGCTGTCGAAGTCAGCTGACTCGGACGATTGATTCGATGACAAAGGGGGAGAATCCATGAAATCCGTTCCGTGGCTTGTGCTGCCCGCTGTCTTGCTCTTCTCGGCTGCGAGCGTCGGTGAGCCCATTCGCTCTTCGCGACCCGCCGGCGCCTGTCAAGTCCTGGGAGCGTTGGAAGATTCCAACGACGATCCCTTGTTTCGGGTGCTGGCGAACAGTTCTTCCTGCCCGAAAGACGTCTTCGAGCTCCGCGACGCCCTCCGACTCGGAGGGCTTTCGATGACACCGTTTCTGGTGTCGAACCACGGCTTCCACAATCTTCGAGCCCAGAGAGCCGTCCGCGCCATGCTCTTCGAGGAAGTCACCGGAACCATGGGAGAACGCGCGATCTCTTCCGGGGAATTCTTCTTCGGGCATTTCCTCGGCGGTCCTCGAGTGGAGCGACTCGACCCTCTTCAGACGGGTGACGACCTTCTCGTGGAGGCCATCGCGTGGGACAGCCGTAAAGGCGTCTTCAACTATTACGAGTTGACTACGGAAGACGGTCGAAAGGGCTGGTTCTATCGAGGTGACTCGCTCGATATCGCGAGGGATCTGGAGCAACTCTATCGCGGGTCGGTCACGGGCAGGTCGCTCCGCTGTTCGGGATGTCACCGGAACGGCGGACCGATTATGAAAGAGCTTTCCAGTCCTCACAACGACTGGTGGACGAAAGCGCGGCCGCTTCCGCTCCACCAGGTGAGCGTGGAAGCTCGACTCCAACCCATCTTCTCAGGCGTCGCCGACGCCGCCCGGTTGGCGGATTCGGTGCGAAAGGGCATCGAGAAGCTTGGCGCGAGTCCGCGCTATCGGGAGGCCCGGCGACGGCTGACGCTCCCGGAGCGCCTGCGCCCGCTCTTTTGCCCCATGGAGCTCAGCCTTGCCTCCGATTCGGCACCACTGACCGATGGAGCCGATACCGTTGCCATACCCCCGGAGTTTTTCGTCGATTCCAGGCTCGTCGCCAGCGCCTCCCCGGTGCGCATCTCGAGATCTCACTACCGAGCCGTTCTCGCGCGTTCTCGAAGCGTTCTTGGAGACACCGGCTCCGAAGATTCGGATCACGGATGGCTCTCGCCGATCAAGGACCCCGCGGACCTGGCGGCGGTGGACGCCCTGGTGGAAGAAGGGCTCATCGATGACGAGTTCGTCACCGACGTTCTTGCCGTCGATGTGACGGCGCCCGCGTATTCGATGGCACGCTGCGAGCTACTACAGTCGGTACCGTTGCAGGACACGGACCAGTGGAAGGACCGTTTTCGTGAGCGACTGTCAGCGACCTCCTCGGAGGGGGCGAAGGAGCTGCTCCAGAACTTCGTCCAGACCGAGCGTAACGCCCAGCATCACCGAGACCGCGCTCGCGGCCTATTGAGGGCATGCTCCGAGGTGCTCGTGGAGGAGAAGAACGTGGAGAGTCTGTTTCGATTGCTGCAGCAACGGCGGGAAGAAATCCGCACCTCCCCTTTGGCTCAATCCCTGGAGGACGGGTTTCGCACCGTCTTTCCTCATTCGCGGGAGTTGGATTTCGCACCCCAACCGGGCTCGTTGCGACTGGACGACGCTTGCCGCGTCGTACCGGCCCGCTGACCCTGCCCTCGTGGTGGCGTCGGCCAATTTCACAGGAGGTAACCATGTACAGGTTGATTCGATCGATTTCGGTTCGCGAGTTGCTCTTGCACCAGGCACCGGCTTTGGGTGCTTCCTTCACCATCGCGGAGCTTTTTTACAAATTTCACAGCTTCACCCTCGAGTGCGCAGCTTTTCTGATGACCTGGTGCGTGCTCGATGCCGCGACGGAGCTCTTTCGCAACGTTGGCGATATCGCACCGGAGACGAAGGGCTGACGAAAACGCGGCAAACTGAGGAGGTGGTCACATGGCCGTAATCGTGAAGGATCAGAATGGAAACGTCAGTCAGCTGGCTCCATCGGGGTTCGCCGTCGGCGTCGGCGCGACCCAGATAGGAAAGGAATTCGAGGTCGCGGGCAATATCGTTTCCCGCGCGTCCTCGGAGCCCGGCGGAACCGCAGTAGGGCTAGCCGCCGAGGGAGAGGGGTTGGGGAGCTTCTGGACGAACAACGCCTACGACCCTTCCAGACCGGGCTCGGGTTGGAAGCGAACCATCAACATCATGAACGGCAACGTCGGTATCGGCGGCTCGAAGGATGACATCGCCAGAGCTCCCGCGGAAAAGCTCGTAGTGGCCGGCAATATCCTGGCGACGGGAGACGTCAGACTTTCGGGAGCGGACTGTGCCGAGGAATTCGACGTCGAAGGATGGGAAGTGCTCGAAGCGGGAACGGTCATGGTGATTGGCGAGGGAGAGAAGTTGCGTCAATGTGCGGTCGCCTATGACACCAAGGTGGCTGGAGTTCTTTCCGGCGCCGGCGACTGCCGACCGGGCATCGTCCTCGGACGCCGGCCCCTTCAAGTCGATCGTATGCCGCTCGCGCTCACCGGCAAGGTCTACTGCAAGGTGGACGCCGGCTACGGGCCAATCAAAGCCGGTGATCTTCTGACCACCTCCCCGACGCCGGGGCATGCCATGAGAGCGAGCGACCCCGGCAAATCCGCGGGTGCGATCCTCGGCAAGGCGCTCCGGCCGCTTGGGGGAGACCGAGGTCTGATTCCGATTCTGGTCGCCCTGCATTGACCAACGGCGGGACGGGTCCACGGGAGGTGTTCGATGAGCGTCAGCATGAAAGATCTTTTCGGGCGTCGAGAGGCAATCGCGGCCTACGTGAGCCTGCGCAATTCGCTGGCCAATCATCTCGACGGCCCGAGCCTGACCCTGAGACAAGCGGCGGGGAGTTTTTCCAGGCACGACGCGGGAGACGGCTTCTCCGCCGGATGCCGGCGGGCAGAACAGATCCGCATCGGCATCGAGGTGCCGCTGGTGGACCTGGGGCC